>ENA-OREM01000038-OREM01000038.1-marine-metagenome-genome-assembly--contig:-NODE-38-length-119385-cov-9.009832_pt1 | contig 119385 bp, 119 predicted proteins | sample MGYA00248623_ERZ508561 | MGnify/ENA primary metagenome ERZ508561 (study PRJEB26227, sample SAMN06264494) | marine metagenome | isolation source: Columbia River Estuary | place: USA:Columbia River...
TTCCAGCCATCGTTTAGTCCTCCTAAAACGGGATAATCATATCCCAATTGGTGGACCACTTCACTGGGGGCATTCCACCATCCAAGGATAATGTTCCGCACGTCTGATCAGGAAAACCAGGACGCAAGCCATCATCAAGCAGCCAGCGAGCTTTAACGCCTCATCTTGTTGGACGATGAGGAGGGCAGGCATCCAGATAAACGCGCAATAGACCAGCAGGAATAATGCGATTGCTATTATCACGTCATGAAAACGGGGGGCGTTACTTTTTGCGCATAGAAAAAAGTAGTAGATGGCTTGTGTCGAAAAGTAGAGTCCGCACCATACCCATGCCGATATCCATCCCGTGTACAGATAGATCATCAGCGCACTGAAAAATGTGCCGAGATTGCGGATCGCAAACTCAAATTTTTGCCCGTACTCTTGCTCGTAGAGGCGTGCGATTTCGATCTTGTAACTCGACATAACCAATTAACTTCCGCGTAGCGCGGTGCAAAATGCGCACCTTTGGGCGTCACATTAGATGAATGGTCTCATGAAAAGGTATATTTTTCAACTTGAGCGAGAAAAGCTTTGAAAACTATCTCCAGAATAGTGTGCTTGGAGTGAGGTTCTAGGTGAACCTACCCATTTTATTAACGAGGAATGTCAAAACCTTCTGGAGCGAGCGCAAATCCTGAAAACTGGAACCCAGGTGATACCGTACAGCCGACAAGCGTCCAATCGCCTGTGGTGCGAGCCGCTTGCCAATATCCTGTTGGCACGATGATTTGTGGGGCTTGGCCGGTGCTAAGGTCAGGGCCTAGGGTGTCGTCCGTCACGGGGCCTGCGTCTGTGGCGCTTATCGACAGGATCAGCGGCGCACCTGCATAGTAATGCCAAATTTCTACGGCATCGACGTGGTGCCAGTGGCTTGCCTCGCCGCCTTTGAGCAGAAAGTAGATACAGGTGCCAGTCGCGCGGCCTTTGCCTTCGGCCTCCCACGTCTGGCGGTAATAGCCCCCCTCGGGATGGGGGGCTAAGTTCAGTTTCGCTATGATGTCATCAGCCGTCATGGGTAGGATGGGTTTTAACCCATCATCCCTTCAGAATCGAACGACCAGCATAGATCGCGGTTTCGCCCAGCATTTCCTCGATGCGGATCAACTGGTTGTATTTGGCCAAACGGTCGGAGCGCGACAGCGACCCTGTTTTGATCTGGCCGCAGTTTGTGGCCACTGCAAGGTCGGCGATTGTCGCGTCTTCGGTCTCACCAGAGCGGTGTGACATCACGTTGGTGAAACGTGCGCGGTGCGCCATGTCGACGGCCTGCAATGTCTCAGTCAACGTGCCGATTTGGTTCACTTTCACCAACATGGAGTTGGCGGACCCTTTTGCGATACCGTCCGCAAGGCGGGCCGGGTTGGTCACGAAAAGATCGTCGCCGACCAGTTGGATTTTGTCGCCGATTTTGTCGGTCAGCATTTTCCAGCCGTCCCAATCGTCCTCAGACATGCCGTCTTCAATCGAGATGATCGGGTAGTCGGATGCGAGCTGTGCGAGATAGTCTGCGTTCTCTGCGGAGGTTAGGGATTTGCCTTCGCCCTTCATCTCGTATTTGCCGTCTTTGTAGTATTCTGTCGCGGCACAATCGAGGGCGAGGTAGATATCCTGACCTGGAACATAGCCTGCCTTCTTGATTGATTTCATAATGAAATCAAGCGCGTCGCGGGTGGAGCTCAGGTTTGGCGCAAAGCCGCCCTCATCGCCGATACCTGTGTTGTGGCCTGCGGCGGTAAGTTCTTTCTTCAGTGTATGGAACACTTCTGCGCCCATGCGGATGGCTTCACGGATGTTGCTCGCGGAGACGGGCATGATCATGAATTCTTGGATGTCGATCGGGTTATCCGCATGCTCGCCACCGTTGATGATGTTCATCATTGGCACGGGAAGGACGCGTGCGGATGTGCCGCCGATGTAGCGGAACAGGGGCTGGCCAGAGTATTCAGCAGCCGCTTTTGCGACGGCGAGGGAGACGCCCAAAATTGCGTTTGCGCCAAGGCGTGCCTTGTTGGCTGTGCCGTCGAGTTCGATCATCGCCATGTCGATGGCGACTTGCTCAAGTGCGTCGAAACCAACGATGGTTTCTGCGATTTCCCCGTTCACGGCCTCAACCGCCTCCAAAACGCCTTTGCCCATGTAGCGGGATTTGTCGCCGTCGCGACGCTCGACCGCTTCGTGGGCGCCTGTGGAGGCGCCTGATGGCACGGCAGCGCGGCCCATTGTGCCGTCTTCCAAGATCACGTCGACTTCGACGGTTGGGTTGCCGCGGCTGTCGAGAATTTCGCGGGCGTGGATATCAATGATCGTGCTCATGGGGAGGCTCCTAATGGGATGTTAGCGGTAACGAGGTTGTCTATACTGCGGAAGGTGACGTTTGGGAAGCGCGGCGTAAGCGTGCCTCGCGCCACAGGGTGAAAGTGCCTGATGCGACGATAATCGCCGCACCCAGCAATGTGTAGCCATCAAGAGTTTCGCCGAAAACCAACAGCCCCGCAAGCAGGCCAAAGATGATCCGGCTATAACGGAACGGGGAGATAAACGCGATATCACCGATCCGCATGGCAGAGATGATGCAATAAAGCGCGGGAACACCGATGGAGATCGCGCCGGCAAGGTAGATTAGCGTTAGGCCAGTAGGTACTGTTGGCACGGAGCCAGAGAGTGTGAGGCTCAGAATACCTGCAGGGATCGTCGCCATAAACCCGATGACCGAAAGCTGTAGCGTACTGATGTTTTTGGTGATCTGACGGGTTGCGAGGTCGCGTGCGGACATAAAGCTCACGCCCATGACCGCAAAGAGGGCCGCAGGTTGGAAGGCCGTCCCGAAAGGGCGCAACACAATGAGAACGCCAATAAGGCCGACGAGAATCGCGATCCAGCGCCGCCAGCCGACGGCATGTTTGAAGAAGACCGCCGCACCAAGGGTGATGAGCAAGGGGCTGGCTTGCATGATGGTGGTGACGAGTGAGATCGGCACAAGGGCGAGCGCGGTGACATATCCGAGTGCGGCCAAGCCTTCACAAATCGCGCGCAGGCCAGAGAACCCTGTGAGCATCCAAAGGCCAAACGGCTGTTGGCCTTGAGATTTTGCGGCGATTGCAAATATGATCGTGCCGCCGATGCCGATCATGATCAGGATTTGCCCCGATGGCACGTCGTCCGCCATGAGCTTGATCAGGCTGTCTTCGACGGCAAAGCCGAACATGGCGACGACCATCAGAATGGCGCCTCGGATATTATCCATTGGGTTGGGTCTTTCCAAAGCTGATCTCAAGATAGGTGTTGTAGGGTGCGGGGATTGGGCCGATCAGCATCATCGAAATAACGACGGCCATTGCCCAGGTGATCCCGATAACTGGCAGTGCGCGGGCCAAGGGTAGGTGGCCGCGAAAGTAGAGTGCTGCCGCGATATGGGTGAACACCGCGATAATCGCGAGCATGTAGTAGGGCGCGAAATAGAGCAGGTAGGGTATTTCGCTGACCACGGCGGAGGCGAACCAAATGTTGGTGTCGAAATCGAGGGTCCAGCGAGCCATAAGAACTGCGGGTACGTGCTGCGCCAGAAAGATGATGATATAGAGCCCGGAAAGTACCTGCGCCCATGCCCAATGCCCTTGAGGCTTGCCGCGATTGTAAATCAGAGCCATGCCAAGGCAAAGCTGGACGACAAGGCCTCCGAGCAGAAGCGGCTCGATAATCCCATTGCGGTAAACCACGCGCATGGCGTGCATCGCGGCGATATGGGCGGTGGGGCTGAAGGCCACAAGCAGATGATTGATCAGGTGTGCCGCCAGAAATAACCCGAGAAAACAGGCATTGAGGCGGTGCAGCTTTAAGATCATTTCTTGTCTTTCAGCGGGACGCCGTAAAGCTCTAATCTATGCCCCATAAGGCGATACCCGAGCTTCTCTGAGATTTTGTCTTGCAGGGCTTCGATTTCGGGGTCGATGAATTCGATGACTTCGCCAGAATTCATATCGATGAGATGGTCGTGGTGTTCACGGTCCGAGGTTTCATAACGCGCGCGCCCGTCACCGAACTCGTGCTTTTCTAAGATGCCTGTTTCTTCGAACAATTTGACCGTCCTGTAGACCGTCGCAAGCGAGATGTTGGGGTCGACCGCAGAAGCGCGGTTGTAGAGTTCTTCGACGTTGGGATGATCGGTTGCGGCCTCAAGTACGGCGGCAATTGTGCGTCGCTGATCGGTAAGCCGTAGCCCGTGATCTTCGCACCGAGAGATGATTGTAGATGCAGACATCACGCGCCCTTGGTCTGGTTTCCTCGCTTCCGTTTAAGCGGCGGAGGGGGGCTTGACCAGACCAAAGGCGGGGATTTAGCGGTAAATCGCGGGCACGCCGAGCTTTGCGTGGATCGCGTTGACTTGGGCCTGTGGTAGGCCAAGGGCTGTGGCGAACTGGTGCAAATATTGCGCCTCTTGCTGGGTGTCGAGGTCAATGCCCATGACAGACATGGTGTAAATCTGTTGTTCCAGACCCCGTGGGGTTTGACGCGCAAGGCCTTCAACATCGACTGGGGCGTTCAATTCGTCTTGCACAAAGCGCTGCTCGTCGGCGCTGACTTCGCCAAGGCGGGCGAGCAGTTTCTGGCGCTCCGCGTCGTCAAGTTTACCGTCAGATTTCGCGGCTTGCACCATGGCGCGGATCATCAGGCCTGCGACGGCCTCTTGCTCGGCGGATGGTTGGATCGCTTGGGTCGGGTTGCCGTCGAACTGCGAGTTCAGGACGTCGCCAAAGCTACCTTGGTTGGTTTGTTGACCTGCTTGCATCTGCTTGACCAAGCCGCCCAGCAGACCGCCAAGACCGCCAGCACCACCTGTGCCGCCAAGTTGGCCGAGGATATCATTGAGACCGCCGCCAGAAGATTGTTGGGTTTGCTGTTGCTGTCCGCCACCCGCAAGGCCCTCAAGAAGGCCACCGATGCCGCCAGTTTGGCCCGTGCGCGTTTGCTGTTGCTGACCACCACCAAGGATGTTGTCCATCATGTTTTCCAGTCCGCCAAGATCAGGCTTTTGTCTTGCGTTTGGTGAATGCTGACCACGGAACAAGCCGTCGTTGTCTTGCTGACCTGCTTGTTGCTGGCCCGCTTTTTGCGTCATGGATGCGACGCCTTTGGCAACGGCAACGCCGATGGCGACTTTGGCAAGTGTTTTCATAAGTGACATGTGTTTTCCCCTTGGTTGTTTGTCACAACTTAAGCGGAATGCAGGTCTGCCAGGGAAGGGGAAAACGCGGGATTCCGCGTCTTTTCGTCTGTGTTATGGCCGTAACTCAGGCTCGCGCCCAACCTTTTCGGCCAGTTTCGCGATGGTCAAACCTTGTACGATAATCGAGAAAATCACGACCATATAGGTCGCGGTCAGGATCACAGGTTTCCATTCGCCGTCAGGCAAGGACAGCGCTAAAGCGACCGAGATGCCGCCCTTCAATCCGCCCCACGTCATGATTGGGATGACCCCTTGTGAAAAATTGCGGAAGGGTTTGAGCATCAGCACAGGCACCGCGACGGCGGCGAGGCGGGCGATAAGCGCCAATGCGATGGCTGCAATGCCTGCCGAGAAGTTGTCGAAGTTGAAGGCGATTGCGAATACCTCGACCCCGATCAGCAGGAAAAGGACCGCGTTGAGGATTTCGTCGATCAGCTTCCAGAAGGCGTCAACATATTTACGGGTTTCCTCGGACATGCCGTATTTCGCGCCAACGTCGCCGATCAATAGTCCTGCACAGACCGCCATAATCGGGGCAGAAACATGTAAGTAGACCGCGAGTTCATAGCCCCCAAAAGCGAGGCCAAGGGTGATCAGAACCTCCAGCGAATAGTCTTCAATGCGGCGCATCACGCGGAAGGTGAGCCAGCCGAGAACAACGCCAAGCAACGCGCCACCAAGCGCCTCTCGGACGAAAAGCTCGACAGCGCCCAGAAAGCCGCCGCCGTGATCCTCTCCACTGGGGAAGGCGAGGCCAATCAGGATCAGAAAGACAACGTAAGCCACACCATCGTTAAAAAGGCTCTCGCCCGCGATCTTGGTTTCAAGCGACTTTTCGAGATTCGCTTCGCGCAAAACGCCCAGAACGGCCACTGGATCTGTTGGTGAAATAAGTGAGCCGAACACGAGGGCCACGATCAATGGCATGCCTGTCAGCCACGAAAAGCCAAAGCCCACGATGGCCGTGGAAAGTCCGATGCCGATCGTCGCCATGAGCATGACCACGACCCATTCGCGGCGCAGGGCTGCGATTTTGACGTGTAAGGCGCCCGCAAAAAGCAGCAAGCCGAGCATTCCTTCTAACAGCGCGTCGGAAAAGTCGATGTCAGCGACAGTTGCCCGTACATTTGCAGCGACCCCGAAGCTTGGGAAGAACACGTCAAACCCGAGGATCGCGAAGGAAGCAAAAAGCGCCACAACGAGGATGCCAATTGCGGGGGGAAGACGTAAGAAAAGATAGTTAATTGCGCCGAATGCACCTGCGAGCACGATGAGTAGTGAGGTGATTTGGAGAATGGTCATGGGCTATCCTTCACGTCTTTGAGCGTGGTCTAACATGGGATGGCTGGCGCCGCTAGGACCGCCAGAGCGGGAGCGCGGCCCACGTGCCGCCAAGGGGGCGGATTGTAGCGCCCGCGCCGATTTTGAACCGCGCAAGAGCAGGAGCATTGATGGTATCAACGGTGCCAAGATCAAGGCGCTTAAGCCTTCGTTTTGAGAGGTTTTCAAAGGCTTGCGCGAGCAGGAGGTTATGTCCGGCGTGTGTGCGACCTTCGTCAGTTGTCCAGCCGATTTGATAGGTGGCCGTGGCACCGTGGGTCAGGAAAAGCATCGCAGCGACGGGGATTTTGCGAAGATATGCGATGCTGAGAAGCGTATCATGTGCAGGCCAGAACAATGCAATTGCATGAGGCGTGGCGCGGAATTTCTTTGTGCGTTGTTGCGCAAGGTCGGCCTTGAAGAGCCAGTCATCTTTGAGAGGATCGAAGAGGCGGTGTGTCATGGTGATCGGGCTTTTCTCTGCCTTTCGTTGCGCATTGCGCCATTTTTGCAGCGGGTGGAAGCTGTGTGTGAGGTCGATTTCCGCGACACTCGCGGGGGTCATGATTTGACGAAAGCCAGCTTTTCGGAGCGCGTTTGGTGCGGAGGTGTCGGGGTTCATAACGCAGATTGTGCGCGGATTTATTTGGCGGATTGCGTGAAAATGGGCCATGCCATTCGTCCGCGCTACATAAGTGACAGGGCCGCGTTCAACATATTGGGTTTGGGTTTTTTCGTCAGAAAACCCTTTGACACCAGCGATTTGCAGGGCGTTTGTAAAGTTGATGTGCTGTTGCAACGCGCATGTTTCCATCACGTTGTTAAACATTCATAAATCTAAGTTTGGGTTAATGCATTTATGAAACAGTCAAGCACCGTCGCTAAAGTATATGCTGCACCCGCTAAGCCTACGCCATTGGGTGCGGCGATCATTGCCGCGTGCATCGCAATCCCGATGGGGGTGCTTTTGATGCTTGTCGAACGGTTGTTACTTTAGCCGATTTGCACCAAGGCGTGACGCTTTTTGCCTGCCGATAGTTTCATCGGGGTGGACAGCATGTCTGCCGTCACCATCAGGCCTGCGTCGTCCAATGCCGCATCGTTCATCTTGGCTCCGTTATCTGCAATCAGGCGTTTCGCCTCTTTGCCGCTGCCAGCAAGGCCGGCTTTGACAATGATTTGCACGATGGACATGCCGTCGCCTAGCTCATCGGCTGAGAGTGTGAGAGTAGGCAGGTCATCGCCAACGCCGCCCTTTTCGAACACTTCGCGTGCTGTTGCCTCTGCAGCCGCTGCGGCTTCTGCGCCGTGCAATAGCGTGGTGACTTCATTCGCGAGGATGATTTTCGCGGCGTTGATGTCGGACCCTTCGAGTGCGCCAAGGCGGTCACATTCCTCAATTGTCAACTCTGTGTAGAGCTTAAGGAACCGGCCTGTGTCAACGTCGGTCGTGTTGCGCCAGAACTGCCAGAACGCGTAGGGCGCGGTCATGTCGGCGTTCAGCCAGACAGCACCATCCGCGGTTTTGCCCATCTTTTTGCCGTCAGATGTGGTCAAAAGATGCGAGGTCATGCCGTAGATTTCGTGATCCAGCACACGGCGCGTCAGGTCGATCCCGTTGACGATATTGCCCCATTGATCGGACCCGCCAAGCTGCAACAAGCAGCCGTACCTGCGGTTCAACTCTAGGAAGTCATAAGCCTGCAAAATCATGTAGTTAAATTCGAGGAACGACAGTGACTGCTCACGATCAAGCCGTGATTTCACGCTTTCAAACGACAACATGCGGTTGATCGAAAAGTGCCGCCCGATATCACGCAGGAACGATAAGTAGTTCAGATTGTCGAGCCATTCCGCGTTATTAAGCATCAGCGCGCCATTTGGCGCATCGTCATAGGTCATGTAGGCGGCAAACACCCGCTTGATGCCCGCGATATTCTCGTCGATTTTCTCGTTGGTGAGCAAAGGCCGCTCATCGGCGCGGAACGACGGATCGCCCACTTTTGTCGTGCCGCCACCCATTAAGGTTATCGGTTTGTGGCCTGTCTTTTGCAGCCAGCGCAACATCATGATCTGGATAAGGGAGCCCACGTGCAACGACGTCGCTGTCGCATCAAAACCGATATAGGCAGGGACCACACCCTTGGACAATGCGTCGTCCAAGCCTTGATAGTCGGTACAGTCGGCCAAGAAGCCGCGCGCCATCATCACAGACATAAATTCGGATTTGGGGTGGTAGGTCATTGCTTTTTCCCTGCACAAAGTGTCCGTCACCCTATAAACGTCGATTTGACGAAGGGAAAGTGGTGTTGTCTGAATGAAAAAGACTGGTTTTGTAACGGCGCTTGGCGCGATGTCTGGCACGTCGTTGGACGGGGTTGATGCGGCCGTGGTTGTGACAGATGGGATCACGATCAGGAGCTTTGGTGACACAGCTTATCGGGCCTATTCTGTTGAAGAGGCCGCCATTTTAAAAGCTGCTTTGGGCCAGTGGCCAAGTGACGATCTGGCCGATGTGGCCGAGTTGATCGAGACTGTGCATGCGCAGGTTTTGAGCGATTTTGGCGATGTCGATCTGGTTGGTTTTCATGGTCAGACCTTGGCCCATGACCCCGACAATCGTCGCACCCATCAATGCGGTGACGGGCAGGTTTTGGCGGATGTTTTAGGGCAAACTGTCATTTGGGATTTCCGCTCGGCGGATGTTGATCTTGGCGGGCAGGGCGCGCCTTTGGCCCCGTTTTATCATTTTGCATTGGCAAAGTATCTCAAGGCTGATGCACCTGTTGCGTTCCTGAATTTGGGCGGTGTTGGCAATCTGACGTGGATTGATCCGACCCATGAGAAGCCTGAGACGGAGGGCGCTTTGCTTGCGTTTGATACCGGTCCCACCAACGCGCCGATCAATGATTTGATGCTGGCGCGGCGCGGTGTCCCTTACGATGCGGATGGGGCTTTGGCCGCTGAAGGTAGCGTAGATGAGGCGATTATTGAGACGTTTTTGAATCACGCATTTTTCTACAGAATGCCACCTAAGTCATTGGATAGGGACGACTTTGTGGACTTGGCGCGGAGTGTTGAAAAACTTTCTGATGCCGATGCAGCGGCTACTTTGACCGCCGCTGCCGCTATGAGTGTTGTCAAAGCGATGGAGCATTGCCCCAGCCAACCGACGCGCCTGCTCGTCACAGGTGGCGGGCGCAAGAACCCGACGCTGATGGCGATGTTGGCCGCTGGTTTGGATATGGATGTGGTCGCGGTCGAGGATGTTGGCCTCGATGGTGATATGCTTGAAGCGCAGGCTTTTGCTTATCTCGCGGTGCGGGTGGCGCGTGGTTTGCCGACATCATGCCGTGGCACGACAGGGGTGCGTGCCGCCGTTTCGGGCGGCACGATTTCGCGTCCTAACCTTTGAGGTGAATCTTGAACCGCTTGCGGATTGCCGCGTCGGTTAGCGGATCAAAACTCGCCTCTGAGGGTTTGCTGAGGATGTCTTCCTTGCGCTTGGTCGCGTTGGTCAAAAGATCAGGTTTGCCCTTTTCTTCCCATTCTTTAGGCGACATTCGGTTGGCCGTATTGGGGTAGACATATTCGGTTTGCATCAGCCCAAGTGTCTGATCCGATCCCAGGTAGTGACCGGGCCCTTTGAGGCAGACGTCATGCATGGTCTGGAAGCCGAGCGTCTCGTCGTTGACTTCGATCCCGCGTACGCAGCGGAGTGCTTGGCCGATGAGATCATCACCAAGCACCAGTGATTCCATGCAGAACCCAAGGAGAGAGGCGTGCATGCCTGCGGCCTCGTAGACCATGTTGAGGCCAGACAGACCTGCCATGACGTTGGAGGCCATTTGCTCCCAACCTGCTTGCATATCGGGGAGTTTCGCGTCGGCGATGCCAGCGGCGGCCCCACCGGGGAGACCGTAGAACTGGTGCATTTGGGCACAACCAGCGGTCAGAAGCGCTTGTTCGCCAGAACCGCCTGACATGGCGCCTGTGCGCAAGTCCGACACGAATGGCCACGTGCCAAAGATTGCAGGGTAACCGGGAGAAATGCTATTCACATAGACTACGCCAGCAAGGCATTCGGCGACTGCTTGCACGATGGCGCCTGCGATTGGGGCGGGGGCTGTGGCGCCTGCTTGGCCTGCGGAAAGCAGCAAAACAGGCATACCGCCTGCGATGCATTTCTCCATCACGAGGCAGGATTCAGTGGCGAATTTCATGGGCGGTACAACAAAGCAGTTGGAGTTCGACACAAAGGGCCGTTCGCGCCATTTGTCCTCGCCGCCTGCAATCATGTGCAGCATTTCAAGGGCGTCATCAACGAAATCAGGTTCCGTGAACGAGACACCCACATGCTTTTTCGTGCCAGCGCAGCAACCATAGATCGTGTTCAGATCCATCTCGCGGTTGTCGGGGATGTCACGGCAAACCATGGGGCGCTGAAGGAAGTGGATATTGTCCATTTGCTGCACGATTTTGGCAGCGTCATGCAGGTCTTGCACGGTGGATTCGCGGTAGTTGCGGCCATGCACATCGACGACATGAACAGCAGCCCCAGCGGTGCCGTAATGTACGCGCGTGCCAGAAAGGTTTAGGTCATATTGCGGGTCGCGACCGTGCAGGGTGAGCGCTTTTTGCGCCTTGCCGAGCATTTCCATCACCAAAGCACGCGGGAAGCGGAGCCGTTTATCATCGCCATAGATTGCACCAGCGGCGACCATGTAGTCGATGCCGGATTGGGGCGCATCGCACAGGCCAATTTCCTCTAAGGCACGCAAGGCGGCCTCGTGGATGCGGGCCATGTCTTCGTCGGTCAACGGCTTATAGCGTCCACCTGACATGCCCGCCTTGATCGGGCGCATATCGGTCGGAAGTGGCGCTGAACGTGCGGCGGTACGGGCGGCGCGGCCACCAGATCTGCGCGGCGCGCCAACAGTTTTGCCCACAGGAGCATTGGCTTCGGAAATTTCCGTCATTTTTGGTCTCGATATGTAAAGAAAATATGCAGTGCGAAAGCGACTTAAGCCAGCAAAGGGCGCCCACGGGCCGCGCGACCACGGCGTGCGCCAATGGTGCGATGTATCACAACGATATAGGCGTCTTGCGCGTCCATGTTGCTCTCCCTGTTGCTTCTATCGAAGCCTTGGGAGGGGGGTACGTCTTGTCTATCCGCGACGTTTTGTCGGTTTTGGACTATAGCCTGCGGATTATTAACGGGTCAGGAGTTTATCGACGGCATCGCCTGACATTGCACTGCTCAGGGTCGTGAAGTCGCCTGCGCCAAACATGCCATTTGCCGCATCGCGGATCGCGGCGTGGGTCACGCGGGCCAGCGATGAGCCGAGCGAGAGGCGGGCAACGCCAGCGGCTGCAAATTCAGCGAGCGTGTTCTTCGCGTAGGGACCCGCGACGAGTACGTTGACGGGTGCTTTGACTGCGGCACAGATACGGGCGACGGCAGCCATATCGGGCAGGACGGGCGCATAAACACAATCGGCACCGGCGGCCTCAAAGGCGAGCAGGCGTCGCAGGGCCTCGTCTGTGTCGTAGCGGTTGGTCATCACACCGTCAGCGCGGGCGGTCAGCACAAAATCTTGCGGCAGTGCGCGGGCGGCAGATGCCGCGGCGCGAATGCGTTCGACGGCGAGGTCAAAATCGTAGGCATCAACGGATGGGAACATCATGTCTTCGATGCAAATCCCCGCAAGGCCAATTTCGGCGGCAAGCCGCACCGTTTCGGCGCAGGTCTCTGGGTCATCCCCAAAGCCGTTCTCGAAATCGCCTTGGACAGGCAGGTTTGTGACACTGAGAATCTCGGCGGCATGGGCCAGCGCCTCGTTGCGCGTGACTGTGCCGCCGTCGGGCCTACCCAGCGTAAACGCATGGGCGGCAGAGGAGGTGGCGAGAGCCTTAGCGCCCAGTCCTTCCATCATCAAAGCAGAGCCGCGATCCCAGATATTGGCCAGCACAAATGGCTGCCCTTTGACGTGGTGTTCGCGGAATGAAGTCATGATGCCACCTTTGTTTTAGCGAATGCCACAAGCCGTTTGATTGCATCCACGTAAGCGTCGTCGTTGATCGTCATGGCGACGCGGATATGGCCCGCTGCCGCTTTGCCAAAGCTCTCACCCGGCATGGTCGCGATGAGTTCGGCGTCGAGCAGCGCGTTCGAGAATTCCTCGCCAGTCATGCCTGTGCTGCGGATATCAAGCATCGCATACATCGCCCCCTGAACGGGGACATTGCGCACGACGTTTTGTCCTTCAAGCGCTTGCAGTGTCAGCAGGCGGCGGCGCTGGAACGGGGCCGAGACCTCGTCTTCGAGCGGGGTGCCTTGTGCGAGGGCAAACTGGGCCGCGTCTTGGATGTATCCCGGTACGCCGTAGGTCGTGTGTGTCGCCAGATTGATCAGATGTTTAATGACTTCAGGCGGGCCGCAGACCCAGCCGATGCGGCTGCCTGTCATGGCGTGGCTTTTGGACATGGAGCCGACCACAAGCGTGCGTTCGGCCATGTTCGGTAGGGCGCGGGGGGACAGATGCGTGCCTTCCCAGATTTGCGTGTCGTAAACCTCGTCCGAGATCAGCCAGAGGTCGTTGTCGATACAGACCTGCGCAATTTCACCAAGTGTTTCAGGGCTATAGATCACGCCTGTGGGGTTGTTGGGGCTGTTGATCAGCAGGGATTTTGCACCTTCGGCAACGGCTGCGATATCTGCGGCTTTTGGCTGGAAATCGTTTTCAGCGTGGGCTTGGATCGATTTTGGCACAGCGCCAATACCGCGGATCGTACCGGGGTAGGTGGCGTAGTAAGGATCGATATAAAGCGCCGTGTCGCCTTGATCGCAAACTGCGTTATGGGTCGCGAACAGGGCCGCTTGGCCACCCGGTGTGATCAGGATGTTTTGCTGGGTCGTTGGCACGCCTGTCCGCTCTTGGATACGGGCAGCGACGGCGTCGCGCAGGGCGAATGATCCGGGCACTTCGGCATAACCCGTGCGCCCGCCAACTGCAGCCTTGTTCATGGCCTCCAGAATGCTGGGATGCGTGCGAATGTCATGCTCGCCAATGGTCAGCTCTGTGACCTTATGGCCTGCGTCAATCATCCGGCGGGCGCGGTAGAATACGTCCCATCCGTCAGAGCCGCCGCCGGTGATATGTGTGATGCGCTGTGATAATTTCATGACGGCGAAGGGATAGATTTGGTGCTGCGCTGTCAACCCGTCAAAACGCCAAATTAAAGCGCATCGCGCACGCGTTTCGGTAGGGCATTGTGGATGATGGTATAGGATGTCGCGATCCTATGGGTCAGCTCGGAGAGGTCCGCGTCGAAGCCGACCGACACCCATGAACGGTGGAAGTAGGGGGCTTTTGTTGCAGCGCCTGCATCGATCAACATCATGGCGGTTTCGGCGCTGTCGGTTTTCACCGCAACCCTAGTGGCGTCTGGATTGCCAAAGCAGGCAAACATCTTGCCGCCGACTTTCCAGCTATCCAGTTCGGTTGCAGTATCGGCAGCGGTGGCCCCGCGAAAGGCGTGACATATGGCGTTGACGTCATCTCTGTTCATGGGGCTATGGTGGCGGTGATTGAGAAGGAGTGCAAGGATGGCGCGTTGGGCGGTTTTGCTGCGTGGTATCAATGTGGGCGGAAAAAACCGCCTGCCGATGGCTGACCTGCGCGAAATGTGTGAGACGCTTTGGCCCCAGAGTGCGCCGCGCACGCTGATTGCGTCGGGCAATGTGGTTTTGACTGCCAAGGGCACTGCGGCGGGGCTTGCGACCCAATTGGGCGAGGCGGTTGCCGCTAGTTTCGGGTTGAAGGTCGCCGTTTTGTTCGTTGCTGAAACCAGTTTTCGCGCCACTGTGGCGGGCTGTCCGTTTGTCCATGAGGCCGAAGGCAAAGGTGTGCATGGGTTTTTCTGTTTCACGCCCCCAACGATTGTTGCCGAGAAGCGCGATCAATGGATGATTGCGGGCGAGGGTTTGGTGCAGGATGGCTTGGTTGTCTGGCTGCATACGCCGCAAGGTATCAGCAAATCCAAGCTAGCTGACAATCTGGGCCATGTGATTGGGCATGTCCCCACGACCGCCCGTAACCTGAATACGCTGCGCAAACTGGTGGAAATGCTGGACGTTTGAAGTTCTTCCTGCTAGTGATTTCGACATGAAGAGCACAAAGATCATTATTTGCTGCATTGTTACCTGCTGACATCCGTCGCGGGCTGCTCTTTCACGTTTCATCTGATCCCTGAACTTGTTAAGCCCGCTGGCATTACACCTAGCTGAGGCGCGACCATGACCCAGATTAAACTGCACAACACCAAGACCCGCCGCAAAGAAGACTTTGAGCCGATTGATCCGCGTAATGTGCGGATGTATCTGTGTGGGCCGACGGTTTATGACCGCGCGCATCTGGGTAACGCCCGTAACGTGTTGATGTTCGACGTCCTGTTCCGCCTGATGCGGTTTGTTTATGGCAAGAAGTCAGTGACTTACGTGCGCAACTTCACCGATGTAGATGACAAGATCAACGCGCGTGCTGCCGAGAGTGGCCGCGAGATTGGCGACATCACTGCCGAGACAATCGGCTGGTATCACGACGATATGGATGCTTTGGGGGCGATGCGCCCAACGCATGAGCCGCGTGCGACCGCCTATATTGCGCAGATGATCACGATGACCGAAGATTTGATTGCCAAGGGTCATGCCTACGAGGCCGATGGTCATGTGCTGTTCGCGGTGGAAAGCTATAGTGAATATGGTGCGCTGTCGGGGCGTTCGATTGATGATATGATCGCGGGTGCCCGTGTGGAGGTCGCCCCGTACAAGCGTAATCCGATGGATTTTGTGCTGTGGAAGCCGTCTGGTGATGGTGTTCCAGGATGGGAGAGCCCTTGGGGGTATGGTCGTCCGGGCTGGCATATTGAATGCTCGGCCATGGCGTTGGATCTGTTGGGATCAACCTTTGACATTCATGGCGGCGGTAACGATCTGCAATTCCCACACCACGAAAACGAGATCGCCCAGTCAACTTGCGCGGGCCACGACTTTGCCAATGTCTGGCTGCATAACGAGATGTTGCAGGTTGAGGGCAAGAAGATGTCCAAATCGCTTGGCAACTTCTTCACCGTCCGCGATCTGCTGGATCAGGGTGTGCATGGCATGGTCATTCGTTTGGTCATGCTTGGCACCCATTACGGCAAGCCAATGGACTGGACCGAGAAGAAAAAGGGCGAGGCTGAGGCCGCGTTGCGCAAGTGGTACGGCATATTGCAAGGCCACGGCTTTAGCCCTGCGTTGATCAAGGCGCTCAAAGCCGAGGGCCATTGGAAAGCGGACCCAGAGTTTTTGGGTGTGCTGGCCAATGATCTTAACACCTCAGGCGCAATTTCACGCCTTCATGTGATGGCAAAGGGCAAGACACCTGCCGCACTCGCGGGGTTTGCCCATGCGATGCAAATGCTTGGGTTTGTCAGCAACTGGTCCGACATTCCGATGTTTGACGGCGGTGAGGGCGGTGCCGATATCACGCCTGAGGTTGCCAAACGTGTCGACGCGCTTTTGGCGCAGCGTGCCGAGGCGCGTGCGGCAAAAGATTGGGCTTTGGCCGATGAGGTTCGCGACATTTTGAACGCCGCAGGGGTGCAGGTCACCGATGTGGGCGGGCAGGCGACGTGGACACCAGGACCAGATTTTGACGCTGCCCAATTGGGGGATTTGTGATGACAAAAGAACGGCTTTATCTTTTTGATACGACCCTGCGCGATGGGCAGCAAACCCAAGGCGTGCAGTTCTCAACATCCGAGAAATACCGCATCGCGGAGGTGCTCGACACGCTTGGCATCGATTACATCGAAGGTGGTTGGCCCGGTGCGAACCCGACGGATTCCGAGTTTTTCGAGAAACCGCCAAAGACCCGCGCAATCCTGACAGCCTTTGGTATGACCAAACGCACGGGGCGCTCTGCCGAGAATGACGATGTGCTGGCCGCCGTGATGAATGCCAATACGCCTGCCGTCTGTCTGGTGGGTAAATCCCACGAATTCCATGTGAAAACCGCCCTTGGGATCACGCTGGAAGAGAACATTGAGAACCTTGCCGCGAGCTTTGCTTATGTGGTGAAAGAAGGCCGCGAGGCGATGTTTGACGCCGAGCATTTCTTTGACGGCTATAAGGCGAACCCAGCCTATACGCTTGAGGCGCTGCATGCGGCCTATAGTGCGGGTGCGCGGTGGACTGTGCTATGTGACACCAACGGCGGTACGCTGCCCCATGAGGTTGGCGACATCGTGAAAGCCGTGATCGCAAGCGGCATTCCGGGTGACCATATCGGCATCCATACCCATAACGACACCGAAAACGCTGTGGCCAATTCGCTGGCGGCGGTTCTCGCGGGCGCGCGTCAAATCCAAGGCACGCTGAACGGCCTCGGCGAGCGCTGCGGCAACGCGAACCTGACGACCTTGATCCCGACGCTGCTGTTGAAGGAACCGTTTGCGAGTTCCTTCACGACAGGCGTGACGCTGGATGCGCTCAAGGGATTGCGCAAGGCTTCGCGTCTACTTGACGATATCCTCAACCGTGTTCCTGCAAAGCAGGCGGCGTTTGTGGGCGCATCTGCCTTTGCTCATAAAGCTGGCTTGCATGCCTCGGCCATCGCCAAAGACCCGACAACATACGAGCACATCGACCCGACGCTTGTTGGCAACAGCCGTATCGTGCCAATGTCGAACCAAGCGGGGCAATCGAACCTGCGCGAGCGTTTGTTGCAAGCGGGGCTTGAGGTGGAGAAGGGCGATCCTGCGCTCTCCCGCATCCTTGATCGCATCAAAGAAATGGAATCGCGCGGCTATTCTTACGATACAGCACAGGCGAGTTTCGAGCTTTTGGCGCGTGAAGAATTGGGGCTTTTGCCGTCGTTCTTTGAGGTCAAACGCTACCGCGTGACTGTGGAGCGCCGCCGCAACAAGCGCAACAAGATGGTCTCGCTCTCTGAGGCAGTAGTCGTTGTAAAGGTGAACGGCGAGAAGGTTTTGAACGTCTCTGAAAGCCAAGGCGCTGACGGCAAAGATCGCGGCCCCGTGAACGCGCTTTGGCGTGCTTTGGCCAAGGATCTCGGCCCGTATCAAGAGTTGATCGAGGACATGCATCTTGTTGATTTTAAAGTGCGTATCACCGACGGCGGCACTGAGGCCGTGACCCGTGTCATTATCGATAGCGAAGATGGTCAGAACCGTCGTTGGTCCACCGTTGGCGTTTCTGCCAATATCGTGGATGCATCGTTTGATGCCTTGGTTGACGCGATCAATTGGAAGTTGATCCGTGACGGAGCGAAAGCGTAATGAGCCTTACTGCCTGCGCCGAAATTGTCCAGAAGGGTGACCCAGAACGGTTCCGTGCGGTCATGGCCGCAAACGTGCCTGCACGTCGTATTTTGTTTCCGCTTTATGCATTTAACATCGAAGTGACCCGCGCCCCGTGGGTGACTAAAGAGCCAATGATCGCCGAGATGCGCCTGCAATGGTGGGCGGATGCGCTGGAGGAAATCGGCGGCGGGGTGCCTGCGCGTAAGCATGAGGTCGTGGACGCCTTGGCCGAGATTCTTGATGCGCAGGGCGCGCTCACGCTCTCCAAACTGGTGGCTGCACGGCGTTGGGATATCTACTCGGATGCTTTTGAAGATCAGTCGCATTTTGACGAGTATATCGACGGGACGACAGGCGGGCTTTTGTGGACAGCCGCGCGACTTATGGGGGCCGAAGATGAACCTGCGGGTCGTGATTATGCCCACGGCGTTGGTGTCGCGAATTTCATGCGGGCGATCCCTGAGTTGGAAAGCCGCGGGCGTAAGCCGCTGGTCGATGGTACATCTGACGGGGTGCGCGAATTGGCGGGCGAGGCCTTGGTGCGACTGGCGCGTGGGGCTTTGCCGAAAGATGTAGCACTTGCGGGTTTCCTTGCAAAAACAACACTAAAGCGTGCGATTGCAGATCCGCAAAGGGTTGTGCACGGCGCTTTGGAGCTTAGCCCGCTCGGTCAAACGCTTCAGCTGATGAAAGCCAGTCTGCTAAGCTGACTTCTCAATCTTTCGGAGCCAAATCAACGCGCCAGCGGCTAGGATCAGGAACGGGATCATGGCGAGGTTCACGGCGTCCCAACCTTCGACAGCTGTGCCGCCAGAACATTTCATCAAGCCGCCAGACGCCAGCGAAGCCACGGTCACCATTCCAAATACGATCATGTCGTTCATGCCCTGTACGACACCTCGCTCATGGGGGGCGTGAGCGGATGACAGCATGGTCGTCGCGCCAATAAAGCCAAAGTTCCAGCCGATACCAAGCAGGATAAGCGCGCCAAAGAAATTCGGAATCGCGACTCCAGAAAGCGCCACCATGCCAGCACCCATCAAGATCACGAGTCCTGTTGCAATGATCTTTTCCACGCCAAAGCGGGCGATCAGGTGGCCGGTAAAGAAGGACGGTGCAAACATCGCCAGCACGTGCGCCGAGACGATATCATTGGCGTTATTCTTGGTGAAACCGCAGCCAACAACCGCGAGGGGCGTCGACGTCATCACAAGGTTCATAAGCGAATAGGCAACCATGCCGCAGATCACAGCGACGATAATACGCGGATCACGCAGTAGCTCGCGCCGAGAGCGCGCCTTGGGTGCATTGGCCATGACTGGCTGGCCCTTTGTGCCTTTTGGCAGGTCCAGCGCGAGAAAAAGAAGCATACCAAAAAGGTTAAGCGCCGCGACGGCGAGATAGGTCCCAAGGAACGGCACCACGAAGGCGTCTTGCACAAGCTTATTGAGTTGCGGACCGATAATGGCCGAGATTAGGCCGCCTGCCATGACGTAGGAAATCGCTTTGGGGCGAAAGGCCTCGGAGGCGGTGTCAGTCGCCGCAAAACGGTAAAAACCCTGCGCTGACATATAGACACCTGTCAGGAGCGACCCCATCAACAAAACATAGAACGACCCGATATATAGGCCATAAGCAGAGATCATTGCACCCACGGCACCAGAGGCGGCACCAAGGAAAAAACCAAACCGACGCCCATTGCGTTGCATCAAGGGGCTTAGCCACGGAGCGGTAATCATTGAGCCGAAGACGATGAATGAGATCGGGAGCGTCGCAAGGCAAGGGTTAGGCGAAAGCATACCACCCGCAAGCCCGCCAATGACAAATATCATCGGCATTTGCGCACCTAAGATCGCTTGGGCGGCGACAAGGACAGCTACGTTGCGCTTGGCGCGGCGATCATCAACAAATTCAGTCATGTGCTATCGGTAAGCGCGGGTTTACGAAGTGGCAATACCAGAAGTTATGCACGATCTATAATATGTGCGAAGGACCCGCTGACGCGCCCTTGCAGTAGCCCCATGTCAGGGAGGGCCGTGTCGGTGGCGTCGGTGGCTTGGAAAAGCGGGGTGCCCTTAGCGTGCATGGTCGTGGCATAGTGGAATTCGTGGGCTTTCCACTGGCCTTTGAATGGGCCGTTCATTGCGATGATGTTGCGGTAACCAAGGTGCAGTTTGCGCTTTGCAAAAGACGTGGCAAGTGGCAGCAATCCAGCCATCTGATGCGTGATTCCGTCAGCGTCGCTAAGTGTTTCACCAAGGGTCATATAGCCCCCGCATTCTCCATATATTTCAGTGTATTCCGTTGCTTTGTGAAGGCTTTGCATGAAGTTCGTGTTGCCTGCCAATTGCCCTGCATAAAGCTCTGGATAGCCGCCCGGAAGATAGATCAAATCACACTCAGGTGCAGCCTCATCAGCCAATGGTGAGAAAACAGAAATTTCCGCCCCAGCGCTGCGCCAGTCGCGCAAAAGATGCGGATAGGCAAAGGCGAAAGCCGCGTCTTGGGCAATCGCGATGCGCTGTGCGGGGGCTGTTGGGTTTGTGGTGTTTGCCACTGGTCCGTCTGTTCCCAATGCAGACAAAGCCGCAAGATCGACATTTTGCTGCATGGTTTGAGCAGCCAGATCGAGGAAGGCTTCAAGATCGGGCCGCTCTTGTGCTTGCACTAGCCCGAGGTGGCGGGACGGTGTGTTCAAGGCGCTGTTGCGCGGCACGGCGCCGAAAACGGGTATGTCGATACGGGCCAAAGCATCGCGCAGCATGACTTCGTGGCGTGGTGAGCCGACATTGTTGAGGATGACACCTGCGATTTTCACGGTTGGGTCAAATGAAGCAAAGCCCTGAACGATAGGCGCCACTGACTGCGCCATGCGACCCGCGTCGACGACAAGCACAACGGGCAGGTCGAGAATACGGGCTAGATCGGCGCAGGCGCCCTTCCCAACTGGGGGCGCTCCGTCGAAAAGCCCCATCGCCCCTTCGACAATCAGGTTGCCAGTGGCGGCGAGCGACGTGATCCGTTCCGGCGACATCGCCCAAGCATCAAGGTTATAACAGGGCTGCCCACAAGCGGCCTCGTGAAAGCGGGGGTCAATATAATCGGGGCCTGATTTCGCGCCTGAAATGCTGAGGCCGCTTTGTGCGAAGGCCCGCAAAAGCCCCAAAGTGATCGTGGTTTTCCCGCTCCCAGAAGAGGGGGCCGCGATCAGAAATCTCATGCGCTTTCAGCGGGCCGTCCGCGCCCCAAAGGATCGAGGTCGCGCGGGGCGATACCTGCCGCTTGTCCTTGCCAATCAAGGACTTGGCGCATCAGGACGGATCTGCCAAAGCAGAAGATGGCGGGTGGTTCCATGCCTGAAGCGGCCACATCCTCGACGACCGTGCCAAGCGTTGTTTCCAACACTTGTTGATGCGGTGTCGTGGCGTTGGTGACGACGGCGACGGGTTCATTGGCGCTCCGCCCTGCAGAAATCAGTTTCTGCGCAATCTGCGCGATGTGTTTCATGCCCATATAGACCACGAGGACCTGTGAACCTTTGGAAATTGATTCCCAATCCAGCGAGCTTGGTGTGTCGCCCGATTGGTCGTGACCTGTCACGAAAGTCACAGATTGGTTCACATCGCGGTGGGTGACCGGGATGCCCGCATAGGCCAACCCGCCGATACCTGCGGAAATACCCGGAATAATGCGCACAGGGATGCCGTGCTGCACAAGGGTCTGTGCCTCTTCGCCACCACGTCCGAAAACAAACGGATCGCCGCCCTTAAGCCGCAAGACGCGTTTTCCCTCGCGGGCGAGATCAACGAGTTGCAAGGAAATATCGCGCTGTTTCGCGGATGGTTTGCCGCCGCGTTTGCCTGCATAGACGTGTTCGGCCTGCGGGGCCCAAGACAGGATATCTTCTTGCACCAGCGCGTCATATACCACCACATCCGCCTGCCGCAGCGCGTTAAGCGCGTGCAAGGTCAGCAAGCCCGGATCACCGGGGCCAGCGCCACAAAGCCAGACCCAGCCTTTCTCAAGCGTGGGCCAATTATGTGCGGGAAGGGTAGGTTCTGTTTTCATGGGGTCTTTATGCCAAAACTCCGCGCCAGAGGAAAGGTGACAAACGACACCTCTTTGCGGATTGGCGGCAGGTGAATTGCTTCCTATAGTCAAGGGGATGGAAGAACTGCCAAAAACCGAATTACGCCGTGGCTGGACCACAGGCGCTTGTGCGACGGCCGCGACAAAAGCGGCGTTGCGGCGGCTATGGGGCGGGGCGTTTGGCGCGGATGTGCAGATCACCTTGCCGAAGGGTGAAACGCCGACGTTTGCATTGGAACATACCGACGCAGGTGATGGCTGGGCCGCAGCGGGCATTATTAAAGACGCGGGCGACGATCCTGATGTGACCCATGGCGCGTTGATTATCGTGCGGGTGGCGAAATCTGACGGTGGCGTTGTGTTTAAGGCGGGCGAGGGCGTGGGAACAGTGACCAAGGCAGGCCTGCCGATTGGTGTGGGCGAACCTGCGATCAATCCTGTGCCGCGCTTGATGATGGACGAGGTGGTGGCCGAGGCGGCTGCAATCTATGGCGAGACCCCTAATGTCACGATCACCGTGTCGATCCGCGATGGGGCCGCTTTGGCGCTCAATACCTGGAACCCGCGATTGGGGATTGTTGGCGGGCTGTCGGTGCTGGGAACGACGGGCATTGTGCGTCCGTTTTCTTGTGCCGCTTGGATCGCCTCTATTCATCGCGGGATTGATGTGTCGATTGCCAATGGGGCCACGCATGTTGCAGGCTGTACAGGGGCGACGAGCGAGAAGGTCGTGCAAGACCTGTATGGGCTGCCAGATCACGCGATGTTGGATATGGGCGATTTTGCAGGCGGCATGCTGAAATATCTGGTGAAACATCCCGTTGAGCGCGTCACGATTGGCGGCGGCATTGGCAAGATCACGAAGTTGGCGCAAGGCGCGATTGATTTGCACTCGGGGAGGTCGCAAGTGGATTTCGACGGGCTGGCCACCTTGATGAATGATCCCCGTTTGGCAGAGGCGAATACCGCCCTTGGAGCTTATCAGATTGCGGGCCAACCCTTAGCACAAGCAGTGGCTGATGCGGCTTTGCGCCAAGTGAATACGCGCTTTGCTGGCCCGAGCTATGATATTGTGATTATTGACCGTGCGGGTGTGGTTTTGGCGAGGGCTGGTGCATGACGATTTTGGTTTTGGCAGGCACTTCGGAAGGTAAAGAGATTGCGACATCTCTGGCCGCTTTGGGTGTGCGTGCTGTGGCCTCTCTGGCTGGGGCAACGCGTGCGCCAAAGCCGCTTGATCTGCCGACAAGGGTTGGCGGGTTTGGCGGCGAGGAAGGCTTTTTGGACTACCTCAAAGTCGCCAAGATCAAGGCTGTGATTGATGCGACCCATCCTTTTGCATCGCAGATTACAGACCGTACAGCGGGCGTTTGTGCGACGTTAAATATGCCTTACTTGCAGGTTTTGCGCCCCGCGTGGGAGTCGCAAGAGGGAGACAACTGGGCCGAAATTGCACGCGAGGAAAATGCGGCGGACTTTATTCCATTGGGTGCCACGGTGTTTTTGGGAACAGGACGACAGACGTTAGATCGATTTACAGGCCTTGAAGGTCGCCGCGTGATTTGCCGCCAGATTGACCCGCCCACGGCGCCGTTTCCGTTTGAAGGTGGTGAGTTCCTCATCGGGCGGCCTCCGTTTCCTGTGGAGCGGGAAAAGACGCTTTTTGCGGCCTTGGGGGTAGAATGGATCGTGGTGAAGAATGCAGGCGGTGTGGCAAGTGCGACCAAGCTGACCGCTGCACGCGAACTTGGGATTCCTGTGCTGATGATTGCCCGCCCGCCGATGCCTGACGCGATGCGCGTTGCGACTGTTGGCGAAGCTGTAAGCTGGGTGCAGTCTCTTTGACGGAACGGATCATCACAAACGCGGAGGATGTGGCCGAAGGGGCCGCTTGGCTGGCTGTGCGTGTGCCGCAGTTTTCCAATCTCCTGCCGAAGATTGACCCCTTGCCGCTTAGGTTGAAACCAGACGGATTCGGCCCGCTTGTGCATGCGATCACGGGCCAACAGGTGAGTGTCGCCTCGGCGAATGCGATTTGGGAAAGGTTGCAGGCGGAAGGTTTGACAACTGGTCCCGCGATTGCTGCCGTCAGCCAAGATGCCCTGCGTGAACTGGGCCTAAGCCGACAAAAGGCCCGATATGTTCATGCTCTCGCGGCGGCCGATATTGACTATGTAGCCTTGCGCGACGCGCCAACCGATCAAGTCCTCAAAACACTTATTGCGGTTCCGGGCATTGGGGCGTGGACAGCCGAAGTCTACGCGATGTTTTCCCTAGGGCGCGCCGATGTTTTCGCCCCCGGTGATCTGGCGCTGCAAGAAGGCGCGCGCATGATCTTTGATCTGCCCGCGCGCCCGAAAGACAAAGACTTGCGCGAAATGGCATCGGCTTGGGCGCCGTGGAGGTCGGTTGCAGCGCGGATCATCTGGGCCTATTACGGTGCAACAAAGAAAAGGGATGGAATTCTATGACACGCGCATTAAACGCAGGCCGCAAAGAGCCGCTTTCAGGCGAAACACAATCTGCGGTGATTTTCCTGCATGGATACGGCGCGAACGGTGCGGATTTGCTGGGTTTGGCCGATCCCTTGGCCGAACATATGCCCGATACGCTGTTCATTTCCCCCGATGCGCCAGAGGATTGCGCGGGCTCGCCTATGGGCAAGCAATGGTTCCCGATCCCCTGGATTGACGGATCGTCCGAGGAAGAGGCGCACCACGGGTTGCTGCGTGCCTCCGATGATCTGAACGCGTTCCTTGACGGCATAATGGTCGACGAAGACTTGTTACCCGAGCAGGTCATGGTTTTGGGCTTTAGCCAAGGTGCGATGATGGCACTGCATGTTTTGCCGCGCCGTGAAGATGCGGTGGCTGGGATTGTCGCGATTTCAGGACGGTTACTTGAACCCGATGCACTTGTTGACGAGGTTAAATGCATGCCGCCTGTTCTGCTGATCCACGGAGATCAAGACGACGTGGTGCCGCCGCAATCGCTTCCACAGGCAGCCGAGGCCTTGCAAAACGCAGGCTGGAAAGAAGTTTACGCCCATATCATGAAGGGCACAGCCCACGGCATTGCACCTGATGGTTTGCAAGTGGCGCTTGCCTTCATGCGTGACCGCTTTGGTATGGGCTGAAAACCTTAGGCATTTCTTAGGGTCTTTTGGGCATAGCAAAGGGTATGAAAGAAAACGTTGCCATACCTGACAGAATAATTGCTTTTGTCGCACCCCGCGGGAGCCTTGATTATTGGTCAAAGGTCTTCTTGTTGATTTTGATTATCGGGCTGATGAATTTTATCCGAGACAATATCGAGCATGGGTCTGGCGCGGATTCGCTCTTTGCGAATGTGATTGAGGCGGCTCCGATCGGATTACCGTTTTGCCTTTTGTCGTTATCGCTCATCGGGCGGTTGAAACGTGTGCAAGACAATCTTATCGCGCTGGCCGCGACTGATATGTTAACGGGGCTGAACAACCGACGGGCTTTCTATGAGAGGGTAGCGGAAATTCCTGACGGGACAAATGGTGTCCTTATGATCATTGACGCCGATCATTTCAAGCGCGTGAACGACACATACGGGCATGGTATTGGGGATCTTTGTTTGCAGCAGATCGCAAAGCATTTGATCGCCTCTGTACGGGAAAACGATATCGTTGCACGCATTGGTGGCGAAGAATTCGCAGTTGTCATGCTCGGTGCTGATCGCGAAACGGCCGAAGGCATTGGCGCGCGGTTGGTGGAGGGGGTTATGTTGGAAGTGGGGCAAGACGACACAATCACGGTAACGCTCTCAGTTGGCGCTGTGATGCTTGCACATCTCAAGCATTTTGACACCTAAATGGGGCTCGCGGACGAGGCACTTTATGTTGCGAAGTCATCGGGCCGTGCGAGGATCGTCCTTGCCTCTGACAAAGGAGCAGCAGCCGGGGTAATGGTTGCTTGATCCGTTGGCAGAATTGGCCTGACGTTACAAAACCGTTTCAATAACCTGACAGCATATGTGGGGGTTGCCGTTTGGTACCCGCGATATATAGTTTCTCCTAAGCGGCCGGAGCGGGGCTCCCGCTCTGTGCCATGACGGGGACAGGGCAGGGATGGTTTTGCACGTATGGACGGTGACTTTCAGCCAAGGTTTGAGCCGGTAACAGGGCTACTCAAAAACAGACCCGCCCTCGTTTTGAACGCGGATTATAGACCGCTTTCTTATTTCCCGCTGTCACTTTGGCCATGGCAAGAAGCGGTCAAGGCGGCTTGGCTGGACCGCGTAGAGATCGTTGCCGAATACGACGATGTTGTGCGCAGCCCCTCGACCGTCATTCGTATCCCAAGCGTTGTTGTGCTCAAAGACTATGTAAAACCTCGAAAGCGCGTGGCCTTCACGCGCTTTAATCTATTTCTGAGAGATGAGTTTTGTTGCCAATATTGCGGCGCAAAGGGCGAATTGACCTTTGACCATGTCATCCCGCGTGCGGCAGGGGGGGTGACCAGTTGGGAAAATGTGGTCGCGGCCTGTAGCCCGTGCAACTTGCGCAAAGGCTCAAAGTCTCTGCGTCAAATCGGTTTCCAACTACAGCGCACTCCGCGTGCGCCAGATGCTGCGGCATTGCACAATGTCGGCCGAAAATTCCCGCCAGATCACTTGCACAAAAGCTGGCTCGACTTCCTTTATTGGGGCGCGGAATTAGATGCTTAGCGTTTCTGGATCTAGCGCGGAAACGCTTGCCGTTGCGGAACAAAGGAAGGCCGAAATAATTTTTGAGGATAGATAAAACTTCATAATACTCTAATTGAAAGCACAGATTATTCTGTTGCGATGTGAATGCCCCTACGTCAGCGTTTTTCGAATGAGGGCGCTTGGGGTTTCTATTGGCTGTCCTATTTTTGATACGATGCTAGCTGTATGTCATGCAGCAAATTTGGTGCTATCCTCTAGACTCCGAGCCTAGCCAGCGGTAGGTAGGCCGCGTTAGCGCTAACAAGCAGGAAGAACTTCTTATGGTTTCTCGCGTCATTCCGGTCGATCCTTTTGACCTCGTTATTTTTGGTGGAACGGGCGATCTTGCGCGTCGTAAAATCCTGCCAGGTCTGTTCCGTCGGTTCCGCTCTGGGCAAATGCCGGACGGCGCACGCATCATTGCCGCGGCGCGTTCCGAGTTGGACCGTGCAGGCTATCAGCAGATGATTTCTGACGCCATCCAAGAGTTTGGGGGCGCGGAGAAAGACGATACCGAGGCTGTCGCTAAGTTTCTGGAAGTGCTGGATTATACCCCGATTGACGCAAAGGGTGAGGGCGGCTGGAAAGCCTTGTCGAAGATGGTCCGCAAAGACGTCATTCAGGCCTTCTATTTCTCGGTCGCACCAAGCTTATTTGGTGATCTGGCTCAGCGCCTTCACGACTATAAAATCGCCAATGCCGAGAGCCGTATTGTGGTCGAAAAACCTTTCGGTCGCGATCTCGAATCCGCCAAGGAATTGAACAAATCTTTGGCCGATCACTTTGACGAAAAACAGATTTACCGTATCGATCACTACCTTGGTAAAGAAACGGTGCAAAACCTGATGGCTGTTCGCTTTGGGAACGTGCTGTTCGAGCCCCTTTGGAACAATCATTACGTCGATCATATCCAGATTACAGTTGCTGAAACTGTGGGTGTCAGCGGGCGCGGAGCCTATTATGATCGCTCTGGCGCGATGCGTGATATGGTGCAGAACCACTTGATGCAATTGCTTTGTTTGATCGCGATGGAGCCGCCGAGCCAGTTTGGCGCCGATGAGGTCCGTGACGAGAAGCTGAAGGTTATTCGTGCGCTGAAAGGCGTTGAGCCGCACCACATTGTGCGCGGCCAGTATGACGCTGGTCCAGATGGCCCAAGTTACCGCGAAGATGCTGAAAACCCACGCAGTTTCACCGAAAGCTTCATCGCGATGAAGTGTCATATCGACAACTGGCGTTGGGCTGGCGTGCCGTTTTACATGCGCACAGGCAAGCGGATGAAGGCGCGCACATCCGAGATTGCGGTTGTGTTCAAAGACCTTGGTCACTCGATTTTCGAGGGCGACGAAAAACGCCACCGCAACATTCTTGCGATCCGTCTTCAGCCAAACGAAGGCATTGATTTGCAAGTGACAATTAAGGAACCCGGCCCCGGTGGTATGCGCCTTGTGGACGTGCCCTTGGACATGACATTTGCCGAGGCTTTGGGTGCTGGTGAACATGAGGTCACCGACGCCTATGAGCGCCTGATTATGGACGTGATCCGTGGCAATCAGACGCTGTTTATGCGCGGCGATGAGGTTGAAGCGGCTTGGGCTTGGACAGATCCGCTCATCAACGGTTGGGAGGCGCGCAATGATGTGCCAAAGCTGTATGATGCAGGTTCTAGTGGTCCAGAAGATGCGCTGATGCTGTTGCACCGTGAAGGTCGCAAATGGCGTGAAATTAGGGGCTAATTAACTGTCACACCCCGTGCACCAAGTGTGCACTGGGCGTGCACCGCAATGTAAGGGGCCTACGCTATGGATTTCAAAGAATACGCCGATTCCGAAATGATGATGATTGACCTTGCCAATGTCTTGGCGAGCGAATTGCGCAATGCATTGTTGTCGCATGATCGGGTCTCATTGGCCGTGCCTGGTGGCACGACACCCGGTCCGATCTTCGATAGTATTTCTGCCGTGGATTTGCATTGGGACCGCGTGAATGTGATGCTGACAGACGAGCGTTGGGTGCCCGAGACGTCGGATCGCTCGAACACCAAATTGCTGCGCGAGCGGCTGTTGGTGGGCAAGGCGGCTGCCGCGACCTATGTGCCGCTTTATGCTGACGCACCGACGCCCGAGGAAAAGCTGCCCGAATTGGCCGCAAATATTGCCCCGATGTTGCCGATTAACGTGATGTTGCTCGGCATGGGCGCGGATATGCATACGGCGAGCATTTTCCCTGAGGCTGATCAGTTAGATCTGGCGCTGACTGGCAAAGATGTTTTGGTCGCGATGCGTGCCCCCGGTGCGCCAGAGCCGCGCATTACCCTGTCAGCCGATGTCCTGAAAGGTGCGATGAGCCGTCATATTGTGATTATCGGTGATGAAAAACGTGCGGCGCTTGAGAAGGCGCGGCATTTGACCCCAAATGAGGCCCCAATTGCCGCCGTCCTGAATGGTGCAATAGTGCATTGGGCAAGGAGCTAAACCATGTGGAACGCGTTGAAGGCTAAGGCTGTTGAAGTTGCAGATCGTCGGATTGAGGGCATACTGGACACCAACCGCGCCGCCGATTTTGCGGTGCAGGCGGGCGATATGCGCTTGGATTATGCCAAGACGAATATTGATGCGGCGACCCGCGACATGCTGATTGGCATGTTGGAGACGACAGGTGTTGCGGCAAAGCGGGACGCGATGTTTGCAGGTGCTGCGATCAACGAGACCGAGGGCCGTGCGGTTTTGCACACTGCCTTGCGCAACCTTGATGGTGGACCTGTGATGGTTGATGGCGCGGATGTGATGCCCGAGGTTTTGGGCACGCTGCAGCGTATGGGCGCGTTTGCTGAAGATGTCCGTTCGGGCAAATTCAAAGGGCAGGGCTGCAAGATTACGGATGTTGTGAACATCGGGATTGGTGGCTCGGACCTTGGCCCTGCGATGGCCGCTTTGGCGCTTGCACCCTATCACGACGGGCCGCGCTGCCACTTTGTGAGTAACGTTGATCCTGCCGATATTGCGCAAGTGTTGCGGTCTTGCGATCCAGCGACGACTTTGGTGATTGTGGCGTCCAAGACGTTCACGACGATTGAAACCATGACCAATGCCCGCACGGCGCAGGCGTGGATGGGTGAGAAAGTTTCCGATGTCGGCGCGCAGTTTGCAGCCCTTTCGACTTCGGCTGAAAAGACCGCCGCGATGGGCATCGCGCCAGAGCGTGTGTTTGGTTTTGAGGACTGGGTCGGTGGTCGTTATTCGATGTGGGGGCCGATTGGTCTGTCACTGATGATTGCGATTGGCGAGGCTGGTTTCTTGGCGTTCTTGCGCGGTGCGCAGGCGATGGATGTGCATTTTCAGGCGGCAGAGTGGCACGAGAATATGCCCGCTCTTTTGGCGCTGGTGGGGATTTGGCACAATCAAGGCTGTGGTCATCCGACCCGCGCTGTTCTGCCTTATGATAACAATCTCAGCAGGTTACCGGCCTATCTTCAACAGTTGGAAATGGAGAGCAACGGCAAGGGCGTGAGCATGGACGGCGCCGATTTGCCCGTGCATTCTGGCCCTGTTGTCTGGGGTGAACCCGGCACGAATGGTCAGCACGCGTTTTACCAATTGATCCACCAAGGGACCCGGGTTGTGCCTTGTGAATTCCTCGTCGCGGCCCGTGGTCATGAGGATGCGTTGCATCATCAGCATCAGTTGTTGGTCGCGAACTGCCTGGCGCAATCGGAGGCTTTGATGAAGGGCCGTGATCTGGACGAGGCGCGCAGTAAGGTTGCCGACAAGTTTGAGGGTGCCGAGTTGGAGCGTCAGGCAAAGCACCGTGTGTTTAAGGGCAACCGTCCTTCGGTCACGATTGCTTATCCACAACTGACCCCGTTTGTGCTGGGGCAGATTGTGGCGCTATATGAGCACCGTGTGTTTGTGGAAGGTGTTGTTTTGGGCCTGAACTCTTACGACCAATGGGGCGTGGAGCTGGGCAAGGAATTGGCAACCGCGTTGCAACCTGTTGTAGAGGGGGCCAAATCGGCCGCTGACAAAGATGGATCAACGGCCGCTTTGGTGGCGTTCTTGCAAAAGCACGGCGTCTAGGACTGTTCCGCGCCGTCCATTGAGCTGAAGACCTGTCTGGCGGTGTCAGGCAGGGCGCACTTCTGGCCGTTACCGTCGATCGAGACCAGAACGGCGTCGCCTGTCGTGACCAACCCGTTCTCCGTCCAAACACCGTATTCCATCGTAAAGCTGGTATTGCCCATTTTGGTGGTGCGGGCTGTGAGGATGTAGTCCTGACCCAGCTTGACCTCGGCGCGGAAATGCAGGCTGGCGTTGCGCACAACGACCTTGGGCTGATTGCCGTCGGATGTCCAAATGCCGCGCTCGATGAAGTAACGGACGCGCAGGTTCTCGAACCATTTGAGATAGACGCCGTTGTTGACGTGCTGGAGCATGTCAATCTCGCCGTAGCGAACCATGTCAAGATAGCCAAAGCTCCATGGCGCAGGAATCCCCACGCCACGCAGTTGGTCTTCGGTCAGAGCCTTGAGGTAGGGCAGGCTCATACGGCGGCGGTCACGATGATTTCTACGCGGTAGCCAGTTGTGGCGAGCTTGGCTTCGCCAGTCCAGCGGGCGGGCGCATTGCCTGCGGAAACCCATGTGTCCCAGACGGCGTTCATTTCGGCAAAGTCAGTTGCCATGTCAGCGCACCAGATTTGTGCGGTCAACAGCTTGGATTTGTCTGTGCCAGCCTCGTCCAAAAGCGCGTCGATTTTCCCCAAGATGCTCTCGGTTTGCTCGGCTACGGATTTACCTTCGGCGCCAACTTGGCCCGCAAGATAGGCAATACCGTTGTGGATGACAGCCTGAGACATGCGGGGGCCAGTGTGAAGACGTGTGATTGAAGACATGGAAGCGATCCTTTTGAGGGTAACTGATGCCTAAGGCATAGCCTTTAGATCGCCGCCACGCCAGACCCTGCTAGACGGCAAGTGCAAGAAGTGCGGGCAGGCCGATGATCCCGCCAAGAACGATGATCCCGAGAGAGAGAAACAAACCTTTGAACATGTGCTTTCCTTTGTGAGCGTTTGATAAGCAGCAGGTAGAATGCAAACGTCATCAGCCCATGTGGCAGGCTGTCGCAGTTTGAAGGTGCCTGGAATTTTATGGAGCGGGTAACGAGAATCGAACTCGTAACTGAAGCTTGGGAAGCTTTCGTGATACCTTTTCACCATACCCGCGTCTGAGGATGATTTACGCGGCGATGGCGGTGCCGTCAACTGGTGAAGTGGCTCCGTTTTCCCCATGCGGCCTGTGTTAACTTGTAGGTTTTCCATGGTGCAGGAGTGCCGCCTAAATTCAGTGTAGCATCTTCAATCCATTCGGCGCCGAGCCGTGTTGTGGCTGTTTGGGACCGAATGTTTTGGGGCCCTATGTGGAACCAAACCTCGGGGAAATGCGCGAAAGCATGGCCCAGCATGAGCGATTTGGCAGCAAAGTTGGTCTTTCCGCCCCAATAGCTGTGATGCAGGAAGGTAAACCCGATAGAGATTGTGTCAGGCCTGTCGGGGGCTGTGTAGTAGGCAGAGCAGCCGATAATTTTGTCAGTCGACTTGTCGATGATCACAAGAGTGCCGCCAACATTCAATAGGACTTCAAAGTAGTTTTGAAACACCGCTTTTTGATAGCGATCATGGGCCGGGTGATCCGCCCAAGTGAGCGGATCGGATGCAGCAGTAAATAGTCCTTCGAGGTCGTCAGCCATAAGCGGGCGCAGCGAAAGGGCTGTGCTTTCCAAATATGGCTGACGGTTGAACATTACCCTCGCCGTCTCCGCCGTCCACCGCCATCGCCACCGCCGTTTTGGTTGTGGTTCACGTCTGGCAGGGTGACGATGGATTTGAGGATCGGGAAGGGTTCGACCGCGTTGGGGATGTTTGACGCGTTCACGAAATGCTCTTGGAAGCGCGGCTCGATTGCGGTTTCGATCTTGTGGATTTCGTGCACTGTGGCTTCGATCTCTTTGCGCGCCGCGCGGTTCAAAAGCGCGATACGTGCGCCTGTGCCCGCAGCGTTGCCTGCGGAGGTGACCTTATCGAGTGGCGCGTCGGGGATCATGCCCAACACCATCGCGTGTTTCGGGCTGATATGTGCGCCGAATGCGCCTGCGAGCACGATCCGATCAACTGTATCCACGCCGAATTTATCCATCAGTAGACGCGCCCCAGAGTAGAGTGCGGCCTTGGCCATCTGGATTTCGCGGATGTCGCGGTTGGTCACGGTGATGACGGGGCCGCCAGTGGCCGATCCGTCGTGCACCATATAAGAGTTTGTGCGCCCGTCGAGGAAGCACGCGGACGAGCCTGTTTGCTCTGCCGATCCGATGAGGCCCGGACCGTCAACGATGCCCGCCATGCGCATCTCGGCTACCATTTCGATGATCCCAGAGCCGCAGATGCCAGTGATGCCTGTTTGGGCCGTGACTTCGTCAAAACCATCCTCGTCGGACCACAGGTCAGAGCCGATGACTTTAAAGCGGGCGAGTTTCGTGACGGGGTCGATCTCGACACGCTCGATGGCACCGGGGGCAGCGCGTTGGCCAGAGGAGATTTGCGCGCCCTCGAATGCGGGACCTGTTGGGGACGAGCAGGCGAGAACCTTGTGTTTGTTGCCAAGCAGGATTTCGGCGTTCGTGCCCACGTCGACGATGAGCACGAGGTCTTCGGATTTATCAGGGGCCTCAGAGAGGGCCACGGCTGCCGCATCTGCGCCGACATGCCCTGCGATGCAGGGGAGGATGTAGACCCTTGCCGAAGGGTGCAGGTTCAAGTCAAGCTCGTTGGCGCGCAGCGAGAGCGATTCAGAGGTGGCGAGCGCAAAGGGGGCTTGGCCAAGCTCATAGGGGTCAATGCCAAGGAAGAGGTGGTGCATGACGGGGTTGCACACAAAGACCACGTCCACGATGAGTTTGCGGTCAATCTCGGCCTCGGCTGCGATTTGCACGAAAAGCGCGTTCATGCCTTCGCGCACGGCAAGCGTCATTTCTTCCGCACCGCCTACGTTCATCATGCCGTAAGAGACGCGGGACATGAGGTCTTCGCCAAAGCGGATTTGCGGGTTCATAATGCCCGAAGAGGCAATGACCTCGCCTGTGTGCAGATCGCAAAGGTGCGCCGCGATTGTCGTCGATCCGAGGTCAACTGCGAGGCCGTAAATCGCACCGTCGTAATAGCCGGGCCAGACCTGCATGATGCGCGGCGAGAAGGTGTCGTCGCCAAGGTGGACGGCGCAAGTTACTTTCCATTCGCCCTTGCGCAACGCTGGTTGCAGGGTGCGAAGCACGCCGAGATCGGCCTCAAGTTCTGGCAGATCCCAGTCGTTGCGCAGAGCCTTGATTAGCCGCTCAAGGTCGCCTGACGGGTCGTGCATGTCGGGCTCGGTAACCTCGACGTAGTAGAGCCGTGTTGACGGGTCCATGTGGATTTCGCGGGCTTCGGCGCGTTTGCGCACGACTTGGCGGTGCACTTGGCTTGTCGAGGGCACGTCGACGATGACGTCGCGCTGCACGGTGGCTTGGCAGCCCAAGCGGCGGCCCTTTGGTAAGCCGCGGATAGTGTCGTAGCGTTCCTCCACGGAGTTCCATTCGGAAAGCGCGTCCTCATGCACCGTGACCCCGTGCTTGGAGAATTCACCGTATGAGGGCGTGATCTGGCATTTGGAGCAAATCCCGCGACCGCCGCAGACGCTATCGAGGTCAACGCCGAGCTGGCGGGCCGCGGTCAGGATCGGTGTGCCAACGGGGAAGTTGCCGCGTTTGCCGGAAGGGGTGAAAATCACGAGTGGATCAGTGCTCATATTGCCGCCTTTATCTTGAGTTGTTTGGACATTAGCGCATTGGACGGGAGGGGAAAGGGCGAACCCGTCATATGAGGCGCTGCGAGCGGCATTTGAGATCAAGGAAGCGCCGATATGGCGCTAAGTTATCATTTTGTGGTGGTCGCCGCGCGGTTGCAGTCCGCAATTGCCGTTTTGGGGTAGTGCACCGGTAGATTCCATGCGAAAGGACGGTGCCAACGCTACTTACCCGCCAGGAGACAGGTTGATGGAGATTCGTGAGGCTTTTACGTTTGATGATGTGTTGTTGGTTCCCGCTGCGTCGAGCGTGCTACCATCCACCGCAGACACCCGCACATTTGTGACCAAATCGATTGCGATGAACATTCCGCTGCTCTCAAGCGCGATGGATACCGTGACCGAAGGCAAGATGGCGATTGCCATGGCGCAAGCGGGTGGCATTGGTGTTGTGCATAAGAATTTGAACATTGAAGAGCAGGCCCGTGAAGTCCGTCAGGTGAAGCGGTTTATTTCTGGGACAGTTTATAACCCGATCACGCTGACGCCCGATCAGACTTTGGCAGATGCCAAGGAATTGATGGAACGCTATCGCATTACCGGTTTTCCTGTCGTGGGCCATGATGGCCGCGTTGTTGGGATCGTGACGAACCGCGATATGCGTTTTGCGACGGATGATAAGACGCCTGTGAGCGTGATGATGTCGTCGCAGAATTTGGCGATGTTGCAAGAGCCTGCGGATCTGGATGAGGCGCGGTCGTTGATGCAAGCCCGTCGGATCGAGAAGCTTTTGATTACCGATAGAAACGGCAAGTTGACGGGTTTGCTGACGTTGAAAGACAGCGAGCAGGCGGTTTTGAACCCGCAGGCCTGTAAAGACGAGCTGGGCCGTTTGCGCGTGGCGGCCGCCTCTGGTGTTGGCGATGCGGGTTTTGAGCGCACGCAGGCCTTGATCGAGGCTGGCGTGGATATGGTCGTGATTGATACGGCGCATGGGCATTCTGAGGGTGTGGCCAAGGCTGTTGAACGGGCCAAGGCGTTGTCGAATTCGGTTCAGATTGTCGCAGGTAATATCGCAACGGGCGAGGCGGCCAAAGCGTTGATCGGCTCTGGTGCGGATGGGGTGAAGGTTGGCATTGGACCGGGGTCGATTTGTACGACCCGCATGGTTGCTGGTGTCGGCGTTCCTCAGCTCACCGCGATTATGGATTGCGCTGCGGCGGCGGGCGATGTGCCTGTGATCGCTGACGGTGGCATCAAATTCTCTGGCGATTTTGCCAAGGCGATTGCCGCAGGCGCGTCTTGTGCGATGGTCGGCTCGATGATTGCGGGCACGGATGAAAGCCCTGGTGAGGTGATCCTTTATCAGGGTCGCTCATTTAAGTCTTATCGTGGTATGGGCTCACTTGGTGCGATGGCGCGCGGGTCTGCGGATCGGTATTTCCAGAAGGATGCAGCGAGCGACAAGCTGGTTCCTGAAGGGATCGAAGGGCAGGTGCCATATAAGGGGTCTGCCTCTGCTGTGGTGCATCAGTTGATTGGCGGCTTGCGGGCCGCGATGGGCTATACGGGCAATGCGACCGTGGCAGAGATGCGCAAGAATTGTCAGTTTGTGCGCATTACTGGTGCGGGACTTAAAGAGAGCCACGTGCATGATGTTCAGATCACACGCGAAAGCCCGAACTACCGTATTGGTTAGATAAATCAGCAGGTTACATGCTGTACTTAAGGTGATGATATGACCCCAGCCGCCCGTTATGCTTCCGCGATTGCGGTCTTGGATGATGTGCTGGCTGGGGCGTCCGTGGAGAAATGCTTAACGTCTTGGGTGCGAGCCAATCGCTATGCGGGGTCCAAGGATCGCGCTGCCGTTCGTGATCATGTGTTTGATGTTCTGCGTCGCAAACGATCCCTTGCTGCCCTTGGTGGGGGGATGTCAGGACGGTCCCTCATATTGGGTCTTTTGCGCCATCAAGGTATTGATCATAAAGAAGTTTTTGGTGCGGGTGGCTATGCGCCGCACGCTTTGACAGATGAAGAATTGGGTGGCGGAGACGCGACTTTTGCGCCTGCGATGGCGAATGATTTGCCCGATTGGCTCTGGCCGATGTGGGAAGCGGATCTGGGTGACCGTGCAGTTAGGTCTGCCCAAGCATTGCAAGATCGCGGTCCAGTGACGCTTCGGGTTAATCTTAGGCGTGGGACGCGCGAGGCTGCAATTGCGAAATTACAAGAAGATGGCATCATTTCCATCCCGATCGGGGATGTGAAGACTGCACTGCAAGTCATTGAAAATGAACGGCGTATTCATCTGAGTAATGCTTTTCTGGACGGGTTTGTCGATCTGCAAGATTTAGCCTCGCAAGAGGCGATCGCTGTTCTTGACCTCAGTCCCGACGCGCGTGTCCTTGACTACTGCGCGGGCGGCGGTGGCAAGGCACTTGCAATCGCTGATATGTATGGCTGTTCGATCACTGCCCATGATATTTCTGTTGCCCGTATGGCTGATATTCCGCTGCGTGCCGCCCGTGCAAAAGTGGAAATTGCGGTCCTGAATACTGATGCATTGGGAGACGCGGAGCCGTTTGATGTGGTTTTTGTGGATGCGCCGTGTAGCGGGAGCGGGACTTGGCGTCGTGCGCCCGAAGCCAAGTGGTCGATATCGAGTGAAAAATTAAGCGATTACAGTAAATTACAGAGAGAAGTTCTTGAGAATGCTGTTGCAATGGTGCGCCCAAATGGACGCATTATTTATGCAACCTGTTCCGTTCTGAAGGCAGAAAATTCGCGGGTTGTGGATCGCTTTGTCAAAGATTTCCCGGAGTGGAAACTCGTGTCGGATCATCAACGGCATCCGGACCAATTTGGGGACGGTTTCTACTATGCGGATATACATCGCGCATAAAACAACCTAGGATTGCCGTTCTTGAGGCTTTGATATGATTTTTGGCGAACGTTAAAGACGCGTTAATCCTTTGCATTGTATCCTACAGATCAAAACATGGGATCTTTGAATTGTCTGCACTTGAAACAGGTTATTTTGTGTCGCCGTACCCGCTTGCGCGGAGGATGCTGCCATGGGGATTTTGCATCGTCGCAGTCGGGTGCATTGCCGCGGCCAGTCAGATTGCCGACCGTACGGGGCAAGTGGTTATGTTCACGGCTGGCGTCGTTTTTTTACTGGGTGCGGGCCGCTTTTTCTGGGCAACTTCGACAAAGCTTGGTCGTGTAAATGGATCGCAAAATGATCTTAAGCAAGTTGTTCTTCGTGATCGTAGTTACGCGTTTCTAACCAATGGGGACGGCGATATTGAGATATGTAGCGAAGCCGCAAGCGAGCGTTTTGACGGCCCAAATAGACAGAATTTAGCACAGTGCCTAATGTCGATATTCGCAAATCCTGATCCCTTGTTGTTTCGGCTATTTACGCAATCGGCCTCAACTTTGTCGGCCACCGAACAAGTTAAGACGCGCAAAGGGATTACCGCGTGTCGGTGACCAAATTGGAGAATGCGAAATATTTGTGGCGAATAGAAGAATGGACGACAGAAGCAACCAAAGGTGTCGTTGGGGCGCAAGGTTTGCACTTTCCGATGATGACAATTGGTGCCCGAGGGGCAGTGCTATTTGTCAATGACGCGTGCAGGGCGTTTTTGGGTTTTCGCCCTAAATCTGCGACAGAGGTTTTCGGAAATACACTGCTACGCAATGGCTTAATGCTGCGCGTGGCTGGCGCCGAGGGCGAGGTCCCCGTGACTGTGGCCATACTCAATAGTCAAGTAAGCCGGCGCGAAGTGTTTCTGATCCCAAATTCCGATGAGGACATTATTCACGCCGGACCACGAGAGTTGGCAGCAGAATGGGATGCAATTGAAGATCTACCCGTGCCGTTACTTAAGATTGATTCCAACGGCAGTGTTTTGGCATCGAACCGTGAGGCGCGCAGCTTGTTGGCTATTTCCTCGACACAAGGGAAACGCGTTGGCGATATTCTGGACGGACTCGGGCGGCCGATTAGCGATTGGGTGCGTGAGGCGATTGAAGGGCGCGGGGGCTATGTTTCGCAATTTCTGCGTGGACGCGGAGACAGTCATGAAACCTTTATCCAAGTCACCTTGAATGCTGCGGGTGGCCAAGACGATCCTCATCTGATCGCAGTCCTCAATGATGTGACGGAGTTGAAAACACTTGAAGCACAATTTGTGCAAAGCCAGAAAATGCAGGCGATTGGCCAGTTGGCGGGCGGTGTTGCGCATGATTTCAACAATCTGCTAACAGCGATTTCAGGACATTGCGATCTTTTGCTTTTGCGCCACGATCATGGCGATCAAAACTACGGCGATCTTATTCAAATTCACCAGAATGCTAATCGGGCCGCAAGTTTAGTGGGGCAATTGCTCGCATTTTCGCGCAAACAGAACTTGCAACCTGAGGTCATAGATCTGCGCGACACTCTTTCTGATTTGACTCATCTGCTCAACAGGTTGGTTGGCGAAAAGGTGACGCTCTCACTGTCGCATGACCAAGAGTTGGAGCAAATCAAGGCTGATAAACGGCAATTGGAACAGGTGTTGATGAACCTTGTCGTCAATGCGCGCGATGCTATGCCAGGTGGCGGCTAGATGAGGGTTGTGACCGAGAACTTTGAAGTCAAAGAAAAGGTGGTGCGGGATCGTGCGATCATTTCTCCGGGTCGTTATGTTTTGGTGAAAGTCATAGACGAAGGACACGGGATTCCGCCAGAAGTTCTGCATAAGATTTTTGAACCATTCTACACCACAAAGCGGACCGGTGAGGGCACAGGGCTTGGACTTTCTACGGCATATGGAATTGTGAAACAAACTGGCGGGTTCATTTTTGCCGAAAGCGAAGTTGGGCGCGGGACCGTATTTTCCCTCCTGTTCCCTGCACATGAAGTGACCGTGACGCAGAAAACTGCCCCCGTATTTGAAGCGCCGAAAACCATATCTGGTTCAGACGATGGCGTTGTTCTGCTGGTTGAAGATGAAGCCCCCGTCCGCGCATTTGCGTCTCGCGCGTTGCGGTTGCGGGGGTATACGGTTCTTGAGGCGGATTGTGGTGAAAACGCACTTTCAATGCTGGCTGACCCGCTGTTGAAGGTGGATGTGTTTGTCACGGACGTTATTATGCCCGGTATGGATGGTCCCACTTGGGTTCGAAAAGCCCTATTGGTAAGGCCCAATACACATGTGGTTTTTGTTTCTGGCTATGCCGAGGATGCGTTCGGTGACGAGGGTCCAAGAATTGATAATTCGATTTTCTTGCCAAAACCGTTTTCCCTCAATGACCTAACACTGACGGTTAAAAACCAGATGGAGAAACGACGAAACGCTCCCGCTTAGTCCTTCTGCACTTAGAGGTAGCAAAAAAATATCTCGGAGTGACCTATTGCTTGGTCAAGCTCTTGAGATGTGCGGCCGACCCAGTCAGAGCTGCATAGTCATCCTCGATTACACTGACCGTAAAGTTCCCCATGAAACCAGCAAAACGGCCTTTGTCACGAAATGCCTCGGCAAACCCGAACTGCGCAAGATAGGGCGCAAAGGCACGTGCAACACCACCCACGAGATACACGCCACCAAACGGCAGTTGAATCAACGACAAATTACCACAAACAGTACCAAGAATACGTGTGAAAACCCGTACGGCTTCGGTGGCCTTCGGATCCGAGTTATTGGCACATGCATCCATAATTTCTTTTGCGGAACACTCGGCTGGTGTGCCTTCCTCCTGCCCCAAAAACGCATAGACCCTTTCAAGGCCGCGCCCAGACAAGACGTCTTCTACAGCAGGGAAGCCATGGGCATTTGAAACAAACTGGCAAAGGCGCAGTTCGCGCTCGTCACGGATCGGGAGATTGGCATGGCCGCTCTCGGAAGGGGCGACAAGCCGCCCGCTTTCGGTTTCAAAAACGGGGGCCGCGTTAAAGCCGGTGCCAACGCCGACAACCAATTTGGCAGCGTGGTCATGCCCGGCAGGGCCTTGGATGATTGCGCGAATATTGGTCGGGTCAAGATGGCCAAGTGCATGACCTTGTGCCTGTAGGTCGTTCAATATGGCGACCGTCTTAGCCTTTGTCGCGCGCAGTAACGTGTCCTTGTCGATCGTCCAGTCGAGGTTTGTCATCGTCGCGCGACCATCGCGCACTGGCCCTGCAACTGCAACACAGGCTGCAATGGGATCGACACCGTCCTCGTCATCGATATAGCGGCGCAGCACGGTTTCTAGTCCGGGGTAATCGGCGTTGGAGTAGCGGCGAATTGTGCCTTCGACGATTTTGATCCCATTCGCGAGAGCCACACGTGTGTTGGTGCCACCGATATCAGCGACGAGGGAGTATTTGTTCTTTGGATGGGCCATGTTGTGAACTTTCAGTCGCGCGCGATTGCAGATTTTAGTGCGTGATATGATGCTTTTGGGGTCCGCTGCAAGGTTTCGAAGTCAACATGGATCATGCCGAACCTTTTCTCGTAGCCAAAGGCCCACTCGTAGTTGTCCAAAAGTGACCAGTAGAAGAAGCCTTGCACATTGGCGCCGTCTGCAATTGCGCGTTTGGCAGCCAAGAAGTGGTCGGAGACGAATTGGGTGCGTGCGGGGTCATAGACCGCGCCGTTCTCTACTTTGTCGTCCCATGCCATGCCGTTCTCGGTAACATAAATCGGCAGGTCGCCGACATAGTCACGGGCAGCACGGGTCAGAAAATGGTGGAGCCCGTCTGGGTAAATTTCCCAGCCCATTTGTGTTTTTTCAAGCGGGCCTGCGACAGATTTTTGATGCGGCCAAGCGGCATCGGGGTCGGCTGCAATAGTATTGCGCGTATAATAGTTCACGCCCAAGAAATCGATCGGTTGGGATATTTCTGCCATGTCATCCTGCCATGCGTCGGGCATGTGCGGGGCTAGTCCATCGAGCGCCTCGGCGGGGTAGGTGCCTTTGGTCACGGCCTCAATAAACCAGCGGTTATAAAGAGTGTCTTGGGTTGCGGCGGCCTTAATATCGGCGGGGCTGTCAGTGGCGGGCTGGGCGTATTCAAAGTTGAGAACGATACCGCAGTTGTCTATGCCTTTGCCGCGTAGCCGTGACATGCCGACACCGTGCGCGAGGTTGATGTGATGCATGGCGCGGGCGGTGGCGCGGATGTCGCGCAGGCCTGGCGCATGATGGCCAAGGAAATGCGAAAGGTAGGACACGCACCACGGCTCGTTGATTGTGGCGATGGAGGCCATACGGCTGCCGATTTTATCGGTGATCGCGTCAACGTAATCGCCAAAGCGCATCACGGTGTCACGGTTCATCCAGCCACCTTGGTCGGCAAGCGCGGAGGGGAGTTCCCAATGATAGAGCGTTTGGAACGGTTTTAGGCCGCGCTCTAAGATCGCATCTGTGAGGCGGTCATAGAAATCGAGGCCTTGCGCGTTGATCGTGCGCCCATCTGGCATGACCCGCGCCCAGCTCGTTGAGAAGCGGTAGGCGTCCATGCCTGCGTCTTTGAGTAAGTCGAGGTCGGAGGCGTAACGGTGATAGTGATCGCAGGCCACGGCACCATCTTCGGCACGGATCACATTGCCGGGAGTGGCTGCGAATGTGTCCCAATGGGTTGATCCTGCGCCGCCGAATTTATGGCCTTCGATTTGGTAGGCGGCGGTTGCGGCACCAAAGAGGAAACCATCGGGAAAATCTGCGCGTTTGAAGTTCATTTAGATGTCTTTCGGGGCAGGGCCAGTGGAGAGGCCGACCATCAATTCGGCCTCAAGCAGTTGATTGGGCGGTGTTTCGGAGGGCTCGGAGATCTCGGAGAGTAGCATTTCGGCCAAGCGGCGGCCCGCTTCGCGCACAGAGGACCGTGTCGCGGTGAAGATTGGGATATCGCCGCCGTTACGCAGGTAGGACAATGCGTCGTCGTGGGTCACCACGGAGACATCACGGCCCATCACAAGGCCTGCGTCCTCGATCGCGCGGCGCACGCCGAGAGCCGAGATCATAGAGGCGGTCATAATTGCGGTAGGGCGGTGATCCAGTGCCAACATTTCGCGGGTGGATTGAAAGCCGAAGTCTTCGGTCATCTCGCCAGTGCGCATGATTGCGGGATCAATGTCGATGCCGTTTGTGCGCAATGTTTCTTCATATCCTGCGCGGCGACGGTGCGCAAAATCCATCCCTTCGAGACCGTTCACGAGGCCGATGCGGCGGTGGCCGAGGTCGTAGAGGAAATTAGCCGCGCGGTGAAAGGCGCGCTTGTTGTTTACGTCGAGCCACGCATAGGGGCTGGTTGCGCCAGAGGAGCGGCCGTGCACGACAAATGGCAGGCCTATTTCATTGAGGAGCGGAATGCGTGGGTCGTTGAGGGTCGGGCCGTGCACCACAACACCGTCTACGGCGCGGCGTGATTTCAGGCCGCGATAGATCGATTCCTCGTTCTGGTCGTCAACGATTGACAGGACCATTTCATAGCCATTGCGCGAATAGGCCTCGCCAGCGCCGGCGATAAAATCGCCAAAGATCGGGTTCACCATTTCGTGTTTGGTCGAGACGGGGATAACGTGGCCGATTGCCAAAGCCTTGCCGGTGGCAAGCCCCTTGGCCCGAGACGAGGGGTTGTAGTTATGCTGCTTGGCTGCAAGCTCAACCTTGATCCGCGTGGCCTCTGACACCTCGGGATAACCGTTCAGCGCGCGGCTGACGGTTGTCTGGCTAAGCCCAAGGGCGGAGGAGAGCTGTTTTAGGTTCATCAGGTTTCAAAGCGCTTTCAATTGAGATGACGATAGGGGCAGTTTTTCAAAACGTCAAAGGGTCAGTGAAATGTTTTTCCAGAATTTGATTTAGGCAAAATGCAGGCATTTGCTGGAAAAATTCGTTGACAGATGTACTGATTTATCTGAATGTCCGCACAACCAAAGCGCTTTGAAAATGATTCCAATGCGGGGGAGGTTGCAGATGCAGGCCTAAGTGTCTGAATTTGCGAGGCATGTAGGATACGATCAAAATTGCGTACTTTACTTGCAGATGGATGCGCCGCGGGGTGCATGGATATGACGCGCAAATTTGCGCAACTGGGAGGACGACACATGAAAAAATCACTTTATTTGGGTGCTGCGATTATGGCACTGGGCACGGTTGCTCAGGCTGAGCAGTTGACCGTATTTGGTCCATGGCTTGGGCCAGACCAAGAGAACGTCGAAAAGGTACTTGCTGGTTTCGCAGCGGCCTCTGGCCACGACGTAAGCTACGTTGGTTCCGACAGCTTTGAGCAGCAGATCATGATCGATGCTGAAGCAGGCTCTGCGCCAAACGTCGCCGTTTTCCCACAGCCGGGTTTGGCAGCTGATATGGCAAAGCGCGGCTTCTTGACGCCACTTGCTGACGGCACTGCTGACTGGGTCAAAGAAAACTATGCGGCTGGTCAGTCTTGGGTTGATCTGGGCACATATGCTGGCGCTGACGGCGCTGACAACCTTTACGGTTTCTTCTACAAAGTCGACGTGAAGTCGCTCGTTTGGTATTCACCAGAGAACTTTGAAGATGCTGGTTATGAAGTTCCAACATCCATGGAAGACCTCAAGGCTCTGACAGACCAAATCGTCGCAGACGGTGGCACACCTTGGTGTATCGGTCTGGGTTCCGGTGGTGCGACTGGCTGGCCAGCGACTGACTGGGTTGAAGACATGATGCTGCGCACACAGACACCTGCGGATTACGATGCTTGGGTCAAGAACGACCTGAAATTCAACGATCCAAAAGTTGTGGCAGTCATCGAAGAGTTCGGCGCATTTGCCCGTAACGACGCGTATGTTGCTGGTGGTGCGGGTGCCGTTGCATCTACAGACTTCCGCGATAGCCCAAAGGGTTTGTTTGATTCACCTCCACAGTGCTACATGCACCGCCAGGCGTCATTCATCCCTGCGTTCTTCCCTGAAGGCACAGTTGTTGGCGAAGATGCAGACTTCTTCTACTTCCCAGCATATGCTGAAAAAGACCTCGGCGCGCCAGTTTTGGGTGCGGGTACAGTTTGGGCGATCACGAACCCATCTGACGCTGCAAACGAGCTGATTGCATACCTTGAAACACCAGAAGCACATGAAACATGGATGGCGCTTGGCGGCTTCTTGACGCCACACAAGGGCGTTGACACATCCAAGTTCTCTGACGCGGCAACTGCTAAGATGAACGACATCTTGCTTGCTGCGACGACGTTCCGCTTTGACGGTTCCGACTTGATGCCGGGTGCTGTTGGTGCGGGTTCGTTCTGGACAGGCATGGTTGACTACACTGGCGGCAAGTCCGCGCAGGAAGTCGCTGACGGTATCCAAGCGTCTTGGGACGCAATTAAGTAAGCGGTAACGCTTCTTAAACAGAGGGCCGCCTGATCCGTCGGGCGGCCCTTCACAAATCTGATTTCTTGGGGAGGGGAAGTCTATGTCACCTGCATTACAAGGTCTGCTGACCATTTTGATCGGCGTAAGTGGCTGTATCGGCTACTTCTACTTCTCGAACCAATTTCTCGACAAAGTGCTGTTCCCCGCAACGGGTAAGAACGCTGGTCGCAATATCAACCGCGCCAATATGGTTCGCCCGTGGCTATTCTTGCTGCCCGCTATGATCGCTTTGGGGCTTTACCTCGTTTATCCCGTATTCGCGACGCTGTGGTATTCGATGACAGACCGCGATGCTGGCAATGCCTTTGTCGGGTTTGATAATTATCGCCAGATGTTTGCCCAGCCGAAGTTCTGGGAAGCCATGAACAACAATATCCTGTGGCTGATCATTGTGCCTGCTGCGTCGACTGCGTTTGGTCTGCTGGCCGCACAACTGACGGACCGGATCAAATGGGGCAACTTTGCCAAGTCGCTGATCTTTATGCCAATGGCGATCTCTTTTGTGGGCGCTTCGGTGATCTTCAAGCTGATCTATGACACGCGCCCTGTGGATACCAACCAGATTGGTGTGCTGAACGCGGTCTGGTTGCAGTTCAACGGTGGGGTCGGGTCGTTCCTGATTTTGCGGCTGATCCCTGCGGCTTTGGTCGCGTGTTTTGTCGCGGCTTTGGCCTATGTCGGCTATAATATTGCGCGCAAGCGGCTGGCACCTTCGCATAAGCAGGGCAGTGTTTTTGCGTCGATTGCATCAGCTGGTCTTGTGTCGCTTTGTCTGGTGGCTGTGATCATCGGCCTCAAAGGGTTCTTCGGTTTGTTCACCTTTGATTTCCCATATGGCGTGCCGCAAACGTGGCTGACGACGCCGACTTGGAACTCGATCCTGTTGATGGTGGTGCTGATCTGGATCCAGACAGGCTTTGCCATGGTAATCTTGTCGGCGGCCCTGCGCGGTGTGCCAGAGGAAACCATTGAGGCGGCCATCGTGGATGGTGCCAATGTGTTTCAGGTGTTTTTCAAAATCAAAATGCCGCAGATCGCGGGTACCATCGTGGTAGTCTGGACGACGATCACACTGACGGTTCTGAGGGTCTTTGACATCGTGTTCGCGATGACCAACGGCCAATGGGAAACCCAAGTTTTGGCCAACTATATGTATGCGCAATTGTTCGTGGCCAACGATTGGGGCGTGGGCTCTGCGGCGGCGATTATCATCATGTTGCTGGTGTCACCGATTTTGGTCTGGAACGTCTGGAACGTCCGTAAGGAGATGCGCTGATGGATAACATTGCTGGCAAAAAGTCGGGCCTGAGCTGGGCTGTCAATATCTCGGTCGCACTCTTGGTGATGCTTTGGGTGTTCCCGACCGCAGGCTTGTTTGTATCGTCGTTCCGCACGGCAGATCAGATTTCATCCAATGGCTGGTGGCAGTCGTTGTTCAACACCGAGCAAAACGTCGTGCTGCGTGCCGCTGACCCTGATGACGATGGCGTGCAGGTGTTGGAGAACGGAACCTATGTGATCCGTGGCAACCTTTACGGCGAGGCTGGCAAGGCTGAGATTGGTGCTTGGGGGGTGAATTCACGCGAGATTGACACCCACGTCGCGGGCGATAGTGCTGAGCTTGGTGACGGTCAGGTGATCACGGTGCAGGCGAATGGTGATTACGTTTTGACCAGTCCGACAGAGATGACGGGCAGGGGGCAGCGCGTGTTTGCGACAGCGGAAACGCCGCCTGAATTTACGCTCGATAACTATCGCTCGATGCTTTTTGACCCCAATAATATCGAGGGCATGGCGAAGGCATTTTTCAACACGCTAACGGTGACAATTCCTGCGACCATTATCCCCATCGTGATCGCGGCCTTTGCGGCCTATGCGCTGGCGTGGATGGATTTTCCGGGCCGTGCGATTTTGGTGGCTGTTGTCGTGGGCCTGCTTGTGGTGCCACTGCAATTGGCGCTTATTCCGCTTCTGCGCTTTCACCTGAATATCGGGATTGGGAAGGGGTATTTAGGTGTTTGGCTCGCACATACCGGATTTGGCCTGCCGTTAGCTATTTATCTGTTGCGCAACTATATGGTCGGCCTGCCGCGTGATATCATCGAGAATGCCAAGGTCGACGGTGCGACAGATTTCCAGATTTTCACCAAGATCGTCTTGCCGCTGTCTTTCCCAGCCCTCGCATCTTTTGCGATTTTCCAGTTCCTTTGGACGTGGAATGACCTGTTGGTGGCAAAGGTGTTCTTGATCGATAGCACGGGACAAACCACCGTGATGACAAACCAAATCGTAGAGCTTTTGGGCACGCGTGGCGGCAACTGGGAGATTTTGGCGACTGCCGCTTTTGTCTCTATTGCGGTGCCTCTCGCGGTGTTCTTCGCGATGCAAAAATATCTCGTGCGCGGCCTGTTGGCCGGCTCTGTTAAGTAGGAAATTGACGATGACGAATGCGATGGCGAAAGCGCCGATTGAGGGTAACACGACAGATAAAGATTGGTGGCGCGGTGCCGTCATCTATCAGATTTATCCGCGCAGTTACCAAGACAGCACCGGCGACGGCATTGGCGATCTTGCGGGCATTGTGCAGCGTTTGCCCTATATCGCGACGCTTGGCGTGGATGCGATCTGGATCTCGCCGTTCTTTACCTCTCCGATGAAAGACTTTGGTTATGACGTCAGTGATTATTGCGACGTCGACCCGATGTTTGGCACGCTGTCTGATTTCGACCGTCTGATCGAGACCGCCCATAAGCTCGGCATTCGTATCCTGATTGATCTGGTCTTGAGCCATACGAGTGCGGAGCATCCGTGGTTTGTTGAGAGCCGTGCCAGCCGTGATAACGCCAAGGCCGATTGGTATGTCTGGTCAGAACCAAAGCCGGACGGCACGCCACCCAACAACTGGCTGTCGATTTTTGGCGGCTCTGCGTGGCAGTGGGATACCCGCCGCGAGCAGTATTTCTTACATAACTTCCTGACGACGCAGCCTGATCTCAACTTCCATTGTCCTGCCGTGCAAGACGCGCTTTTAGATGTTGCGAATTTCTGGCTGGAGCGGGGCGTTGACGGGTTCCGTTTGGACACGATCAACTTTTACACCCACGACCAACAGCTGCGCGATAACCCCGCATTGCCCAAAGAATTGCGTAATGCGGACACGGCACCTGCCGTGAATCCGTATAACCACCAAGAACATATCTATTCCAAGAACCGCCCTGAGAACCTCGATTTTCTGCGCAAATTGCGGGCCGTGATGGAGCCTTTTGGCGCGGCTGCCGTGGGCGAAGTTGGCGACGCACAACGTGGGCTAGAGATCATGGGCGAATATACCGCTGGCGATGATCTGATGCAGATGTGCTATGCGTTTGAGTTCCTGTCACCAGAGCAACCCACGCCAAAGCGGATTGCCGAGGTGATGGCGCGTGTCGATCAGGTCGCCGCCGATGGCTGGGCCTGCTGGGCGTTTTCCAACCACGATGTGGTGCGTCACACGACACGTTGGAACCTGTCGGACGCAGCGCAACGTATGTTCACGACGCTGATGATGTGTTTGCGTGGCTCGGTCTGTATTTATCAGGGCGAGGAACTTGGCCTGCCTGAGGGTGAGGTCGCGTTTGAAGACCTGCAAGACCCTTACGGCATCGAGTTCTGGCCTGAGTTTAAGGGCCGTGATGGGTGCCGCACACCGATGGTCTGGGAGAGCGATAACGCCAATGGTGGCTTTTCTGACGGGAAACCTTGGTTGCCTGTATCGAGCGCACATCTCGGCCGTTCGGTGGCCGCAGAAGAGGCTGACCCTTCGGCTTTGATCCATCATTACCGCCGCGCGATTGCACTGCGCCATGCGCACAAGGCTTTGTCGGTTGGCGAACATACCCCACTACAAGCCGCTGGAAACATTGTTTATTTCACGCGTAGCTTTGAAGGGGCCGAGATTTTCTGCGCGTTCAACGTGGGTGATGACCTCGGCGATGTTGCCATGCCAAAGGGCGATTGGACAGCAATTGCCGCCGACATTGGTGGTGCACAGGATATCGCAAGTGGACGTGTGAAACTGGACGCTTGGCAAGTTTGTATTGCGACACGCAAGGCCTGAAAGGGCATTGAATTATAGGGGAGACGGACGATGGCTGATGTGAAACTGACCCATGTTGCAAAGACATATGGCGGCACGGTTGAGGTGCTTAAAGATATCAACCTTGATATCAAAAAGGGCGAATTGATCGTGTTTGTTGGCCCGTCCGGTTGCGGGAAATCGACGCTTTTGCGCATGATCGCGGGTCTGGAAAAGATCACTGGCGGCGAGTTGCAGATTGACGGGCAGGTCGTGAATGACGTGCCGCCTGCGCAACGCGGCATTGCGATGGTGTTCCAATCCTACGCGCTATACCCGCATATGACGGTCCGCGAGAACATGTCGTTTGCGTTGAAGCTGGCGAAGAAAACACCAGCAGAGATTGACGAGGCGGTGAACCGTGCTGCCAAGATTTTGCAGCTTGATGAGTATTTGGATCGTTTGCCAAAGGCGCTTTCTGGTGGTCAGCGGCAGCGTGTTGCGATTGGCCGTTCGATTGTGCGTGATCCGAAGGTCTATCTGTTTGACGAGCCGCTTTCGAACCTAGATGCAGCGTTGCGCGTGGCAACACGGATTGAGATTGCGCAGCTCAAGGAATCGATGCCAGAAAGCACGATGATCTATGTGACCCACGATCAGGTTGAGGCGATGACGCTGGCGACCCGCATTGTAGTTTTGGCCAATAAGGGCATTGCGCAAGTTGGCACACCGCTTGATCTTTACGAGCGGCCAGAGAATGAATTTGTGGCCCAGTTTATTGGTTCACCTGCGATGAACATTCTGTCGGGTGAGATCACGGGCACGGGCAAAGAGACCACAATAACCCTGCATGGCGGGGGTGTCGCGAAGTCTGCGGTGCCGACACAGGCGGCTGATAAGGGGTTGAAGGTTAATATCGGCGTGCGGCCAGAGGATTTGGTGGCGACGACGGGTAAGGACTACGTCTTTGAAGGGAAGGTCAAGATTACAGAGGCCTTGGGTGAAGTCACGCTTTTGTATTTTGACAAGGTTGGAGATAACGATTCTGTCATTGGCAAGTTGCAGGGAATTCACAAAGGTTTGCGTGGGACGTCTGTACGTATGACCGCTGATCCCGCGAAGGTGCAGATTTTCCACAATGGGCAATCGCTCTACTATCGGTAAGTCGCAATTTTTCGACGAAAAATCGAAGGTTTCCAATTTTCGTCGAAAATTGGTGACTAAAAGCAGAGCCTGATCTCGCCGCGATGGCAAATGAAGATGAACTGATTTCCTGTTTCGATCAGATGAAAACCACGATCTCGGACGGCATTCTCAAAGGTTTGCCGTCCGATTTCTTTTTCGACCCAAGAGATATTGCGGCGGACAACACCGCCATTTTGCGCTGATTTTGCGGAGAAAATCAGATCGAGCCAGCCTTGCGGCGCGTTTTGCAGTCGGGACACATACATGCCCCGACGCTATTTTACCTTGGTTAAATCAGTCTTAACGACGTGTTCTGCGACCTGTGCGTGCGCGGCCTTCGCCTTCTTTTACTGCAGGGCGGTTGAAGCCGATCCACTCACCGCCACCCGCATCGTTATTGGTGAGGAAGTTGGCGGCGCGGATGGCCTCCATTTCCTTACCGGCGCGCGGCAGGGTGGAGCCGAGACCAAAGATCGTCACGAAAGTTTCGTCGTCGATATCTTCTGGCAGAATGATACCAGCCTCAAGGACTTGTAGCTTTTTCTCAGCGATCTTGAGGGGGCCAATGGGCAGGGCCACTGGGTTCATGATCGCAGAAGTCATCCCTGCAGCCATCGCCATTGGCAAAAACGCGTTGTTGATGCCGTGACGGTTTGGCAAACCAAACGAGATGTTGGATGCGCCACAGGTCGTGTTCACACCGAGCTCTTCGCGCAAGCGGCGCACGAGTGCGAAAACTTGCAAGCCAGCGGTGCCCATTGCACCGATTGGCATAACCAGCGGGTCAACAACGATGTCGTGGGCAGGGATGCCAAAATCGGCGGCACGCTGAACGATCTTTTTTGCCACTTCAAAACGAACGTCGGGGTCTTCGGAAATGCCGGTGTCGTCGTTGGAAATCGCAACAACTGGTACGTTGTACTTCTTAACCAGTGGCAGCACGAGCTCCATACGCTCTTCTTCACCAGTCACCGAGTTCAACAGCGGGCGACCTTCGGCAGCCGCAAGGCCATTCTCAAGCGCACCTGGCACGGAGCTGTCGATGCACAGTGGGCAATCGGTCACGGCTTGCACGTGTTTGATCAGTTCCATCATCAGCGTCGGCTCGACAAAGTTGTTGTCGGCGTAGCGTGGATCTTCGGCCATTTTGTTCGAGAACACAGCGCCAGAGTTAATGTCGAGGATGTTCGCGCCAGCGGCCACTTGCGCAAGCGCATCGGCCTCAACGCGGGAAAAATCGCCGCGCTCAAGTTCTTCGTTCAGGATCTTACGACCTGTTGGGTTGATCCGTTCACCGATGACGGCAAAAGGTTGGTCAAACCCGATGATTGTGGTGCGGGTTTTAGATTCGACGATGGTGCGTGTCATGGCGCGGTCCTTAGGATTGAAGTGCAGGAACGGCAGACGCGCCGCCGTGGGAAATCGCCCAAGTGGCATTCGTTTTGATCCCGCCAAGCGGGAAGAAATGCACATGGGTAATGTTAAAGTCAGGGTTCGCAGCCTTATGGGCAGCAAGCTCTGTCAGGATCTGATTTGGCTCGTATGGCAAGAGCAGCTTGGTCACATCCATCGCCCGCTTTTGCAGAACCTTGAGGGATGGGCCAACGCCGCAAGCGATGGCGAATTTGATCAACGTCTGAAGCTTGGCAGGACCTGCGATGCCGATGTGGATCGGGATATCGATACCCGCGGCCTTCAGGCTATCTGCCCATTTGATAATCGGGCCTGCCTCGAAGGCAAATTGTGTGGCAAGTGCCATTTGTGCGTCAGAGGTCTCGGCGAATTTCGCCTTCCAGCGCAACGCATCCATGACGTTTTTATCAGACCCGTCAGGGTCTATGTCTTTGTTGCCCTCGGGATGGCCCGCAACGTGCAGACGCTTGAAACCTGCCTTGCCGAACAGGCCGCTTTCCAAAAGCTGCATAGAGCTGTCGAATTTGCCGTGCGGGGTTGCGACACCGCCAGCAAGCAAAAGCGCCTGATCAACCCCAGCCTCACCTTGGTAACGAGCGATCCAGTCGGCGAGAGTTGCCTCGTCTTTGATGATGCGCGCGGGGAAGTGCGGCATGACCTTATAGCCTTCGTCAGCGACGCGTTTGGCAGTCGCGACCATATCCTCAATCGGCGTGCCCTCGATATGGGCGATGTAGACGCGTGTGCCAGCGGGCAGGAGCTCTTTGAAGCTTTCGACCTTTTCGGCGGTGCGCGGCATCACCTCAATGGAGTAATCCTTGAGGAAAGCCTCAACCTTTGGATCAACACCGACGGGTGCGGCTTCTTTTTTCTTCATGAATGGCAGCAGGGACATTGTATTCTCCGTTTCTAAGAGGGCTTATGCCCAGCCGTCGTTTGCGATGAGTATTTTGATGCGCTCTTGGTCGTATTCGGCCTCGATGCGTGCGACCTCGGCGGCAGCAACGTCAGCGTCTTCGCCGTCAACGGCGTAGGGTGAGGCCTTGCGGAACCCTTCCAGATAAGCGTCGCTTTCGGCGGCACCTGATTTCATCGCCGCGCGGTCAATCGCTTGCTCAAAGCGCTCTGGCAAAGGCAGTTTCGTGCCGCGTCGCCCTTTGCCTACGATAACTTGCGCAGGCATATCGCGCCAATAAACGATCGTGACGTCAGCCATGTGATTCCTCCCTATGGGGCGTTTCCGCCCAAAAACCTTAAACCCTTTTACGCATGGATTTCCGTCAACCGATGTCGGTTTTCGACATGGTGGACGCATCCAGCGACGGGGGCGACATTGCCTGCGCATCCCATGAATGGCCATGGCCGAAGTTTTCAAGATAGTGATGCGCCTCATTCACTTTGAGCGCATGTCGCCGCTTGCTTGTGGACACAATGCACCCTACCTTAGAGCTAACTCGAAATGGAGGGCGTGCAAATGGCGCCTAAGCGTCCTAACGGTGCGGGCGCGTTCCCAATAGCGGTCGAAACCCCCGCGCCAAATCCGCCTGATCCCACGGCCCTTTACGCGGCTTTGGACTTAGGCACGAATAGTTGTCGAATGCTGATTGCCCAACCAAAGGGCAGTCAGTTTCACGTGTTGGATAGTTTTTCCAAGTCGGTGCAGTTGGGGCAAGGCTTAGAGAGCTCTGGGAAATTGTCACGTGCGTCGATGAACTGTACTGTCAACGCGATGCGTATTTGCCGCCAAAAGCTGGAACGCCACGGCGTGACCAATATGCGTTTGGTGGCAACCGAGGCCTGCCGTCGTGCGCGTAATGGCGAAAATTTTGTGGCCCAAGTGCGCCGTGAAACGGGATTGGAGCTCGAGATTATCAAGCCAGAGGAAGAGGCCCGCTTGGCCGTGATTTCCTGTGCGCCGCTGGTCAGCACCAAGACTGAACAGCTTTTGGTTGTCGATATTGGTGGTGGCTCGACGGAACTTGTCTGGATTGATCTGACGAACGTGCCAGAACGCGAACGCCCGCGGGCGATTATGCGGCTACACAAAGGGTTCAAGTCCGATCCCGGCCCTTTTGCGGCCGCCCGCGTCGTCGATTGGATTTCCGTGCCTTTGGGAGTGGCCACGTTGCGCGACCAGTTTGAGGATGTCGAAGATGACGCGGCACGCTTTGCGCTGATGTCGTGGTTCTTTGAGGAAAGCTTAGAGGATTTTTCACCCTATGCTGCCGCGCAAACCCGTGAAGGGTTCCAGATTGTGGGTACAAGCGGGACGGTCACGACCGTCGCGGCCAGCCACTTGGGCCTCAAGCGCTATGATCGCACGAAGGTTGACGGGTTGCGCATGTCCACAGACCAAATTGACGCTGTGATCCAAAATTACCTGAACATGGGGCCAGCGGGACGGCGTGCAGACCCCCGAATTGGCAAGGATAGGCAGGCTTTGATCATGTCGGGGGCTGCGATTTTACAGACGTTGATGCGGCTTTGGCCAACCGATAGGTTGTCGGTGGCGGATCGTGGCCTGCGTGAAGGGCTACTTTATGCACAGATGTCAGCACATGGGGTTCTCGAAGATACACCTTACTGATAAAGGGCGTGTTCGAGATAGAAAGCGAACGATATGGCACAGACACCAAAGAAGAATACATCAGGCCGCGGCCAGCGTGATTTGACCGTCAAGGTAAAGTCGGCGCGAGGCCGCACGATGTCTTCAACCAAATGGTTGCAGCGTCAGTTGAACGACCCTTACGTGGTACGTGCCAAGGCCGAAGGATTCCGTGGTCGCGCCGCCTATAAGATCATGGAACTGGACGATAAATTCCACTTTCTGACCAATGGCGCACGTGTTGTTGACCTTGGTGCTGCACCGGGTGGCTGGTGTCAGGTTGCTGTGCCGCGCATCAACGCGCTTGGTGAGAAAAAGGGCAAGGATATTGGTACGATTTTGGGTGTCGATTTGCAGGAGATGGAGCCGATTGCGGGCACTGTTTTGCATCAACTCGATTTCTTGGCCGATGATGCTGACAAGCAGGTCATGGAATGGCTTGGCGGGCAGGCGGACGTTGTGATGTCGGATATGGCGGCGTCAAGCTGTGGCCATAAACAGACCGATCACCTGCGGATTATGGCGCTTTGCGAGGCTGCTGCCTACTTTGCGTTTGACGTGCTGGCTGAGGGTGGCACGTTTGTGGCGAAGGTTTTGGCTGGTGGTGCTGAGGCTGAATTGAACCTGATGCTGAAGGTGCGATTCAAGAAGGTCGCCTATGTAAAGCCGCCTTCAAGTCGTTCTGACAGTTCGGAAAAATTCGTTGTGGCGTCTGGGTTTAAGGGCAATCCTTCAGACGAGGAGTAACTTTGTCTGCCAGTCTGCACAGGCGGTGACGAACCGCTCGGACGGGGCTCCATCAGTCACAAAGTGATCCACCTCTGAGACCGATCCGATCCGCACAGGCGCCTTGCGGGTGAATTTCGATTTGTCCGCCACAAGGATGCTGGACCGTGCCGCATCAAGGATCTGACGGCTGACGCGTACTTCCTCTGGATCAAAATCCAAAAGGTCTCCGTTGGGATCAATTGCGGAGGCCCCGATCACCGCGATATCGACCTTGAACCGCGCAATTGCGAGTGCCGCAAGATCGCCAACCAAGCCACCATCTTTGCGGCGGAGCGTGCCACCGGCGACCACTACCTCGCAAGACGATTTTCCCGCTAAGATATTGGCAACGTTCAGGTTATTTGTCACAACAATTAAGTCACGATGGGCAAGAAGGGCATGGGCCACAGCCTCTGTCGTGGTGCCGATATTGAGGAAAAGCGATGCGTTGTCGGGGATCAACTGTGCTGTGCGCTTTGCAATCCGTTGCTTGGCATCACGGCTGAGTGCGCGGCGGTCGTCATAGGCGATGTTGCGCACGCCAGAGGATAGAACGGCGCCGCCATGTACCCGTTCCAAAAGCCCTGCCGCACAAATCTCGCGCAGGTCGCGGCGGATTGTTTGCACTGTGACGCCAAGATCGAGTGTGAGGTTCGTCGCCTCAACTTTGCCAGCTAGGCGGGCTTGGTTTAAGATAGCTGAATGGCGGGTGAGTGTTTCCATATGTTCGTATTAAGTGAAATTACGAAAACGTTATAGGACTATTTCTTATTTTATAAAGGTTCGTTTGTTGAGCATAAGAACAAACATTTCGTTTGTCCTTGCGGTAACTTTACGAAAGCTTACCCATAATCCAAACCTATGGATCAAGATTATGACAGCAGATTTCGACCTCTTTATCATCGGCGGTGGCATTAACGGGACCGGCATTGCGCGGGATGCGCAGGGGCGCGGGCTGCGTGTCGCTCTGGCGGAAATGAACGACCTTGCGTCGGCCACGTCTTCGGCTTCGACGAAGTTGTTTCACGGCGGCTTGCGCTATTTGGAATTTTTCGAATTCAAGCTGGTGCGCAAAGCATTGATCGAGCGTGAGGTGCTGCTTTCTGCCATGCCGCATATCTCATGGCAGATGCGATTTGTGTTGCCATATCATAAGGATATTCGTTTTGAGGGGGACACACCGGCTTCAAAACTACTGACGCTGTTCATGCCTTGGATGAAGGGACGCAGGCCCGCTTGGTTGATCCGATTTGGGCTATTTCTTTACGATCATTTGGGCGGGCGCAAGGTTCTGCCAGCCACTGCGACGCTTAACCTGACGACGGCACCTGAAGGCAAGCCGCTGAAGGGGAAATTCACCAAAGCCTATGAGTATTCGGATTGCTGGGTCGAGGATTCGCGACTTGTCGTGTTGAATGCCCGTGATGCCGAAATGCGGGGCGCGAAAATCATGACGCGCACCAAAGTGGTTGAGGCGAAAAGGGTTGGCGACCTGTGGGAAATCACGTTGGAGGGCGGGCAGGTGGTGACTGCACGGGCGTTGGTGAATGCGGGCGGTCCTTGGGTCGAGAATATCATCAAAGACCGTATTCATGTGGATGCGACCGAAGGTGTGCGGCTGGTGCGCGGGTCGCATATCGTGACCAAGCGGTTGTTTGATCACGACAAAGCGTATTTCTTTCAGGGCGAGGATGGGCGGATCATTTTTGCGATACCCTACGAGACCGATTTCACGCTGATTGGCACCACAGATGCCGAGCATGACGATCCGAATACGAAGCCTTTCGCGACGGATGCAGAGCAAGATTATCTCGTCGCTTTTGCAAACCAGTATTTTGAAGCCACGATCACCCGCGATGATATCGTTTGGAGCTATTCCGGCGTCCGGCCGCTTTATGATGACGGCGCAAAATCGGCCACGGCGGCCACGCGAGAGTATGTTTTGACTCTCAATGATGATGGTGCGCCGCTCCTAAACGTCTTTGGCGGCAAGATCACGACCTACCGTAAACTCGCCGAGGATGCGCTTGCGAAACTCACGCCCCTTATTGGCGGTCTGAGCAATTGGACGGCCGGTGTGCCTTTGCCGGGCGGAGATTTTGGCGGCAAGAGTTATGAGGATATTGTGCGCGATGTGATGTCGAAATATCCATTTGCATCAGAGACTTGCGCTCGCAGGTTCGTGCGTGCTTATGGCATGGATTCTTTTGTTATCTTAGGCAAGGCTGCGAGTGAGGCTGACCTTGGTGTGAAGTTTGGCCCGACACTGTCATCACGGGAAATCGACTGGCTGATGGCAAACGAATACGCGCAAACGGCCGAGGACATTGTCTGGCGGCGGTCCAAAATGGGACTGCATTTGACGCCCGAACAGATTGCGGCGATTGATCACTATATGAAGGCGGCCTGATGCTGCACGTGGGAGGCATATCATGACCTATATTCTGGCTATCGACCAAGGCACGACATCGAGCCGTGCGATCATTTTTGACGGCAAAATGCAGGTCAAAGCGACAGCGCAGATGGAATTTAAACAACATTTCCCGCAGTCGGGCTGGGTTGAACATGATGTGTCGGATATTTGGTCCTCGACCGCCTCGACCTGCCGTGGGGTGATTGAGAAATCGGGCGTGTCCGTCAGAGAGATTGCCGCGATTGGCATCACCAATCAGCGCGAGACGACCCTCGTGTGGGACCGCGAAACTGGCAAGCCGATCCATAATGCGATTGTCTGGCAGGACAGACGGACGTCCGAGATGTGTCAGGCGCTCAAGGCCGAAGGATTTGAGGCGGAAGTTACGGAAAAGACGGGGCTTTTGCTTGATCCGTATTTCTCGGGGACCAAGCTCAAGTGGCTGTTGGACAATGTCGAGGGTGCCCGTTTGAGGGCCAAAGCGGGCAAGCTTATGTTCGGTACGGTGGATTGTTACCTGATTTGGAAGCTGACGGGTGGCGCGGTACACGCCACGGACGCGACCAATGCCGCCCGCACGATGCTTTATAATATCCGCGAGGGAAAGTGGGACGCCGAGATTTGTGCCCGTTTTGACATTCCGTTGGATATGTTGCCAGAGGTGCGCGATTGCGCGGCTGATTTTGGTACCACGCGGGCCGATCTTTTTGGCAAAGAACTCCCAATCTTGGGGGTTGCAGGCGACCAGCAGGCGGCAACCATCGGGCAGGCGTGTTTTGGCGCTGGTATGCTGAAATCGACCTATGGGACGGGCTGTTTTGCGTTGCTGAATACAGGCGACACATTGGTGCGCAGCCAAAGCCGCTTGCTTGGCACAATCGCCTATCAATTCGACGGCAAGCCGACCTACGCTCTCGAAGGCTCCATTTTTATCGCAGGCGCTGTCGTGCAATGGCTGCGTGAGGGGCTAAAAATGATCCGCGAAGCCAGCGAGACGCAACCCTTGGCCGAAAGTGCCGATCCGACCCAAGAACTGTATATGGTGCCTGCTTTTACGGGCCTTGGCGCGCCGTATTGGGACGCAGAGGCGCGTGGCGCGATCTATGGGATTACGCGCAATTCGGGACCTGCAGAGTTTGCTCGCGCGGCGTTAGAAAGCGTCGGGTTTCAGACCCGTGACCTACTTGAAGCCATGAAAAGCGACTGGCAAGATGCTGATGATAAAGGCGTTTTGCGGGTTGATGGGGGGATGAGCGCGTCCGATTGGTCGATGCAGTTCCTGTCCGATATCATCGGCGCACCCGTTGATCGACCTAAGGTGCTTGAGACCACGGCGCTTGGGGCTGCATGGCTCGCGGGGATGAAGGCTGGGGTCTATCCCGATCAGGCTGGATTCGCTTCGAAATGGGCCTTGGATCGCCGTTTTGAGCCGCAGATGGATGAAGCGACCCGAGCACGGCGTTATGCAGGTTGGAAAGATGCTGTGAAGCGGACGCTGACCTAGGCTTGTCCCATTTCCCAGACGTCGAATTCGGCAGCACATTTCTTGCGGAACTTTTCTTCGACCTCGGGCGAGAGGGTGAGCGACAACTCTGGCGACACATTGAGGCGTTTGAATTCGACAGTTGTTTCCAGCCGCTCCTCAAGGAAGGCGATCAATTTGTCTTGGGCCTCGTAACGAAAGAGGTAGTCAACGCCGAGCTCACCTTCGCCGACAATCAAGAACTTGGCCTGAGATCCGACATTGGCGAAAGGGGCGGGCTTGCCCTTGCAGTATTCCAGTACAAAATCGTCGAATGTCATGTCGCGCGTGCTGTTTTCATGGCCAATTAAATCGTCGCGATACCGGTAGCGATACCAGCTTGAAAGCCAATCTATCGGATGGCGGACCACGGCAAAAAGCTCAGGTGTTTGACCGCCTGCTTGCACAAAATATGGCTTAAGGAATCGGTTGTAACGGTAACAAGCCGAGTGTTTTAGGATCGGTGGGTCGCGCAAAACCATCGATGCACGTGGCGCCAGCGCGCCTTCTATGGCCGTTGTTCCCGTTTTGGGCACCGCGAGGAAAACCAGATTTTCCTTCCAGAAAACAAGCATTTGAGAGCCACCTTTCAAGCATTTCTTGGGCAAGTTAGCGCATTCATTGAAGATTAACCACTCTCGGGCAATGTATTTTCTAGAAGATTTTTGTTGTATTGTTCTTGTTTTGGTCTCATTGGTTAACAAGAACATATGCGGAACAAAGCATCAATTGTCGCCCCGCGCAGGGTGTGAAATAAGGACAAAACAAATGGCAACGGCAGAGCTTCTCAAAATGACAGATAAAAAGACAGCGGACAAAGAAAAGGCGCTTGAAAGCGCTCTGGCGCAGATCGAGCGGCAGTTCGGTAAGGGCTCTATCATGAAGCTCGGCGGCCAGAACCAGATGCCTGATATCGAGGCAACGAGCACGGGTTCGCTTGGTCTTGATATTGCGCTTGGGATCGGAGGCCTGCCAAAGGGTCGTGTCATTGAGATTTATGGTCCAGAATCATCAGGCAAAACCACGCTGACACTGCACGCGATTGCGGAAGAGCAGAAAAAGGGTGGCGTATGTGCGTTTGTTGATGCCGAGCATGCGCTTGATCCGCAATATGCCAAGAAGTTGGGCGTGAACCTTGATGAGCTGTTGATTTCGCAGCCCGACACTGGTGAACAGGCACTTGAAATCGTTGATACGCTGGTGCGCTCAGGTGCTGTCAGCATGGTGATCGTCGATTCCGTGGCCGCCTTGACGCCAAAGTCCGAGCTTGAAGGTGACATGGGCGATTATTCGGTTGGTGTGCATGCGCGTCTGATGTCGCAAGCGATGCGCAAATTGACAGGCTCCATCAACAAGTCTGGCTGTATGGTGATTTTCATCAACCAAATCCGGATGAAAATTGGTGTGATGTTTGGTTCACCTGAGACGACGACTGGCGGTAACGCCTTGAAATTCTATGCGTCTGTACGCCTTGATATCCGCCGCATTGGGTCGATCAAGGACCGTGACGAGGTCGTCGGTAACGCCACCCGGGTGAAGGTTGTGAAAAACAAGGTCGCACCACCTTTCAAGCAAGTCGAATTCGACATCATGTATGGCGAAGGCATCTCCAAGACGGGCGAGCTGCTTGATTTGGGCGTAAAGGCTGGTGTCGTTGAAAAATCTGGCGCTTGGTATAGCTACGGTGACGAGCGTATGGGACAGGGACGTGAAAATTCTAAGATTTTCTTAAAAGAAAATCCTGCTGTGGCCAATGAGATCGAAGACAAGATTCGAGCAGCCCATGGTCTTGATTTTGGGATGAGCGGCGATTCTGATGACGGGAACGTCATGGACGATTAATCCCAATTTTCGTCGAAAATTGGATGGGCGCTGCAACTTGCGGCGCCCTTTTTCTTTGCCTTGTGGACACTGCGGGGCTGGGGGGGTATTTCTGCGCTAACTCTTTAATTTAGCCGAAAGCCGCCAATGACCAGTCTTTCCGATATCCGCTCAACCTTCCTCGATTTTTACAAGCGCAACGGCCATGAAGTCGTGGCGTCCAGCCCACTTGTCCCACGCAATGATCCGACGTTGATGTTCGCGAACTCCGGGATGGTGCAATTCAAAAACCTGTTCACGGGCTTAGAGACCCGCGACTACAAACGCGCAACATCGTCGCAGAAATGCGTGCGCGCAGGCGGCAAGCACAACGATCTCGACAACGTGGGTTACACAGCGCGTCACCATACGTTTTTCGAGATGCTCGGCAACTTCTCCTTTGGCGATTACTTCAAGAACGAAGCGATCCCATTTGCGTGGGAACTGCTGACCAAGGATTTCGGCATCAACAAAGATAAGCTGCTGGTCACGGTCTATCATACGGACGATGAGGCCGCGAATATCTGGAAAAAAGTCGCGGGCCTTTCTGACGATCGCATCATTCGTATTCCGACAGATGATAACTTTTGGCGGATGGGACCGACGGGCCCGTGTGGTCCTTGCACCGAGATATTCTACGATCACGGGGATAAAATTTGGGGTGGTCCTCCAGGCTCTGTCGATGAGGATGGAGACCGCTTTATCGAAATCTGGAACCTTGTTTTCATGCAAAACGAGCAATTTGAGGATGGCTCAATGCGCGCCCTCGACATGCAGTCGATTGATACGGGCATGGGGTTAGAGCGCATTGGTGCGCTGTTGCAGGGCAAGCACGACAACTACGACACGGATTTGATGCGCGCGTTGATCGAGGCTTCCGCGCATGCGTCTTCCGTTGATCCCGATGGCGACATGAACACGAGCCACCGCGTGATCGCCGACCACTTGCGCTCCACCTCCTTCCTGATCGCGGACGGCGTGATGCCATCCAACGACGGGCGCGGTTACGTGCTGCGCCGCATCATGCGCCGCGCGATGCGTCACGCGCATATGTTGGGCAACAAAGACCCGATGATGCACCGCTTGGTGCCAGAACTCGTCAAGCAGATGGGGGCGGCTTACCCTGAACTGGTGCAAGGCCAAAGCTTGATCGAAGAAACGCTGCTGAACGAAGAAATCCGTTTCAAGCAGACACTTGATCGCGGCCTGAAATTGCTCGACGACGAAGTGGCAGGCTTGGCCGAAGGTGCAAACCTGCCCGGTGAAGCGGCGTTCAAACTTTACGATACCTTTGGCTTCCCGCTTGATTTGACCCAAGACGCATTGCGCGAAAAGGGTCGGGCTGTTGACACTGCTGGTTTCGACACTGCGATGGCGGCCCAAAAAGCCATGGCGCGCGCCGCTTGGGCGGGTACTGGCGAGACGGCAGATGCCTCCGTCTGGTTCGATGTGGCCGACAAGCACGGTTCGACCGATTTCTTGGGCTATGACACGACAACGGCCGAGGGCCAGATTCTGGCACTTGTCACCTCGGATGGCAGCGCCACGACTGAGGCCACAGGCAAGGTTGAGGTCGTGTTCAACCAAACGCCGTTCTACGCTGAATCGGGTGGTCAGGTTGGCGACACAGGCATCCTGCGCACTGAAACTGGCGAGGCGAAAATCACGGACACCAAAAAGGTTGCAGGCGTTTTTGTCCACGTGGCCGAGGTGACCAAAGGCGAGATCAAAAAGGGGCAGGGCGCGGAATTGATCGTTGATCCATCCCGCCGCGATGCGATCCAAGCGAACCACTCTGTGACCCACCTCCTCAACGAGGCGTTGCGCAATGCGCTTGGCGATCACATCGCACAGCGCGGCTCGCTGAATGCGCCCGATCGCCTGCGTTTCGACTTTAGCCATAATAAGGGCTTGTCGGCGGCAGAATTGGTGGCCGTGCAGGACGAGGTCAACGCCGTGATCCGCCAAAACGGCAAGGTTGAGACCCGCGTGATGACGCCAGATGATGCCCGCGCGCTTGGTGCGCAGGCGCTGTTTGGCGAGAAATACGGCGATGAAGTGCGCGTTGTCTCGATGGGCGAACGCAAAGGGTCTGGCAAAGGCACCGATGGCAAGACCTATAGCTTAGAGCTTTGCGGCGGTACTCATGTCCGCCGTTTGGGCGAGATTGGTGCATTTGTTCTGCTTGGCGATTCCGCATCCAGTGCTGGCGTACGCCGTATTGAGGCGCTGACGGGCAAAGCGGCACTCGACCATATGGCCGCGCAAAATCAGCGTTTGAGCGAGATTGCTGGCATGATGAAAGCGCCCGTCGCTGAACTTGCCGAGCGCGTGAAGGCCTTGATGGACGAGCGTAAATCGCTGTCTAATGAGGTCTCGCAACTGCGTCGCGATCTGGCGATATCGGGTGGCGCAAAGTCGGAAGCGGCGATCAAGACCATCGCTGGTATCCCGTTCCAAGCCCAAGTTTTGCAGGGCGTCACAGGCAAGGATTTGCCTGCGCTGATCGATGAGATGAAAGCGGCGATGGGCAGCGGTGCTGTTCTGTTGATCGCTGATGCGGGTGGTAAGGCTGCGGTTGCAACTGGTGTGACCGCTGATTTGACTGTTAAAGTGTCTGCCGTGGATATCTTGCGCGCGGCGGTGCCAGCACTGGGTGGCAAGGGTGGCGGTGGCCGTCCTGATATGGCCCAAGGTGGTGGGGCGTCAGCGGAAAACGCAGCCCAAGCCATTGCAGATGCAGAAACATTTTTGGAGAGCAAAGCATGACAGCCCTATGGATCGCACATGTTACAGTGACAGATGAAGCCGCTTACGGCGAATACGCAAAGCGGGCCACAGTCGCCATTGCCGATCATGGTGGCGTGTTTTTGGCGCGTGGTGGCAAGTTTGAACAGCTTGAGGGGCCGACACGCCCGCGTAACGTTGTGGCGCGCTTCCCAAGCTTGGAGGCGGCGCATGATTGCTATTATTCTAAGGCCTACCAAGAGGCGCTCGGCTTTGCCAAGGGCGCAAGTCAGCGCGAATTGAGCATTGTCGAAGAGGTCGCCTAAAGGCTTCATCTCCAAGACAAACAAAAAGGCCGGCCCCTTCACTGGGATCGGCCTTTTTTAATGTCGAACCCGAGACTTACTCGCCAGAGCGGGCGTGACGCTTACGCTCATGTGGGTCGAGGTAGCGCTTGCGCAGACGTACGGAGTTAGGCGTCACTTCAACCAACTCATCGTCGTCGATATAGGCAATCGCCTGCTCAAGCGACATGGTCACTGGAGTCGTCAAACGGACCGCTTCGTCTGTGCCAGATGCACGTACGTTGGTCAGCTGCTTGCCCTTCAAAGGGTTCACATCAAGGTCGTTTTCGCGGCTGTGTTCGCCGATGATCATGCCTTCATAGACAGGAGCCTGCGCGCCGATGAACATCTTGCCACGGTCTTCCAACTTCCAAAGTGCGAAGGAAACGGACACGCCAGCACCCATCGAAACCAGAACGCCCTGACGACGACCTTGAATTGGGCCTTTGTAAGGTGTTGTGCCGTGGAACAAGCGGTTCAAAACGCCAGAGCCGCGTGTGTCTGTGAGGAACTCACCGTGGTAGCCAATGAGGCCACGGGAAGGGACCAATGCGATGATGCGTGTTTTGCCCGCACCCGCTGGTTTCATTTCCATCAACTCGCCTTTGCGTGGGCCAGTCAATTTCTCAACAACGGAACCTGTGTATTCGTCATCCACATCGATGGTGACTTCTTCGACTGGCTCGTGGCGGACACCGTCAACTTCGGTGAAAATAACCTGTGGACGCGAGATTGAGAGCTCAAAGCCTTCGCGGCGCATGTTTTCGATCAAAACGCCCATCTGCAATTCGCCGCGGCCAGAGACCTCGAACGCATCGCCACCTGGGGTGTCTTTGATGGAAATCGCGACGTTCACTTCGCATTCTTTCGCAAGACGGTCACGGATAACGCGTGACTGAACTTTCTTGCCTTCTTTACCAGCGAGCGGGCTGTCGTTGATGCCAAATGTCACTGTGATGGTTGGCGGATCGATCGGCTGCGCGGGCAGGGCTACGTTGATTGACGGATCGCACAGCGTGTCGGCAACGGTTGCCTTGGTCATGCCCGCGATTGTCACGATGTCGCCAGCTTCGGCAACGTCGATTGGTTGTTGGCCAAGGCCACGGAACGCGAGGATCTTTGAGACGCGGAACTGCTCGATCTTTTCGCCTGTGCGGGTCATCGATTTGATCGTGTCGCCAGCGCGCAATGTGCCTGCTTCAACGCGGCCTGTTAGGATACGGCCGATGAACGGGTCAGCGGACAATGTTGTCGCCAACATTTGGAATGGCTCGCCGCGGCGTGACAACTGCTTTGGCGCAGGCACGTGTGAAACGATCAGGTCAAACAATGCGCTCAGGTCTTTGCGTGGACCATCAAGCGTCATGTCACACCAGCCAGCACGGCCAGAGGCGAACATTGTTGGGAAATCAAGCTGTTCGTCGGTTGCTTCGAGTGCTGCGAAAAGGTCGAAGACTTCATCAACCGCATTGTCAGGCTCGCCGTCGGCTTTGTCGACTTTGTTCACAACAACGATTGGGCAAAGGCCAAGAGCCAGCGCCTTGGACGTCACGAACTTCGTCTGTGGCATCGCGCCTTCGGCGGCGTCAACCAGCAGAACAACACCGTCAACCATCGACAAAATACGCTCAACTTCTCCACCAAAGTCGGCGTGGCCCGGTGTGTCGACGATGTTAATGCGAACACCTTTCCACTCAACGGAGGTGTTCTTTGCAAGAATAGTGATACCACGCTCGCGCTCAATATCGTTGCTGTCCATCGCGCGTTCTTGTGTCGCTTCGTTTTCACGGTAGACACCAGACTGCTTCAATAGTTCGTCAACCAAGGTCGTTTTGCCGTGGTCAACGTGGGCGATAATAGCGACGTTACGGATTTCCATGTGCTTTGCTTTCTGCGGGAATGAGTAGGCGCCAAGGCACCGAAGTTGCGCGCGAATAACGCGGCTAGCCCTGAAAGGGAAGCACTAAAGCGCGCGAGGGGTTTGAACCCCTGTGACTTAATGGGTCGACGTGGCGGAAAAGAGATGAATTACGAGGATTCCCACCAGGATCAAGCCCATGCCAAGAATCGCGGGCAAATCGAGTTTCTGGCCAAAAACAGCAAATCCAATAATCGCGATCATCAGAATGCCAACCCCGGACCAAATCGCATAGGCGATGCCAACGGGGATCACTTTTAACGCAAGCGCCATAAGATAGAACGATGCCGAGTACGCAACGACGACGATCACTGACGGCCAGAATTTGCTAAATTGGTTGCTGGCCTGCAAGGCCGTTGTGCCAATGGTCTCGGTCACAATTGCAAAGAACAAAATGATATAATGCATTGGCATGGCAGTCGTCCCTTATGTCGCGATATAGCGGTCTCGGCGGTGGTTCACGGCGATGGTCAGGTTCAGGACAACGCCACCCAAAAGGGACCATAGCACGATCTGCACCGGGAAAATAAACAATGCCACGCCAAAGATGACCACATCGGCGGCCAATTGGACATAGCCCGCGCGATATCCGGTTTTGTCTTGGATCAGGAGGGCTAGAACGCCAAAACCACCCATACTGCCGTTATGTCGGAATAAGATGAGCAGACCTGCGCCAGTAATCAGCCCGCATATCAAAGCACCGAGCCCGATATTCATGTCGCCGACGGTCCAACCATAGGGCAGGAGGGTCGTGATGATTGTGAGTAGCGTGACGGAGATTAGCGAGCGATAGGTAAATGTCGGGCCCATGCGAACCCACGCGAGAATATAGAATGGGATGTTGATGACAAAGAACACGGGCGCAAATGACCAACCTGTCAGATAAGAGATAATGACCGCAAGCCCCGCTGTTTGCCCCGTCAATAACCCCAAATTCGTTAGCAAATGCAGTGCAATCCCGCAAAAGAATGCGCCGGTGAACAGGCCTTGTATGTCCTCAACCAGACTGTGTTTTGCGGGCGGATTGGGTTGGGTCATGGGGCTTTTACTCATTTGATTGTGCCAAAGAAAAAGGGGCCACGAAAGCGGCCCCTTTCTTATTCTCATTCCTAACGGAAATTACATCGCCGCGTCGAGGTTGCTTGCGACTTTTTCCAAGTAACCTTCTGTTGTCAGCCACTTCTGATCTGGGCCAACAAGCAATGCGAGGTCTTTAGTCATGTCGCCAGATTCAACTGTGTCCACGACCACCTTCTCAAGTGTCTCGGCAAACTTCATCAGCTGCGCGTTGTCGTCGAGTTTCGCGCGGTGCTTCAAACCACCCGTCCAAGCAAAGATCGACGCGATCGAGTTTGTCGATGTTGCCTGACCGGCTTGGTGCTGACGATAGTGACGTGTCACTGTGCCGTGCGCTGCTTCTGCTTCAACGACCTTGCCATCTGGCGTCATCAACTGGGATGTCATCAGACCAAGCGAGCCAAAGCCTTGCGCAACCGTATCGGACTGCACGTCGCCGTCGTAGTTCTTACAAGCCCAAACAAAGCCACCAGACCACTTCATCGCAGCCGCAACCATATCGTCGATCAGGCGGTGCTCGTATGTGATGCCAGCTGCTTTAAACTTATCAGCGAACTCTTCTTCAAATACCTTCGCGAACAGGTCCTTAAAGCGGCCGTCATAGGCCTTGAGGATTGTGTTCTTAGTGGACAGGTACACAGGCCAGCCAAGCTGGAGGCCGTAGTTCATAGATGCGCGTGCAAAATCGATGATGCTGTCATCAAGGTTGTACATGCCCATCGCGACGCCAGAGGAGGGCGCGTCGAACACTTCTTTTTCGATCACTGTGCCGTCGTTGCCCACGAATTTCATCGTCAGCTTACCTGGGCCAGGCATCAAGAAATCAGTCGCTTTATACTGGTCACCAAACGCGTGACGGCCAATAACAATCGGCTGCGTCCAACCGGGCACAAGGCGCGGGACGTTCTTACAAATGATTGGTGCACGGAAAACAACGCCGCCAAGGATGTTACGGATCGTGCCGTTCGGGCTACGCCACATCTGCTTGAGGCCGAATTCTTCAACGCGCTGCTCATCAGGTGTGATGGTCGCACATTTAACGCCAACACCATATTTTTGGATCGCGTGTGCCGCGTCGATCGTGATCTGGTCGTTGGTCTCGTCACGGACTTCCATGGCAAGATCGTAATACTTCAGATCAATGTCCAAATAGGGCAGGATCAGTTTTTGCTTAATGAAATCCCAAATGATCCGTGTCATTTCGTCGCCGTCGAGTTCGACGACTGGGTTAGCTACCTTAATCTTGGACATGTGTCCCTCCGCGTCAGGTGTGAAATATACCTGTGCCATAGCGCAGTTTAAGAAAAGGTGAAAGTACTTTGTATACGAATGTATACGGAGGGCTATTTGCCGCCCACGGGTCGCAGGGGAAGGTGGTAGGCCCGGAGGGACTTGAACCCCCAACCAAAGCGTTATGAGCGCTCTGCTCTAACCAATTGAGCTACAGGCCCCCTAAGGGCGAGGGATAGCAGGCGGGCAGGCACGGTCAAGGCCAGATTAATTCTGAATGGGCGCCACGCCTAAGATTTGGGTCAAGGTCGCGATCATCCGCAACTCTTCTGGGGTGGTCACGCTTGGGTTGCCGTCCAAATCGGCCATGTTGCGGATCTCCTCCTCGGGTGATGTGTATTCGGGATATGTCATGCCTGCTGGAATTGCGATCCAAGGGCCATCTTCGAATGAAGTACCTTGTGCAAATGAAACTGTTGGAAGAAGGAGAAGGGCGGCAATCAGGAGGCGCATTTTGCTGACTTTCGTTTTTGTTTCGATGTCCTCACTCTGACAGATATATGCTTAATAACTCGTGACGTGCGGTGCACGGTTTGTGCATTTCTTGTGCACGCGCGGTGCATGGCGTTGCACGCCTTGGTTCATTGCGGTATCGGCATATCAAATTTCGCATCTGGGGTGATGACCATGACCAAAAAAGGCCTGACTTATGCTGACGCTGGCGTTGATATCGACGCGGGCAACACGCTGGTAGAGCGGATCAAACCCGCTGCAAAACGCACATCGCGCTCTGGCGTGATGTCGGGCCTCGGCGGCTTTGGCGCGTTGTTTGACCTTAAAGATGCCGGCTACAAAGACCCTATTTTGGTTGCGGCCACGGACGGTGTCGGTACCAAGCTGCGCATCGCGATTGACACAGGTAACGTCGATACAATCGGCATTGACCTGGTCGCTATGTGCGTCAACGATCTGGTCTGCCAAGGCGCTGAGCCATTGTTTTTCCTTGACTATTTCGCGACGGGTAAGCTGGAGCTGGAAGAGGCAACACGGATCATTAACGGCATCGCCAAGGGTTGCGAGCTGTCTGGTTGCGCTTTGATCGGTGGCGAGACGGCGGAAATGCCGGGCATGTATCATAAGGGTGATTTTGATCTCGCGGGCTTTGCTGTGGGCGCGATGGAGCGCGGTCAGGACTTGCCAAAAGGCGTGGTCGCAGGCGACGTCCTGCTGGGTCTCGCCTCTGACGGTGTACATTCCAACGGTTATTCACTTGTGCGCCGTATTGTGGAAGTCTCAGGCTTCGCATGGGGTGAGAAAGCACCATTTGCCGAAATTTCCCTCGGTGAGGCTCTTTTGGCCCCAACGCGCCTCTATGTGAAGTCCGCTCTTGCCGCCGTAAACGCAGGCGGCGTGCATGCTTTGGCGCATATCACAGGCGGTGGTTTGACCGAGAACCTACCGCGGGTCTTGCCCGAAGGCTTGGGCGCGCAGATTGATTTGACTTCATGGGAATTACCACCTGTTTTCAAATGGTTGGTCGCAACAGCGGGCATGGAACAATCGGAACTCCTCAAGACGTTCAACGCAGGTGTTGGCATGGTTTTGGCCGTGTCTGCCGACGAAGCGGACGCACTCACAGCAGTCCTTCAGGGCGCTGGCGAAACTGTTTATTCGCTTGGCACTATCGTTGAGGGGACTGGCGTTTCCTACACAGGCGCTTTGGTGTGAAAAAGCGGGTCGCGATCCTGATTTCGGGGGGCGGCTCGAACATGGTCGCACTCGCCCGCGATATGGCGGGCGACCACCCATGCGAGGCGGTTCTGGTTTTGTCGAATATCCCTGATGCGGGTGGGCTGACGAAGGCTGCTGAACTTGGAATCGCGACACAGGTTCTGGATCACAAAGCTTACGGCAAAGACCGCTTGGCGTTCGAGGCTGATCTCCATGACGCCTTAGTCGCAGTTAACCCAGATATCGTTTGTTTAGCTGGGTTTATGCGTATTCTTTCAAGTGAATTTACAGCCAAATGGGCGGGTAAAATGCTCAATATCCACCCGTCGCTTTTGCCGAAATACCGCGGGCTTCATACGCATGAACGGGCGATAGAGGCAGGCGACGTCGAGCATGGCTGCACGGTGCATGAGGTCACGGCTGAACTTGATGGCGGCCCTATTCTTGGGCAGGCGCGGGTCGCAATTGCACCCGACGATACGCCCGACACTTTAGCTGCAAAAGTTCTCCCGTTTGAACATGCACTTTACCCCGCCGTTCTGCGCAGATTTGCTGCGGGCAATGCCGAACCTTTGCTGCTTGGGATGTAACCCTTTCTTTTAAGCAAGTGTTCGCTTATGAGAGTGCGATTATTAGGGCTCAAGAGCAAAAACGCGGAATATCTATGAAAACGATCACGACGACCGACGCGCTGGCCGCGTTCTGCATTGAAGCGGCGAAACGCCCCTATGTGACTGTTGATACGGAGTTTTTGCGGGAGCGCACCTATTACTCAAAACTTTGCTTGATCCAATTGGCCTATCAGGATGACGCGGGCGACGATGCTTGTATCGTTGATCCCCTGGTTGAGGGTTTGTCGCTCGCTCCGCTTTACGATTTGTTCGCGGATGTTGGTGTGGTCAAGGTTTTCCACGCCGCCCGCCAAGACCTTGAAATTTTCCATGTGGATCAAGAGATTATCCCAACGCCGCTGTTTGATACGCAGGTCGCTGCGATGGTTTGCGGGTTTGGTGAGCAGGTGGGCTACGAGACCCTTGTCCGTAAAATTTGCAAGGCGGATTTGGATAAATCCTCGCGCTTTACCGATTGGTCACGCCGTCCGTTGACGGATGCGCAGGCCAAATATGCGGTGGGTGATGTGACCTATTTGCGTGATATTTACGAGCATTTGTCGGCGCGTCTCGATAAATCTGGCCGCAAAAAGTGGGTCGCCGAGGAAATGGCGGTTTTGAACGATCCTGCCACATATCAAGCTGATCCTGACGAGGCATGGCGCCGCGTGAAGACCCGTACAAGCTCTGGGCGATTCCTTGGGATCGTGCGCGAATTGGCCCGTTTCCGAGAAACTTATGCCCAAGCCCGCGATATTCCGCGCAGCCGCGTTTATAAAGACGATGCGCTGGTCGAGATTGCATCGACAAAGCCACAAAGCGAACAGGACCTCAGCCGCTCACGTCTGCTTTTACGCGAAGCCCGCCGTGGCGATATCGCACAAGGTATTCTTGAGGCAATCAAAACTGGTCTGGCGTTGCCGAATGACGCGCTTCCAAAGCCGGATTTGGCGCGTGCCAAGTTGCAGGTAAATCCGGCATTGGCCGACATGTTGCGTGTTTTGCTCAAATCGATTTCTGACAACGAAGATGTGGCCGCGAAATTGATTGCGTCCTCTGCTGATCTGGATGCATTGGCTGCGGGCGAACGTGATGTGCCTGCCTTGCGTGGTTGGCGCAAAGAGGTGTTCGGCGACGAAGCCTTGCGTTTGTGTGATGGCAAGATAGGCTTGGCGGTGCAGGGTCAGAAAGTCGTGACCGTCACGCTTTAACGTGACGTGTTACGGGCGTTGGTTGCCCCTTGAACCACGATTGTTTTTACATCTGACAATTCATCGAATGACAAGAAACGTGCGACGGTGACTTCACGAGACCGTGCGTCGTTTACGCCTGTAGACCCAGCGGCTGCTTGGATACGGAATGCGAGGGTCAAAGTGCCGCCTTCATTGGAAACAGGAACCAGTTGCGCGTTGAACTGACCTTGGGTGCTGGCGATACCAGTCGCACGAATCAGTGCGCCATCGGGTGTTTTTTCGACTGAAAGCGTCGCGACGGTTTCGATCGCACCGCGGCTATCAACGACTTTTGTTGCGCGGTTTGCTGGGACGAGCGGCCGCAATTCATCTGTGGCGTTCAAGGGGGCTGATCGTGATGCGCCAAACCAGTTGAGCGGGTTGAGTTTTGAGTCTGAAACACGGGCGCAGCCAGTGACAGCAAGAGTGGCACAAAGTAGAAGGGGCAGGGTCTTGCGCATGGTGCGGCCTTTCGACAAATCATTTCCCTTTGGGTAACGGATCAGAGCCGCCTTGAAAAGCACCCTCTGGACCTGATGCATGTTCAGGCCTAGATCATGAGGGCGACATAAGGAGAAGAACCATGGCCACGGCTGCGTTTGAAGCGATTACGGAAGATTTTGAGTTTCTGGAAGACTGGGAAGACCGCTATCGGCATGTCATTGAGATGGGCAAGGCGATGGACCCGCTTGAAGATGCGTTTCGTGTTCCTGCGACCAAGGTTGATGGTTGTGCCTCTCAGGTCTGGATTGTGCCGCAGGTTCAAGACGGTGTGTTCTCGTTCCGCGGTGACAGTGACGCGATGATTGTCCGTGGTTTGGTGGCGGTTTTGGCCGCCCTTTATAATGGGCTGACTGTTGCGGAGGTCCAGGCCGTTGATGCCCATGCTGAAATGGCGCGCTTGGGGCTCAACGAGCATTTGTCGGCGCAGCGCTCTAACGGTGTGCGGGCGATGATCGCGCGAATTCAAGGCTATACGGGTTAAATCGCGCCTGTTGCCACGTCGATGATCAGGTTGATGTTCAGTGTGATGATGACGAGGGCAACGAGCGCGCATAGCAGTGTTTGCCAGCGCGGGGCAGGTAAACCGTTCATAAGTTTACGGTTTGCCGTAAATGCCACAAGCGGAACGATGGCGAATGGTAGTTGCAGGCTGAGGATGACTTGGCTGAGAACAAGCAGTTCTGCGGTGCCGCTTTCCCCATAAATGACGCTGACGATCACCGCAGGTACAATCGCGATGCCGCGCGTGACCAGGCGACGGACCCATGGTTTAAGCTGAAAGCGGATGAAGCCTTCCATGACGATCTGCCCTGTCAGGGTTGCGGTCACGGTGGAGTTGAGGCCAGAAGCGAGAAGAGCCACCGCGAAAAGCGTCGCCGCAAGTGTGGTGCCAAGGGTTGGGTCGAGCAGGTGGAACGCCTCTTGTATTTCGGCCACGTTGGTTTGGCCCGTCGTGTAAAACGCCGCTGCCGCGAGGATCAGGATAGCCGCGTTAATGAACAGCGCGAATGTCAGCGCGAAGGTGCTGTCGAGCGTGGCGTAGCGGATGGCTTGCCGCTTTTCGGGGATTGAGGGGCCAATTGCGCGGGTCTGTACGATGGACGAGTGCAGATAGAGGTTATGCGGCATGACCGTCGCGCCAATGATTCCAAGCGCGAGGTAGAGCATGGTCGGGTCACCAAGCACGGACTTTTGCGGAATGAACCCGCGCATCACATCGCCCCAAACTGGATCAGAATATGCAATTTCAACGATGAAACAGGCCGTAATCACGAGGGTGAGAGTGATGACCACTGCCTCTAATCTGCGGAAACCTTTGCCTTGCAGCCAGAGGATCAGGAACACGTCGAGCGCTGTAAGGACTACGCCCAAGGGCAGGGGCATGTTGAATAGCAGGTTGAGCGCGATGGCGGTGCCGATGACCTCGGCTAAGTCCGTGGCGATAATCGCCGTCTCAGCCATCAGCCAGAGGAATATTCGCGCCGGTTTGCCGAATTGTTCGTAACAGAATTGCGCGAGATCGCGCCCGCCAGCGATTCCCATACGCACGGCGAGGGCCTGTAGCAAGACCGCCATGATGTTGGAGAGCAGCACGACGGAGAGAAGCGTGTAGCCAAATGCAGAGCCGCCCGCGATGGCCGTCGCCCAGTTGCCGGGGTCCATGTAGCCAACTGCGACGAGGAAGCCTGGGCCTGCAAAGGCAAGCATGCGGCGTAGAACCGTGGTTTGCCCTGTGCGGATGGTGCCGTGCACCTCTGGCAATGACAGGTGGTCGCGCTTGGAATTGAGGGGCGGCATGAAAGGGCAACTCAAATGAGGTCTATATGCGAATGATTATCAATTGCGCAAATGAACCGCAAGCGCTCAAAGTGAGGTGAGGGAGGTCGCGAGATCGCCGTAGCCTGTGAAGCGATATTCATATGCGAGGCCAAGGCGGGCGGCGCAGTCTTTTGCTTTTGCTTCGAGTTTGGGGTCTTTGGTTTGGGCTTGGTAGACGAGCTTTTCGTAGTTCCCGAAATACATATTGCGCAGGGCGGGGTGTTTGCCCAAGCCCAACGGTTCCCAGACGAAGGCATCGAATTGGCGCACGAGAAAGTCGGTGAGGTAAAAGGCTGTCATTTCATCGCGCGCGGCGAATGCATCGTTTCCTTCAAAGAATGAATAGCAATGTGGGCCTTTAACCATTTCAATGCCGAGGTCTTTGCATTTGACATCAAGCAGTCCGCCTGTGCCGCAATCGGCATAAACGACGAAAATCTTGTCGTAGTCAGCGCGGTGTTTGGCGACGAGTTCCTCAATCGCAGGGATAATCCGCTCTGGATGGTTGTGGTAAATCGCAGGTAGGCATTGCAGATCGAGGTGGTTTAACCCATTGCTTTCTTTGACCGCAAGGATTTCACGCGCAAGTGCGCCGCAAGCCAAAAGCAAAACGCGCCCACCGGTCACGGCGGCGAAGCCTTCGGTTGTGAGCGTCGCATCTGCGGGCAGGTTTGTCATTTACTTGCCACCATGCGCACCAGAAACGCGACGCCAAGGCCGACGGCAATCCAGCGCGGATTGGCAAGGTCCGTGCCCATCATGGCCCAGACGGTCAAGGCTGCGGCACCGATGACGGCGGCAAGGATATACATCAGTCGCGAGAGGGGCATGGGTGATCTCCTTTCACCCACGATGGGATGGATGCCGCCAAAAGAAAAGGCCCCGCAGAGTTACTGCGAGGCCTTTGTTTTAATTTGGGTCGTTTAAGCAGAAGCGGCTTGGTTATGCTTGCGTGCCATAAAGGTCTTAGCCGTTTCGACGGCCACAGCCGCGTCACGGCAGTATGCGTCTGCACCAATGGCCTTGCCGAATTCTTCGTTCAGCGGCGCACCACCTACCAGAACGATGTAATCTTCGCGCATACCTTTTTCGACCAGCGTATCAATCACGACCTTCATGTAAGGCATTGTGGTGGTCAGAAGGGCGGACATGCCAAGGATATCAGGGCCTTCGGTTGCAATCGCATCAAGGTATTTCTCGACGGAGTTGTTGATGCCAAGGTCAACGACCTCAAAACCAGCGCCTTCCATCATCATGCCAACAAGGTTCTTACCGATGTCGTGAATGTCGCCTTTAACGGTGCCGATAACCATCTTGCCGACGCGCGGTGCGCCAGTTTCAGCGAGCAGTGGCTTGAGGATGGCCATGCCACCCTTCATCGCGTTTGCGGCCAAAAGAACCTCTGGCACAAACAAGATACCGTCGCGGAAGTCGGCGCCAACGATGGTCATACCGCCCACAAGCGCCTTGGTCAGAACGTCGTAAGGTGCCCATTTGCGTTCGATCAGGATGTTTACACCCTCTTCGATTTCTTCTCTCATACCGTCGTAAAGGTCGTCGAACATCTGCGAGACGAGATCTTCGTCATTGAGTTCGGAGAGGATGATATCTTCGTCGTCGGACATTAGGGAAACCTCCAAGGCGTTTAGCGTTACGCGTTTATTTAACTCTGTAATGCGCTGGAAAGGAATACGAGACACAACTATTCGCGACATTTGTTCTCGCGTCACCGACCAAGGCTTGCGACTGTTCTTGTTATGTTCCAGTATGGCGGCATGTCGCAGTTAATTGATCAGTCTCAACTACGAATTAATGGGCGCGGAGCGACCACGAACCCTGCTGTTCGCTTTGATCAAATGACCACGGAATCGGTTGATGATGGTTGGGCGAGGGATGCGGAATTGCCGGTCTTGCGCACGAAGGTCAGTATCGAGGTGCCGCGCCGTGTGATTAGCAAGAATTCATCGCCAGATTTGTCGTTTGATCGCACGATTAATCCTTATCGTGGCTGCGAGCATGGCTGCATCTATTGTTATGCGCGGCCAAGCCATGCGTATTTGGGCATGTCGCCCGGTTTGGATTTTGAGACCAAGTTGATTGCGCGGCCTGATGCGCCTGCGATTCTTGAAAAGGAGTTACGCAATCCGCGCTATGTCCCTGCGATGATTGCGATTGGATCGAATACCGATCCCTACCAACCGATTGAAAAAGAACATCAAATCATGCGTGGTATTCTGGAGGTGCTGGCGCGGTTTAATCATCCTGTAGCGATTATCACCAAGGGGGCGATGATTGAACGAGACATGGATATCCTGGGACCGATGGCCGCCAAGGGGCTTGTCCGTGTTGGCATGTCGATCACGACGCTGGATAACAAGACATCGCGGGCGATGGAGCCGCGTGTGCCGCTGCCTGCGCGTCGTTTGTTGACCATTCGAAGGCTGACTGACGCTAGTATACCCGTACGGGTGATGGTGTCGCCTGTGGTGCCTGCGTTGACCGATCATGAGTTGGAGGCGATTCTCGCAGCGGCGAAAGAGGCGGGGGCTGTTGCGGCGTCGTCGATTGTTTTGCGCCTGCCGCGTGAGGTGTCGGTTTTGTTTCAGGATTGGTTGACCGAGGCGTTTCCAGATCGTGCTGCACGGGTCATGGCGCGGGTGCGCGAATTGCACGGCGGGCAGGATTACGACCCCGCTTTCGGGACGCGGATGACGGGCCAAGGAAAATGGGCGGATTTGATGCGGCAGCGGTTCCAGCTTGCGACGCGGCGGTTAGAATTGGACCGCAAGCTGCCAGCGTTGCGGTCCGATCTGTTCAAGGTGCCGCCACAAGCGGGCGACCAGTTAAGTTTGTTTTAAGTCCGCGGTGCGCGGCGGCCACGACGGGGTGATGCCGCTGGACCTGCACCATCTGTGCCGTCGGATTCAGATGAAAACCCACCCATTTCCTCGGCGATTTGCTCCAGAGACGGGCGTGGGCCTGCCTCGGATGCTTCCAAAGCGGCGCGCATCGCGACAAGGTGCTCTGGCATCGTGCCACAGCAACCGCCGATGATTTTCGCACCTGCATGACGGGCCAGCACGGCGTATTTCGCCATCAATTCAGGCGTGCCATCATAATGGATGTGCCCGTCGTGGTATTTCGGAATGCCCGCGTTACCCTTTGAAATCAAAACAGATTTATCGTCGACTTCTGACATTGCGAGGATCGTGCGCAACAGGTCAGACGCGCCCACGCCGCAGTTGGCACCGTAACCAATTGGCTGGTGCGCAAGCTTGGCAACCATTTTGGCCATGTCTTTGGACGTCAGACCCATCATGGTGCGGCCTGCGGTGTCAAAGCTCATCGTGCCACACCAGTCCATGCCCGCGAGTGCAAAGGCCTCGGCGGCGGCTGCGAATTCTTCTGGGGCAGAGATTGTCTCGACCCAAAGCACATCAACGCCGCCAGCTTTCAGGCCTTCGGCTTGCTCATGGAACATCTCGACCGCGATTTCGTGGGTGAGGGTGCCCATAGGGGACATGATTTCACCTGTCGGGCCTACGGAACCAGCCACAATCACAGGGCGGCCAGCGGCGTCGGCCACATCGCGACCGATAGAGGCGCCGATGCGGTTCAGCTCGTGCACTTGATCCACTGCGTTATGCAGTTTCAGTCGGGACGCGTTGCCGCCGAATGTGTTGGTCAGGAATATATCAGAGCCCGCATCAACCGCACTTTGATAAAGTTTGGTAATGTTTTCAGGCTGCTGCACATTCCACATCTCTGGTGCTTCACCAGCCTCAAGGCCCATATTGAACAGGTTGGTCCCTGTCGCGCCATCGGCCAGAAGCCAGTCGCGGGTGTCGAGGAGTGTGCGCAAAGCATTGGTCATGGGGGGGCGTCCTTAAAAATGGATGTTAGCCGCTTTTCGCATGGGCCGTGAAGGGCCGCAATTGAAACAATTTCATAATGCAAAAAGGCGTGCCAATCGGCACGCCTTTCTCGTCAGTTAGGCGGGTGGCTTAGATTTCGCCCATCAACTGGCTTTTGGCTTCGGCCAAACAGCTTGCCATCTTGGCGCGGATTGTCGCCTCGTCAGCTTTGCCATCAAAATCGCCAGAAACCTTGCGGTAGACATCTTCGTGGCCAGCTTCTTCAAAATCGGATTTCACGACTTCGGCAGCATAGGCAGCGGCATCATCGCCAGATTTGCCCATCAGTTCAGCCGCCCAGAGGCCCAACAGCTTGTTGCCACGGGCTTCTGCCTTGAACTGCATTTCTGCGTCATGGGCGAATTTGTTTTCAAAGGCGTTTTCGCGGTTGTCAAAGGTGGTCATTTTGTAGTCCCTCAAGCATTTGCATAGATATACCTTAGATATGGCTGTCCTTTGGCTTGCTCGCAAGGGGTGGTTGTCGTAAGAGGCGCATAAGACGCGCCCCAAGGGTGGGGCCTGCGCAGTAGCGAGGTGATCATGGCACGCCGCAAGTTGGTATACGAAGGCAAAGCGAAAATCCTGTACGAAGGCCCCGAGCCGGGCACTTTGGTCCAGTATTTTAAGGACGATGCGACTGCATTTAATGCTGAGAAGAAGGCCGTGATCGAGGGCAAGGGCGTGTTGAATAACCGCCTGTCCGAGTATTTCATGACCGGCTTGCAGTCTATTGGGATTCCCACGCATTTCATCAAGCGCATCAACATGCGCGAGCAATTGATCCGTCAGGTTGAAATTATTCCGCTTGAAGTGATTGTGCGTAACTTTGCCGCAGGATCGATGGCGAAACGGTTGGGCATGGAAGAGGGCACACCGCTGCCACGTCCTATTGTCGAGTTCTCTTACAAGGACGACAAGCTTGGTGACCCGCTGGTTCCCGAAGAATACATCATCGCATTCGGCTGGGCTTCTCAGCAGGACATGGACGATATCGTGAGCCTTGCGCTGCGCGTGAATGACTGGATGTCAGGCGTTATGTATGGCGTTGGTATCAAGCTGATCGACTTTAAGATCGAAGTTGGCCGGATTTATGATGGCGATTTCGCGCGGCTTTTGCTTGCCGATGAAATCAGCCCAGATAGCTGCCGCCTTTGGGATATTGAGACAGGCCGCAAGCTTGATAAAGACGTGTTCCGCCGCGACCTTGGCGATCTTGCGGATGCCTATACCGAAGTGGCCCGTCGTTTGGGGGTTCTGCCCACAAATGTCACCCACACACCGACTAAGCCCACTCTGATTAACTAAAGGATATCAAGACGATGAAAGCCCGCGTTCATGTAATGTTGAAAAACGGTGTTTTGGATCCACAAGGAGCGGCTATTCAGCACGCGCTTGGCTCTTTGGGCTTTAGCGGTGTTGAGGCGGTTCGTCAGGGCAAAGTGATCGAGCTTGATCTGGCTGATGGCACGACCGAGGCGACGATCGCGCAGATGTGTGACAAACTTCTCGCGAACGTTGTGATCGAAAGCTATAAGATCGAGGTGCTGTAAATGCGCGCCGCTGTTGTTGTTTTCCCTGGGTCCAACTGCGACCGTGATATGGCTGTGGCGCTGAAGGCTGCGGGTGCTGACGTGCAGATGGTTTGGCACAAAGATGCAGCCTTGCCTGATGGGCTTGACCTCATAGCTGTGCCGGGTGGTTTCTCGTTTGGCGATTACCTGCGCTGCGGCGCGATTGCAGCACAGTCTCCCATTTGTCAGGCGGTTGTTGCCCACGTGAATCGCGGTGGATATGCTTTGGGCGTCTGCAACGGGTTTCAGGTTTTGACAGAAACAGGACTGCTTCCTGGGGCATTGATGCGCAATGCGGGCCTAAAGTTCATCTGCAAGGATGTTGGCCTGACGGTTGCGACCTCTGACAGTGCCTTTACCGAAGGCTATCACGCGGGCGATGTGGTGAGCTTTCCAGTGGCCCACCATGACGGCAACTATACTGCTGATGCCGAGACTTTGGCGACCTTGCAGGGCGAGGACCGGATTGCGTTCACTTACGCGTCCAATCCAAACGGTTCTCTCGGTGATATCGCGGGTGTTCTTTCCGAGAATCGCCGTGTTCTTGGCATGATGCCGCACCCCGAGCGTGCGGTTGACGCAGGCCATGGCGGCACCGACGGACAGGCGCTTTTCGGCGGATTGCTGGGTCAGTTGACCAACGCTTGATCTCCACCGCTTGTGAGGGGGAAGGGCAGCGAATACACTGGTCCCATGAATAAGCCTGCTGCCCGCTCTAAACGCCGTGAACAAAGCCGATGGATTCTTAGGATTTCCGTGCTGCTTGTTTGCGCGTTTGCGTTTGTCGTTATTTACCTGAGTAACCAGTATCTGACACAGCGCTATACAGAGACAACACGCAATCGGTCAGAAGTCCGTTTGACGCTTTATGTCGCGAACTTGATGAGCGAATTGCAACGCAATTCGATCGTGCCGCAATTACTGGCGCGCGATCCTCAATTAATTTCTGCACTTGATAACAAGAACTACTCGCTCACAACGGCACGGCTTTTGTCGTTTGTTGATGAAATTGGCGCGGCATCACTGATGCTTTTCGACGCGCAGGGTCGCACGGTGGCTGCAACGGATCGGAACCGTATTGGCGAGCAGCATGGCAGCGCACCTTATTTCGTGAACGCCCAGCGGAGTAATGCCACGATTTTCTCTACGGCCCAAATGCAATCGGGCGGGTTTTCGTTTATTTATTCGCGGCGCGTTGAGGTTTCTGGCGCTACAGTCGGTGTGCTTGCTGTTGAGGTGGACCTGCAAAAGTTGGAACGTGGTTGGGCAGGGGTGTCGGATGCTGTTTTTGTGTCCGATAGCTCTGGGACGATCATCATCTCGACCGAACCAAAATGGCGTGGCTTAAACGAGGCTGAGGCGCTCAAGATCCAGTCGGCACCGTCGGCCATTGATCGTGCACTTCAAGCCACCCAAGATTGGGCCGCATTGCCCGTGGATGCATATCTCAAAGGCGAGGCCGTTTTGCGTCGCGAGGCCCGCGTGCCATTCCAAGGTTGGAAAATGGTCAGCTATACAACCTATTCGTCAGTGCGTGAGCGCGTCAATGGCGTGCTGGCCCTCGAAGTCATGGGATTCGCAATCCTTTTGGCGCTGATGTTTTGGCTTTGGTCGCGCAAAGCGGCGTCTCGGATCGTACTGTTTCAGCGAGAGTCCGCCGAACTTCGGGCGCTGAACATTCGCTTGCAGCGGGAAGTTGCCGAGCGTCAAAAGGTCGAAAAGACCCTTGAAGTTGCAGAGCAAACGCTTGCGCAATCATCAAAACTGGCGGCTTTGGGCGAAATGTCTGCGGCTGTGAGCCATGAATTGAACCAGCCGCTGGCCGCCATGAAAACTTATCTGGCGGGGGCGCGGCTTTTGCTGCATCGCAAACGCCCCGAAGAGGCGCTGACATCGTTCCAACGGATCGACGATCTGATCGAGCGCATGGGCGCGATTACCAAGCAGCTAAAGTCTTATGCACGTAAAGGCGCCGACACGTTTTCCCCTGTAGATACTAGGGCTGCGGTGTCCTCTGCGCTGTCGATGATGGAGCCGCAGTTGAAGTCTCGGGACATTACGATTGAGAGCATTTTACCTGATGATCCCGTTATGATTTTCGGGGATCGTATGCGGTTAGAGCAGGTTATCATCAACTTGCTGCGCAATGCCTTGGATGCGACCAAGGGTATTCTGAAGCCAGAGATCGAAATCATGCTGACGTCTGGCGACTCGGTGAACTTAACGGTGCGCGACAATGGTCAGGGTATCGAAAACCTCGATGAGCTATTCGAGCCGTTTTATACCACCAAACAACCGGGTGATGGGGTGGGCCTTGGGCTTGCTATCTCTTCTGGGATCGTAAACGACTTGGGCGGAAGATTAACTGCGCGCAATGCGATGGGGGGAGGGGCTGTATTTGAAGTTCAGCTCCCTATCTTAATTGCCGAAGTAGATCCGCAGAGTGAGGACTAAATTATGAGCAAAGCTATGAAGATCGCGATCGTCGATGACGAAAAAGACATGCGTCAATCCATCAGTCAATGGCTTGCCCTATCTGGTTTTGATACCGAAGCTTTTGCGAGCGCTGAAGACGCGTTGAAGGGGCTTTCAAGCGATTACCCTGGCATTGTTGTGACTGATGTGCGCATGCCGAATATGGACGGGATGCAGTTTCTGCGGAAACTCAAAGGGATTGATAGCTCGCTGCCTGTCATCATGATCACGGGGCATGGCGATGTGCCGATGGCCGTTGAAGCGATGCGTTTGGGCGCTTTTGACTTTTTGGAAAAGCCGTTCAACCCAGACCGTATGACGGAACTTGCGAAAAAGGCGACGCAGGCCCGTCGTTTGACGCTGGATAACCGTGCGCTGCGCCGTGAGTTATCCGATGGCACGGCTTTGATTAAGAAACTGATTGGCAATTCGGCACCGATGGAGCGTCTGAAGGAAGACATCCTTGATCTGGGGCAGGCTGATGGTCATGCGCTGATCGAGGGCGAAACGGGGACTGGCAAAACCCTTGTTGCGCATGCCTTGCATGCCGTTGGTGCGCGTGCGTCAAAGAAATTCGTGCTGGTGAGCTGTTCTGCCTTTGACGAAGATACGCTGACCCGCCGAATTTTTGGCCCTGCTCAAGACGATGAGCCCATTCCTGCGATTGAAGAGGCCCGCGGTGGAACGCTTGTTCTTGAGGACATCGAGGCGCTGAGCCATGCACTGCAAGCGCGACTATTGACCGCGATCAATGAACAAGGCGCTCCAGCGGAAACGCGGATCCTGGCAATTTGTAACTTGCAGGAACAAGATAAGACCTGCGAAAGCGTGTTGCGTCCCGACCTGTTTTATCGCCTTGCAGCTTTGCGGATCAACGTGCCGCCGCTGCGGACGCGCGGCGAAGATATCCTGACGCTGTTCACGCGGTTGTCCGAGCAATTCGCCGAGGAATACGGCTGTGATGCCCCTGAAGTTTCTGCGCAAGAAGCAGCGCAATTGCTGCAAGCGCCTTGGCTTGGAAACGTGCGCCAACTGATCAACGTTGCCGAACGTGCGGTGCTGCAAAACCGTCGTGGTTCAGGCTCAATCGCGTCCTTGCTGATGGCAGATACCGATGAGATTAAGCCTGCAATGACGACCGAAGGCAAACCGCTGAAGGAATTTGTTGAGGCGTTTGAACGGATGTTGATCGACAACACCATGCGTCGCCACAAGGGTAGCATCGTGGCCGTGATGGACGAGTTGTGCCTGCCGCGCCGCACATTGAATGAGAAAATGGCGAAATATTCGCTGCAGCGGTCAGATTACCTGTAAAATTTCACGCGTTTGCACAGACTCACTTGTCTAATGCCGTGGAACACCCTTATGTATGTCGTACGGGTGTCCATGCGTTGGTGCGTGGTGTCGTCCGGTAGAATTCTCTACCTTTGCAGGACTTCGGGTTTCATCCCCCTGAAAAAGTAGCTGATTTGGCCTTAAAACAGCCAGAGGAACGCCCTTGGTCGCGTTGTTTACACGATGCGCCGGGTCTTGAACGGGCTTCAGTAATGAGGTCGGAGTAGCAACGCGATGCAAAGCGCGCACATTATAGGCAATGACGCAGAGGCCCTGAGGGACCTGACGTTTGCCCGTGCTCATATCGCAAATTTAGAAATCGCCAATCGCTGTGCCGCCCCTCCGGGGATGTCGGCGCTTGCGCGAGTGAACGGATACAATGCCAAAGAAAATGTTAATCGATGCCACACACGCGGAAGAAACCCGCGTTGTTGTGGTCGACGGAAACAAAGTCGAAGAATTTGATTTTGAAAGCCAGTTTAAGCGTCAGCTTGCTGGGAATATTTACCTCGCGAAAGTGACACGGGTCGAGCCGTCACTTCAGGCCGCTTTTGTGGACTATGGTGGAAACCGCCATGGTTTCCTTGCGTTCTCGGAAATCCACCCTGATTACTATCAGATTCCGGTTGCTGACCGCGAAGCGTTGATGGCCGAAGAGAAAGCCTATGCCGAAAGCCTGAATGCTGAGGAAGACGAAGAAGAGAAGCCTAAAAAGCGTCGTCGGACCCGTAGTCGTGCAAAAGCAGCGGATGTGCAGGGCGATGATGCGGTGATCTCAGCTGAAGCTGAAGTCAGCGGCATGGAAACCATCGATTTGGGTGACGACGACGAAGAGGGATCTTCGCCGATGACGCTTGTGGCCGAAACACCTGTCGAGACGCCATCCAACGAAGATGATGACGAAGATGACGGTGATGACGATGCCGAGGGCGCAACGGCCGCTGATAAAGACGACGAAATTGAAAGTGTTGCTGAAGAGGACGACACTGACGAAGTGCGCCCGGTTCGTAAACCACGCCCAAAGCGTTACAAAATTCAAGAAGTCGTCAAGGTTCGCCAAATCCTCTTGATCCAGATCGTCAAAGAAGAGCGCGGCAACAAAGGCGCTGCTTTGACAACATATCTGTCGCTCGCTGGTCGTTACTGCGTCTTGATGCCGAACACGGCACGCGGTGGTGGTATCAGCCGTAAGATCACGAATATTGCCGACCGTAAGAAGCTTAAGGAAATCGCAGGCGAGATGACGGTGCCCGAGGGTGCTGGTCTGATCATCCGCACAGCAGGGTCTCAGCGCACGAAGTCAGAGATCAAGCGCGACTATGAGTATCTTCAGCGCATGTGGGAGCAAATTCGCGAGTTGACGCTGAAATCGATTGCTCCTGCGATAATCTATGAAGAGGGCGATCTGATCAAACGGTCGATCCGCGATCTTTATAACAAGGACATCGACGAAGTGATTGTTGCAGGCGAGGCGGGTTACCGTAACGCCAAAGACTTCATGAAAATGATCATGCCGTCACACGCAAAGAACGTTAAGTTCTACACCGAGCAACTGCCGCTTTATGCGCGGTATCAAGTCGAGGGCTACCTCGCAGGTATGTTTAACCCAACGGTTCAATTGCCATCTGGTGGTTACATCGTGATCGGGATCACAGAGGCGCTTGTTGCGATCGACGTGAACTCTGGCCGCGCGACCAAAGAAGGCTCGATCGAGCAAACCGCGACTAAAACCAACCTTGAGGCCGCCGATGAGGTGGCTCGCCAATTGCGCCTGCGTGACTTGGCTGGTTTGATCGTGATCGATTTTATCGACATGGACGAACGCCGCAACAACATCGCCGTTGAAAAGCGGATGAAAGACAAGCTGAAAACAGACCGCGCCCGTATTCAGGTCGGTCGTATCTCTGGCTTTGGTCTGATGGAAATGTCCCGTCAGCGCCTGCGCCCAGGTATGCTTGAGGCGACAACGCAGATGTGTAGCCATTGCCACGGCACTGGTTTGCTCCGCTCTGACGATAACGTCGCCTTGGCGATCCTGCGTGCCTTGGAAGAAGAGGGCGTGCGCGGTCGGTCAAAAGAGGTTCTAGTGCGGGCTCCTATCGCCATCGCCAACTTCCTGATGAACGGCAAGCGCGAGCATATCGGTGATATCGAAGCGCGTTATGGCATGTCTGTGCGGATCGAATGTGACCCGACGCTGGTATCGCCAGATTTTGCGATTGAGAAGTTCAAGACCGCGACACGCATCGTGCCAGAGGCAGCACCGATTGTAGCAAGTGCGATCATGTTTGAGGACGATGACGATGATATCGTCGAGGAAACCCCAGATGAGGAAGAGGCAGACGTCGTAGCGGAAGCACCGCAAGCCGTAACTGCCGAGACCGCAGATGGTGAAGAGCGTCCCAAGAAGAAGCGTCGGCGCCGTCGGCGGCGTCGGGGTGGTGCTGGTAACGGCGAAACCCAAATGGACGAGAACGGCAATCCTATCGAGGCTGCTGAAGCCGCTGAAGAGACTGCTGAAGCACCTGCGGTAGAGGGCGAAGATGCCCCAGCTGAAAAGCCAAAGCGCACCCGTACGCGCAGCCGCAAGAAGGTTGAAGAGACTGTTGAAGTTGTTGCCGAGGCCGCACCTGTAGAAGCTGAAGTGACTGCTGAACCTGTTGCTGAGGAAGAAAAGCCGAAGAAGCGTACGCGCAGCCGTAAGAAGGCTGAGCCAAAGGTTGAGGCAGAAGCCGAAGAAGCCCCAGCTCAAGACGCCGCTGCTGCGGAAGAAAAGCCGAAGCCAAAGCGCAAGAGCCGTGCAAAGCCAAAGGCGGTTGTCGCTGAAGCTGAGGTGGCTGTTGTTGCAGAGACTGAAGCTCCGGCACCAGTTGCAGAGGCCCCAGTGGTTGAAGCGCCTGTTATGGTGGAGCCAGTTGTTGAAGTTACACCAGAGCCTGTCCAAGAGGCAACGCCTGAGCCAGCACCTGCACCTGCGCCAGAACCCGCACCGAAAAAACCTGATGCGCCAAAGCGCAAGGGTTGGTGGTCACTGGGCCGCTCGTAAAATCAAAAAGCCGCATCTTCGGATGCGGCTTTTTTGTCGTAAGGAGCCTGCAATTGCTACGAGTTGTCACTGTCACCGCACAGTATGCGCGATCCCCTGACGACCTCTTTGCAAGTGCCAGTGATCCCGGAGACCTTTTGGCGGTGATGTCGGATATTGATGTTTATCGTTGGATGCCCAATGCGCAATTTGTGAGGGGGATGGCGTTTGTAACAGACGTGACCTTTTGGGGCTGGCTTAAGATCAAAGGCCATCACGTGCATTTGGACAGCCTTGATTCCGTCGAACGGTGTTTGCAGAGCCGTGAATACTCAAAAACAGTTAGGCAATGGGATCACCTGATCACGGTCAAGGCGCACCCACAGGGTGCCGTTTGGACCGATCAGGTTGTCGTCGATGCAGGGTGGAAGACCTATTTCGTCGCGCTGTTTTCCCGTTACATTTATGTGCATCGGCATCGCCGCCGCAACGCCCTGAGCATCACGAGTAATATTCAGCCCTTGCGGATCACATAGACCTGATGCGCACCTGCATCTGACATCTCAACCAGTTCGTGGCCTGCCTCTGCGCAGAAATGCGGCATATCTACAACGGCGGCAGGATCATCGGCCATCACATGCAATTCGTCACCTGCGGCCAAGGCCGACAGTCGCTTGCGCGCTTTGAGAACTGGGAGCGGGCACAACAGCCCGATAGCGTCTAATTCGTGTTTCATAAAGCCAGTGCTAACCTAGATATTTCAACCCGTAAACACATCTGTGACCGATGGGGGGCGTGACGAAGCGATCAGCTTGGCCTATCAGGGGTGCAAAGGAACCATGACCATGCTTGAGGCCACCCAAATACTAGACGCATCTTTGCTGCCCGCGATGGTGATCGCTGCATTCGCGGGGCTTTTGTCGTTCCTAAGCCCCTGCGTCTTGCCGATCGTGCCACCTTATCTTGCCTATATGGGCGGGGTATCGGTGAGCGACATGGAAGACGCCAAAACTGCGCGCCGCCGCGTATTGTTGGCCGCTTGGTTCTTTGTGATGGGCCTCTCGACTGTGTTCCTGCTCCTCGGCTTTGCGTTTTCTGCTATGGGCCGGATGTTTTTACAATTCCAAGACTGGTTCAGCGTGATTGCAGGCGTGATCGTCATGATCTTTGGCGCACATTTTGTGGGTGTATTCCGGATCGGTTTCCTCGACCGTGAAGTTCGCGTGCAAACGGGCTATAATGGCGGATCAGCTCTTGGGGCTTACGTCCTTGGTCTCGCGTTTGCGTTTGGCTGGACACCGTGCCTTGGCCCGATCCTTGGCACGATCCTTGGGCTTGCGGCCTCAGAAGCATCGCTGATGCGCGGCACGGTTCTGCTCGCGGCCTACGCGCTTGGACTTGGCATTCCGTTCCTGCTGGTCGCCGCCTTCTTCCCGCGCCTTAAAGGCCCCATGGCATGGATGAAACGCCACATGGACCGTATCGAGCGGATTTCGGGGCTGCTCCTGTGGACCGTGGGTTTGATGATGCTAACAGGGCAGTTCTCGGCCTTTAGCTATTGGTTGCTCGAGACCTTCCCATCGTTGGCCACATTGGGCTAAGGTCAGGCCAAAGCATAAAGCAGGCCTCCATGTCTCAGACGCGTAACCCATCACAAGTGAAGCGACGTCGGGTGTTCTACATTCCGGGGTATGACCCGATCCATCCGCGCCGTTATCGTGAGCTTTACCGCACCGAAAGCACCGCCCAAGCCGCGATCTCAAACTATGAGATTGGACAGACCCCAAAGACGGGCAAAGGGCCATACGGCTGGCATGTGAATGCCGTGATTGACGGGGCAAAGGTCGAGGCTGATGTCGAGGTTCTGCTCTGGTCCGATATCGTGCGCGACAGCATGGCGACCTCGATCCCTGCGACCTACTGGCAGCTTGTGCGGACTGCTTGGACCTACATCACAACAGGCACGTTGCGGCGGCTCATGTGGATGCGTAAGGGCCCTGTGATTGCGGCGCTTTACCCCGTTGGTATGTTGCTGCTGCAACTTCTGATCGCGGTGATTGCCGGGGCGATGGTCAATGCGTGGGGCAAATCCCTGCTGATGCCATATATCGGCATTGTCGGGCACCTCATCTCGCTCGCAGCAGGTGCCGCATTGTTCGCTGTGATCCTGCGCTGGTTCAAAAAGAAGGACGGCAAGTTCTTTGCCTACTACCTCATGCACGACTACGCGTTTTCGGCGCGGTGGCGCGGGGCGAACCCGCCCGCGTTGGAAAACCGCATGGACGCATTCGGCGACATCATCGCTGCGGCCTTGCAAGACGATGTCGATGAAGTGCTAATCGTTGGTCATTCCTCTGGCGCGCATCTCGCGGTGTCGATCCTTGCCGATCTGTTTCGCGCGGGCAGGGTGCCTACCGGTGGACCTGCGCTCGGCTTCCTTTCTCTGGGGCAAGTTGTGCCGATGATGTCCTTCCTTCCTGACGCTTACCGCCTACGGGCCGATCTCGCACATCTGAGCGGGCAGAACGGCGTCACATGGGTCGATGTGACCGCGCCCGGAGATAGCTGTGCCTTTGCTCTATGTGATCCTGTTGCGGTGTCAGGTGTGCAATCCAACGAAAGAAAATGGCCGCTGGTGATTTCCGCCGCCTTTACGCAGTCTTTGGCGCCCGAGACTTGGAAGGCGTTACGTTGGAAGTTCTTCAAATTACACTTCCAATACCTCTGTGCCTTTGATCGGCCCAAAGACTATGACTACTTCCAAATTACGGCTGGACCGCAGACGTTGGCTGATCGCTACCGCGACCGCCCGCCCTCAAAGTCCCGCATCGATGTACCCGCGTCCAAATACACGAGCACCGCGCCATGATGCCGCCAAAGCCCACGCCGCGGCCCGAAAAGGTCTCGCTCTGGCGCTATCTTAAGCTGTTTCGGGAAGACATCCTCTCTGCGCAACCGGCCAAGCTTTACCGCGCATGGATGGCCGAATTTCGCACGTCGTTTTTTCGCAGTTATATGATCAACGACCCGACGCTGATCAATTTGGTGTTGAAAGAACGGCCCGACGATTTCCCGAAATCCGACCGCATTGGTGCGGGCCTCAGACCCTTGCTTGGCGAAAGCGTTTTTCTGACCAATGGCGAGACGTGGAAGCGGCAGCGGCGCATCATTGACCCTTCGTTTGAGGGTGGACGCTTGCGTGAAACCTTTCCCGCGATGTGGGCAGCGGGCGAAGCGGCGGTGGTGCGGATGCATGGCCTTGCTGATGGGCAACCGCATGATATCGAGCCAGAAACCAGCCATGCGGCTGCTGATGTGATCTTTCGCACCCTGTTTTCCATTCCTATCGAGGATGCGGTCGCGACCCGCGTTTTCGACGAATTCCGCAGCTACCAGCGCACGCAGCCGATTTTGAACCTTGCGGCCTTTATTCCCGGCCCAACGTGGATGCCCCGCTTTTTCAAGTCAGAGACCAAACAGACGGCCAAGGCCATCAGGTCGTTGATTGCGGGGCTAACTGAAAAGCGGCTCAAGGCCATTGAGGCGGGAGATGCGCCTGATGATCTTGCGACTAAGATCATGACAACGGCGGACCCCTTTACAGGCGAGACTTTCACCGTCGCGGAAATGGTTGATCAGGTCGCGATCTTCTTTCTGGCGGGTCACGAGACCAGCGCCTCGGCTCTGGCTTGGACGCTCTACCTGCTTGCCCTAAACCCCGAGTGGCAAGATGCTGTGGCACAAGAGGCCGAAACCCTAACGCAAAATTTCAGTAGCGTCTCAAAACTTCGCAAAACCCGCGATGTATTCCGTGAGGCCCTACGGCTTTATCCGCCTGTGCCGATGATGGTACGCGAAACCACATGCCCCGAAAACTTCCGCGACCGCGATGTGACGAAGGGTGCGCAAGTTGTGCTCTCCCCATGGCACTTGCATCGCCATGAACGGCTCTGGGAGAACCCCGATGGATTTGATCCTGACCGCTGGGGGACAGACGCGGGCAAGGCCAGTGCCCGTGACGCCTATATGCCGTTTTCGTCTGGGCCGCGTGTTTGTACGGGGGCAGGTTTTGCCATGATCGAAGGGGTGCTCTTATTAGCGATGATCGTGAAGGAGTTTCGCTTTGATATCGTCGACGGAAAACAACCAGAACCGGTCGCACATCTGACTGTTCGCGCGAAGGATGGCATGTGGTTACGATTCGTTCCACGGGACAAATAATCGTTTCCACTTGCGATAAGGTCTACCGTTAGGACCGCCATAATATTTGATGAGCGAAACAATCAAACGAGGCCGCCTTATTTGTGCCTTATTTTATTTTTCATTTACTACAATGGCTTAGGTTGTATTTGGCTGCTTGATCCCAAGGTTTTGGCCAGTATTTAGCTGCAATGTGTCCGAAATATGTTATCTAAGTTTCATAAGGGTTCAACATTGTGAGTAAGAACATGTACATTCCTAGCTTAGTAAATACACCGAAAATAATTGTAGCTGCTTGGCAGTCACTCTTTGGTAAGCCTGAAATTGACGGTGGTCACGACCCTTACGAGCGCACTCCTGTGCGTCGCAACGAGATTTCTGAATTGCTCGCGCTGCATTACCGTAAGGACGATCCGCGTGGATATTCTAAGATGGAACGTCGCGATCACGACAATCTCACAGCGATGCGTGATATTCTTTACCCGTCTGACGCCGCTTGATCCTGTAAGCGCTTCAGCACAAATAACCTGATCGCCGATGCAAGGCCCACGTCACCACGTGCCTCGTCGATCTGTGCCGCACAGCCATTGATGGTCATGCCATCTGCCTCTGTAATATCGCGAAAAGCCCGCCAAAAGGGATCCTCTAACGATACGCTGGTGCGGTGACCGCGCAGCGTCAGAGATCTTTTGACGGGCCGTTCTGTCATTCGTCTTCGAATTTATGCGCGCTGTGGCGCTTGTCGGCCAGTGCTGCATTTGCTGCATCAAGAATACGTGACGCTTTCGTGCGGCCAAAGCTTACCGCATTGACGTCTGCTTGGGCCTTTTCCTCGGCCTTTGTTTTCTCTTTGCGGGCCTTGTTAAGATTTACGACGCTCATTTAGGGCCGATCATATCTTCTGGGCGCACAACCCGATCAAATGTTTCCGCATCCACATAGCCAAGGTTGATCGCTTCTTCCTTGAGGGTGGTGCCGTTTTTATGCGCGGTTTTAGCGACTGTGGTGGCCTTGTCATAGCCAATCGTCGGCGCCAATGCCGTTACAAGCATCAAGCTTTCGCGCATCAGCTTTTCAATCCGCGTACGGTCCGCACGAATGCCCGCAACGCAGTTGTCAGTGAACGCGACAGAGCTATCACCCAAAAGCTGCATAGATTGCAACACGTTATAAGCCATCATTGGTTTCATCACGTTCAGCTCAAAGTGACCCTGTGACCCTGCAAAGCCGACGGCGGCGTCGTTCCCCATGACATGGGCGCAGACTTGTGTGATCGCCTCAACCTGCGTCGGGTTCACTTTACCCGGCATAATGGATGAGCCTGGCTCGTTCTCAGGCAAGATCAATTCGCCCAAACCGCAGCGCGGGCCAGAGCCCAAGAAGCGGATATCACACGCAATTTTGTAAATGCTCACAGCAACAGTTTTCAGCGCACCTGACATTTCAACCAAAGCGTCATGAGCGGCCAATGCCTCGAATTTATTTGGCGCAGTGACAAAAGGCAGGCCGGTGATGTCGGCCATGTTCTTGGCGACAGTCTCGCCCCAACCGATTGGTGTGCTCAAGCCCGTGCCAACCGCTGTGCCACCTTGGGCCAACTCATAGATCGCGGGCAGTGCGGCTTTCACGCGGCGGATGCCCATCGCGACCTGATGCACGTAGCCAGAGAATTCCTGGCCAAGTGTCAGCGGTGTCGCGTCCATTGTATGGGTGCGGCCGATTTTGATGATGTCGTTGAATTCTTCCTGCTTGGCCAAAAGCGCAGCATGCAGTTTTTCCAAACCGGGGATCAGCACGTTGTGGGCGGTCGTCGCCACAGCGATGTGCATCGCGGTTGGGAAGGTGTCGTTGGACGACTGGCCCATGTTGCAGTGATCATTCGGGTGCACTGGGTCTTTGGACCCAATGGTACCGCCCAGCATCTCAATCGCGCGGTTAGAAATCACCTCGTTGGCGTTCATGTTGGATTGTGTGCCAGAGCCTGTCTGCCAAACCACCAGCGGGAAGTGATCGTCGAGCTTGCCCGCCACAACTTCGCTTGCTGCCGCAATGATCGCATCGGCCAGTTTTGGATCCAGTTTGCCGCGCTCTTTGTTGGCAACGGCGCAGGCCTGCTTAATCACGCCCAAGGCACGCACGATGGCGCCTGGCTGCTTTTCCCAACCGATCGGGAAGTTCATCAAGCTGCGCTGGGTTTGCGCGCCCCAATAACGGTCTGATTGAACCTCTAGCGGGCCAAAACTGTCGGATTCAGTGCGTGTATTTGTCATGGGATCACCTAGCTGTATGCAATTGTATGCCGTTTATAGCTTCCGCCTTAAGAGAGCAATAACGACAATGCTATTTACGGAACTGATCGAGACTGACGACTTCTGCCTCTTTACGCCCTTCGGGCGCATCGACCTCGGGCTCGACCATCTCATCCATCGGGGCTTCTGGAATTTCGGTCACCTCAGCCTCTGGTTGGCTCTCAAAGCGCAGACCGAATTCGACAGACGGATCAACAAACGTCTTAATTGAATCGTAGGGAACGTAGAGCGTTTCTGGATTATCGCCAAAGTTTAGGGTGATCGTAAACCCCTCATCCGTGACGTTCAGATTGTCGAACCAATGTTGGATCACGACTGTCATTTCCCCAGGGTAACGGTCCGAAAGCCAATCTGCGATTTCAACATCAGGATGCATCGTGTCAAACGTGATGAAGAAATGGTGTTCACCGGGCAGGCCGTCCTTGGCAATGCCTGTCAATACTTCTTGGATCAGGCCACGCATGGCCCGATGCATCAAGTTTCCATAGTCGATTTTATCGGACACAGAGCATTTTCCTTTACCGCTTCGAAATCAGCATAGAAGATTCGAGGCGGGATAAAAGGGGCTGTTATAAACTTGCGATCAAAAGGCTTACTCCGCTGCATATCATCAGGACCCACGATAGCCCCCAATGGCGTTTCAACAACAAGACCGCGGCAAGCGCGGCCAATCCGAGGGGGATAACCTGAAGTGTAGCAAGGTCTGGCAAGATTGTGCTGAGCGGTCCGAATTGGATAGGGAGAACGCGGCCAAAAAAGACGTGAAGCGCGAACCAGATCGTGAGATTGGCGATAACGCCGACAACAGCGCCCGTGATTGCCGCCAAAGCACCGTTCAACTTGGGGCGGCCTTCGAGCCAATCAATAAGCGGTGCACCTGCGAAAATCCATATAAAGCAGGGGACAAACGTGACCCAAAGCGCAAGCATACCTGCCAAAACGGCCGTCCATACGCCGCCTTGCGCAAACCCTGTCAGCATCGCCACAAATTGCGTGACAAGGATCAGCGGGCCGGGTGTGGTTTCCGCCAGTCCAAGCGCATCCATCATCTGTGCTGTGGTGAGCCATTCGTTTGTGTTTACAACAGCTTGGGTCATATAGGCTAGAACGGCGTAGGCACCGCCAAAGGTGACAACTGCGAGTTTCGAAAAGAAGAGGCCGATTTCAACGAGGAGGTCTTGGCTGAGCGCGAAAGCGATCAGAATAGGAATGGCCCAAAGGATCAGGCCGACCCCAATAATTTTACCACTTTGTGCCCACGGTAATCGGGTTTGTGTTGGCGGCGTTGTCACCTGTGTGCCGATTGCTCCAATGAGGGCTGCGATTGCGATTACAATCGGAAACGGGACGGCAAAGAAGAAAAGTGCGGTGAATGACAAAGCCGCGATAACGTAATATTTACGGCCCTTTAGGGCGCGTTTTGAAACTTTTATAAGGGCCTCAAGAACGATCACCACGACGGTTGCTTTGATCCCCAAGAACAGGGCCTGTATCCACGAGACTTCGCCAAATGCGCCGTAAACCAACGCAAGTACCCCGATGACAATTGCGCCCGGAATGACAAAAAGGCCGCCGCCGATAAGACCGCCGACAATCCCGCGCTGTTTCCAGCCTGCGTAGGTGGCCAGTTGCATCGCTTCGGGGCCAGGTAAAAGCATGCAGAATGATAAGGCCCGCAGAAATTGCGCCTCGGTCAACCAATCACGGGTTTCGACCAGTTCTTTGTGCATCAACGCGATTTGAGCAGCTGGCCCGCCGAATGATAAAAGCCCAATATGTCCAAAGACTTGCGTGAGTTCCTTGAGTGATTTCATGCTGTTGCCTCGACCCAATCGTGGCTTTCGTCTTGCCCATCGCGTGCCCAACGGTATAGCGCGTCATAAAGTGGCATACTTGCCTCTAGCTGGGATAAATCATCACGGTGAGATCGTGACATTCCAACAGAAAATGCAAGTAAACCAGCAGCTTGTGGGGCGAGGTTGTGGCTATCGGTGTCTGCCGCGCGAACGATGAGTGCTACGGCATCGATGGCTGGGTGTGACAGGCCAAATTCGGAGACCATTGTATCAAAAGTGCACAACGGCCCACGGTGGCTCCAGAATGTATCGGCGATATCAAATGCTGTGCCGCCAAAGCGTTCTGCGACATCAAGGACTTCTGCAGGTGGCACATAGAGGAAAGTTGCGTTTGGATTGATAAATCGGCGGATCAACCAAGGGCAAGCGATGCGATCAATTTTAGGTCTGTGTCTCGTAACCCATAGATTTGGTTGAATATTCTTTGATGGAACGCGCGGGTAGGCGGCCTCGGCCCAAGCAGCATTGCCGCCAGCCAGAACCTGCGCATCGATCCCATGGGCGCGCAGAACCGCTGCTGCTCCGTGGCTGAGTTTCTTGCCCTTTTGGCAGATGACAACCACCTGCTTTCCTATCAGGTCAGGAACGATGGATGCGATGTTTTTATGCGCTTGGCGCGTGGCCGCCGGGATTAGAAAGGGGCTCGCCTCAAAGTCTTCATCGATTGAAACATCAATGATAACAGGACATTGTGGCGTACCAATAAGCCGCATAAGAGTGGCCGGCGTGAGTTCATTATAGGCGGGCATGATGCATCCTTGCTGAGGCTCAGGGGATGCGTCCTTTGGCCAAAGCCTTACGGGGCGACGCGGGCCTCATGGTCTTTGGGTAAGTTATGGCCTGCGCGCCGTCAAGCGGTTAGCCTAAAGCTTGGCTCAATTCGCGTAGGATTTTGCGACGGATTGCGTCGGGATATTCGCGGTGCGTGCGTGCGGTGATGACAAAACCGTTGCGGGTGATGATCGCCTGTTTGAAAAAACCAGTGATCGCAAGGCCCATGCTCTCAATTGCGATGCCGTTGATGGTGATGCCCGCGCGTTCGGCGGTGTTGCGGGCTTGGCGGGTCTCGGACCCCGAATTGGGTGTGCCGTCGCCAGAAACATCGATGACTTTGTATTTACAATCAGGGACTTGAGAAGAGGTTCATCGAGAAAAGTATGGCCTCGGCTGGGGCTGTATCCGACAGAACAAAGGCGCGTGGCATCAGTTGAGCTTGATCGGCCAGACGGGCGGCGTCCAAGCTGGTGCGAATGCGGGTCCATGGGATTGAGAGCTCTTGACGCTCCTCGCCAGACTATTGAACGACGGCCAAAGTGGCCTCTTGGCGCACCATGGCCTCAACAATTTCAGGGTTGCGAAGTGCGTCTGCCAGACCGTCTGTTTGAAGTTTGTATTCGGCTGGGTCTATGGAGTTGGAAACATCAATTGTAAGGATGAGAGCCGTATCACAAGCCATTGATATAGATTAATTAAATGATAAAAGTGCAGTGATTGCGAGAGGTTTTAACATGCCTAATTCTGGGGAAGGAAATGCCAAAAGTCAATAAAATTGAGGGATGGGTAAGTGCAGGTTACTACCACCAATGGGAGCCCCTTGCCACATGCCCCAATATACACAGGGCCTTTACCGTTAGCGTCTCAATTTTTTTCTGCACCATGCACCATCATATGCACCAAGTATGCACCAGAACTGCACCCCAGATATCAGGGTGCAACTTAATGCGTGGTTGCTGATTATTTACTGTCGCTCAGGCTGTCAAGTGCTGCCGCAGCTCCTTCTAGTTTCGTCGGGATGAAGTGGGCATAGCGCTGCGTGATCTGCATCGATGAGTGACCCATCCATTCCATGACAGATCGGATATCCACGCCAGCTCCCAGTAGTCGGGTGCAACAGGTGTGCCGTAGCATGTGGATGACGAACTGACGATCATCGCCTTGGCCGATAGCCTCCCGCATCTCATCCCATACGCGGTAGAACCGGCGCTCGGATAGGTGCTGGAAGATAGGCTGGGAGCTGGTCTTGAAGTGCTTCCGGTGGAGCTCTGTCAGGATACCGGCAACGCGCTTGGTCATGCGTACAGTTCTCGGCTCGTCGTTCTTGGTCTGCCAGATAGTGATTCGCCCAGTTCTCAGGTCAACGTCAGACCATTTGAGTGTGAGGGCCTCGGTCTTGCGCAGTCCTGTGTCCACATAGAAGCAGAAGAGATCGGCATACTTATCGTGGCCGGTACGCTCGAACCAATCGAGGGCCTGCGTATCTTCCTCTTTGGTCATGAAGCGGGTCCGTCCTTTGGTTGTCTTGCGGCCCTTCATACGCTCCGGCAGGAACGTCATGTGGCCCCGCTCGTAGGCATGGCGCTGCATCTGGACGAGTAGGGTGCCCACATAGTTCACCAGTGATGCGGAGTAGGCCCGCTTGATGGTCAGCTCGTCAAAGAAATCCTGAACGCTGACTCCTTTGATTGCATCGAGGCTGGTATTGGGACCATAGAAATCGAGGATGGTTTTCCCGTACCATTTGAACTGCTTAGGGTTAGATTTCTTTGAGACTGACAGGCGGTAGGACAGGTAGGATTCCCAAGCTTCTGCGAGGGTCCACACAGGTGAGGTGCTGTTGTCTCCCTTACGGGTGAACGCCCCTGATTTGATCTGCTCGACCATGCGCAGGGCATCCGACAGGCTGTGGGCTGTGGCTGTGGTCCGCTTGCCTGCCACTTGGACAGATATGCGGAAACCATTCGGCCTTCTGATGATGCCAGCGGGTAACTTTTCGGTTTTCATTTTAGTATCTCCTTTAGTTGGTCGCCAAGAGCTGCGCCCTTTGGACTGACGGTGACAACGCGCTGCCGCTGGTCTTCTGGCAGTACGCTGATGGTGATCAACTGCAGACCCTCTTGGCGCAGGTAGCTACCTTGAGCCAGCGTGTGCAGGGTCCTGTTGATGGTTGTCTGGGTCATAGATAACCTGTCGGGCAGGTCGCGGGTTTCGATGGGGTCGCTTGAGTTGTAAATCTCAAGGAACAAGTGAAGGTGGTTGAGGGTGCCATCAGGGATAAGCTCCCGAAAGCACAAGAGGGCGCGGTGAAATTTGTTAAGGGGTTCCATGTGTTCTATCCGTTTCTTCGGCATGTTTGGTATCGGTATAAGATGTTTCAATCATAATGTTGAGCGATTCTGTTTCTCCATTGGGTTGCTAGGGTGCAACTTAATGGTGCAGGTGGTGCAGAATGGTATTGAAACTAACCACATAGGTGTAGTCCCCATCTCTCATAAGTGTATGAAAGAAAGTCCTTATTACTAACCGCTTTAGGGTAGTAACCACATCCGATTTGTGTTGGTAAAAGTGCAGGTTTCTGTTGCCAGGTACCTGCGAACCCCGCCTTAGGTCGCTAAACGCAAGGACTTAAGTTTCGGCAACTTGGACTGCTTACGCAGCCAAAGCCATAGCCGGAGCACGGTTGTCATTTGCAACTATACAATTTTGTACCGATAACGGTGGTAACTCACCGAAACAAAGCAAACCCCTTTAGACGTTCGTCGATCCTATTTCGACCCCATCGCTGCCAAATGAGCAGGGTGTTGGTGGAGTCGCCGGGTACCGCCCCCGGGTCCGATCCGCGTATTACGAGCGCGTTTATGTTCATAGTCCCTAGGGACACCTTATAGATAGGGCGCGGGGGCTGGCTGTGCAAGGGGGTGTTTTATGTATGCACCAAGCGTGCACCAAGCGTGCACAGGGCGTGCACTGGAATGTGACTTTGCCGAGATGATGGTGACGCTACGAGCCGCAGGCAATTCATGAACTGCGATGGGAAATCGATTTAGCGCTGCCTTTGGTCGCGCTGCGCGGCGCGCTATTGGATGGGTGTGCCAAAGACGATGGCGTGTATTCTAACTGCGCCAGAATAAAATGCTAGAAAGCTCATAGGAAAACCTATTTAGCTGATCCTTAATAAATAGTACGAAAGTGAATTTAGTTAAGGAGAAAAAGTTACTTTTGGTTGATGATGTTTTTTGGCATTCTGTCTGCAATATTTGCCGTGCCAGTTATTTCGCTTTTAGCGGTTCTTTACTCTTTTGGGTTGCTGATCCCCTTGGTTGTAATCCCCATAAACGCGTTGGTTTATGGGCTGTGTTTACTACCAATGGTCTATCTAGGACGGCGCGGCGCCTTCCTGGCGATACCAATGTTTCTGATGTTGCTCTTTGGGACCACCGTTTGGTTGCCCGCCATTGATGCCGCGTTCAATGAGAACAATGATATAGGGTACGACGTTCAGCGTGTCACTTTGAGAAATGGCAAGTTTGAACTCACGTACTGGAGGCCGTTTTGGGATTAAAGATTAAGGCACAATTCAATAAATAGAGGGCGGCACTTTTCAGTGCCGCCCTTTATCAGAACTGTTAAAGTGGCTTTAGAAGCCAGCTTTGATCAGCTCGAATGTTTCGACCTGACGCTCGCGGGATGCGTTGCTCATTGGCAATTGTGCCAGAACGGGTGCTGTAATTGGCTCTAGGCCTGCAGCTGCGAGGTCTTCGACGCCGACTTGGTCGTTCAGTGCAGTTGCGTTTGCCGAGCCGTAGCCGTTTTCAAGCAGTGGCATCACGTTGTCTGGTGCGAGGAAGGCGTTGAGGTAGTCGTAAGCCTTATCCGCGTTGCCCGGGCTGTTGGCGAGGTTCACGTAGCCGCAGAGCCAGAGCGAGGAGCCTTCGGTTGCTTCGCGTTGGAACGCGATTGGGCGGCCTTCTTCGACCATTGTCGGATAGGTCTCATTCCATGCCCAGCTGACAAGGATTTCACCAGAGGCCATCAATTGCGCCAATTCGCCCGCATCTGTCCAATAGGTGCGCAGGTTCGGGTGGATTTCGCGCAGCCAAGCGGAGGCCGCTTCAAACTGTTCGTCTGTGGCTTCTGTCCAGTTGGTCACGCCTGTCGCAAGATAGGCCAGCGCGTAAGCGTCATCGACGTTATCAGGCAAGGACATGCGGCCTGCGTATTTCGGGTTTTTGAAGACCTGAAGTGTGGCTACGTCATCGGCAGATACTTCGTCTGGATTGTAGGCAATCGCAGTGGAGCCAAAGTCGGTTGGCACAAAGTAGGTTTGGCCCGCGCCGATTTCTTGACCTTTAAGATTGGCGTCGAGATCAGCGTAATATTGAATCTTGGCTGTATCCCAAGCCTCAAGCAAACCGCTGTCCTGCCATTTTGTCACGGAACCCGCACAGATGTGCGCCACGTCAGCCTGAAAGCCCGAGCGGATTTTCTGGAAGGCTTCGTCTTCGTCGCCAAAGAAGGCGAAGGATGGGGATTGGCCGTGCTTTGCGATGTAGGCGGCGTGGTGCTCTGGCACTTCAAAGCCCGAATAATCGAAGACGAGCAATTCGGCGTCTTGGGCCGCGAGTGAAGAGCCGAGGGCAGCGATGGAAACCGCGCCCAACAAGGTGGTAAATTTCATGCTAATTTCTCCCGTTTAGCGTTATGGATGGGAGGTTAGGGTGCGATTGCGCTGCTCGCAAGTCTCAATTCGCTTGACGTGCCGCCGCCCGCGCATTGATCACATTTTGGGCGAGTTCATTGGTATAGGCTGCCAATGCCGCCAGCGTTGTGTCGACGGTCTTTGCGTCATGGGCCTCGAGGGCGTCGGCGATTTGGGTGTGGAAGCCTATGATCTTTTCGCGGGACCGCGCCGAGAAGGTGATCATATTCATCAGTGGCTGCATCGCCTCGACGGCGCCTGCGAGTTGGTAGGAAATGACGGGATTATCTGCGGCATCGACCAACGCGCGGTGGAAGGCGACGTCGGAGGCGCAGAAGGCCTCGTCGGTCAGGCCCGGTTGGGCTTGGCGGTGGGCTTCGGCGCGCATGGTGGCGAGGTGGTCGGCCGTGCGGCGCGCGGCGGCTAAGGGGGCGCAGGCGCGTTCTAGGGCGTAGCGGGCCTCGCAGGCCACGGCGAAGCTGACATCGTTCATAGAGAGCAGGAGCGTGGAGGTGGTGATTTGCTGGCCGTAGGCGTCCTCGAATTTGATGCGGTTCACGAATGCGCCGCCTGTGGCCCCGCGCTGCGTGCGGATCAGGGATTGCGCGCCAAGCCGTTTCAGGGCCTCGCGCACAGTGGGCCGCGAGACGTTGAATTTCTCGGAAAGTTCGGCCTCTGAGGGGAGCCGCTCATCAACGAGCAGTTTGCCAGACATGATGGCATCACGGATCGCCTTGGCGATTTGTGCAGAGAGGTCGGGGCTGTTCGGATCAATTTTCATTTGTCAGACAATTAAACGTCTGACATATGTTTTGCAATCACTGAGTCGGTCTGGGAGGGGCGTCATGTTGAGTATATCGTTCCGTTCTGTCGCTTGGTTGGGCTTTTTCGCAGCGATTCTCGCTGCTTGGTGGATGATGGCGGCAATGAGCCTTGGCATGGGGCTTGATCTGATTGGCAGGCCAAATGCGATGGCCCAAGCGATGGCTGCGATGGATCCGAGCATGCCGATGGATATGCCGATGGCGCGGTTTGGGCCGTTGTTTGGCATGTGGGCGGTGATGATGGCCGCGATGATGCTGCCGACGATGGTGCCGACGCTGATGAGCTACGAAGACTTAATGGCCAGTGCAAACGGAACGCGGGCAGGGTGGTTTGGCGTTTTGCTGGGCTATTTCATCGTTTGGGTTGGCTTTGCTGCGGTAATTGCGGCGGTACAACTGGGCCTCTTGTTCGGCGGCGTGATTGATATGCTGGGCATTCCCAATTCGCGGTGGATTTCCGCTGGCCTCCTGATTGTTGTTGGCGCGTTTCAGTTCACGCGGGCCAAAGAGATTTGCCACGGCGTTTGTCATAGTCCTATGATGTATTTTGTGGGCAACTGGAAAACAGGGTTCGCAGGCGGATTGCGGATGGGTCTAGGCCTTGGTGTGTTTTGCGTTGTGTGCTGCTGGGGCTTTATGGCCTTGGGCTTTGTTGGTGGGGTGATGAACCTTGCTTGGATGGGGTTAGCTACACTGTTTATGATTTTGGAAAAACTGCCCCAGATTGGGCATAAAGTGATGAAACCGATGGGTGTGCTGTTGATTGCAGCGGGCCTCGTGGTTGGCATCACGGCACTTTAACCTGAAGGAGTTGAAAATGGCTGAGAAGACTGATGCGCGCGTGGAGGCGAGCCATCCGATGCGCCGCAAAATGACCGCTGCGAATTGGGCGATAAAGGGCGAGCTGTTCTTGAACTGCTCTTGCACCGTGTTTTGCCCCTGTGTGGTGAGCCTTGGCGCGCACCCTCCGACAGAAGGCCATTGCCATGCGTGGATGGCGATTGCGATTGATGAGGGCCATTTTGAGGGTGAAGATCTGTCTGGGCTGAACATTGGTCTGCTAGTCGATATTCCGGGCCGTATGGGAGAGGGCAACTGGCGCGTGGCGGCTTATGTTGATGAGCGGTCCACAGATGCAGCCTATAACGGCATTTTGCAGATTTTCTCTGGCGCTGCTGGCGGGACGACAGGGCTGTTTACCTTCCTTGTTTCCGAGATCATTGGCGCCGAGCGTGAAAAGGTCGAGATTGTGCGTGAAGGCACGAAGCGGTCGATCATGATTGGCCGTAAGATCCAAGGTGAAATCGAGATGTTGGGCGGCAAGGATGCAGCGAAACCTGTGGTTGTCACGAACTCCAAATACTGGATGGGGCCTGATATTATTGCGGCAACTGGCACGGCCTCCAAGGTGCGCGATTATGGCCGCGTTTGGGACTTTGGCGGCAAGTCCGCCGAGATTTGCCCGATTGATTGGTCAGGGTCCGCAAAGAAATGATCACGCCTGAATTCGGTCGCAAGATGGCTGCGTATAATGCGTGGCAAAACAACGGGTTGATCTCCATTGTTCATGCGATGGATGAAGAAGATTTACGCGCCGATCGTGGCGCGTTTTTCGGCTCGATCTGGGGCACGTTGAACCATTTATTGTGGGGTGACGCGCTTTGGATCAGCCGCTTTGACGGCGGTAAATTCTATGAGGTCACGATCCCTGACAGCACGAATTTGGTTCCAACGCCTGCGGTGTGGGCGGCGGAGCGGTTTCGGATTGATGGGCGGATCACGCTTTGGGCGGAAAAGGTGCGGGCGACTGACCTCGTTGGCGATTTGTCGTGGCATTCGGCCAGTATGAACCGTGATTTCACCAAAACAAAGGCGCTTTGCGTCATGCAGATGTTTAACCATCAAACCCATCATCGCGGGCAAATACATGCGATGCTCACCAGCTTGGGGATCACACCTCAGGATACAGATTTACCCTTTATGCCAGAGGCTTAACAGATGGCTCTAATCTCTCCTTCGCGGCGCCTTCGCCGCACGCCTTTCTCTGACGGTGTCGAAGCTGCGGGCGTCAAAGCCTATACGGTCTATAACCGTATGCTGCTGCCGACGATGTTTCGCTCGATTGTTGAGGATTACCACCACTTGAAATCTGCTGTGCAGGTTTGGGATGTGGCCTGTGAGCGGCAGATTGAGCTGCGCGGCCCCGATGCGGCGCGCTTGATGCAGATGCTTACCCCGCGTGACCTGTCGAAGATGCAGATGGGCCAGTGTTTCTATGTACCGATTGTCGATGAGACGGGCGGCATGTTGAATGACCCTGTGGCGGTGAAAGTTGCTGAGGATCGTTGGTGGATCTCTATTGCCGATAGTGATTTGTTGTATTGGGTCAAAGGCTTGGCCTACGGGTATCGCTTGGATGTGCTGGTGGACGAGCCTGATATTTCCCCATTGGCCGTGCAAGGACCAAAAGCCGATGACCTGATGGCGGCGGTGTTTGGCGACGGCGTGCGCAATGTGAAATTCTTCCGCTATGGCTGGTTTGATTTCCAAGGCGTGAGCATGGCTGTCGCGCGCTCCGGGTATTCCAAGCAGGGCGGTTTTGAGATTTACGTTGATGGCACTGCTAATGGTATGCCGCTGTGGAATGCGCTGATGGAAGCGGGCAAGAGCATGGATGTGCATGCGGGTTGTCCGAACCTGATCGAGCGGATTGAGGGCGGTTTGCTGTCTTATGGCAATGACATGACACGCGATAACACCCCCCATGAGGCGGGCTTGGGCAAGTTTTGCTCGACCCAGACGGCGATCGGCTGCGTGGGGCGTGATGCGCTTCTGCGCGTGGCCAAAGAAGGTCCGACCCAGCAAATACGAGCCATCGAGATTGACGGTGGCGTGCCGCCTTGTGATCGCGCTTGGCCGTTGATGGCAGGCGGCAAGCGTGTGGGGCAGGTGACATCGGCGACCAATTCGCCTGACTATGATACGGGTGTTGCGATTGGTATGGTCAAGATGACCCATTGGGATGAGGGCACACCGTTGCAAGTCGAAACGCCAGACGGGCCGCGCGCCGCAACGGTGCACGAGAAGTTCTGGATTTAGCGATTGTAGTCCCGTCGGAGCCTCCGGCGGGAGTATTTACGAGACATAGAAAATTGGAAGGAAGACGCGATGTTTAATGCTTTGGTTGTTGAGAAGAATGAAGAGGGCAAAACGAGTGCGTCCGTTCAGCAGATGTCATTGGAGCAGTTGCCAGCTGGCGATGTGACGGTGGCTGTTGAGTATTCGACGGTGAATTACAAAGACGGGCTATGCATTGGTCCGGGTGGTGGATTGGTGCGCAACTATCCACATATTCCGGGCATCGATTTTGCAGGCACCGTCGAGGCGTCTGATGATCCGCGTTATAAGGCGGGTGATAAGGTTGTTTTGACGGGCTGGCGTGTGGGCGAGGCTTATTGGGGGGGGTATTCCCAGAAGGCCCGCGTGAAGGCTGACTGGTTGGTGCCCCTGCCTGCTGGGTTGAATACGCGTCAGGCGATGGCTGTTGGTACGGCGGGTTTCACCGCGATGTTGGCTGTGATGGCGCTCGAAGATCACGGGATCAAGGATGGTCCTGTTCTTGTGACTGGGGCCGCTGGTGGTGTTGGCTCGGTGGCTACGGCGATCTTGGCCAATTTGGGCCATAAGGTTGCTGCGGTGACGGGGCGTCCTGAGACGGCGGAGTATTTGACCAGCCTTGGCGCGACACAGATTGTAGCGCGTGAAGAGCTCAATGAGACCGTCAAGCGTCCGCTGGAAGGCGAGACTTGGGGTGGTTGCGTTGATGCGGTTGGCGGCGAGATGCTTGCCCGTCTACTTGGTCAGATGCAATATGGCGCCTCTGTTTCTGCGGTTGGTCTGGCGGGCGGTGCGGGCTTGCCTGCGACTGTTATTCCGTTTTTGCTGCGCGGCGTGAACCTGCTTGGCATTGATAGCGTGATGCAACCATATGCGAACCGTGTGCGTGCGTGGGAGCGGATTGCAAAAGATCTGCCGATGGATAAGTTGGAGGCGATGATTGTGCCTGCGACGCTGTCTGATCTGCCTAGCTTGGGCCGCGATATTCTTAAGGGTCAGGTCAAGGGCCGTGTTGTCGTGGACGTGAACGCTTAAGCTCTGAGTAGAATATTCAACGAATGAAGGGCGCGATTTCGGACTGCGCCCTTTTTGTTTTATGGGCATTTGCTGACCCGTACCGTTCCGTTTGAGAATGGGCTGTGGCCTATCTACTTTATCACAATGGTCGGTAGGGCTTAGAATTTGTATTTATCTATTTGAGCACTGAGTTCAGCGATTAACATTGCGGGATAAATTGCTACTCATTCCGTAGGTGTTTAGATTTGAGGATACGCAAGTTTGTTTAGAACCAGCATTTGCGCGTGTATATGCCTCGCGGTCTTTAGTTTTCTAGCGCCGATAGGTGGGGCTGCTGCGGATAGCCCCGATGATCAATACACGCGGGTAGAGGGCAAAGTAACAAGCATCAATGACGGTGGTGTGATTGTTATTGATGGATACCCGCAACGATTTATTTTGCAGTTCCTCGCTCTTAACGATAGCTTTGATGACGCTATTTTGCTCGACAAAGTGGTGCATTGCGTACTTCAGGACGGTAAACTTGAAAATCTACCGGGGTACTTTCCGACGATTGTGGAGCCAGTTTCGTGCTATTTTATGTATGGATATCCAGTACGGCAAGGAAGCGTGTCACGGGTCCTTTTCGAGAATAATATGGCGTTTCGTTGCGGTTGGAGGACGCTCGAACCTTGCACGCCACCCGAGTATATTTCACGGATCAATCATTATTTGGACTGGAGCTATGGTAGATGACGAGATTTGCAAACGCTTGGCCGCGATATTCCCATATGTCAGGTTGAGGGCCGTGTTGTTGCGGACGTGAACGCTTGAGCACACGGAGCTTTTGACAAAATAAAAGCGCCGCAGAAAACTGCGGCGCTTTTTCGTTTTATGGTACGCGACTTATTCGTCCGCGACGCCGTGCTTTTCACGCAGACCATCGCGGTACATCGCTTTGATCAGCGCGGCACACATCAGACCCATCACCGCAGTGAATGGCAACGCGCCGATGATCATTGCACTTTTCAATGCGTCCATCGGGTTGTTCTCGCCTGCAGCAATGATCAGCGCACCAATCACAGCAGTCAGGATGATGCCCCAAATAATGCGGTGTTTCACGCTGGTATCTTCTTCACCACCAGACATGATTGTGTTCAACACCAGAATACCAGAGTCAGCAGATGTGACGAGGAATGTCATGATAAGAACTACGCTCATGATTGTGATGCCCGTCAGAAGGCCACCAGAGATGATCTGCTGCAACGTTGCAAAGAGCATGGAGGTTTGTGACGCACCACGGATGGCACCGTCAGCAACACCAGAAAGCTCCAGATCAATGGCAGTCCCGCCCAAGATCGCCATCCATGCGAAACACACCATTGCGGGTGCAAATACGCAACCGATGATGAATTCACGCACCGTACGGCCCTTGGAAATACGTGCCAAGAACAGACCAACGAATGGCGAGAACGCGATCCACCAAGCCCAGTAGAACGTTGTCCAGCCAGCCTGCCAACCGAATTGACGACCTTGCTCACCTGCAGCGTAGACTGCCTTGAGCGTATCTTCGTCGAGTTCCGCCGCAGCACCCGTCAGGCCACCAACAAATCCATCGTAGCTGCCCCATGCGCCTTGTGCGGCGGAAAGATCAGCGGCCAATGGTTTTGCGACCTCTGGTAGCGCGGCTGCAAATTCAGCAGCGGACTGTGTGCCCCAAGGACCAAAGCTCAGCTGTGTGAAGTGCAAGATGTAATCCACAAACGCGGAGCCATAAGTGCTGAGTGCGAAGGTGAATGAGCCGAAGACCACGAAAGTTCCAAGCAACACAAGCGACAACACGAGGTTGAGGTTTGACAGGTACTTAACACCACGACCGACACCAGACACGGCCGAGATGATCGACAAGGCCATGATCATGATCAAGCCAGCAACAAGGCCCACCTTGTTTGGAGCTGGAACGTCGCCGTCCATGTCCATCATCCACTCCATGCCTGTGATGGCATAAAGACCGTCGATGAACTGAGATACACCAAAGCCGATTGTGACCGATACGCCCAAGATCGTAGCCACAACACCAAGTACGTCAACGACATGACCAAGTGGTCCGTTGATGTGACGGCCAAACAATGGTGTCAGCGCAGAACGGATCGTCAGCGGCATGTCGCGTGTATAGGCGTAGTAAGCGAGGCTCAGGCCAGTCACCACGTAGATTGCCCAAGCATGGAAGCCGTAGTGCAAGAATGTGTAACGGAACGCAGATTGCACGGCTTCAGCAGAGCCTGCTGCGACTGCACCAGAAAGCACCTCAGGGTTAGAGCCCCAAAGACCAACAGGTTCGGCTGTCGCAAAGACCATCAGGCCTACACCCAGACCTGCACCGAACATCATGGAGAACCACGAGAAGGTTGAGAATTCCGGTTTCACGCCTGGCTTGCCCATGACACGTGCGCCAGTTTTTGGCAAAAGTGCGATCACAAGCAAGAAGAAGGCAAAAAAGCCAACGATGACGATGTAGAAGCTGTTGAACTTCGCAAGAAGTGCCCAATTCCAGCTGCCCAGTGTCGAGTTTGCGTTTGCTGGGAACACCAGTGCCCAAAGCACAAGTCCCACGATGATGGCTTTTGATATCAACGCAATAGGAAGACTGTTGTCTTTGTAAAAGCCTGCGTCCTGCGTATTGATATCAATCTCCGTAAATGGAGCTTTGATTTTCATAGTCCCGTTCCCTTTTTGTCGTTTTTTGTCGTTGGTTATTTGTCGTTTGTTGTTGGTTAGAAGAGTACCGTAGTGAGCCGCTCCTAAATATCCCACGTCCGAGAGGATAGCAGAATTGCGACAAACGTGTTTTTTGATGCGACAACAGAGGGGCTGGTCGCGACATTTAGGAGGACCAAGAGCGCGGTTTTGCGCGTTGTCTGGCCCCGACACCATTCGGATCATCCAATGCTTGCGCCAGCGGTGGTTTTGGCATTTGATGGCATGATGAATATGGATATTGCATGGGTACGGGCCCAGTTTCCCGCTTTCGAGCAGCCTTCCTTGCAAGGCCAAGCATTCTTTGAAAACGCAGGTGGGTCTTATACCTGCAAACAGGTCGTGGACCGATTGTACCGCTATTATACGGAGCGCAAGGTTCAGCCTTACGCGCCCTATGAAGCCTCGCGGTTGGCGGGCGACGAAATGGATGAGGCGCGCAGGCGTTTGGCGGCAATGTTGGGGGCCAAGACCCATGAGTTGTCGTTCGGACCGAGCACCACGCAGAATACCTATGTTTTATCGCAAGCCGTGCGCCAGTGGTTGAAACCGGGCGAAGCGATTGTTGTGACCAATCAGGACCACGAGGCGAATTCTGGTCCTTGGCGCCGATTGGCGGATGCGGGGATTGAAGTCCGCGAGTGGCAGATTGATCCCGAGACGGGTCTGCTCGACGTTGCTGATTTGGAGAACCTGCTGGACGACAAGGTACGTCTGGTCTGTTTCCCGCATTGTTCGAACGTCGTCGGGGCCTTGAACGATTTGGTCGAGATCACCGCTATGGCCCAAACTGCCGGTGCGCGGGTATGTGTGGACGGCGTCAGCTATGCGCCGCACGGGTTTCCTGACGTGGGCGCGATTGGTTGCGACATCTATTTGTTCAGTGCTTACAAGACTTATGGCCCGCACCAAGGGATTATGGTGATCCGCGAGGACTTTGGTTTTGATTTGCCCAATCAGGGGCACCACTTCAACGGGGACACGCTTTATAAGCGGTTTACGCCTGCGGGGCCTGACCATGCGCAGGTCGCGGCGTCGGCGGGGATGGCCGATTATATGGAGGCGTTCTCGGCCCATCATGGTGGTGGTAAAGGTGCAGCTGCCGCGCGGTTTTCTCATGATTTGATGCGGGACCATGAGGTCGCGTTGTTGCAGCCGTTGCTTGACTATGTCTGTGCGAAAAATTCTGTGCGTTTGATCGGGCCGAATGATGCAACCAAGCGTGCACCGACAGTCGCGATGGCGTTGCAATCGCATGCTGAAGATGTCGCCGCGCAATTGGCCCCGCTCGGTGTCATGGCGGGGGGCGGTGATTTCTACGCAGGCCGTGCGTTGGGTGCAATGGGCGTTGATCTGGATAAAGGTGTGCTGCGGGTCAGTTTCACGCATTATACCGAGAAGGCCGAGGTTGATAAATTAATCGCCGCACTAGATCAGGTGTTGTGAGGTATGCGCCCACCTTGCTCTGGGAAGAGTGAGTAGATGAGACAAAACGAGGGCAGGCCGTGGCAGATTTAGCGCCAGTGATTTTATGGTTCAGGCGCGATTTGCGCACGGTGGATCATGCCGCTTTGACGGCTGCTGTGCATAGCGGGCGGCCTGTGGTGCCTGTTTTTGTATTTGATCCGTTGACAGATGCGATTGGGGCCGCGCCGAAGTTTCGCCTTGGATTGTCGGTTGCGGCTTTGACTGAAGATTTGGCCAAGCTGGGCCTGCGGTTGATTTTACGCCGTGGCGAGGCTTTGGCCGTTCTGCGCGATTTGGTGGCACAGACGGGTGCAGGTGCTGTCTATTGGTCGCGGCTTTATGATCCAGAATCCAAGTCCCGCGATATTGATGTCAAGGCAGGCCTAAAGGCCGATGGGCTAGAGGTGAAGTCGTTTGCAGGGCATTTGCTGTTCGAGCCGTGGACAGTTGAGACCAAGACAGGCGGGTTTTATAAGGTTTTCACGCCGATGTGGAAGACGGTGCGCAGCCGCGAATTGCCAGCCTGCTTGCCTGCGCCAAGTGCTGTGCGGGGCCCAGAGGTTTGGCCTGTGTCAGATGATTTGGACGATTGGCAAATGGGGGCTGCGATGCGCCGAGGGGCTGCTGTGCTTCGCCCGTATTGTGCGGTGGGGCAGGATGCGGCGCAGGCGCGTTTGGAAGTGTTTCTGGAAGACCGTGTGGGCGATTACCGCGAGAACCGTGATTTGCCGAGTGTAGACGGGACATCGCGGCTATCGGAAAACCTGACCTACGGAGAGATTTCGCCATTGATGTGTTGGCACGGCGGGTGGCGTGCGTTGCATGCAGGCAAATCGGACGCGGAGGTGTTTCTGAAGGAGTTGGTGTGGCGCGAGTTTGCCTATCATTTGGCCCATCATACGCCGCGCATTGTGGACGCGAATTGGAAGCCCGAGTGGGATGGTTTTCCTTGGAATGAAGCGGACACACCTGAGGTGATCGCGTGGAAGCAGGGGCGTACGGGCATTCCGTTTGTCGATGCTGCTATGCGCGAGATGTATGTGACGGGCACGATGCACAATCGGGGTCGAATGATTGTCGCTTCGTATCTGACGAAGCATTTGATGACCCATTGGAAGGTCGGGCAGGCGTGGTTTGCCGATTGCCTGACCGATTGGGACCCTGCGAGCAACGCGATGGGCTGGCAATGGGCGGCGGGGTCTGGGCCTGATGCGGCGCCGTATTTTCGGGTGTTCAACCCTGTGACCCAATTGGATAAGTTCGATAAGGGCCATGGCTATGCGGACCGTTGGATCGCCGAAGGCGCTTTGATGCCGTCAGATACCGCGCTTTCATATTTCGATGCGGTTCCCTGCGCATGGGGATTGTCCCCCAAGGATCGCTATCCAGAGCCTGTTGTGGCACTTGATGTGGGACGAAATCGTGCTTTGGCTGCTTATGCGGCCCGTTAGTGGGTGCTGAGTACTTGTGTAACGAAGTCTGATCGCAGAAACTGAGCAAAAATCGGGACCCAAGGTGATTGGTGTCCTGCTTGGTTTGAGAGGATGCAGACAATGCCCACCGCCGCCCGACTTTCTGCCGCGATTGCTTTTGCGATTGTTGGCTATTTCATTTACCAAGCTATGTTGCCGTCCTATGGCGATGATAGGATTCCGTCGTACCTATTGCCGCTGTGTATTCTCACAGGCGTTTGGGCGGGATGGGTCCTGTGCGGAAAGCACGCGCATGGTTTGATTTCTGGGCTTGGGACAGGCTACACCGCTGTTGTGGCGCAAGCGTTCTGGATATTTTTTATCCTCGCGTTTTTTGATATGCTGGGGCAGGCGATAAAACGCCGCTATGATGGTCCGATGGAGGCCGTCGTTGACGTGTTCACCTTGTCGCTTGAGCTTCTCGCCCAGTTCGGAACGCCTTTGCTTGCAACCACCTTATTTGTGGGCGGCGCCGTGGGAGGTATTTTTGCGGGCATAATGGGTAAGAAGTTTCCGCGCTAATGGAGATGTTTGTTTACGGCACGTTGCAATCGGCAAAGTTACTGGCGGCGGTTGCGGGAGGTCCCCCGCTGCGTGTTGTCGAGGCTACTTTGGACGGCTACGAGGTGCGGCCTGTTGCGGGTAATGTTGTCCCGCTCATCTCTGCAAAGGCAGGTGGCGTGACAGGTGGCCTTGTGGTTTCGCAGATTTCGGCGGCGCAACTGGCGCGCTTGGATGCTTACGAAAGCGCCTTTGGCTACACGCTTATCGATGTGGATGTGCAAGTGGCTGGTGCCGTGAAATCGGTTAAGATGTATTTGCCGCCCGATGATATTGCGGTTGGTGAAGGTGATTGGTCGCTGGCCGTTTGGACCGCCGGGCATGAGGCCGTCGCGGTTTTGGGTGCGCGCGAGTTGTTTTCGTATGATCCTCCGCTGAGCCTTGAAGGCGTCCGCCGTCGCTGGCCTATGATTGAAAAGCGTGCATGGGCAAAGCTGCGCGCGGGGGCGCAGGAAGGTCCTGTGACGGTGCGCCGCAATGCGGCTGACCAAGACCTGACGGTCACTGAGATGGACTCGCCGCGCGGTAATTTTTTCGCGTTGCAGTCTTTGAAACTGCACTATCAGCAGTTTGACGGGCAGCGCAGTGACGTTCTCCCGCGCGAGGTTTTTGTGGGCATCGATGCATCGCTGGTTTTGCCTTATGACCCCAAACGCGACCGTATTTCGTTGGTGGAACAAATCCGCATTGGCCCTGTTGTGCGCGGTGATCGACAACCTTGGATGTTAGAGCCGATTGCGGGGATGGTGGATGCGCGCGAGACGCCTTTGCAGGCTGCGATCCGCGAAAGTGAGGAAGAGGCGGGGTTAACCGATCTGGACATGCGCCATATCTCGTCTTTCTATCCGTCACCCGGATCATCGACGGATTATTTTCACGCCTATGTTGGATTATGTGATTTACCTGACGATCACGTGTCCTTTGGCGGGTTGGAGGAGGAAGCTGAGGATTTGCGTCTGCATTTGCTATCGTTCGATGACGCGATGGCATTGGTAGCGACTGGCGAGATCAATGCGGGGCCTTTGGTGATGATGCTCTATTGGTTGGCAACTCAGCGGGATGCATTGCGCGGGCTGCGCTGACACCTTAGATATGAACTTAAGTGAATAGAGGGCAGACCATGCATATCAAATCCGACCTAGCCGCATCCGTTGGCAATACCCCATTGATCAAACTGCGTGCCGCGTCAGAGGCGACGGGATGTACCATCTTGGGCAAAGCCGAGTTTATGAATCCCGGCCAATCAGTGAAGGACCGTGCGGCGCTCTTCATCATCAGGGATGCGATTGCGCGTGGTGATTTGAAGCCCGGTGGGACGATTGTTGAGGGCACGGCAGGCAATACAGGCATTGGTCTGGCGCTGGTGGGCGCGTCGATGGGTTTTAAGACCGTCATCGTGATCCCTGACACGCAGAGCCAAGAAAAGAAGGATATGCTGCGCATTGCGGGGGCCGAGTTGATTGAGGTACCGGCGGCACCGTATCGGAACCCGAATAACTTTGTGCGCTACTCTGGTCGCTTGGCCGAGGCCTTGGCGCGGGAAACGAATGAAGGTGTGATCTGGGCCAATCAGTTTGACAACGTGGCCAACCGTCAGGCCCATATTGAGGGCACTGGTCCTGAGATTTGGGAACAGACGGATGGTAAGGTCGATGGTTTCATCTGTGCTGTTGGCTCTGGAGGCACATTGGCGGGCGTTGGTATGGCGTTGCAACCTAAGGGTGTTAAGATCGGTCTGGCTGATCCTGATGGCGCGGGCTTGCATAGTTTCTACACCACTGGCGAGATTGCTATGTCTGGCGGATCGATCGCCGAAGGCATCGGGCAGGTGCGGATCACCAAGAACCTTGAAGGGTTCACGCCTGATTTCAGCTATAACATTCCTGACACCGAGGCCTTGCCGATTGTGTTTGATCTGCTGGCCAACGAAGGCCTCTGCATGGGTGGATCAACAGGGATCAACATTGCGGGCGCCATTCGGATGGCCCGCGAAATGGGCCCCGGTCATACGATTGTAACAGTGCTTTGCGATTACGGCACGCGCTATCAGGCCAAGCTGTTTAACCCTGCGTTCCTGCGCGAAAAGGGATTGCCGTTTCCTGCATGGCTTGAGGATCGTCCCTCGACCATGCCTGTGATGTTTGAAGACGTATGATCTTACGCGCCCTTGCTCTGTTTGTTTGTCTCGGCTTTGGTGGGGCGGCCTTTGCACAAACAATTACAGATGTCGGGGTCGAAAACGCGCCTGATGAGGTTGTCGTCTCGACTTCGGCGCTTCAGTTTGACGGGATCAATCTTGCGGATTGGACCAGCTTTGCGGCCACTGCCGAAGGGATTGTGGAAACGGGGACTGCGTCCACTTTTGCGCTTAACCGTTTGCGCGGGGAAATGGTGCCGTGGCGTGATGCGTTCTTGCGGGCGCAGGGTACCAATGACGACCGTCTAAGAACGGTTGAAAGCCAGATAGCGGCTTTTGGCACGCTTGCGGAAGGGGCGGAATGGCCCGTTGAGATTGCGGCACGTCTCGAAGAATTGACGGTATTGAAGGATCGGCTTTCCCAGCCAAAGTTGCTTGCCAGTGAAGCCCATGCGCGGGCTGATGGCCTTGTCGGAGAGATTGACGGGCAATTGGGGGCTTTGGAAACCAAACAGTTTTTTACGCGCAGCTCATCACCTGCCAATCCGGGCAATTGGCCGAAGGCAATTTCTGATATCGTAGGTGCGCAAGCCGCCGTTTTTACGGAATTTACCGCGAACTTTAAGGTTTTCGCCACCGATGGCACTATCTGGTTGCGCTTGACAAAGGCCTTGGCTGCATTGATTTTAGCGACGGCCTTTGTGTTTTGGTCTCGGACGCGCCTTTATCAATTGGCCGATAAGAATATTGGCACGACCCCTAGCAGGCAAGTGCTGATCCGCTTTGCCATTTCTGTGGTACGGATTTTCCTGCCAATTTTGGGGTTGTCTGGCTTAGTTGCGATCCTCACTCTTTCCGGTTTCTTTGGGCTGTCTGGGCTTGCTTTGGTGTTGATATTGCCCATCGCGGGTGGATTGATTTTCTATGCCAAATGGCTGCGCGATGGTTATTTTCCGCAGGGTTTCGATAAATCGAGTATCCTCGGCTATGATCAAAAGACCTGCAAACGAGGTGGGCGCGCGACGGTTCTATTGGGGTGCATTCTGGCAGCCAGTGTGGCCGTCGATGCGTTGATGTCGACGACGCGCGCGCTGACGGTGTCGCTGGACGTGATCAATATGCCGATTCAGTTGTTGATCGGGATTTTGATGTGGCGGATCGGTGCCGCGATCGTTGCCTTGCCCGCGCCAGAGTCCGTTACGTTCTATCGGCGGGGGCATGTCCGTCAGCTCGTTGGTCGTACAACGCAGTGTTTGGGTGTGGCTGGCCCCTTCGCCTCGGTGCTTGGATACGGGACTGCGGCGGCATCAATTACGATCCCTGCGGTTGTGTCGCTGGCGATTTTGGCGACCGTTGTTGCACTTCATCGTTTGGTTCTTGAAATGGCTAGCCATGCTCCGCGCGATGGCGCCGATACAGAGACCGACGGGACCGTTGATCCTACGTCGGGCCTTTGGCCGATTGTGATCAATGGTATTATTGTGTTGCTGAGCGTGCCCGTTTTTCTGCTTGTTTGGGGGGAAACGACATCTGATATGATTGATGTCTGGACGCAATTTCTCGCGGGGTTCAAGATTGGCGATACCCAGATTTCGCCAAGTAGTTTCCTGACGTTTATTTCGGTTTTTGTGTTGGGGTATTTGCTGACGGGGGTGATCAAATCCAGCCTTAAGACATCTGTTTTGCCGCGCACCCGTTTGGATTTAGGCGGTCAGAATGCGGTCATTGCGGGCGCGGGGTATACGGGGATTTTCCTGTCCGCATTGATCGCATTTAGTGTTGCGGGCATTGATTTGTCATCGCTGGCAATTGTCGCTGGTGCCTTGTCCGTTGGGATCGGTTTTGGATTACAGAATATCGTTTCGAATTTTGTCTCTGGGATTATTCTGTTGATTGAGCGTCCTATTGGCGAAGGTGATATGATCGAAGTTGGCGGCCAAATGGGCTATGTGCGCGATATCTCGGTGCGGTCGACGCGGATAGAGACGTTTGATCGCACGGACGTTATTGTGCCGAACGCGGACCTTGTGAGCGGGCAGGTGACAAACTGGACGCGCGGCAATGCGGTTGGGCGGGCGATTGTGGCTGTGGGCGTTGCTTACGGATCAAACACAACGCGGGTGACGGAAATCCTACAAGAGATCGCAGAGGCTAATCCGATGGTCCTGATGAACCCACAGCCGAGTGTTCTGCTGATGCGGTTTGGCGCAGACAGTATTGATTTCGAAATCCGTGCGATTATCCGAGATGTGAACTATGTGAATGTGGTGAAGTCAGAGATGTTCCATGAGATTTTGAAGCGTTTTGGCGCCGAAGATATTGAGATTCCATTTGCGCAGCGGGATATTTGGCTCCGAAATCCAGAAGTATTGCACCCGAAAGGAGATGCCTCATGACCAAACCTTTATTCCGCGAAGACGCATATCTGCGCGAGACCCATGGCGTTGTGACGCGGATCACAGACGAGGGTGGCATCGTGCTGGATCAGAGCATTTTCTATCCGACGTCAGGCGGCCAACCCGGTGACAGTGGCGATTTGAGCTGGGACAGTGGCGCGATTGAGATTGCGACGGCGATTAAGGGGCAGGGCGACGAGATCGTGCTTGTCCCTGCTGAACCCGCCGCCTTGCCGATCGTTGGGCAAAAGGTCACACAAAAGATCACGTGGGATCGCAGGCATCGGCATATGCGCGTTCATACTGCGCTGCACCTTTTGTCGGTAGTCATTCCATTGCCTGTTTCTGGCGGCGCTATCTCCCCAGAGAAGGGCCGTTTGGATTTTGATATGTCAGAGGCGCCTGAGGATAATGACGCGCTGGAGGCGACGCTGAACAAGTTGATTGCCTGCCATTTTGCGGTGAGTGATGAGTGGATCACTGATGCAGAACTGGATGCGAACCCCGATTTGGTCAAGACCATGTCAGTGCAGCCACCGCGCGGGTCTGGTCATATCCGATTGGTGCGGATTGGCGTTGGAGAGAATACCGCCGATTTGCAGCCCTGTGGCGGTACGCATGTGGCCAATACCGATGAAATTGGCCGTGTTCGGATCGGTAAGATCGAAAAGAAAGGCAAGCAAAACCGTCGTGTCTATTTGCATTTGGACGGCGTCTGATGTTTCGCTTTGTGTCCCTTGGGGTGTCGGTCATTTTTCTGATTTTGTTCGTGCTGCTTGCCTTTTTGCCGGCGACCTATGTTGCGACTTATGGGGTTGAGGGGGACGCAGGCGCTATCTTTATGGGCCGTCGCGCCTCGCCGATGTTTTTGGGGCTGGCGCTGCTCATGTGGCAAGCGCGTGATGCGCCTGCATCGTCTTTGCGGTCCACTATTTGTTGGGCGATGGCCGTGCTTTTTGCAGGGATCGCTGTGACGGGTATTATTGAATATTTGAATGGTACGGCAGGAGCGGTTATCCTTATTGCGGCTTTGGGTGAGCTTATTGTTGCAGCCCTATTTGTTGGTGTGCGCGACAGGTAATTGTGTCTGCGTCCACCAAGTCAAAAAGTTATTGAAAATCCTGTCGCAAGGGGCTTGCCATTGCTACCAAAGCCGCGCTAAACCCCGCGCAACGGATAGGTGGCCGAGTGGTCGAAGGCGCACGCCTGGAAAGTGTGTAGGCGGGAGACCGTCTCCAGGGTTCGAATCCCTGTCTGTCCGCCACTTACACTGCGTAAGTACCTGATTTTGTTAAATGATATTAATAATCTTAGGTTTGCAGATACAGAGACGGATACACTTTGTCCGTCACATGCTTTGGCAGTTCAAAAACTCCCCGATTAAGCCTAATCGATCAGGATGTGCAGCGTCAGCTTGGCGGTAAAACTCTTGCCGCACGCTTTCAGCAGTAATGTTGGCCTGCCCGAGACAGACGCGTTAGCGCCGAGGACTGTTTGGGCAGGCCAGTGTATCGATGATCTCTCAACATCGATACTTCAGACGGCGCGTGACTGAAGATGAAGCACGCCGTCTGAAACTCTTATGACGTCAGCGTGATGACGTTAAACGCCTCAGCGTGACGAACATTCACATCTGCCAACATGTGCGAGGTGATCGCGATCTTCGCCGATGTGGCGTTTGTGTACGGATCGACGATCAGATCCACACCGCCGAACAGTGCAACTAGCAATTGCTCCCAGACGCCCAAGTAAACGCTGCCTGCGCTTGCTTTGGTTGTCTGGATCACACGACGACCAAGCAAGGTGCTGGACTTAGGATCGATCACAAACTGCCCAGAGCCTGCGTCCACCGCCGTGTTGGCGATGCGGGCGTAATCCAGCGGGTTCATAATCCACCCAGCGCGGTCGGTGGCAATATTGTCAGCCTCGATAGCGCCGAGAGCTGTCAGGGCCTCCGCATAGGTGAGAGTGCCACCAGCTTCTATGAGGTCCGTTGATCAGACCTCGTATATTATTGGTGAACAGGGTTTTAGAAAAAAGCTAGTAGACCTGTTTGAAGTCTAGCTGCTTCGACATTTAATGCCGCCAAAACTAACTAGAGGAGTTTAAAAGCTCCTAATCCGTGATGCAATTTGTCCGCGTAGACTACGCATGAGCGATCTATAACGAGGCTCTTTGAAGCCGCTTAAGACGTCCAGCTGAAGCTGCCTGAACCCATCCTGATTTCCTTTCTCTCTCGCAATTTTCAGAATATCTTTTGCAAACATTAATTCGGATCTCAGTGACAAATCCAAGGCCCCCAAATCACGTTCGTCGAATTTTGCTTGCAGAAATATTGGAGGAATCTTTCCTGTCGCGGCATAGAACATCGACTTAGTTCTAACGCACTTTGAACAAACGCCACAGTTTTGAGGTCGAATGGAATGATCTTTACAAAAAGAGATAGAATTTAATGAAATTTCGTCATCCGATAGGGCCATTACCTTTTCTGAACGAGTGAATTCGGTACTTAGTGTTCGGATGTGAAAACTCTCCGTCAAAAATAGATTGTTAGTGAAAGAACACGTTCCCCATGGTGCTACTAAATATTCCTGAGCAGCATTGTAATCAGCTGCAATCATGCCTTCGTCGTAAATTTCATCGAACAAGAATAGGGTCGCTAGTAGCTGAAATCCGTGTCCATAGCTTCCGTCGATTCCGAAATCACGCATCGCAAAAGCTGCATTCGAGCGTACAACTATTTGTTTTTTTGAATGCAAAGAAACGAAACGGTTGGTCTTCTCAAGTAGTTTTCCAAAGTTCTTTTTTCCGTTGGAGTGGTAGTCCATTCCTAAAATGGTCAAAGTATCTATCTGGTTTGTGTTAGTTTTGCATTCTTCGCGCAGAGCGAAGGTAGAGTCTACCCCACCAGAAAAAAGCATTAGTGATTTTTCACGCAAAGTGGTTGTAGTTTTGACTACTTTATCAGCCGTAACACTAATCTCTGAAAATTGATCAGGCGCCCAAGTTGACCAAATAGAAATTAACTTTTGCGCCTGCTGAATTGCTTTTGGGGAGACACTGCCATTAATGTGGAGGTCAGAACCTTTTTGCATCGCAAATGGTAGGGATAGCCAAAGCGCAAAATTGTCAGTGCATACAACTTCACTGTCACTTTCAAACCAGACTTCTGTTCCTGCGATATCAACCGAAACACTGTGAGTTGATCGATTGACCTTCACAATAAAAGTGCCGTTTTTCATTTGGAGGCTCACACATGATAAATGATTAAGTTATATTTGAACCTTAATATGAAGGTGCCCCTTTTGACACAAGCGAGTTTATTCGGTTCAGACCGTCTTTCAGGTGAACCCCTAGAATATAGCGGTCAGGCGACGGCTACTTACACGGCGTCACCGCAGCCGATACTAATAGAGTTTCGTGGCAGGCGATCCAGTAGGGCCGACAAATGTGCTTCCATTAATCTACATAAAGCACCGTTATTATGTCATAAAATGAA
>ENA-OREM01000039-OREM01000039.1-marine-metagenome-genome-assembly--contig:-NODE-39-length-119303-cov-4.870121_pt1 | contig 119303 bp, 98 predicted proteins | sample MGYA00248623_ERZ508561 | MGnify/ENA primary metagenome ERZ508561 (study PRJEB26227, sample SAMN06264494) | marine metagenome | isolation source: Columbia River Estuary | place: USA:Columbia River...
CAACAACATGGCCAACATGAATAAAGCACAAGCCTCTCAAGACCGAATCAACAGCCTGCTCAACGCACCAAACCCGCTTGTCAACGCACCTAATGCTCCTTCAATAAAGAGCTTCAAAGATCAAGTTTCCTTCGACAATGTAGGTTTTGCATATAACGATCATGCGGTGTTGGAACAAATCAACTGGAAGGTTCAAAAAGGCAAGCTTGTTGCCATTGTTGGAGAGTCGGGAAGTGGCAAGTCAACCTTGATGGATTTACTGTTACGCTTTCATGATGTAAGCACCGGCGCTATAGAGATTGATGGTCAAAACATACAAAATATCGATCTTGAATCTTTGCGCAGCCTTATCGGTGTGGTTAGTCAAGAATCATTTTTGTTCAACATGACGGCGGCCCAGAACATTGCGTTTGGTGATACACTAATTGATATGGAAAGGGTTCTTCACGCGGCAAAAGTAGCCAATGCGCATGAGTTTATTCTCGCCCTAGAAGATGGTTATGATTCACTGCTCGGTGAGCGCGGAAACAAACTTTCTGGTGGTCAAAAACAGCGCATCGCGATCGCAAGGGCCATTTATAAAGACCCCGCAATTTTAATACTCGATGAAGCCACCTCTGCCTTAGACACAGAATCTGAAACCTTGGTGCAACAGGCCTTGGAGAATCTAATGAAAGATCGTACTTCTTTTGTAATCGCACACCGCCTGTCTACGGTTCGAAATGCTGATCAAATCATTGTTTTGTCTAAAGGTAAAATAATTGAGTGCGGAACGCATGATACTCTTATGGCTACTAAGGGTTTATACCATCGGCTTTGTGCCTTGCAGGGCCTGTCATAATGAGGAACGTGTATTATTAAGGTGGGCTATCATTAATTGTGTAACTTTACAGCCTAAAACCTGCCGATGCAAAACAACACAATACAATTTTCCAAAGAACACAATTCTGAGTTCTACAAGACGCTTAAATCGCGAGTCAACGCATACTTTAAGGAAAACAAAATTGCCAAAACCGCAAATGCCGCAATGGTTTTTAAAACATTTGCACTCTTGGCTCTATTTTTAGTTCCCTACGGTTTTTTATACTTTCAAAACCTACCGGCTATTGCATATATTGGGCTGTGGTTCGTAATGGGGTTAGGAATGGCTGGTGTTGGCCTATCTGTGATGCACGACGCCAATCACGGTGCCTACTCGCGTAAAGAATGGGTAAATGTACTGGTGAGCAACGTAATGATTCTACTTGGAGGAAGCGCGCGCAATTGGCGTATTCAACACAACGTTTTACATCACACTTATACCAACGTTGCCGAGCATGACGAAGACATTGATCCGCCTGTCTTTATGTTGCGTTTTTCACCGCATTCGAAATACTATGCCATTCACCGATTTCAACATTTGTATGCCTGGTTTTTTTATGGCATGATGACATTATTTTGGTACCTCACCAAAGATTATCAACAAGCTTTTAGGTATCAGAAAAGGGGACTAGTTGAGGCCCAAGGTGTGACTTTTGCCCAACACATGTTTAGAATCATACTTTTTAAACTCATCTACACGGCCATCTTTTTGTTCTTGCCTATCTACTTTGGGGGTGCTTCGTGGCTAATCAATGTGCTTGGATTTTTATTAATGCAATTTATTTGCGGCTTAATCTTGGCTATGATTTTTCAACCCGCACATGTCGTGCCAACATCAACCTACCCCATTCCAAATGATTCTGGCGTGGTTGAGGCAGATTGGGCCGTAAACCAACTTTTCAATACAGCCAATTTTGCACCAAAATCTAGGTTGTTTTCATGGTATGTTGGGGGGCTTAATTATCAGGTGGAACACCACTTATTTCCTTCTATTTGTCATATCCACTACAAAAAAATCTCTCAAATTGTTGAACAAACCGCAAAAGAATACCAGCTGCCGTATTATTCATACAAAACTTTTGTAGAGGCGCTTTCTGAGCACACTAAAATGCTCAAAAACCTAGGTAAGCCGAATCCAGTCATTGCCTAAGTCATGACCTTAGAAGAGATTTATCTCTTTTGTTCTGCGAAAAACGGAGTTAGCGAACATTTTCCTTTTGATACCAAGACTTTGGTGTTCAAGGTGTACGGTAAAATGTTTGCCTTAATCGATGTAGATACGCCGGATTCCATCAACCTAAAGTGCAACCCCGAGCGGGCACAAGCTCTAAGAGAGCAGTACAGCGCTGTGCGTCCAGGTTTTCATATGAATCACAAACACTGGAACACCGTATTGCTCAATCAGGATGTGGATAACCACTTGATTAAGGAGCTAATTGACCACTCTTATGAATTAGTTTACAGTGGCTTACCAAAAAAAGTAAAAGATGCCAATCCGCGTTGACAAATACACCTGGGCTGTTCGGTTGTTCAAGACACGGTCTTTGGCAACTGAAGCTATTAGCAAAGGAAAGGTACTCATCAATGAAGCTTTAATAAAACCCTCGCGAGAGATTAAGGTTGGAGATGTGATAACTGTGTTAAAACACAACGCAAAATTCAAATATCAAGTTCTTGCTGGGTTGGAAAGGCGCGTAGGGGCTCCTTTGGTTAAGGAATATTTATTGGACCTAACCAGCGACGAAGAAATAGAAAAGCTTAAAATGTACCTTCAAGCGCAAAACAACTACCGACATTCAGATGGTAAGCCAACCAAAAAAGACCGCCGAGAATTGGACCGTTTTTTAGAGGAGTGGCAAGAAGACTAATCACAAAAATCAGCCAATATTTTATCGGCTAAAACACTGCTCAAAGCCACATAACTTTCTGTGGTCCAGCCGCCTATGTGTGGGGTTAGACATACATTGTTTTGCGCTATTAAATAGGCAAACTCTTGGGGTAGGTCCTGTTCAAAAAAAGATTCAAAACTTTTTTGTTCAAATTCCAAAACATCTAAACCTGCGCCTTTAATTTTCCCGGACTGCAGGCCAGAGACCAAAGCCTTGGTACTAACGATTTTGCCTCTAGACAAATTGAGTAAATAAAAACGTTTTTGCATACAATCTAAAAAGTTTTCGTCAAAATACCCTTTTGTTTCATTATTTTGAGGAATGTGAAAACTTAGCACATCAGCTTGTTGTTGTATGGCCTCAAGGGTACATTCTTGAACAAAATGATTTCCAAATCCCGTTTTGTATTTATCATAGGCCATGAGTTTGATATCAAAACCACTCAGTTTCTTTGCAAACGCAGCGCCGTTGTTTCCATAACCAATGATACCAACCGTTTTGCCGTCTAATTCCTCTCCGCGGTTGTCCTCGCGTAGCCACAATCCGTTTCTAACTTCTTGATCTGCCTTGTTTATGCGGTTCATTAAATTCAATAACATGCCTAAGGCATGTTCCGCCACAGCGTTTTTGTTACCTTCTGGAGAATTATACAAGCGAATATTCAATTCCTCGCATCTGACCGTGTCTATATTTTCTAATCCTGATCCAGACCTGGCTATAAATTGCAAACCCGGACAGTGCTTTAAAAATTCTTTGTCAACTGTAAACCGAGAGCGTATGACGATTCCTATTGCATCAAAAAGGTGGGGCACCAAATCTTCAAAAGACGTTTTAGTTTGGAAAGAACATTCAAAGCCGGCGGCGGAAAGCCTATCGGCTAAAATAGGATGAATACTATCAATAAAAATAACCTTACCTTTTTGCATGCAATAAAGTTAGTCATTTTAAAATTGAGCTTGTGTTTTTAAGAAAACCCCATTTTTTAGCTCTTTCTAAGCGCACTTCTCGGGGTGTCTTTGGTGTTTTGTTGTTGGGGTGTGTGAAACGCTGTTAAATCGCCTTAAAAGGGCTTTTTAGCGACCCAAATGAACTAAAAGCACTGAAATGTCACTAGGCGAAACCCCTGATACCCTAGCTGCCTGACCTAAGGTTGCGGGCTTGATCTTATTTAGCTTTTCTTTAGACTCTATGCTTAGATTTTTAATTTCTGAGTAGTCGATTGTTGGCGAGAGCACGAGCGCCTCTAGTCGTTGAAGTTTATCAACCTGTTCTTGTTCGCGCTCAATGTAACCCTCGTATTTCAATAGTATCTCTGCTTGTTCTACAGCAAGCGGGTTTTGGCTTTCAATTTGCTTAACCGCTTCTTTCACCTTATCGCTCATAATCATTAAATCATCAAGGGCAATATGGGGGCGAGTAAGAATTGTGCTGGCCTTGACTTGTTGGGTAATCTCTGAAGATCCTTTTGTTTGAAGCACGCGATTGGCCTCGGCAGGGGTAATACCTATTTGTCTTAGGGATTGCTTAAGCGCTTCAGTAAGTTGGGTTTTTTTCTCAACTTTTTGAAGTGCTGTATCATCAGCCAAACCAAGTTGATAACCTAAGTGTGTTAGTCTTTCGTCGGCATTGTCTTGTCTTAACAAGATGCGAAATTCAGCACGGCTTGTAAACATGCGGTATGGTTCATTGGTGCCTTTGGTTATTAAATCATCTATCAAAACACCAATATATGCATCGCTTCTAGACAAAACAAAAGGATCTTTGTTGTGGGTTTTTTGGTGCGCGTTGATGCCCGCCATTAAACCCTGACAAGCCGCTTCCTCGTATCCTGTGGTGCCATTGATTTGGCCCGCAAAGAAAAGATTTTCAACCAATTTGGTTTCCAAGGTGTGTTTCAATTGAGTAGGGGGAAAATAATCATACTCAATTGCATAGCCAGGGCGGAACATTTTTACATTTTCAAAGCCAGGAATAGTTTTCATTGCGGCGTATTGTACTTCTTCTGGCAAAGAGGTGCTGAAACCATTTACATAAATCTCTACGGTGTTCCAACCCTCTGGCTCTACAAAAATTTGATGGCGCTCTCTGTCGGCAAAACGAGAAATTTTATCTTCAATACTTGGACAATACCTAGGCCCTGTACTTTTAATGGCCCCATTAAACATTGGCGATCTGTCGAAACCCGTTCGCAATAAATCATGGGTGTGCTCATTTGTATAAGTTATATGACAGGCGAGTTGTTTGGTTAAAGGCGCAGTATCGGAATAACTAAACTTTGATGGGTTTTGGTCGCCTTGCTGCGCCTCCATTAAAGCATAATTCAGGCTGCGGCCGTCTACCCTTGGGGGGGTTCCTGTTTTCATGCGGCCGGCAATAAAGCCGTGCTGAACCAAGCTTTCTGTAAGGCCGGTAGCTGCCTTTTCTCCGGCCCTTCCTCCTCCAAATTGCTTTTCACCTAGGTGAATAAGTCCGTTTAAAAAAGTGCCGTTTGTTAAGACCACAGTGGTTGCAAACACTTTAGTTCCCATTCCTAGCTCCACTCCTACTACACAATTGTTCTCTACAATTATGCCTATACACATGTCTTGCCAAAAATCAACATTGGGGTTTTTTTCCAATAAATACCGCCACTCCAATGAAAACAGCACGCGATCATTCTGTGTTCTCGAAGACCACATTGCGGGGCCTTTCGATAAATTAAGCATTCGAAACTGTATTGCGCTCTTATCGCTCACAATCCCAGAGCCACCACCAAGGGCGTCTATTTCCCTAACTATTTGTCCTTTAGCAACACCCCCCATCGCTGGGTTGCAACTCATTTGTGCAATTGTGTTCATGTTCATAGTAACAAGCAAAACCCTGCTGCCCATTTTAGCCGCGGCATTTGCGGCCTCGCAGCCCGCGTGTCCTGCTCCAACAACAATTACATCGTACTTTGCTAACATTTTTTATTCTGTTTCACGTGAAACAATGAGGTTATGCGTTTTTTGTTTCACGTGAAACATACAACGCCAAATATTGGTTTTCCTTTGATCTCATCAACAACCCCTCGGCTGGAGACTTATCTTTATAACCACACAAATGTAATAAGCCATGAAAACAAACCCTAAAAAACTCCTGTTCGAAAGATACATTCAAGGCTTGCGCGTTATCCATCACACGATCTAAAGAAATCATTACGTCACCAGACACAACGCCTTCTATTGAATAATCAAAGGTAATTACATCTGTGTAATAATCGTGCTGTAAAAACTGCTGATTTACTTCAAGCAAATAGTCATCATTGGTAAAGACGTAGCTTAAGTCACCTAAACGCTTACCTTCATTCAGACAAATTTCCTTAGCAAATCTTTTGAGGTCGTTCTTTTTTAGAAAGTTGGGCAAATTTGTGCCTAAATTAACTACAGAAGTCATTTATTAAAATATAGATTAACGGTGTTTCCCGAGTGTAAAAATTCCACCTCATCTGCAAGATTTCGCATTAAAAACACACCTCGGCCGCTATCTTTTAATAAATTCTCTGGTGCTGTAGGATCAGGAAGGTCTTCAAACGAAAAACCCGCCCCTTCATCTTTTACTTGAATATAAAAGTGATTTGGCGCCGTTCCGACTTGCAAAAACACTTTTGCCTCCTGGTTATCCTTATTACCGTGTTGAATAGCATTGTTTACCGCTTCTGATACAGCTATAAGAATGTTACCAAACACATCTGTTTGTATTCCAAACTCGTCACAAACAGAATTAACGAGACTTTCAACCTCTATAAGTGATTGATAATCAGATGATAATGTTAATTCTTTAACCACGGTAAAATCTTCTTTCATATCTACATTTTCTGTAAATCATTGATTCAGATAGCTGTCGGCCCTTTGCTTATAATAGAGTTGTAGAGCGGGGTCTAAAGCCTTGATCTGTTCAATTTCGTTCCATTTCGACTTTTTGTACGATTCAAATCTTATTTGGTTACCTTTTTCTATGTCTTTTCCGCTATTTGATTCACGCTTTTCTTCATAACCTCTTTGCATCAAGGCTTTTTCACTTTCTAATAATCGCGTTAGTATTTCTTTTTGCCTTTGTATGGTTTGTGGATTGACTCTTTTTTGTAACAACTCTTTTTCCTGTTCCTCCAATTCTTTGAGCAGCGGGTTGAGTTGGTTTCCTAACCCTTTACCTTCCTTATTTAGTTCTTGCTTTAGTTGCTCCAGCCTTTGTCTTATTGCCGTTTGTTCGGCAGCCATACGCGCCAATTCCTTAGTTCCTAACCCCGGCAAACCTTGACCCGGCTTACCATCTTTACCAGGAGTATTACCCGGTTTTTCACCTGGTTTGTTTCCTCCTGGGTTGGCCCCTTTTTGCATTTGTTCAAGTTGCTTTTTTAGCATTTCTTTCATGTCTTGTGAAGACATCGATTGACCAGATTTAGGGCGCCCTTTACCTGGGTTATCACAACTACCATTTCCTTGCATCTCTGCGTTCATTTGTTGCTGCATGGATTGCAAGGCTTCATTTAATAATAAGGCTAAATTATTATAGGAGGTCATTACTTTTTGTTGGTGTTTCTCTAGCTCTTTCTTTTGGTGATCATCAATTGCCTCTATCGCTAATTTTTGGTGAGATTCAATAAGAGCTAACTCTCCATCAATAAAAGTGGCAATTTTTGGCTGTCTTTTTGCTAGCGCAAGCAAACTGTCTTTAATAATTTTTGTGTCATCGACAATACGTTGTTGTCTTCTTCCTAGTTTCTTGTAATAAGGATCTTTCGTACTTACCTTAACAAATTGCTTTTGATTGGTTTCTTGATCAATACTTAGGGTGATTAATGCATCCAAAACCGCCCGAAGACTATCCATGTCTTCTTCTTGTTGTTGTTTGTTGGATTTGCTTTGTTTGGCGTCTAATTGCGCAGCCAAAGATTTCATTCCATCGCTTGCAGATTTTTGTTTTTCACCTGCTTTTTTGTTTTTTCCTTCGTTTATCGATTCTTTCGCCCCATTCAAATCATCGCTAATTTGATCTTGTAGTTCATCTAAACCCTCTAAATCTAAAGGATGCATTAGTTCTTTGTTTAACTCCTGTAGTTCGCTGAGTTCGTTTTTTAGTTTCTCAAATTTTTCATTGAGTTCAGTTTGTTTTTTAAGTAAGTCTTCCTTGCTTAAATTTTCTAAATTTTTTGATAAATCATCCTGTTCTTTTGCTAAGGAATTAAGTTCTTTTTCTATGTCATCAATTCGCTCATTGACTTGCATTTTCTTTAATAATTCTAAACTTCTATCGAGTTGTTTATTCATATCTTGGGTAGATATTTCTAACTCATTGATTTTATCTTTTAACTGCTCCTTGTTTTGATCTTTTAATAATTCTTCAAGCTGATCAAGTAATGATTTCAATTCATCATCCATTACTTCTTTAAGTAATTCCTCTAGCAACGCCTGTTTTTCTAATAATTCTTGGTCTATCGGACTTAATTGATTTTTTTGATTTGTACTTTCTTTTAACTCATCAATATTTTCTTGAATTTGTTGTTGTAATTCTTGCTGTTGTTGCTGTAATTGCTCTACCTTATTTAATTTGTTCCAATTAGATGATTTTGATTGTAAGCTCTCTTTCTTTAATTGCTGTACATCTTTATTAAATTGTTGAGTTTTTTCAAATACATCCTCAAGGTTTTTTATTTGCTTATCTTGCTCCTCTCTACGTTGAATATTTAACTCTTCTAAACTCGGTAGTTCATAGGTATAAATACTGCTTTTTGTACATTTATGACCGTTCACACCATCGTTATCATAAACAATAAAATAATAAGTAATTACATCATTTAATTGGAGTTTCTCGCGACTGAAGTCAACAGCAAAATCAAATTTTTTAAGAGTACCAGAAACCGGCTCTACTTCTAGTTGTTGTGTGCGATTCACACCATTTGGCGCTTCTATATTATAAACAAACTTCAATTTACTCAACCCATAATCATCTGAGACTTGACCTTGAAAATACTTCCTTGCTGGATTGATTGAGTCTTGATTTTCTTCGACTTGAATAATTGGATGTGCATCCTTAATTACATTTACTACTGAGAGAATCGTATCTTTTTTAAGATTAAATCGATTGGTTAGTATGATTTTTTGATTGACACTAGATGTATATTCATTTTTGAATTCACAATAATTAGGATTTAATCGAAGGTGCTTATTGTTCCACACCACACTAAGCTTACTGGTATTCTTTGCTGCAAGCTCCCATTTGACAACAGTACCTTCAGGAATATTGAGATCATTTACTTGATTATAAATGCAATCCTTTTTGTTTAAATATTTTGGAAAATAACAATGCGCTTTTAATTTACCTAAGACCGCTTTGCCTGTTATATTTATTTTTTTTGTCGAGTTATTGAACTCATTGGTGGTAAGATAAAACGACGTGCTTTCATTGAGTGACGGAAATTGATAGAGAAAAACATTACGTTTTTTCTGTTTCATAAGAAACTTTCCTTGCTTTGAAACAATATATACTTGTTTAGGAATGGTACTAAATCCAGGCGCTGGCAAGACTTGAACTTCTATCTTTGGACTAGCTCCTTCTTCATATTGATCTGAAAATCCAATAAACTTAAAAAGGTATGGATTAGGTTCTTTAAGATTTGTATTGTATTGAATAATTCTGGTCGTACCTTGAGTAAAAATTTGCGGCATCCATAATGCTAAAGCTACAAAACCTAACAATACAGGTATGAGGTATTTCAAGTATTGCTTTTGTTGCTTAAATTGAATAGCATCTGTAAAGGAAATTCTATTTAGTTGACTTGATTTTTGAGCGATACTAGCTTCAATCAAATCTAATGAACCCAGGTTTGCTTCTCGAGCATTGTTTAATTGTAAGGTATTTTTTAGTTTATCAGCAATTTCAGGAAAAAACGAACCTATAATTTCTGCCGCTTGAATGTTTGAAATACGTTTGCCGTATGCCATTAATCGACTTATTGGAATACCGATGTAGTGAATAAATAAAGAACTTTGCAGTACAATGAAACCAAAAAACAAAATTGCCCGCACCCATATAGGGAATAACCATACAAAAGCTAGTGTTGAGGTAAGTAGGAAGGCAAGACAAAAAAATACGGTGAATAAAATTACACCCTTCAAAATCATATTGAGATAGTACTTTCGTATGAAAGCATTTATCTGATCAAGAAGTGAATTATAGGGATGAATCATAAAACAAAGCTAATATTTCATTCTTTTGGTACAAAAATAGAACCAAAAGCCAATTTGCTAATTAATTATAAAATAGATTTAAATAAAATTTTAAAAAATTTGTTACTATTATTAAAGCTGTTGATATGTGTATAAAATATTTGCTCATATTCAATAAAATATAAAAACCTGTTTTTGTCAACACTTTATTAAGCACAGATAAATTATAACGATTTATTAATGAGATAATTAAATAGTTTTAAACATTTATAATTTAGATCAACTTGTTTAAAAATATATATGTACCAACCTATTTATTATGTTCAACCATTAGTGAAAAACTCACTTAAAAAAAAGGATAAAAAAGACCACTTATGTCGTAAGTTTTTTGGCTTATGAAATAATTTTTATTCTACAAATAACATTATTACTTCTTTTAAACATGTAATTCACAACAGCGAGAGAAAGCTTGTTTAAAACCAATTCGATTTTATTGACTTCTAGGGCTGATTGTATTAACTTTGTTCATAAGTAAAATCACATTTCATAGCTATGCGCATTCCAATAGGTTCAGATCATGCCGGATTCCAAACCAAAGCAATTCTTATTGAACAACTACAATTGTTAGGCCACGAAGTAGTAGATTATGGTTGTTATTCAGAGGCAAGTATTGATTATCCAGACTATGCTCACCCCGTTGCGCAAGATATCATAGAGCACCCAGGAACCTTAGGAATTTTACTTTGTGGATCCGGTAATGGAATTAGTATGACAGCTAACAAACACCAAGAGATTCGCTGTGCGCTTTGTTGGACCAAAGAAATAGCTTCATTGGCCAGACAACATAACAACGCCAATATAATTGCCTTGCCCGCACGATTTATTTCTGAAGAGGAAGCCAAAGATATGGTTGAAGTTTTTTTAAATACAGCTTTTGAAGGGGGCCGACACGCCAATAGGGTGGCTAAAATACCGTGTTAGTTGCTCCTAATTAGAATTTCAACCCTTCTGTTCGCTTCTTTTTGATTTTCATCCTGTGGCTTTGCAAACACAGGCTTAGTGGAACCAAAACCTACCGGATACAAACGCTCAGGAGCTATACCGTTGTCTACTAGGTATTGTTTAACCATAATGGCCCTTTGTTTGGATAATTTTTGTGCTTTCTTAGCGCTGTTTTCATCTAAATTCACATGACCATGAATCTCAATAGAAATATTTGGATTGAGTACCATTAAATCTCGCAAGCTATTTAATTGCGGATAGGATTCTTCTGTAATTTCTGCCAAACCAGCATTGAAATATAGCTTTTCAAGCTTGCTTAGTGTCCCCACCTCGAATTTTTGTAAATAAATAGTGTCAATATATGAATCATTGATTGGGATCGAACGATCTATGTATTCTACAGGAAAATAACCAGGTGCTTCAACTTTTATACCACCACTTTTAATTTTTTGTTTCAAATTGATCTTTAAATGTGATGCGAAATAGGTTCCTGTGAGATCGCTTGACCCCAATAGAAAAATCTTACTCACAATGGGCTCTCCTGAGGCCTTATCTCTAATTAACAAAGAATATTTTGGCAGATCTTCGTTGTAAATTAAATTCACCGTAGATTCATAGGTGTTGTATTTGGTAAAGGTGCTTTTGAAATGAATGAGGTCCTTTGATTTTAATGGAGCAACTAAATGAACTACAAGCGTTTGGTTTTGAGTTAATGAAACGACTAATTCTTGTAGGGGTGAAAGCACCAGGCCGCCATTCGTCGTCCCCATGTTTTGCTCACAAGAATTTGTTCCAGTAATGAAATAACTCAATTGAAGAGAAAATCCTTCTTTGGTGGATTGTAGTTCTAATTTGAGCTCACCATCGTGTGGAGCATTGTACTTTACCCACAAATCATTGCTGTGCTTATCGCCAAGAAACGGCAAAGAAAAAACGCTTTGAACGGGCGCCCAAACCGCACCACCACATGTATTGTACGAATGTTTTTGTCCGTAAGTACAAGTAATGAAAAAGAGAAAAATAAGAAGAATTTTCACCAAGCCTTATACGACTTATTTTACTTTTAGTTGCAGTAAAGCACTTAGACTAATATCTAAAACAACAGCATCTGAAACCAAAAACAACTGATCAAAAGAGATATTTGAAATAGAACCACTTAAAAAAACACCCGGCGCTAGTTCGGTATTAACACTTTGCTCAACAGATTCTCTTACTTCTTCAAGCATAGGCCCCACGTCGTAATAAAACTCCTGTTCAATTTGTTGTTTTATTTTGTCGTCTAAAAGCCATTTGGCTGTATGCAATAATATACTTTTGCTTTGCACCTCATATTCAACCTCTTTAATTCTCAACTGTTGTGATGCGTCTACATAAGGAAGCACAGTTAAGTATAACTTACCTTTTTTTGTTCCTGAAAAACCGATTTCAAGCACCATTCGGTTTTCTTGAGGTCCTATAAATTTAATTCGGTTAATGTCAAGGTGTTTTCTTTGGGTGAGGTATATTTTTTGAGTATCAAAATTTTGTGCCAAATAGTTGTTGATAGAATCATAACTTGCGATGGTTCTAAGGCGTATATCGCTTTTGTTTTGTTTATAGGTGGTGTGGTTGTTTTTGGGTAGGGGCAAAAGGGGCTTAAAACTTTTGTTGGTCTCAAAAAAAGGCTGTGCAACAATTATTGTTGTAAAAAACGCTTTTTGATCAGCATTATTGAGCGATAAATCAGAAATACCTATACCACTAGGTTGTAAATAAAAGTAACCGTATGGCGCAACCAAAACAGGGTCTTGTAGCGTCCGCCACACCTCTTTCATAGTGGTCCGAATGGGTGTGGAGCCGAGTTGTTTATCGATATCTTTTTCCAAATTAACAAGCGCCTTCCTTACTTCTTTTTCAATAGTGGGTGTTGCGTTGTATTTAAAAACAGTTATTTGACAAGGGTCGACGAGTTTAAAGCTCTTGAGTTTTGTTGTTGATTGCAAATTAAACGCTTGGTCTATATCGATTTTACTGGAATAACTGAGTTGAACGCGCCGCTTAGGTTCGCCAATGCCACACGAAGCCCAAACACGAGGAATAACACACATTTCTTTACCAAACACCCCATGACAATCAGGACAATAGGAAAGCTGTAAAGCAAACTCTCCGTTGATGGTGTATTGTATTTCATCTTTTTTGAGTTCAAAGTCCAAGGGCTCCCTAAAGAAATCATAGGTGTAGCTTATTCCTTCGCACTGTTTTTCCTCTCCATGAAATTTAGTCTGTAAACTTTTTTCTGCCTCGTTTAAATAAGATTTAAGGGCTATTTCAGTAGGTATGATTATCGAGGAAGGGGCAATGATGTCGAGATCATTAATGGTTAATTCGTCTGTTTTTGGGTTCGCGGTTTCAATGGTTTTACACGCAAATAAAACAAGTAACAAAGAACAATAAGCCCACCTCATGGCGTTATTTTGATTAATCGCACCCGTTGAAGAAAACCCACGTGCATGGATTCAACAACCCCACCGGCCCCGTCTATAAACGGGCTTGTAAACGTGGGTTTTTTCTTTCCCCCAGTAATCATAAAAAGAAGGTCGTCCCCTTCTTTACACAACGAAGAATTAAAAAACATTTCACTTAATTCAAAGTGGTCAAAAAAACAATTGTCAAGTAAACTCATTTCAATGAGCAAACTATCTCCTTCATCCATCCAACAGCTCTTGTTTTGTTCAGAATACACGATTTTGTATGCTTTTGTGCTTACAACCTCATCATTCTTAAGGTTTACATAAGACATGTTGTATGACCAAACACCAGAATGATCAATAGGCAACAGGTCTAAATGAACGCCTATGGTTTGTTGCAAGCCATTGTTTCCAAAGATTTGCATGTTTCCCGCGTATGAACCAGCCCAGTCATTTGGAACACACTGACTAAAAGCCAAAGCAGGTAGTAGCAGAAAAAGAAAAACAAAGCGCATAAAAAAGGGGCCTGAGCCCCTAAATTAATTCATTTTTGCTTTTAATCCACGATCGAGCGCATCTAAGAATTCTTCGGTGTAAACGTAGTGTTCACCATGGTTTACTTTGTTGCCATGAATACACACAGCAAGGTCTTTAGTCATGATGCCGTTCTCAACGGTTTCAATACAAACCTTTTCTAAAGTATCACAAAATTCTATGAGCTCATTGTTGTTGTCGAGCTTGCCCCGAAAAGCGAGGCCGCGCGTCCACGCAAATATAGAAGCAATAGGATTGGTAGAAGTTTTCTTTCCCGCTTGGTGATCTCTGTAGTGTCTAGTAACAGTGCCATGTGCCGCTTCAGACTCCATGATTTGCCCATCAGGTGTAATGAGCACTGAAGTCATTAGACCGAGTGAACCAAAGCCTTGTGCAACAGTATCAGATTGTACATCACCATCATAATTTTTACACGCCCACACAAAGTTACCATTCCACTTTAATGCAGAGGCAACCATGTCGTCTATGAGTCGGTGTTCATAGACAATACCAGCCTCTTCAAACTTGGATTTGAATTCACTTTGGTAGATGTCTTCAAAAATATCTTTGAATCGGCCATCGTATTTCTTGAGTATGGTGTTTTTGGTAGAAAGGTAAAGAGGCCACTTTTTAGTTAGCGCCATATTGAAACAACTTCTAGCAAAACCCTCGATAGAAGCATCGGTGTTGTACATGGTCATTCCTACGCCGTCTCCAGAAAAATTGTAAACCTCAAAAGTTTGAGTCTCACCGCCGTCTTCTGGTGTAAAGGTCATGGTGAGCTTCCCTTTGCCTTTAAATACGGCATCCGTTGCACGGTATTGGTCGCCAAAAGCATGACGCCCCACAATGATAGGCGCTGTCCAGTTGGTTACCAGGCGCGGCACATTTTGCATAACGATAGGTTCGCGAAAAACGGTACCATCTAAAATGTTGCGGATTGTTCCATTTGGAGACTTCCACATGGATTTTAATTTAAATTCTTCGACTCGTGCCTCATCCGGTGTAATTGTAGCACACTTGATACCTACCTTATATTGCTTTATGGCCTCGGCTGCATCTACGGTTATTTGGTCGTTGGTTTCGTCACGTTTTTCAATACCAAGATCGTAATACTTAATATCTAAATCTAAGTATGGAAGGATGAGTTTGTCTTTGATGAACTTCCAAATGATTCTTGTCATTTCATCTCCATCAAGCTCGACTACGGGATTGGCTACTTTAATTTTCGACATGATATTTTTTTTTGTGCAAAATTACGCATTATTCTTAGTTATAAGGGCTTCAGCGCATTGTAAATACGAGTAATTAATCTAGTGATCCAATCATTTTTGATGGATCTACAATTTGATCATACTCTTCTGCGCTAACGTGTCCAAGGCCAACCGCGGCCTCTTTTAATGTGGTGCCGTTTTTGTGCGCGTATTTAGCAATTTCAGCGGCCTTGTAATATCCGATTTTGGTGTTGAGGGCCGTCACAAGCATTAAAGAATTGTCTAGATGTTGCTTAACGACGGGGAGGTTTGCGCGAATACCAACAGCACAATTATCTGAGAAGGACACACAAGCATCGCCGATTAATCTTGCGGATTGCAATACATTGGCCGCAATAATCGGCTTGAAAACGTTCAATTCAAAATGACCATTTGACCCAGCTATGCCAACCGCAACGTCATTGCCCATTACTTGAGCACAAACCATTGTTAGCGCCTCTGGTTGCGTTGGATTCACTTTTCCCGGCATAATAGACGAGCCGGGTTCGTTGTCGGGAATAATGATCTCGCCGATTCCACACCTCGGGCCCGACGACAACATGCGCACATCATTGCCTATTTTCATTAATGATACTGCTGAGCGCTTGAGCGCGCCAGATAATTCTACCATGGCGTCGTGAGCAGCTAAAGCCTCAAATTTATTGGCCGCGGTTATGAAGGGAAGACCGGTAAATTCAGCAATCTTTTTAGCAACCAACACGTCGTAACCTTTTGGTGTATTCAACCCCGTTCCTACAGCCGTTCCCCCAAGAGCGAGTTCTGAAATTGCAACAAGCGCGTTTTGAATGGCGCGCATTGAATAATCTAATTGAGCAACATAGCCACTAAATTCTTGCCCCAATGTCAAGGGGGTGGCGTCCATAAAGTGGGTGCGCCCGGTTTTCACTATGTTTTTAAATTCTTCCACTTTTTCTTGCAACACATTGCGAAGGTGCTGCATTCCGGGAAGAGTCACATCAACCACCATTTTATAAGCAGCAATATGCATTGCGGTAGGGTAGGTGTCATTGGAAGATTGTGATTTGTTTACGTCGTCGTTGGGATTCAATACTTTTTGTTCGTCTAGCAATGATCCTCCTTGTAGCACATGGCCACGATTAGCAATTACTTCATTGCAATTCATGTTTGACTGTGTTCCAGAGCCAGTTTGCCAGATAACTAATGGAAATTCATCGTTGTGTTGACCTGTCAGAATTTCATCACAAACCCTAGAGATGAGGTCTCGTTTGGTTTGGTCTAAAACTCCAAGCTCGTGATTGGCGTGAGCCGCTGCCTTTTTAAGGTAGGCAAAAGCATGAATTATTTCAATGGGCATTGAGCCTTCGGGCCCAATTTTAAAGTTATTGCGCGACCGCTCTGTTTGGGCTCCCCAGTAGCGTTGAGCAGGCACTTTAACCTCCCCCATGGTGTCTTTTTCTATGCGAAATTCCATTTTTTGGTGTTTGTGAATTTATTTGTGTAATTTTGACTCGTATTCAACTACAAAAATAATAGAAGATGAGCACTTTCGGTATTGTAATGTTTCTTTTAATTGGCGGAATGGCCTTTTGGATGTTATTCTTTTTATTAGGATTTATCCTTCCCTATTGGCTTACTTTAGGTCTTTTTGAACAACTAAGACCAAAACGCATTTTTGACGAAGAAGCCAAATAAGCGACAACTATACACTTTTATCGAAAGCGCCTTGTGGGCGCTTTTTTATTGCTCAAAAATTTGCCTACAATTTTTTTCGATCATTAGACAAAGTTGGTCTGTGGGCAAATCATTCAAATCTGATCCAAAAGGATCTTCAATTTCTTCTGCCAACAACTCCATGCTTACAAGGGCATAAAAAACAAAGGTTGAAATAAAAGCAGAAAGATAACCAAAGAGCGGAACGAATGCCAAGGGCATGGTTACTACATAGATAAAAATGAATTTTTTGATAAATAAACTGTACGAGAAAGGTATGGGCGTATTTAATATTCGTTCGCAGACCCCCAATGAATTTACTAGGCTATCTACATCGTTTTGTAGGGCGCGCCAAACTTCGGGGCTAATAACACCTTGTTTCAAAAGCCCCTCTATTTCAATGCGCAGTAATTTTTGCACACTCAAGGGCTGGTGGTCCGGCAAGGAATATTGCTTTAGGTCATCGGGAAGCTCTTGGTCACTCTCAAGTGAAGCATTACGCAGCCTATTTTTTGTTGCAAACACAAACAAGGTAATGAGTTGTCGGAAGGTTTCCTTTTGTTTTTGGCTAATATCCAACACGGCTATTTTGGTGCTTAAACTGCGCGTGTCGTTGACCAACGCCCCCCATGCTTTTCTGCCCTCCCACCAACGATCATAGGCAGTGTTGGTTCTGAAGACCAATAAAAGTGAAATCACAAACCCCAAGAGGGAATAAACGGTGGTTAGGTTTTTTAAGAATAAAGCCCCGGGAAAAAATGTAATTTCAATATACGCAATGGTAATCGATAAGATGCTTATATAAAGCAATTCTTTCCACAACATTCTTACGGTATCACTTTTATGAAAAGAAAAAATGAAGGAAAGCCAATTTTTTGGATTGTAGTTGATCATCGCCGATAAGGTATATGAAGTACAAATGTAAAATACTTTAGGCACTTAAAATTTGTTTAATTTCGAAAAACAATTTCAAACAACACAAGATGGAAATCACCCCCGAACTCAAAGAGAAATTAGACTTACTTCATCATAAATACGCAGCCCTAGGCGAAGATTTCAACGCCTATTTGGAGGGGCTCCTTTATGCAGATGTAACTACCTATTGGGATTATATTCAGCTAGACACACTTTTGAGCCTACAAAAACCCAAAACACCTTTCCCCGACGAAGTGGTTTTTATCATGTATCATCAAATTACAGAATTGTATTTTAAGTTGGCGTTGCGTGAATTCGAGGCCTTAGGGGAGCTAGCCCAGCCGGGTAAAAAGCACTTCATTGACCGTGTAACCCGAATCAATCGGTATTTTGAGGCCCTGATCAATAGCTTTGAAATCATGATTACTGGTATGGATCGAGATGAATTTCTTAAGTTTCGGATGAGTTTACTGCCCGCCTCAGGGTTTCAATCAGCCCAATATCGAGAAATCGAAATATTCAGCACAGACTTTATTAACCTTGTCTCAAAAGATCAAAGAGAGGCGCTCAAACAAGAAAAAGACATCGAAATCCTATTTGAGCACATTTATTGGAAGGCAGGAGCCACAGAAGTGGCCACAGGTAAAAAAACCCTCACCCTCATTCAGTTTGAAGCGAAATACAAAAATAAATTCATCGAACTTGGTGAGTTTTGTCGCAACAAAAACCTGTGGCAAGTCTACTTGCGATTAACAGAAGAAGACCAAAATGACCCACAGGTGAAAGAAGCCTTAAGACAAAATGACATCAATGTAAACGTAAATTGGCCTCTTGCTCATTACAAGTCGGCGGTGAGGTATTTAGCCAGACAAGACAAAGATGTGGCAGCAACCGGGGGCACAAATTGGCAAAAGTATTTGCCGCCACGCTTTCAAAAACGTATTTTTTATCCATTGCTTTGGTCCACGGAAGAGCACGAAAATTGGGGAAAAAGTTGGGTTGAAAACGCCCTCAAATAGGCCTTACCTTTTTAATGTAAAGCTGTGCGTAATCTATAAGCCCAGTATCATTTAGTTCTAGCCCTCTTAAATGCAATTGCTTGAGTAAAATAAAACCCTGAGAGAAGATGGGAATCAAGGCTTGTTGAGCTATTATTTCTTTTTCACAATCTTGCTGTAGTTTGATTTTTTTCTCAAAGGAACTGGCCAATATTGATTTTACGTACAGTGAATCAATAGTTAGATTTTTAAAGTACACAGGTGCTTGAGCGCCGCTGTAAAACAATCGCAAATATGACTCTGCCCCGAAATAATCCCCTATCCAGCCGGTTCTCCAAAGCGCATTTGATACTCCCTCTTTATGCGGCCCCTGGTGAAGACTTATGCGAACACCCAGGTTTTGTCGTAACATCTTAGCTACGGCTTCTGCCCACCTAAACGCGGGGCTTTCTTTTTGTGCATCTACAAAAAAGTGAAAGGCGGGCGGTGGGTTGTTCTGATTAAAGCCCGCTGCCAATAGTAATTGTTTGGCTTCTTTGATTGGAAAAGCAGCCTGTGTTGGATTTAATGGTATCGCACCATTCATTTTATATTGAGACAGGGGGATGAATCGTTGCTTCAAAGGCTGCCCCTCTCCTTTTAATACCTCTTCGCAAATAGTTTTTGTATCAATTGCAAGGGCAAAGGCTTTTCTTAAATTGATATTATTAAAAGGAGCTCGCGTACAGTCAAATTGAATAAAATGCACTTTAGCAGCGTTTTTCACACAAACCTCATGAAGCGGATTCTTACCAGACTTTGCATCACTCAGTGTGCCAAAAGCATTTTGTAAATCTTCGACCGGCAAATCAAACAATAAATCAAGTTTGTTTTTTAAGAAAAGACGGTGGGCTTGATTTCCGCTCACATTGAAACGAACCACTATTTTATTGACAAAAGGTAATTGATTGCCCAGACGGTCTTTTCTCCAATAATGTTCGTTGGCAACATAAATACTTCTATCGGCCAATGATTCCTCTAATACAAAAGGCCCAGTACCCACAGGATGATTGAAGAAATCAGAGGCATAATAAGCGGCTGCTTGTTTACTCATTATCCCAAAGGATGGGCCACAGAGCATTTCTAGAAAATGATTGATAGGTCGGTCTAGGTTGATGATTAAATTATAATCATCAATGATTTGAACACCACTCACTGTTTGCAAGAGCGGATTAAGATTTTGTTTTCTAAATTGTTTTCCTCCTCTTATCAGACCGGCCAAATAATCGTTTGAAACAATATGCGGATTATTTGAGCAGGCCATTGAAAGGCTAAAAGCGATGTCTTTTGTTGTCAATTCATCTGAGGCCAACCTAAAGCAAGGGTCTGGAGCAAAGCGAATGTTTTGTTTAAGTTCTATAAAAATTTTCGAGCCGCCACTAGCCACCCTTACTGTCTTCGCTAAATGGTAATTCCAGCCTCTTTGGTTCGAGGACGGTTTGAGGAGTGGTTCAAATATAAGCTGCTGAACCCGATGGTGGTCTAATGTATTATTGCTTAATGGATTACAAACTCCTCGTGCCGTTTTTATAGAAAGATGAACGGTGCCTCCGTATTGTTTTTGTCCTTTTATTTTTTTAGTGCCACGTAAAAAATAAACCCCCGCGGTAAGTACACAACTTAGAATTAAGAAAATTATTACATAGCGCGCAAAAGCCTCTTTTTTCAAAACAAGCAAAAAACTTAATTTTTGTTAACTAGATGTAGAAATCCGTGCCCAGAAACTTCTTGGTTATTCAACCCTTTAGCGATGTATTTATAAAAGTAAACTCCTTCACTAGCGATTTCACCGTTAACTTTTCCATCCCAAGAAGGATTGTTGTTGGTCAAATCAACAGAAGTGGCGTCTAAAAGCACATTTCCCCAGCGGTTTAAGATAATTAATTGAAGCTCTATAACATTTTTAGTGTCTAAAAAGAACAACTCATTGTTACCATCTGCATTAGGACTAAATACATTTGGCGCCACAACTTCCGGTCTTGCATATTCACAACTGCCGTCATCAATAAGGGCGTTGGGGTCATAATTCAGCGCCAATGGATCTGTACAACCCGTCGGAAATACACAAGAGCCATCGTCTACATTGGCATTTGGATTGTAATTCGTCGCCAATGCATCCATGCATCCACACACATCTACTTGAATTACAACCGTAGCCACATCAGTACATTGGGGCCCCTGGCTAGCAGTTAAGGTTACGGTGTAGGTGCCAAAAGGTACGTCGTAGACATGTAGTTGAGCGCTGAGGTCATTGCTGTTTGCGCTTTGTCCATCGCCGAAGCTCCAGCTATAGGCGGAAGCATTTTGACTTGTATTGGTAAAGGTTACAGAAAGCGGCGCACATCCAGAGGAAACATTTGCACTTAATTCGGCAACAGGAGGGTCTAACAAATCTACAAAGGCGCTGTCTGAAACTGAACAAACGTTGTCTTCTACGGTAATGTAATACCACCCAGAAGGTAAATTTTGCCAAACAGACGCATCAATAAAACCATTAGGGCCAGGACCCGTCCAGGTATATTGTGGCACCCCCTGTATTCCACTGGCCTGCACCGACACATAGCCGGTAGGCACACAAGTTGAAGGCCCAACGAAAATAGTGTCGATTGCCAAAATTTGATTCATGGTAAGTGTAACCGTGTCGGTTTGGGTAAAATTACAGTTGTCTGTAGCGGTGATTAAATAGTACATCGTACCATTTTGATTGATGCCAACAGAGATAGAATCATTGGTGCCTAGATTGGCGCCAGCCAAGTTTTCCCATTGGTAGGTATAAGGGGCATATCCACCAGAGGCGCTCGCCGAAAGCCAAACGCTGTCAGTGGCACAATAAACAGTAGGGTCATTACCCGTTATGTTTATTATAGGGCCTTCTCCTATGTATATTGTTCCTGACGAGGTAATGGTATCTCCACAGGGGTTGATGAGTTCTACGGTGATTACGACAGACTCAAACCCTTCATTAATGCCATCTTGAATAGGATTAAGCGTAATGATTACAGTATCTTCACCAGGCAAGAAAGTAATGGGGTTGGGCAGGGTATTATAATCAATACCTTGTTGGGCCACACCACCAATGGTATAGTTGATGATGAGCGTATCGTTTACCTGCCCCGGAGGCCTTGTAAAAATAAAGTCTGCATATGTACAGCCCTCTACAATAGTGGTGTCACCAGAAACAGTAGCCACCGCTACATCTACTGCCGCCGAACTAAAAGAGCCAGCTTCAAGGAATACGCCAGAATCTAATGACTGATCGCCCACGTTAGAAATGGCCAATTTGATGTGGTAGAGTTGGTTGCATTGTACGGTTGAAGCAGCCGTTAGTAACACGGTTGTGCCATCGTATTGTAGTGCATCGCCATAGGCAATACCATTTTGATTGTCCACGTAATACGCAGTGTTAGAAGAGGGCCCCACATTGTTGATGGTAACTGGTGTGCCACCCGGAATTGTGGCAAGATTAACGCCTCCATTGGGATATCCCGCCAAAACAAATGGCCCCGAGATGCCTGGCCCCCAAAGAAACAATCCAAAGGCATCGTTAAATGATGAAGGCGACCATTCCGGGTATTCATCAGAGCCAAACATATAGTTGAATACAAGGGTGTCTCCAGAAGGGATAAAATCAAATTCAAGTACAATGCCATTGGTTACACCCGCGTTGGCAATATCGTTGAGGTGCGGGTCAAAAGCAACGTTTGGAGTAGCAGGCATGTTGTTGGTGGCTCCACCTTGATTATTTGGCCCTGGCGCCCCTATGGCATTTCCAGTAGTTAATACCAAACCATTACCAATTGGAAATAAGGCATTTGTATTGGTAAAGTAGCCCATATTGCTTTGTGGGGTGTTAGCCAAAGCGGGGTTGCCATTGATAGTTATATTAAATGCAGTAACGCCAAATCCAAGCAAAACATTTTCAACTAATTGCTGAGGTGTTTGGGTGGTTGAAACCGAAATGGGTTGTGCTAACAACGCTCCAAAAGAGCTAATAAAAATGAGCTGTAAAATTATTTTCATGATCGCTTTTGTTATCCTTGGGACGTTAATTTAATGAAAATAGTTGCATTACAAAATTAATATATTCGACCAGGCCATAAAAACCATGATTTTTCGCAACTTTGAACAATAGAATAATTATGGAAAAAACACAGCATTTTATTGATCACAACAAAGACAGATTTCTCAACGAATTGTTTGAATTATTGCGCATTCCGTCTGTCTCTGCCGATCCAAATTTTCAAAAAGATGTCACCTCTTGCGCCGAACACTTAGTAAAGCATCTTCAAGAAATAGGTCTTGATAACGTTGAACTTATTGCTACTGCTGGCCACCCTATAGTTTACGCGCAAAAAATACTCAACGAGGCGCTACCAACAGTATTGGTATACGGCCACTATGATGTCCAACCCGCAGATCCTTTAGAATTGTGGCACACGCCAGCATTCGAGCCCGTAGTAAAGCAAACAGATATTCATCCACAAGGTGCTATTTTTGCACGCGGAGCATGCGATGACAAAGGTCAATTTTTTATGCATGTCAAAGCAATTGAGGCCATGCTTCAATCAGGTGAGCTACCTTGTAATGTAAAGCTAATGATCGAGGGCGAAGAGGAGGTCGGGAGCCCAAACTTGGCCTTGTTCGTTTCAAAAAACAAAGAAAAATTAAAGGCAGATATTATTTTGGTTTCTGATACCGGAATGTTGGCCAATGACACCCCATCCATTACAACAGGCCTCAGAGGCCTGAGCTATGTTGAGGTGGAGCTAACGGGCCCAAATCGAGATTTACACTCAGGGCTATATGGCGGTTGTGTTGCCAACCCGATAAATGTCTTAACTAAAATGATTGCTAGTCTGCACGATGACAACATGCGTATTACTATCCCTGGTTTTTACGACAAGGTTGTTGAGCTCTCTGATGAAGACAGGGCAGAAATGGCAAAAGCACCCTTCTCTGAAAAAGCTTATTGTGAGGCCTTACAAATTGACACAACTTATGGCGAGGCAACTTACAGCACAATGGAGCGCGGCTCCATCCGACCAACACTTGATGTCAATGGCATATGGGGTGGTTATACTGGAGAAGGAGCAAAAACCGTTATTGCCTCCAAAGCGTTTGCAAAAATTTCTATGCGACTTGTACCAGATCAAGACCCTGAAGAAATCACACAATTATTCTTGAATCATTTTGAGCGCATTGCGCCCAAGGGCGTTCGGGTAAAAGTGCAACCGCACCACGGCGGCCAACCAGTAGTAACTCCAACAAACTCTCCGGCCTATGCGGCGGCCAGCAAGGCCTACGCCCACACCTTTGGAAAAAACCCAATCCCGGTTCGCAGCGGGGGCAGCATTCCAATTATTGCCATGTTTGAACAAGAATTGGGCCTGAAAACTATTTTGATGGGCTTTGGCCTTGATAGCGATGCCATTCATAGCCCCAATGAGCACTTTGGCCTATTTAATTTTTACAAAGGCATAGCAACCACCCCTTATTTTTTTAAATACTTCAGCGAGCAGCAACAATGAGAAAAATAATTTATTTGAGCCTTGTGTTTTTAGGCTTGTTTGCATGTAAGTCTATTGAGGAGCCCATAGAATATATAAGCTATGACGGCTCTTCAGTGGAGCTTTTCAGCGGACAACTGATTAAGGTGAAGGCGGGTTTTCATGTTGAAAATAAATTATGGGTGCCTCTAAAAATGAAACCAGGATCTTTTGAATTATTTATTGACCAACAAAAAATAGGCGATCTTTATATTGACTCAACCGTAAAACTCAAGGCGCATTCTCAAAGCGCACTCAAAGTACCACTGCGCATCGTTCCAGAGCCAGGATTCATTACGATTGCCTACAAAGCCACAAAAAAACCTGTGGCCAATATTAAAATAAGCGGCTACCCAAAAATAGGCACAGCCTTTGTATATAAAACCAGCCGATTTTCAATAGAACGCCAATTCGAAACCTCCCAGTTCACCCCTTATTTCCCCTCCTTCTGATGCGCTCAATTCAAGCCCCTAAAAAACTATTTTTACTCGATGCTTATGCGCTTATTTACCGTGCATATTTTGCCTTTGCAAAAAACCCGCGCATCAATTCAAAGGGAGAAAACACATCGGCGGCATTTGGGTTTACCAATGTGCTCATTGATGTACTTAAAACCGAACAGCCAACGCACATTGCCGTTGTGTTTGATCCGCCCGGAGGGTCAGCCCAGCGTCAAGAAGAATTTGTGGAATACAAGGCACAAAGAGAGGAGATGCCTGAAGACATTCGATCCATGATTCATCCGATCAAACAGATCGTAAGAGCATTTAACATCCCTATTCTCGAAGTGCCAGGTTTTGAGGCTGATGATGTGATAGGAACGGTCGCAAAATTGGCCGAACCCAGAGGATTCATCACTTACATGATGACCCCAGATAAAGATTATGCTCAACTTGTCAGCCCGCAAACATTTATTTATAAACCGGCAAGAGGGGGGAACCCACCTGAAATTTTAGGGGTAAAAGAAGTGTGCGAAAAATTTGAAATACAAAACCCGCTTCAGGTAATCGATATCTTAGGATTATGGGGCGACGCCTCAGACAATATTCCAGGAATTCCCGGGATTGGTGAAAAAACAGCGAAGTTGTTGGTAGCTAAATACGGTTCCATGGAGGCCCTTTTTGCACATAGCTATGAACTCAAAGGAAAACAAAAGGAAAATGTCGAGGCCTTTCAACAACAGGGCTTGATGTCAAAGTCGTTGGCCACCATCATCAGAGATGTGCCTGTTGAATTCGATGAGAAAGAACTTGCCGTTTGCGACCCTGACGCCGCCGCCATCAAAGAAATATTCACCGAGCTTGAATTTAGAACCTTGGCCAAACGGATCTTAGGAGAAGAGATTGTGATTACTCAACAAATGGCTAACCAAACAGAACCACAACTAGATTTGTTTGGTGTACAAAGTATGCTCGAGCCGCAAGTGGCATTGCCCACAAGTAGTTATAAAACAATCGCCACCGAGAAACCAAGCTACCACCTAATCAATACACCTGAAGAACGAAAGGAATTATTGGAGTTGCTTTTAAAGCAAAGCGAGGTGTGTTTTGATACCGAAACAAACTCCATAGATGCCTTGCACGCCGATTTAGTGGGAATGTCCTTTTGCTACAAACCAAGGGAAGCATTTTATGTCTCGGTTCCTCAGAACTTTGATCAAGCCAAGCAGATTGTCAATGAGTTTTCTGCTGTTTTTGAAGATATTTCTATTGAAAAAATCGCACACAACATCAAGTATGATTTAAAGGTCTTGCATCGCTATGGAATACAGGTCAAAGGCCCAATATTTGACACGATGATTGCCCAATATTTGATCAATCCGGAGGCCAAACAGGGCATGGATTTTTTAGCCACCTATTATTTAAACTACCAACCTATTTCCATTGAGGAATTGATCGGAAAAAAAGGAAAGAATCAAGGAAATATGGCGGATTTATCGCCAGAACAAGTAAAAGATTACGCTTGTGAAGACGCCGACATAACACTTCAACTTAAAAAAGTGTTGGCGCCAGAAATTGAAAAGCCACATTTACACCACTTGTTTTATGATGTAGAGATGCCGCTAGTCGAGGTGCTCAAAGAAATTGAGCAAGAAGGCATTGCTATTGATGTTGCCGCACTCACTAATTATGCAATTTCTTTAGAAGCAAGGCTATTGGCCTTAGATACAGAAATTAAGGATCTTGCGGGTCAAGATTTTAATATTGATTCTCCGCGTCAACTAGGAGAAATATTGTTTGAAAAACTAAAGATTTCTAGTAAAGCCAAGAAGACCAAAACGGGTCAGTACGCCACCTCTGAGGATGTGTTGCAGAAACACGAACATGACCATCCAATCATTGGGCTTATATTAGAATATAGGCAATTGCGCAAACTCAAAAGCACTTACGTGGACCCACTCCCCACCATGTGCGATCCAGTTGACGGAAGAATTCACAGTAACTTTATGCAGACAGTTACAGCCACGGGCCGCCTTAGTTCCAACAACCCGAATTTGCAAAATATTCCGGTTCGTTCGGCCAAGGGAAGAGAAATTAGACGCGCCTTCGTGCCTCGGAGCCAAGAATTTCAATTGATGGCTGTAGATTATTCGCAAATAGAACTTCGGATTATCGCAGCATTGTCTAAGGACCCAAACATGATCTCTGCCTTTAAGAGCGGCCACGACATTCATGCCGCTACCGCGGCAAAAGTTTTTAACGTGCCTTTAGAGCAAGTAACTAGAGAGCAGCGCAGCGCGGCTAAAGCGGTCAATTTTGGAATCATTTACGGGCAGTCGGCCTTTGGTTTGGCACAAAACCTGCAAATTTCAAGGACCGAAGCCAAAGGAATTATTGATGCGTATTTTGAACAATACGACACCATTAAATCCTACATGACCAATGTGATTGCCCAGGCTCGAGAGCAAGGATTTGTAGAAACGATCCTTAAACGCCGCCGATATCTGCCAGACATTCATTCGGCTAATGCTGTGGTGCGCGGTTTTGCTGAACGTAACGCGATCAACGCACCTATTCAAGGGTCGGCGGCCGATATTATTAAAATGGCCATGATCGCCGTCTATAAAGCAATGAATAAAGAGAAACTAAAATCAAAAATGATTTTACAGGTTCATGACGAATTGGTCTTTGATGTTCATCGGGACGAGCTTCAAATCATGCAGCAACTTGTCAAGACAGCAATGGAAGCTGCTGTTGAGATGGAGGTTCCTATGGAGGTAGAAATGAAAGCAGCAGAAAATTGGCTCGAGGCCCACTAACAAACTTCAGATATCTTTGTACTAGAAAAATTAATTATGGAAATACTTATCAAAGCAGCCCAACTTATTACCTCTCTGGCCATTCTGGTTACACTCCACGAATTTGGACATTTCATTCCGGCCAAATTATTTAAGACCAGAGTAGAAAAATTTTATCTTTTTTTCAATCCTTATTTTTCTTTTTTTAGATGGAAAAAGGTCAATGGTCTGCGCAAAAAATCATGGTTATCTAAATCTGCTCCTGCAGATTGGTCTGAAGACCCTAACACAACAGAGTGGGGCATAGGCTGGGTGCCACTTGGTGGATATGTTAAAATTGCAGGCATGATAGACGAGTCTATGGATACCGAGCAATTAAAAAACGAGCCCCAACCCTGGGAATTCCGAAGTAAGAAAGCTTGGCAACGACTGATTATTATGATAGGTGGCGTTACTGTCAATTTGGTATTGGGTTTCATTATTTACATTGGGGTCGTATTCACTTGGGGCCAATTAGCACTTGATCAAACCAAATTAAAAGAAGGGTTGGCCGTACACCCCTATTTGAATCAATTTGGAATTTCAAGCGGCGATAAAATCCTAGCTGTTGAATCCAAAGCACCACTCAACTTAGATGATGTCAATAAAGGAATTATATTGCGTGGAGCAAGAAATATTACACTTCAACACCCCAATGGTCAGGTTGTAAAAGTGAAATTACCCACTGATATTGATCAGCAACTTTTCGAGGCAGGGGCGTTTCCTGCCTTTGCAATGAGGGCGCATAAAATTTCAGTTGCAGAAGTGAGTAAAAATTCTCCTGCCCGCAAAGGCGGCATGCAAGAAAAGGACATGATTTTTGAGGTCAACGGCAGCCCGGTGCAGTATTACGATGAATTTCAAGCGGCGCTATTTGCCAACAAAAGCAAAAATGTTACCATTAAGGTTGCTCAAAATGGCGACTCAAAAGACACCATTACGCGTGATGTTTGGGTAAACGCCAACGGAACCATTGGGATTCTGACAAATTTGGAGTATGTTGATCGACAGGCCATCTATGATAAAAAATATGGCTTTGCCCAGAGCATTGGTATTGGTATGAATTATGGTTTCAATACGCTTTCTGACTACGTAAGTCAGTTTAAATTTATTTTTACTAAAAAAGGCGCCACACAAATAGGAGGCTTTGCTTCTATTGGCAATATGTTTCCTCCGCTTTGGGATTGGCACACCTTTTGGCTCACAACAGCACTGCTGTCTATCATTTTAGCCTTCATGAATATTTTACCCATACCCGCACTAGACGGAGGCCATGTGGTCTTTTTACTTTATGAAATGATCACTGGTAAAGAGGCGCCACAAAAGGTCTTGGAGGTAGCGCAATATATTGGTATTTTTCTTTTACTTTCTTTGATGATTTATGCCAATGGCGCCGATTTGGTGCGCTGGTTACTCAATTAACGGATTATGCAACGATATCAAAATTACATTCTCGGACAATGGGTGGACGGCACAGGAGTGGAAACCCCGCTTTTTAATGCCTTAACAGGAGCTCAGTTTGGTGAAGTATCTAGCTTAGGAATTGATTTTAGCGAGGTACTTGATTATGGCCGGAGCCATGGTTCTGCCTTAAGAAAAATGACCTTCCAAGAAAGAGGCCGCATGTTAAAGGCCTTGGCCTTATACTTATTGGAAAGAAAAGAGAAGTATTACCAAGCTTCAGCTTGGACAGGAGCAACTAAAATAGATTCTTGGATCGACATCGAAGGGGGTATCGGCAACTTGTTTGCTAACGCTAGTTTGCGCCGCCAATTTCCAGATTTGCCTTACTATGTGGACGGTGTTGCGGCGCCTCTCTCCAAAAACGGCACTTTTATAGGGCATCACATAATGGTACCTAAAGAGGGAGTGGCAATTCACATCAATGCTTTTAATTTTCCTATTTGGGGAATGCTAGAAAAAATTGCTGTTAACCTCATGGCGGGCGTACCGGCTGTAGTTAAGCCGTCCGAATACACTTGTTTCTTAACGGAAGTAATGGTTAGAGACATCATTGATTCTAAAATTTTACCAGAAGGTTCATTGCAGTTGGTGTGTGGTTTGGGTAGAGGCCTTCTGGACTCAGTAGATAGCCGAGACACAATCACATTTACAGGAAGTGCCACAACGGGGAAGCAACTGCAGTCCTTACCCCAAATAGCAGCGCAAAGCGTGAGTTTCAATTTGGAAGCAGACTCCTTGAATGCAACTATACTAGGGCAATCCGCTACCCCGGGAACAGAAGAGTTTGAGCTTTTTGTCAAGGAGTGTGTCAAAGAAATGACAGTCAAGGCTGGTCAAAAGTGTACAGCCGTCCGTCGAATTATGGTTCCAGAAAGTCTACTAGATGACGTTCAGAGCGCAATAGTTGCTCGATTGGCCGGCATTAAACTAGGCGACCCATCTATTGAAGGAGTTCGCATGGGGGCCTTGGCTACTAAGTTGCAGGTGGAGCGTGTTGGTGCAAGTGTGGCAGAGTTAGCAAAAAGTCAGCAAATAGTATTTGGCGATCTAGTTGATTTTGAGGTGCTCGGCGCTAGCAAAGTCGACGGCGCTTTTTATCCTCCGGTTTTATTTCGCAACGAAAATCCATTTGAAGCAAGAGCTGTACACGAAATTGAAGCTTTTGGCCCCGTTGCTACTATAATGCCATACAAAGACATGCCCCAAGCCATAGAATTGGCAAAAATGGGTAAGGGATCTTTGGTGTCCTCTATTGTGACGCCTAATAACAATGAAGCTATAGAATATGTGATGGGAGCCGCAAGTATGCATGGCCGCATTTTAGTACTCAATAAAGATTGTGCCAAAGAGAGCACAGGCCATGGTTCTCCGATGCCTCTATTAACACACGGAGGCCCAGGCCGCGCAGGTGGAGGTGAGGAAATGGGGGGCAAACGCGGGGTCTTACATTACTTGCAACGCACAGCAATTCAAGGTCACCCCTCAACGATTACCGCCATCACCCAACAGTTTCAGGTTGGCGCAGCTATGCCAGAGGCAGAGCCGCATGTTTTTAGAAAGCATTTTGAGCAGCTCGTTGTGGGTGAAACAGTATTTACTCATAAGCATACTGTTACTGATGCTGACATCGTAAATTTTGCTAACGTGTCGGGCGATAATTTTTATGCCCATATGGACGCCACTTCTTTAGAGGGAACAATTTTTGAGCGCCGTGTAGCCCATGGATATTTTATATTGTCCAAAGCTGCTGGTCTTTTCGTGGACCCTAAAAAGGGACCTGTTCTGCTAAATTATGGCATAGAAGAGGCGCGCTTTACCAAGCCTGTTTATCCTGGAGCAACCATTGGGGTTCGTTTTACTGTTAAAGAAAAAGTTGATCAAGAAAAACGCAGCCCAGACGACATAGCAAAAGGAATCGTAAAGTTTCTTGTAGACGTATATGATGAAACCGGAGAAACTGTGGCCCTTGCCACCATTCTTACCATGGTAAAAAAACTCAACCAAGAAGAATAAAATTAATGCACTACTTTTTTGGGTCGTCAAACTCAACTTCGAGTTTGTCCATGTCGTAGTCAGTATCTTCGTAATAATTATCAAAGAAGGGCTCTTGCAAAGATTTGATATTTATCTGCCTTTCTAATGTTAGTAACAATGAAGGAAGAATGATGAGGTTGGTAATGGTACCCACAAAGATGGTTATAGACACCAACAATCCAAGGGCTTGTGTTCCGCCAAATTGAGAAAATGAGAACATCATAAATCCACAAAGCAACACAATTGAGGTATAAACAATCCCCAAGCCTGTTTCTCTTAAGGAATGTAAAATAGCAAATCGGGTATCCCAGGAGTGGAGTTTTAATTCGTTTCGGTATTTGCCTAGGAATAATATGGCGTTATCGACCGTAATGCCCAGGGCTATACCAAAAACAAGTATCGTAGAAGGTTTAAGTGGAATTTGAAGATAACCCATCATGCCCGCCGTAAAAAGCAAAGGAATTACATTTGGTATCATTGAAACAATGATAATTCTTATAGACCGGAATAAAAATCCAATCATAATGGCAATCGATACTATGGCAAAAACCAAACTTTGCAATAAATTGGTAAATAAGTACTTGGTGCCTTCAGTTTGTACTACTTTGATCCCTGTAAAAACAGGTTCAAAATAAGACTTGTTGATTGCGCTTCTTAGTTTTTTATCAAAACCTGGTTTTTTAGCATAAGTTTTAACTAGGCTTGGATCGAGGTCAAATGCCATTTGTTTGTCTTCATTTCCTGCGGCAAGATTACTGCATAAATCATTGAAAACGTCCGAATGGTCATACATTAAACTATCCAGTATATCCACCTGTCCTTTAGTTATTTTTCCGTATAATCGTTCGATTTGTGGTTTGTCTGGATTGAGAATTTCTTCGATTTTTTGCTTGTGATGATCCAGCGCTGGGGCGACCTTATCCACGCTCAAATCTTTCATTTGCATGCGAATTCGAAGTGTGGTATGCGCGGTGTCTACTAGGCTTTTTAATGTTACTGCACCACCATTAAGGCTGCTTAAATCAAGTTTATCAATGTATTTTTTGAGGCGAAGTTTGTCGCGGTTAGAAATAATTGTGAATTTATTTTCATCGCCCCCATGATAGGCCATGTTAATGGACTTGATCAAGTCAATATAAGAGATGCTTTTTGAGAAGAGCGTATCTTGACTGAAGCTTTCTTGAATTGCTTCAATCTTTCGCATGGTATTGATGTTGAACAGGCGGCCTTTCTCCTTATAGTCTATGGTAATTTCAAACGGAATTGACCCTCCAAAATTCTTTTCTATAAATTTGATATCAAGTAGAATTGGATCGTCTTTTGGTAGGTCGCTGGTGATGTTACCCGTGGAGTAAATTTTGGTCATGCCATAAAGGCTAAAGAGCACCAACACAACAGCACTGATATAAACGACAGGCCTGTATTTGGTCACAATTTTAACCGATAGGTCTAAAAACCATTGAGAAGATTGCCTAGTGAGGTGATGTAAATGTCGTGGCTTAGGGTCTCCAACAAAAGAGGTGAAAATGGGTAAAATGGTCAATGACAGGGCGAAAACCACCATGATATTCCAGCTCGAGATTAAGCCAAATTCAGCAAGTTTATCAGAGCTAGTAAAGGTTACAAAACCTACTGCGGTAGTAACGTTGGTTAAAAAAGTGACAGAACCAACACGCTTGATCATTACAAATAGCGCCTTCATGTTGCTATTTAATCGTATATATTCCTGATGATATCTTGTAAATAAAAATACACAATTAGGCACGCCAATAACAATCAACAAAGGCGGCACAAGCGCCATAATGATGGACAGGGTGTAGCCCATAAACGCAATGCTACCCAAGGCCCAAATCACTGAAATAAAAACAATCGTATTGCTGATCATCATTATTTTAAAGGACCTAAATATGAGATACATTAAAAGTGAGGAAGCTAGAATAGATAGCGCCAAAAAGATATACATTTCAGACACGATTCTTTTGGCAACAACCACTCGAATGTGCGGCAACCCAGCAAAATAGAGCTTGCCAAAATGCTTGTCATAGGATTTTGCAAGTTCTTCTATTTCCAAGACCACCTTGGATTTTTTAGGGTTCGATAATACTTTTTCATCGATGCCAATCATTAGCAATGAGACATTGCTTACATCGTTGTATAACAGTCCTCGATAAATAGGGTTTTTTCTAACGTCTTCTTTGATTTCCCCTATGGACTTGTCTCTAAAAGTGGTGTCTGAAAAAATACGATGAATTTCAAATTCATTTTTGGCAATATTGTTGGTCATGCCAAAAAGTGTGGCTTCGGACACCACATTATTCACCCCATTGATTTTCAAAATTCTATACCCGAGTTCACGCCATTTTTTAAAATTAGATTCGGTATACAGGCTTTTGGTCTGAACTGCAATCACCAAGGTGGATCCATCTTCCCCGAATTGGAGCTTGAAGTTTTCGTAATCCATCTGGATTGGGTCGTCTTTGGGCAAAGTATTGCCCACCCTGTTGTCTACTTTAAGGGCGGTTGCGGCAAAATAACCAAAGAAAACAGTAATAATGGCTATAATGGCAAGTATAAACAAGCGATTACGCAATATAAAACTGGCTATTCTACTCCACATAAAATTAAATGTACAAAAAAGTAAGCGGTGAAGTTACAAATTATTGTACAATAATGCAGTCATTAGCCCTTATTCTGAAAGGTCAAAATTATCAAAGTTGCATCTTGAAGCCCAATATAAAAGCTCGGGGCATGGCAGGCCTATATCCCTGTGGCAGATTGGCAACAGCATTTTGATTGTTGGCCATGTTTTGCACACTCAAGTAGGTCTTCCACGTCGCATTGAGCTGATATTGAACGGATAAGTCAAGCAACAAATAAGCAGGGATGCAATTCACAGATGAATAAGGCTGGTTCAGGGTGGGCACAACTAGGGCGCCTTGACTTGGTTTGATTCTTGTGGCGCTTACATAGTTTGCACTCAACAGGGCACAACAGTTCTTGGTCTCTACGCCGGCGCTCATGCCCAAAAGATGAGGAGCAATAAAAGGAATTTGATCACCGGTGTTTATAATTCCGCTCCCCCAATCACCACCCCCGTTAATAAAGGTCTCGGAAAAGAGGGCTTGAGTATAAGTATAATTGGCCTTGATTGGTATAGAGACCGTAAGGAGTTGTATTTGTTTTTGCAAGCTCAATTCAAACCCTTGTATGTTTGCTTGCCCCGCATTGAATTGCTCGCCGCTACCTGCGCCTCCGCCAGATATATTGTCGGAGCCAAGTAAATTCTGATAAGCACTTCTAAAAATAACGGCTTGAATTTGGTTTCTTTTTGTACAATATCTATAACCGAATTCATAATTGATTGCTTTTTCGGCTCTTGCTTGGTTTGCCTGGTTTGCACTTGGCATACCAGGAGGAGAAAAACCCTTGTGTGCGCCTACAAACAACAGTTGCTCAGCATTGATTCCATAATCCAAAGATACTCCAGGCAACCATTCAAAAATGTTGTTTTGGGCGGTAGTTTTACTTGAGCCAGACCTTGAAAAATCATTGTTTCCAAAATTTTCCATGTTTAATATGATTTGTTCATTTCTTACACCTGCGCTTAACCCCCATTTTTGCCACTCGAATTTGTAATTCACAAATGAGGCAAATGACAAACCAGATCGGATTTGATTTTCTTGATTGCCTTGTTCGCCCCCATCTGTTAATAACATGATTGCGTTATTCATATAATAGGTGCTTTGAGTACCATATCTACTAGCTAAATCTTGATGTAACCGGAACCCTAACTCAAGTTTATTTAAAACCGCGCCTGTTTTGAACTCATAGTTGGCATAGGTCTGAATGCCTCTAGTGAAATAGGTGCGCGCAGCACTTCGAAAAACCACTTCTCCATCTGCTTGTCCAACCATGATATTATAGGCATCAATTTCAGTAAGGGGGTCAGCAAGTATGGCATTGATACTTTTTGTGCCAAAACTATATGCGCGCCCCCAATCACGAAAGGTTTTTGTAAGATATGCGCTGCTGCTGATCTGTAAATTTTTTAGCGGCCTAAGCACATGTTGCAAAATCAAGTGATTGTGCCATAAGTTCAATTGGTCTTTTTGCGTGCCAGCATATCTTCTCAAGGGGTTGGCGATAAAATCACTGTAGGTTAGGCCAAGATAGGTTTCATTGGACTGTTCTTCGGTATGGAGAATTTTAAGTTGAAGGCTTTGTTGAACTTTTGCTTTACTGGCGCTCTGCCAGCGTATTTTACCAAGATAATCCCGACGATCAAACCCTGTATTGCCCCCACCGTCAAGCTGCTTGAAGCCAGTTGCAGCAACCCTGTTCAACTCAAATAAATAGCTCAATTGCCCCTTGGTTTCTCCAACCCAAAAACGTTCTTGATTCATACCAAAGCTTCCATAACTTCCCTGCCCGAATGCGCTGAATTGTAAAGGAATCTTTGTTGAATGTAAATTCAAAGCCCCCCCAATGGTATATGGGCCATGTTTAATTTGGCTGCTACCCTTGAGCACTTCAAGACTTGCTATGCGCGCAAAAGTAGGGAAGTAGTAAGCTGATGGGTCAGCATAAGGAGCGGGCGCTATGAGGATGCCGTCTTCCATAAGTGTAATTTTCGCACTGCGATTAACGGGTGTGCCACGCATGCCAATATTTGGCCTTAATCCAAAGCCCTCTTCATCTCGAATTTGTACTCCTGGCACGCTGCGCAGCACTTTATTGATGTCGTTTTGATTGAGTTTTTCTAATTGTGCAGGACTAATTCTTGTTGCCGATCCACCAATAAAATTAGTTTGTAAGCCGATAATCGAAACCGACTGGGTTTCTATCGTTCGAAGAGAGTCGGCGGTGGGAAATTCTTGCGCACCAAGGTAAAAAACTGAAAATAGACAAAGAAAAAAGAAAAGACGCATCCTTATTTAGATTAAATATAAATAACAATGCAAAAGTAAGGCGTGCAAAAGAAAAGGAAAATACCATTTTGATGGTATTTTCAATCAAAAAGAAAAGAAAGTCGGGATGACAGGACTTGAACCTGCGACTTCTCGCCCCCCAGACGAGTACTCTACCAACTGAGCTACATCCCGAATTAAAAAAACCTAGAAACGTTTAGGTAAAAACAAAGATAAGCATCAATTTTTGATGCATCGCACAGAGAAACCACCAGATTTATAGTACGCACCTAACAGAGGGTCAAGTTGTTTTTTCTTGAGGTCAAAAGTATAGGCGCTATAAGCAGTGGCGGTGTCGGAGCTCCAATAGCAGGCATAATCATCTTTACCAGCAAAGATCCCGCTTTCTTTACGGTATCCTGAGCCATAGGCGTGAAAATGAAGCGCATCAGCATCTGGATAATTACCTATAAAGGAGTTGTGTTGCAAGGCCAATGCATCTTTGTCTAGTTTTGTTAAGTCTGAGATAAGCTCAAAATAGTTTGAATTGGCGGCAATTTTCCATCCTTTGGGGGCTAATCCCCTAGGGTCATTTACCGCATACCAATTATATAGTTTCCCAAATTGTTGGCCAAGCTTTGGGTCGTTGTTGTAATAACACCAAGCCGGAGTACAGGTATTACCTGCTTTTTTCCATTCCTCTTTGGTTTTGGCTTGCCAAATGGGGTCTCCGTTTTTAAAATGAGGTTCGTTTAAGTTTTGAGCCATCCAAATTTGCTTTCCTATTTGGCATGATTCATAAGCCAGGCTGGGCTCAACTTCTTTGAATACCACAGGCTTTTTGGTTTTGCGCTTCTTTTCAACAGCCGGAGTGCTGCAAGCACAAACGAAACAACAAAATAGGAGAAGCAGGGAAAAAATTCGCATGCCTAAAATTAGACATTTCATGGTTAAAACTTGAATAGCTTGAAAACAAAAAACCCTCAATTCGTTTAGAATTAAGGGTTTTTCTCACAATATTGTACTCGAGGCGGGACTTGAACCCGCACGGGCAAATGCCCACAGGATTTTAAGTCCGGCGTGTCTACCGATTCCACCACTCGAGCTCAAAAGAGCGAGAAACGGGATTCGAACCCGCGACCCCGACCTTGGCAAGGTCGTGCTCTACCAACTGAGCTATTCTCGCTTAAAACTCCCATTAACGCTTGGCCTTTGCCTTGCTAGGGGCGACAAAGTTAAGTATTTTTTTATTTTTTCAAAATACTAAGCAAGTTTTTCCTTGCGATTTTTAAAATAAAAATACAACCCAGTAAGGGGCAAGAGTAATGAATAGTTGTAGTACAGGTCTTCAAAAGGGATAGTGATCATGCGCCATCCGATGATATGCTCCCCACTATACCATACAATAGGCGCAGAGGTTACGGCGCCGGTAAGTACGCCATTGACAATGAAAAAAGGAATCAAGCAAAGTAAATAGGCCCATGTAAAATCTTGAAACCACAAACGTTTTCTAAATATTACTGTGAGCATGATGCTAGTAAAGGATGCTGAAATTGTATAGTTATTGGAACCATACAATAACACCCAAAATAATGCACTAATCATAACTACAAACGCGAAATAGGGCGCTATGGTTTTTTTATTTCGATTTGGAAAATAAGCCTCCACAACTTTGAGAATAAAAATAAAATTGTAAGGAATGACAACAAAAAAGAGCACTTCCTCTAGGGGTAAATGACCAAAATATATGCCCATTAAGTATTTGGGATTGAAACCCCAAACCCCCCATTGAGTAAAAAACTCATCCCAAACTAGAAAAGGAATGGCAACTGCAATTGTTGCGAGAAATACAAATTTCCATTCTTTGTAAAAAGCCACTTTTTTGTCAAAACTGAGTAAAAAAGGACCTGCAAACGAAAGCAATATGACCCATCCATACAGACTCATGCGCTTTGTTTATTTTTGAATTTTTTAGCACTTTCTATATAAAACTTCAGAGGAACCAATAGCATACCAAAGCACTCTCCATGTTCTTTACCTAGGTGTTTGTGATGTATTTTATGCGCTCGGCGAATGGCATAAAAATAAGGGTGTTCGATGTCTCTTAACCATTTAAATCTGCGGTGGATATAAACATCATGAATCAGAAAATAAGCCAAGCCATAAGCGGCGATCCCAAAACCAATCCACACCGGAAAATACACCTGATTCATCAATCCTAACATGATACACAACCAAGATGGGATGGCATAAATAAGAAAGAATACGTCGTTTTTTTCAAAAAACCCTGGCTCTACTTGATGGTGGTCTTTGTGAAAATACCACATCAGGCCATGCATCACGTATTTGTGTGTAGCCCAAGCCATAAATTCCATTCCAAAGAAAGTTCCAATTGTTACGAGGGGCCCCCACCAAGTTATCATAGGTCAAAATTTAGCACTGAAAAAAATACCGACATAAATATAAACAAGGCAACAGCAACATTGTTTTTTTCATTGAGCCGCCACTTGCGATAAATAGTCTGGAGCACAAGTGAAAGCAGTAGCCAACAAATGTAATTGAATACAGGGATTTTTCCATTGTGCCAATTCCAAAAACCAAGCTTTACTGCAACAGGCTCCATTAAAAAGTCTAAAAATACCATGAGCAATGAAGCCAATGCTACTTCGACCCAAAAATGAAGCTTCAAAGTAGCCAATAGCGAGGCACTAACAATACTAAGCATTGCCCAATTGATTCCGATGATCAGCGGCACACCAAGTAATTTTGGTCCTAAAATATGGCCGTATTGGTACTGTCCAAAAAGAGCGCCCGTGTGTACCCCAATCCATTCTGCAAGCATTCCCAAGCCGAATGCGGTTATCATAAATAACCAAAATGCGCTACTATGTTTTTTTCTGGCCAAAATCAATACTCCAAAAGAAAGCAAGAGGTGAAAAAAAGAAAGCCCCACAAAAAAAGATTTATACGAGTCAAGAGAGATCCCAAGTAAACCGACTAAATAAAAGATCCCGATAAATAAAATCAGCTTGCGATTCAAATTTTAGTGTTTTTTTCAATAAAATCCTGCCCAGTTATCATGTTTTCAATTATTGTGGCAAGAGGAGTATGTTTAAAAGACAATTGTTTTTGAATTTTGTTGCAATCATATTGATGCACCTCAAAAGCGGATCGAACCGTTTCTATACTCAGTCCAGAACGCTTTTTGCTGATATGGCACCAAAGCTCATGTGCGGCGGCAAGAGCAAATGCCAAAAACTTTGGGGCTGCAATTCTTGGCGCTTTCTTGTTAAGTCGATTTGCAAAAGCACTGAACAGAGCTTTAAAGGTTTGGTTGGGGCCCACTACTAAAAACCTTTCATTGTATATATTTTTAGCAACGAGCTCTGCCATTGCCCAAGCAACATCGCGGGCATCTACAACTGCATTTGCCCCTGGAGTATAAAAAAGCAGACCATTTTTTGCCGTATCAAGCATTTGTAAGGATGGGCTTAGGGGCGCTGCCGGACCAAGGATCACACAGGGGTTCACTATAACTGCCCTTAGCCCTTCTTCAATTCCTCGCCAAACTTCTTTTTCAGCCATGCGCTTGGAAATCCCATATCCACTGTGTTGCCCCCCTTCTAGCCACTTGGCATTTTCATTAATTGCAAGGCCTTTAGCGCCTATGGCTGCTGTTGAACTCACATGACAAAAATGCTGTACGCCGTTTAAAATAGATAAATCGACCAATTGGGCAGTAACGTATCGATTTTGTTGAATGCAGGATTCAAAATCTGCTTTAAAAAATGACACCAGCGCGGCACAATGATAGACATGGGTACTTCCTTCAATCAATGATTTGAGATCGTCAATGTCTAGCAGATCTGCCTGAACCCAATCTACATTTTGCCATTTATCTGTGGCAAGGGCGCCAAAATAATAGTCAAACAAGGCTTTAACGAAAGTTATTTTTTCTTTATTGCGGTATGCAGCCCTGACACGTTGGTTGCGGGAAGTAAGCTCCACTAATACGTGGCTGCCCAAGAGTCCGGTTGCGCCGGTGACTAAATTCAACATTTTAAATCAATGCTGATTTTTGTAATACGTTTCTATCGCCATCATTATTTTCTCTGCGGTATATTGTAATTGATTATCAGTATGAGCCGATGAAACAAAGCCAACTTCATAGCCACTCGGTCCAAAATAAACGCCGTTATCTAACAGAAAATGATGTATAAAGTTAAAGGCAGACATATCACTATTAATTTGATTAGCGGCGGAAATACGCTTTTTACCGTTGAACGAAAACCAAAAAATAGACCCAATACAAATAAGTTCTACAGGAAATGATTTTTCTTGGGCAAACTGATTTATTTGATCAACAAACTGTTGTGTGCGCTTGGCGAGATTGGCATAAAAACCATCAGCTGCACAAAGCTCAAGTTGTGCCAATCCGGCAGCCATTGCTACTGGATTTCCAGAGAGCGTTCCTGCCTGATATACAGGGCCTTCTGGTGAAACATGCGACATAATTGAGTTGCTCGCCCCATAGGCTCCAACAGGAAGCCCACCACCAATAATTTTTCCATAAGTGACTATATCGGGCTGTATACCATAAAGCTCTGAGGCACCACCAAATGCGACCCGAAATCCAGATATTACCTCATCGAAAATAAGCAACACCCCAAATTTTGTACAAAGTGAACGCAGTAAAAGTAAAAATGAGCGGTCTTGCAATAAGAGGCCGTTATTGGCAGGAATTGGTTCAATAATGACAGCAGCGAGGTTTTGATGGTGCTCTTCAAAGCAAGCTATCAATGCAGCTTCATTATTTAAGGGCAAAACAAGCGTTTGATTGGCAAATGCTTCTGGTACGCCGGCGCTAGACGAAGTGCCAAAGGTGACAAGCCCGCTTCCTGCCTGAACAAGTAAGGCATCGACATGACCATGATAACAGCCGTCAAATTTTAAAATTTTTTCTTTACCAGTAGCTCCTCGGGCCAAACGCAAAGCACTCATTACAGCTTCAGTACCCGAACTAGTAAAACGAATTTTATCGATAAATGGCAAACGAGCAAGCATGAAGTCAGCGAGTTCATTTTCTTTCTTGGTTGGCGCACCAAAACTAGCGCCATTTTGAAGTGTCCCAACGATTTTTTCAAAAACATAGGGGTGGTTGTGGCCGTGGATCAAGGGACCCCAACTACAACAAAAATCAATAAATTCATTTCCGTCTTCATCCCAGATCTGTGCTCCGTCGCCTTTTGCAATAAAGAGGGGAGTGCCACCAACAGATTTGAAAGCGCGCACCGGGGAGTTCACGCCACCGGGGAAATAACCTTTGGCTGCCTCAAATAATTCAGCCGAACGGCTTCGATTGATAGAAGAAGGAGTGTTCATTCTTGTGTATATTTGTGGCCATAAAGTTACGAATAAAGCCGCGCATATGATATTTGAAAACAGCATAGAATTCGCCAAGCAATTAGACGCCAAAGACCCACTTGCTGCATTTAGGACGCGTTTTCATTTTCCTACATTCCATAGCAAGGCCCCCATATACTTTACGGGCAATTCATTGGGTCTACAGCCAAAAACTGCAGCTACCTACATTCAAGAAGAATTAGAAGCATGGGCAAAATTTGGTGTAGAAGGACATTTTTTAGCCAAACGCCCTTGGTATGCTTATCATGAAAATTTAACTTCTATGGTCGCCAAATTGGTTGGAGCTCAACCAATTGAGGTAGTGGTTACACATTCCTTGACCACCAATCTTCACCTCCTTATGGCCTCTTTTTATCGTCCGCAAGGAAAAAGAGTTAAAATTCTTTGTGAAGAGAAAGCTTTTCCAAGCGACCAATACGCCTTGGCTTCACAGGTGAATTTTCATGGCTTGCCTACTTCAGCACTTGTGGAGATAGGCCCGCGTAATGGCGAACACCTTATTCGTGAAGAAGATGTTCTTTCCAAAATTCAAGAACTTGGAGACGAGCTAGCGTTGGTCATGATTGGAGGGGTGAATTATTATACCGGACAATATTTTGATTTAAAAAAAATCACAAGTGCGGGCCATAATGTGGGCGCCATTGTTGGTTTTGATTTGGCACACGCCGCCGGAAACGTGAATTTATCTCTCCATGAATGGGAGGTTGATTTTGCTGCTTGGTGCGGCTATAAGTATTTAAATTCTTCACCGGGCGGTGTATCTGGAATGTTTGTTCACCAAAAACACGCATACCGTAAAGATCTCAAAAGATTTGCAGGCTGGTGGGGACACAATAAAGAAACGCGGTTTGAAATGGAACCAGGTTTTGACCCCATTCCCGGGGCAGAAGGTTGGCAATTGAGCAACGCACCCGTATTGGGCATGGCAGCACATTTAGCGGCTTTAGAAATTTTTGAAGAAGCCGGCATGGATCGTATCGGACAAAAAAGAGACCTCCTGACTGCTTATTTGGCTTTCTTAATCAATGATGTCTCAGAGAGAAATCAAGAAAAATGCACTTTTGAAATCATTACACCAAATGAGCCTTCAAAACGAGGTGCACAGCTTTCTATTTTGGCAAAAGGACAGGGCAAGCAGCTTTTTGATAAATTAACAGCATTTGGTGTAATCGCAGATTGGCGCCAACCCAATGTGATAAGAATTGCGCCTGCACCACTTTACAATTCTTTCGAGGATTGCTATTTATTTGCTCAATACTTAGAGCGCGCTCTGCAATAGAGAGTACAGACTCTTTAAGTACCGATCAGGTGAGCGGCAATGTCTGGAGCAAAATGGGTTTTTTCTAATTCTCGAATTAAAGATTCGATCTCATCGGCATTGGCATTTAATGGCAAGCGAATAGCATGCTGAAACAAAATTTTCCCCTGATCAAACTCCTCATTTACCAAATGGATGCTTATGCCGCTATAAGGCTCTTTGGCTAAAGCCACAGCCTGATGAACATGCTTGCCATACATTCCAGCGCCTCCGTGTTTCGGTAATAGTGAAGGGTGTATGTTTATTATACGATTTGCGTATGAGCTGATAAAGGCAGCAGGCACTTTCTTTAAAAAACCAGCAAGAATGACCCAATCCACATTCAGTTGTTGTGAAATCGATAAGTATTGACCAAAGTCTTTGGTGCTCATGTCAAAAAAAGAAACGTGATGAGCAGCGCAAAAATCCGCCATATCATGATTAGACTTACTTGACAATACTCCAACCACCTTAATTGCTTCATTATCTTGAAAGTAGCTTATAATTTGACGGGCATTACTGCCACCTCCCGAGATGAACAAGATTATTTGTATAGGCATAGCAGCGACAAAGTTAAGTATAGTGTGCGATTAGCAAAATATAAGCCCTCAAGTGTTGATAAATTAAATGGAGATATGTTTTGTTTATTGGGGGATAGTTTTTTTCTTTGCACACTGAAACCTTTAAATTTTTAAAAATGTCTGATATCAAAGCTAAAGTTATCGCGATCATCGTTGATAAACTGAATGTTGAAGAAAGTGAAGTAACTAACGAAGCTAGCTTCACTAACGACTTGGGTGCCGATTCACTCGACACAGTTGAGTTAATTATGGAATTTGAAAAACAATTCAACATTTCTATTCCAGACGATAAAGCAGAAGGTATCCAAACTGTTGGAGATGCCGTTGATTATATCGCAGCGAACGCTTAATCATTCCAACTAAAACTTTTAGTTAAGGGCTATGCAATTAAAAAGAGTTGTTGTAACGGGTCTTGGTGCACTTACACCAATAGGCAACACAGTTCAAGAATATTGGCAAGGACTGCTTGCTGGTAAAAGCGGGGCTGCACCCATCAAACAATTCGATGCGTCTTTATTTAAAACACAATTTGCTTGTGAACTAAAAGATTTCAATGTAGAAGATCACATTGACAAGAAGGAAGCACGTAAGCTAGACCAATTTTCGCAGTATGCCATAGTTACCGCAACGGAAGCTATGGCAGATGCTGCACTTTTAGAATCCAATCCAAATTTGGATAGAATTGGTGTCATTTGGGGATCAGGTGTGGGTGGTCTTAAAACATTTCAAGAAGAGGCTAGAGATTACTTTAGCGGAGACGGCACCCCCCGTTTAAATCCATTTTTTATTCCAAAAATGATTGCAGACATAGCTGCAGGTCACATTTCCATAAAATATGGATTGCGTGGTCCGAATTATGTTTGCGTTTCTGCTTGTGCTTCTGCAACTAATGCCATCATAGATGCATTCAATCTCATTCGCCTTGGAAAGGCAGATGCTATTGTAACTGGAGGTTCTGAAGCCGGAGTTAATGAAATGGGTGTGGGAGGTTTTAATGCACTCAAAGCACTTTCCACGCGCAATGATTCTCCGCAAACAGCCTCTAGACCTTTTGACCTTGACCGCGATGGTTTTGTATTAGGAGAAGGATCTGGATGCCTCATTTTAGAAGAATACGAGCACGCAATTAAACGCGGTGCCAAAATTTATGCCGAAGTAATAGGCGGAGGAATGTCAGGTGATGCTTATCACATGACTGCTCCTCATCCTGAAGGCTTGGGGGCACGCAATACCATGCTGGCCGCACTCGAAGACGCTCAAATCAATCCATCCGAAATTGACTACGTCAATGTACACGGAACTTCAACACCATTGGGTGATATTGCTGAGGTTAAGGCCATACAGCATGTTTTCGGTGACCATGCCTACAAACTTAACATCAGTTCCACTAAATCAATGACCGGACACCTTCTCGGTGCGGCCGGTGCAATTGAAGCAGTGGCTTGTGTGTTGTCTGTTCAAAACGATATGGTGCCTCCTACCATCAATCATTTTACAGATGACCCAGAGCTCGATTCAAAGCTCAACTTTACTTTCCACAAACCACAGGCTCGAACTGTAAATGTGGCATTATCCAACACTTTTGGTTTTGGAGGTCACAATACGTCAATAATAGTCAAGAAATTCAAGGCTTAAGCTTTTGAAAATCCGCTTTTTCCATAAACCCAAGAGTAGTAAAGAGCTCGAGGTTATACGCTTTGTAATTAAAGAGTTTGGCTATAAGCCGCAGCGTGTATCCTATTTTATTGAGGCACTTACTCACAAGAGTGCCCAAATTGATTCCAAACAAAATATCTCCAACGAAAGGTTGGAATTTTTAGGAGATGCCATTCTTGATGCCATTGTAGCGACATGGGTTTACCAAAAATATCCTGAACTTGACGAAGGGCAGCTCACTAAAATCAAATCGAAAATCGTCAATCGAAAATCCCTTGCTAGTATCGGAGAGCGTATGGGCATAAGAAATCATTTGTTTTACAGCCAAGGGCGGAGTATTAATCTGTCTGGTTTAGAAGGCAATGCTTTTGAGGCCTTAGTAGGAGCCATATTTTTGGATGCAGGCTTTGATCATACTAAAAAGATATTGATCAATACGGTTTTTAGAAAACATTTGAATATCACTAAATTACTAGAAGAAGAGTTGGATTTTAAATCAGCCTTGTTCATTTGGTGCCAACGCAAACACCTCCATTTGGTTTTCGAACAAGTAGGAGAGAAATTTATTGATGGCAAGGCCATTTATGAAATGGAAGTACAAATCAACCGAACATCTTATGGCAAAGGTTCGGGGCACTCTAAAAAAGATGCCGAACAAGCGGCGGCAAAAGAAACTTTGGCCCTAATGGGCGAATTGTAATGAAGGGAATTATAGAAAATTGTAGTAAATTTGTTTTATAAATAACTTGAATATGACTTGGACAGACTTTGTATATAAAATAGGCGCAACTTTTCAGTGGTCTTTTGGATTTTTTGAATTCGTACAAAACTATTTCAATACTTTTTTAATCGTTTTGGGCTTCTTTGGTTTCTATTTTTGGATGCGCACACAAAAAAAACTCAGCGACAAAGCTACAGTATCTATAGATGTTGAAGAAAACAAAGGGTGGTATAAAAACGAAGGCCAACAACTTAAATAAAAGATATCAGATAAATAAAAAGGGCGGTCAATGACCGCCCTTTTTCATTTGTATTGAGTGGATTTTATTTGTCGGATGTAATTACAGAACTTAAAAATTCACGATTCATTCGTGCTATGTTTTCAAGTGAAATCCCTTTAGGGCATTCAATTTCGCAAGCTCCAGTATTGGTACAATTGCCAAAACCTTCCTCGTCCATTTGGCGCACCATATTTTGAACACGTTCTTTGGCTTCTACGCGCCCTTGGGGCAATAAGGCATATTGGGATACTTTGGCCCCAACAAAAAGCATAGCTGAACCGTTTTTACATGTTGCTACGCAAGCACCACAACCAATGCATGCTGCGGCTTCAAAAGCTTTGTCTGCGTCGGCCTTGGGAACCGGGATCGCGTTGGCGTCCATAGTTCTACCAGAAGTATTAACCGATACAAAACCACCCGCTTGTTGAATGCGGTCAAATGCAGATCTGTCTACAACCAAATCTTTAACAATTGGAAAGGCTCTAGATCTCCAAGGCTCGACATAAATGGTATCTCCATCGGCAAAACTGCGCATATGAAGCTGACAGGTGGTGGTGCCAGTTTCAGGACCATGGGCGCGCCCATTGATGTATAAAGAGCACATTCCGCAAATACCTTCGCGACAATCGTGGTCAAAAGCAACGGGTTCTTTTTGCTCGTTAATGAGTTGCTCATTGAGTTGATCGAGCATCTCCAAAAATGAACTATCTGTTGAAACTTGCTGAAGGCTATAAGTTTCAATAGCACCTTTGGCGTTGGTGTTTTTTTGTCTCCAGATTTTGAGCGTAATATTGATAAATTTTGAAGCCATATCTTCTTATTTATAGTTGCGCGCGGCAATTTTAATGAATTCGTAATTAAGTGCTTCTTGGTGTAAGGTAGCAGTTTTGGCATTGCCATCTTGGTACTGCCAAGCGGCAACGTATTTAAATTTGTCGTCGTCGCGAAGGGTTTCTCCTTCACTGTCTTGGAATTCTTCTCGGAAATGACCACCACAAGATTCTTGACGGTGAAGAGCATCGACGGCCATCAATTGACCTAGCTCAATGAGGTCGGCAACGCGCAGTGCTTTTTCGAGTTCTGGATTCAGCTCATTGGCATCTCCTGGCACAAAAACATCGCTGTAAAATTCATCGCGCAATGCAGCGATTTCATCAATGGCTTGCTTTAAGCCCGCTTCGTTGCGTGCCATACCCACTTTGTTCCACATGATTAAACCAAGACGTTTGTGGAAATGGTCAACAGACTTAGTGCCCTTATTAGACAAAAAGCGCTCAATTGTAGAACGAACTTCTATTTCAGCTTGTTCGAATTCAGGAGCGTCTGTTGAAATTTTACCAGTGCGGATATCGCCCGCTAGATAGTCAGAAATGGTATAAGGCAATACAAAATAACCGTCTGCTAGGCCTTGCATGAGCGCTGAAGCCCCTAAACGATTGGCTCCGTGATCTGAGAAGTTGGCCTCTCCCGTCACAAAACACCCTTCAATGGTGCTCTGCAGGTTGTAGTCTACCCAAACACCTCCCATAGTGTAATGCACTGCAGGATAAATTTTCATTGGCGTTTCGTATGGGTTGTCGTCAGTGATTTTCTGGTACATCTGAAATAGATTGCCATACTTTTCCTCTATCCACTTTTTACCAAGTTCAAGAATTTTTTCATCTGTTGGATTGTGGTCTCCTTGAGCAAAAGCAGATTGGCGTCCTTTATTGCGTATTTCAGTTGCAAAATCAAGGTATACCCCTTCATTGGTATCGTTGGCTTCGATGCCGTATCCAGCATCACATCTTTCTTTTGCAGCCCTAGATGCCACGTCGCGAGGAACCAAGTTACCAAATGCAGGGTAACGTCTTTCAAGGAAATAGTCTCGGTCATCTTCAGCGATTTGTGTTGGCTTTAATCTGCCTTCTCGTATGGCCTCTGCGTCTTCTTTTTTCTTTGGCACCCAGATGCGTCCTGAGTTTCTCAATGATTCAGACATCAAGGTAAGCTTCGATTGGTTTGTGCCGTGAACAGGAATACAAGTTGGGTGAATTTGAACAAAACAAGGGTTGGCAAACAAGGCACCTTTCTTGTGAATTTTCCATGCGGCCGAAACATTGCTACCCATAGCGTTGGTTGAGAGGAAATACACGTTGCCGTATCCTCCGGACGCAATAACAACAGCGTGTGCACTGTGTCGCTCAAGCTCGCCAGTAACGAGGTTTCTGGCAATAATTCCACGCGCTTTACCATCAATCTTAACTAGATCCATCATTTCGTGGCGGTGGAACATTTTTACACGGCCTAAACCAATCTGACGAGAAAGCGCAGAATAGGCGCCCAACAACAATTGCTGGCCCGTTTGCCCTGCGGCGTAAAAAGTACGTTGAACTTGGGTTCCACCAAAAGAACGGTTGTCCAATAGACCTCCATATTCACGAGCGAAAGGGACCCCTTGCGCTACACACTGATCAATGATATTGCCAGAAACTTCAGCAAGTCGATACACATTGGCTTCGCGAGCGCGGTAATCGCCACCTTTGATAGTGTCGTAAAACAATCTGTAGATGGAGTCTCCATCGTTTTGATAATTCTTAGCTGCGTTGATACCCCCTTGTGCTGCAATGGAGTGTGCGCGTCTTGGTGAATCCTGAAAACAAAAAGCCTTGACATTGTAGCCCATCTCACCTAAAGAAGCTGCTGCAGAGGCACCGGCCAAACCAGTACCAACAACTATAATATCAATCTTCGGGCGGTTGTTTGGGGCAACCAATTTCATGTGGTTTTTATGGTTGGTCCATTTGTCTGCAATAGGACCTTCTGGAATGCGAGAGTTGAGTATAGACATAACCTATTGCTTGTTATTTTGTATAAATAATGAGAGGAATGATAGCGAACAACAGCGGCACCAAAACGGCAAAACCCGTGCCTATTATTTTGATCAGTGGGGTGTATTTAGGATGATTCATGCCCAATGACTGAAATGCACTTTGAAAACCATGAAGCAAGTGGTAAGCCAAAACGATCATCGAAATCACATAAAAAAGTACCGCAAAAAGAGCGCCTTCATTTTTAGACGGACTGAAAAAATCCATCACTAATCCGTGTAGGTCTCGATAGCCTTCACCTATTTTGATATTAGAACCTTTGTAGTATAATTCGGTGCCTTTTTCAATAACGTTGTTGTTGTCTTTAGGAATGGGCTGCATGCTTGGTACATGGGTGTAGTAAATTTCTGGACTTTGGCTTGTCATCGCAGGATTATTTTCCATTTCAAGTTTGTAAGTATGTAAAGGAACTTCTTCTTTTATCTTCATTTTCCACCAAAAATTAGCCATGTGTGTGGCAAGAAAAACCAAGATCAAAGTACCTAAAATAGCCATGCTTCTACTTGCAGAGCTTGAATTCGCAGCAGGCTTGTTGTAGGCGTAGCGCACCGGACGCGCCTTGCGGTTTTGAATAGTGAGCACAATGCCATCGACAACGTGAATTAAGACCGCAATATAGGTAACGTAAGAAAGGGTTTTTATAAAAATGTTGTGCCCCATGAAATAGGCATATTCATTGAACGCACGACGCCCTTCTTCACCAGTTTTGAGAATCAACTGGAGGTTGCCTAGCAGGTGACCCACCAAAAAAGTGCAGAGAAATAACCCTGTAAGGGCCATAAATACTTTTTTACCGATAGAGGATTTAAAGAATGCAGAGTTACTCATAAGAAACTTTCATTTTGTAGTGTTGCAAATTTACTTCAACAACAGTTAATTGTAACATTTGTTGCCGAGAATATCTGGGAAAACCAATTATTTAGAACGATTATAGATAATTAAGGCGGCAATTGGTTTCATTTACTTCCAACCGAATCTTTGCTCCCAGAAGCAAGGCCTGATTGTCATCGATATGCCCGGCAGGAAAGCCAAAACAAATAGGTATTGATCTGTATTTGAAATGTGATAATATTATTTCTTCAAGTTCAATGCCAAACGGCGTATCGGTGTCTTCTAAGTCAGTCATACCACCAACGATGAGCCCTAGAATTTTATTCAATGCCCCCGCTTTGTTTAAAGCAAATAACATTCTATCAATGTGATAGAGATGTTCTGCCAAATCTTCAATAAAAAGAATGCTTCCTTCAAATTGATAACACTCCGGAGCTGCAAGCATACTGTAAAGAATACTTAAATTTCCACCCACAAGTATGCCTTCTGCCTCGCCTAGTTTATTTGCTGAATGCCGCTCAATTTCAAAACTGTTATTTGTGCCATTGAGCACTTCAATGAGTCGATGTTTGGCAGCAGCGCTATTCTTTTCTAAATTGAGTGCCATTGTGCCATGAACACTTTGGTAACCCAGGGCCTGTATTTTATGATGAATTACACAGATATCTGAAAACCCAATAATCCATTTTGGATCACGCAAGAACCCAGCCCACTGCAAGCCATCCAAAATCTGGATACTCCCATATCCGCCCCGAACGCACCAAATTGCCTTAGCAACAGGGTGGTCCAAGCCAACTTGAAAATCTGTGAGACGTTCCATTGTTGTGCCAGAGAAGTAATGATGTTGATTTAATAGATGTTCGCTTCTGATAGCAACGAGGCCCATTGCTTGAAGCCATTTTTCTGCAGCGAGTACATAATTTTCTTCAATTGCTTTTGCTGGTGCACAGAGATATACTGTGTCGCCTCGTTGTAAGTTTGGCGGTGCAATAAAACTCATTGTTCAAATATAGAATTGAGTATTTTCAAATCAAATGGAGTTGTGATTTTGATATTTTCATCGTTGCTTTGAACCAAAACAGGCTTGATTCCCATAGACTCAACAACACTCGCATCATCGGTAAAATTAGGGCTAAAACCTTGGCAATATGCAGCCTTTAGCGTTTGAGCATCAAAACATTGAGGCGTATGTATTAAAAAATAATGAGCTCGATCAACAGATCTTGACTCTTGAAAACTTCCTTGACGAAGAGAATCTTTCAAGCCCAAAACCGGAACCACCGCCTTAGACATTTCAAGCCCTTCAAAGCAGCGTTGGATGGTTGCTAAACTCACCAAAGGCCGTACACCATCGTGGACACCAATTTGCTCACCTTCGCAGTGGCGTAAGGCATTTTGTATTGAATCAAAACGGTGTTGGCCACCCACAACAACTTGGTGTGCAACGCTTGAATTATATTCTAATTGTATAGAATTCCAATAAGCGACCCATTCTTGAGGCAAGGTAATGATGAGTTGTGCACTTGGATCAAACCGATGAAATACCTCTAAGGTGTGAATTAGAACAGGTTTATTGTTCAGAAGCAAGAATTGTTTAGGCACTTCTTCTCCCATTCGTGTGCCTATACCTCCGGCGGTTATGATGATACTTCTTTTCATCTAAATTCAAAGATAGACAAACTAATCTTTGCTAGCTGCCAATAACTTTAACTTCCCCGGACAAAGGTCAATTTTGAAGCAATGACCACTGATGTACTCACCATCTGTTTCTGCATGTAAGGTTTGCTGTTCACAATTCAAGCTAAGGGGGAAAGAACAATTGATATAAAAGGCCTCTGGGTGCTTTATTTTTAGACCGCGCTTGACTCCCGATACATTTTTAATATAATCAAACAAGGAAACTTTACCGAGCAAAGTTAATTTGAGTAAGCCATCATTGATCTTTGCTTTTGGATGAATACAGAGACCATCTCCGAAAATGCTACCATTGCAAAATGCCGCCAAAAGTAATTCGCCGGTGTAGCTATAGTTTTCGCTTTGAATCGTAATAGAAGGTCGTTTGTATTTAAGAAAAGTTCGAATAATGGCAAGTCCATATGAAAAATTAGGCCCAAAATTTTTACGAAATCTTTGTAATTCAAGCACCACTGCACCCCCAAAGCCAACATCGGCAATGTTGGCAAAGTATCTTTTTTCTGCTTCGGTATCAATGAGCCCAACGTCAAATTTCTCATAACCACCACCTTGGATTAAGGTAGCAAAATCTGTGTTTTTTTCAAATCCAGCTGATCGAAAAAAATCATTGCCTGTGCCATTTGGAACTACACCCAAAATGGGTTGAAAACCTGCGTTGGGGTGGGTACAAACATCATTGATCAGTGTATTAAAAGTGCCATCACCGCCGATACACAAAAGATGAGTGCATGTAGCATCAAGGGCGTGAATATAAGCTCTAGCATCTGCAGGTGTTGGGCTGTAGTAACAATTGAACTTGTCGCCAAATTGAGTTTGCAATTGGATCAATATACGCTGATTTTGGCGACTGATTTTTTTATTTCCGTTACAAATACAGTGGATTTGGTGCATGGACCAAATTACGCAAATATTTAGTAATGTATTTGTAAACTACTAGATTGCTGCCATTGCTGCCCGTCGATTTGTGCAGTAATGAAATAGACGTATGTCCCTTTTTCAAGTTTTTCTCCTCCTACATCGTAGCCATCCCATTTGAAATTTGGGTCGTTGTTGGAATAAACCACCATATTTCTAGAATTTAATACCACAATTTGAAAGTCTTCGATTGTAGTATTATTCCATTCAATTTCTAAGTAATCGTTTTGATTGTCGTTATTTGGCGTGAAAATATTAGGCAAGTGAACGTTTGTTTCAACGACAGATTGTGGCATTGATGCTGAAGCCAAGGGAGCATTGGAAAGCGGCAAATTACCGGTAATTGGACCAGCGATTGTAGCTTGGCTTGGCAGATTATTCGTATCCTTTAATTTCAAAGGCGCTTGTTGAAGAAGAAGAGGTTGCTCATTAGGAGTGTTTGTTGTAGGTTCTTGACCACCATTGTTATCAACAACAAAACTGGTTTGAAAAGCGTTGTCTTCTAACTCAATACTATTTTGATTTGTTTGGCCTTCTGGGCTTTTCTTTAAAAGGTCCTGCGAATTTTTAGCAGGCTCATCGATCATTAATTTTGTGGTTGTTTTGTGCTTGTTTTTATGCGCTGATACTTGAGTTTGAACAACGGATTTTGGCTCGGCGCGCATGTAATAAATAACTCCTCCAACAAGGCCGCTTGTGAGCACGCCTAGTGCTATTTTGGTAAATAGACTGAGCCCAGTTTTAGCAGCCCCCTTAGTCGCTGCAGCCGAAACTGCAGACCAAAGTGCGCCATTAACAGACACCTGGTGTTGTTGTAGGCCTTTAGCAAAGAGCTCTTTTATATTGTCTTTTTCAGTCATTTAATCTATGTTCTCTATACGGTCTTTCAAATATGCCCTTGCCCTAAGATACTGTGTTTTAGAGGTGCTTTCAGAAATACCTAATTGCTTTGCGATTTCCTGATGCGAATAACCTTCAATGGCAAATAAGTTAAATACGGTGCGGTATCCATCTGGTAAGGCTTGAACCAAATTAAGGAGGTCATCAGCCATGAGCTTTTCTGCACTAAAGCTATTTGTGGAAAGTTTGTGCGAAACATCGTCAATAGCTAAATCAGTGAGTAATTTCTTGTCTTTTCTTAGTTGGTCTAAGCAAGTATTGACGGTGATTTTTTTAAGCCAACCCTCAAAGGACCCTTCTGATTTGTAATTGCTAATATTGGCAAAAATTTTAATCAGTGCATCTTGAAGGGAGTCTTGAGCACGGACTTGATCTTTCATATAGCGCAAGCACACTGCATAAAGTTTAGGGGCATATAAGTCAAACAACGCTTTTTGAGCTTTTGGACGGGCAGCAATACAACCTAGTATGAGTTCTTGTTCCTCCATTACTCTTTAACGCAGACGTATGTTGATTTGAAAAAGTTGCATGCAACAAGCAAGATAGTTTATTTCTTTTAAATTCGTAGGCCAACACATTAAGTTTGACCAATGAAAAGTTTTCTATTTAGTATCAGCCTCGGATTATTCATGTTTAACCAACTTATAGCTCAAAACGCTAATGTCATTCCTTTTATTGCAGAAATTCAGCTCAATGACCGCTTACAAATGCAAGTGACAGCAACACTTGAACAAAAAAATCCCAAATCTGCAATTACTATTTATAATGGCAAGGAAGTTTACCAATTGTCCGTAATAAAACGGATAGAAGACACCATTGTATACCAATTCCCAGCGCAAGATGCCGAATGGAGGATAGCTTTTGATAAAGACTTTTCTGAGGCTCGTGGTTGGTGGGTCAACTACAATAAAAAAGCTCCTGTGCGCTATCCAATCCATCTTTACAATGGCACTCTTGAGTTGCCAACGCCTGGTGATGCACCCATTAATATTGAAGGAAAATGGCGTGTGGCGTTTAATCAGGGAACACCAAATGAGGAAATATTGGTTGGTGTTTTTGAGCAAAAAGTAGGCAACTTAGTTACCGGGAGTTTTCTAAGCGAAACCGGAGATTATCGTTATTTACATGGATATGTTTCAGGACGAAACTTACACCTTCAAACCTATACAGGATATTGGGCGTTTGTAGTTGATGCAAATATCATTGGAAATGATCAATTTGAAGGGACCTTTTACAGCGGAGCAAAATATCAAGCCCCTTTCGAAGCCAAAAGAGATCCAACAATTAAACTCAGAGACGAAAGTAGTTTAACTTACCTCATCAAACGAGATGAGCCAGTATATTTAAATGAGTTAATAAAACTCAATGGCCGAAAAACGTCATTCAACCCGGTTGCCAGTGGCAAAATAACGCTCATTCAAATAATGGGTACGTGGTGCCCAAATTGTTTGGATGAAACCCAAATGCTTTTAGAGCTCCAAAACCAATATGGCAAAGACGACCTAAATGTAATGGCGCTTGCCTATGAGGTTGGTAGCGACACTAAAGAACAAAGAAAACGTCTAAAAAATTGGGTCAAATCAATGAACGTGAATTATCCTGTGTATTTGGCAGGGTCTGCAAGTAAAGAGGTCGCCTCATCACATTTTCCGATGCTCAATGGCATCATGAGTTTCCCGACAACGCTATTAATAGATCAACAAGGAAAAATCATTGCCATTCACACAGGATTTAGCGGACCGGCAACCGGAAGTAGTTTTACAGAACTTGTCGATAAATACAAAGAAGAAATCGAAGGCGCCTTAGAGCAAGACACGCATTAATCAGGAGTATCAATTATATAGCTGATTATCTACCCATTAAGAATGGGTATTTATCGATGTTTTTTAGTGCAATACTTGTTCCGCGGGCAACCGCTCGTAGTGGATCTTCTGCAATGTGCACAGGAAGTTTGGTTTTAGCCTGAATGCGCTTATCTAGGCCGCGCAACATTGAACCACCACCTGCAAGATAAATACCAGTTTTGTAAATATCTGCAGAAAGCTCAGGGGGCGTCATTTCGAGGGCGCTCAATATGGCTTCTTCAATTTTTGAAATGGTTTTATCTAAGGCATGTGCCACTTCCTGGTAAGAAACCATTATTTCTTTTGGAATCCCAGTCATGAGGTCACGACCTCTTACAGCAAATTCAGCTGGGGGGTTTTCTAGTTCAGGCAATGCTGCCCCAACTTCAATTTTAATTTGCTCAGCTGTACGCTCACCAACCAATATGTTGTGTTGACGGCGCATGTATTCTTCAATGTCATTGGTGAAGTCGTCACCAGCAATGCGAATAGACTTATCACACACAATACCACCTAAAGCGATTACTGCAATTTCAGAAGTACCACCGCCTATGTCAATGATCATGTTGCCCATGGGTTCTTCCACATCAATTCCAATACCAATGGCCGCAGCCATAGGCTCATGAATAAGGTATACTTCCTTTGCTCCGGCATGCTCAGCGGAATCTTGTACGGCGCGTTTTTCAACTTCGGTAATTCCCGACGGAATACAAATAACCATGCGCAGTGTGGGGTTGAATAATCCACGACCCGGGTTGATCATTTTGATCATCCCTTTGATCATTTGTTCTGCACTTTGGAAATCTGCAATCACCCCATCTTTTAATGGCCTAACAGTTTCGATAAGTTTGTGGGTCTTCCCGTGCATTTGTTGTGCCTTTCTTCCGATAGCAACAACCTTACCGGATTGAATATCTTTTGCAACAATTGACGGTTCGTCGACAACAACTTTGTCGTTCCAAATAATGAGTGTGTTTGCAGTACCGAGGTCGATAGCAATTTCTTGTGTCAGAAAGTTAAAAAGGCCCATAATTAAGCACTAATAGGTGTATACAATTTATTCTTATTCGTAGAATATAGCTAAAGGTTACATTCTAAAGGCACATTTAAAAAAATATTTTGATGTGCTTGACTAATGTTTGAAATGACGTATGCCTGTAAACACCATTCTCATTTGATTAGCATCACAATAAGTAATCGACAGCTCGTCTTTAATGGAGCCACCCGGCTGAATGACAGCATCAATTCCTTCGTTGTGAGCAATTTCTACGCAGTCTGGGAATGGGAAAAAAGCATCACTGGCCATCACCGCACCATTTAAATCAAAACCAAAAGACTTGGCTTTGTGAATGGCTTGTTTAAGTGCGTCTACTCTAGAGGTTTGTCCTGTACCACTAGCCAATAGACGTCCGTTTTTGGCAAGGATGATGGTATTAGATTTGGTGTGTTTTACTAATTTATTGGCAAACAACAAATCTTCAATTTCTTGCGACGTTGGCGCAAGTTTGGTTTTAACTTCAAGCTGTTGGGCGCTTTCAGTTGCTAAATCTGCATCTTGAACTAAGTATCCATTAAGTGCGCTTCTAACCAGGGTTTTGGGGAGTTCAAGGTCTTTTTGAACTAAAATAATGCGATTTTTTTTGGATTGTAATAATTCAAGGGCGTCGGGCGCATAGCCAGGAGCAATCAGTACTTCACAAAATAAATCATTGATGAGGGTTGCGCTATCTAATTCTACTTGCTGATTGGCTATAAGTATTCCCCCAAAAGCACTTACCGGATCTGCTTCAAGTGCGGCCTTGTAGGCCTCTATAAGAGTAGGACGAGTGGCAAGACCACAGGCGTTGTTATGCTTGAGAATAGCAAAAGTAGGCGCACAATCCTTGAATTCATTCATTAGCCTCACTGCGGCGTCAACATCTAGTAAGTTGTTGTAAGACAATTCTTTACCGTGTAGTTTGGTGAATAATTCGTCGAGGTTTCCAAAAAACGCACCATTTTGATGAGGATTTTCGCCATAGCGCAAGGGGCTTGATTGCTCTTCACTTATTTTGAGATAGTTTGTTTGACCATCCATGAAATAAGCATTGATCATTGTGTCGTAGTGTGATGACACATGAAATGCTTCAGCGGCATAAGCCTTTCGTTGTGAAGCAGTGGTTTGTGCTCCTTGCTGTTGAAGTAGTTCAAGAAAAGACGGATATTGCTTTACACTTGGAATAATAACCACATCATTGTAATTCTTGGCTGCGGCACGGATCAATGAAATGCCACCAATATCTATTTTCTCAATGATGGAGGCATGGTCGGCACCAGAGGCAACAGTTTCTTCGAATGGATATAAATCAACAATGACAAGGTCAATGCTGCTGAGCTTATGCTCAGCCATGTGTACTTGGTCTGGAGTGTAATCTCTGCGGTTAAGAATACCGCCAAAAATGGCTGGATGCAAGGTTTTTACTCGACCCCCTAAGATTTCTGGAAAATTCGTGATGTTTTCTACTGGTGTAACGGGAATTCCTAACTCACTTATAAAAGCCAAGGTTCCACCCGTAGACAATATTTCGACATTGTTTGCATGAAGCGCTTCGACAATAGGCCCTAGGCCCTCTTTATAAAATACGGAAATGAGTGCGCGCTGGATGGGTTTTGTTGCTGACATAATATTAGGAAAGTGCAAAGTTACTGTATAAATGAAAAGGCCCACAAAATGCGGGCCTTTTTCTTAAAGATAAATTATTTTTAATTCTATCCAGAACACATTTCACAGCCTTCAGGATCGTCGAGTGAACAGGCAATAGCAGCTTGTTGGTCTTCAACTGTTTGTGCTTTAGGTTGTTCTGTAACAGTTTTATCAACTGTGAACTTGATGGCGTCTGTGGCAGCTTTGGTTCTCAGGTAATACATACCTGTTTTAAGGCCTTTCTCCCAACCGTAGAAGTGCATTGAAGTGAGTTTGCCAAAATTGGCATTTTCCATAAAGATATTTAGCGACTGACTTTGGCAAATATAGGCACCGCGATCTGCTGCTTGCTCAATGATGGCTTTTTGAGATATTTCCCAAGCAGTTTTATAAAGGTCCTTGAGGTGCTGAGGAATCTCCTGAATGTTTTGAATAGAGCCATTTGCAGCCATAATTTTTTGGCGCATGTCTTTACCCCAAAGACCTTCTTTCACTAGGTCTTTGAGTAGGTGCTTATTCACAATGATGAATTCACCAGACAATACACGACGCGTGTAGATATTGGAAGTATAAGGTTCAAAGCACTCATTGTTGCCTAAAATTTGAGCCGTAGAAGCTGTAGGCATTGGAGCTAATAGTAATGAATTGCGCACCCCGTGCTTTTTGACCTCTGCTTTTAAAACATCCCATTCCCAGCGATTTGTTGGCGTAACACCCCACATATCAAATTGAAACACGCCTTTTGACACCGGTGATCCTTTGATGGTTTGGTAAGGCCCGTCAACTTTTGCCAAATCTTTTGATGCAGTCATTGATGCAAAGTAGATCGTTTCAAAAACCTCGCGATTTAAGGCACGTGCTTCTTCAGATTCAAATGGATACCCAAGCATAATGAATGCGTCAGCTAACCCTTGAACTCCCAGGCCGATTGGTCTGTGGCGCAAGTTTGAATTACGGGCTTCTTCTACAGGGTAGAAGTTATTATCAATAATGCGATTTAGATTCAGCGTTGCTTGGTAAGTAACTTCAAAAAGTTTGTCGTGATCAAAGGTGCCCTCTTCAGTGACGAATTTAGGCAGGGCCAAAGAAGCCAAGTTACATACTGCCACTTCGTCTGGCGCGGTATACTCAATGATTTCGGTACATAAGTTTGAAGACTTAATGGTACCAAGGTTTTGTTGATTAGACTTAGAATTTGCAGCATCCTTGTAGAGCATGTAAGGGGTGCCGGTTTCAATCTGTGACTCTAATATTTTGAACCAAAGGTCTTGAGCCTTGATGGTTTTGCGTCCTTTACCCTCTGCTTCATATTTAGTGTAGAGTGCCTCAAATTCTGCACTGTGCGAATCTGCCAATCCCGGGCATTCATGTGGACACATGAGTGTCCAATCGGCGTTTTCTTTCACGCGTTTCATGAAAAGATCTGGAATCCATAGCGCATAGAAGAGATCACGAGCACGCTGCTCTTCTTTTCCGTGATTCTTTTTGAGATCCAAGAAATCAAAAACATCTGCATGCCAAGGCTCAATGTAAATAGCAAATGAGCCTTTGCGTTTGCCACCTCCTTGATCGACATAACGTGCTGTATCGTTGAAAACACGCAACATCGGTACAATTCCATTGGAAGTGCCGTTGGTTCCTTTGATGTATGAGCCTGTAGCACGAATATCGTGAATAGAAAGTCCAATACCGCCCGCAGATTGAGAAATTTGAGCACAAGACTTGAGGGTGTCATAAATACCACCAATGCTATCTTCTTTCATAGTGAGCAAGAAGCAAGAAGACATTTGCGGTTTGGGAGTGCCAGAATTGAATAAGGTAGGTGTGGCGTGGGTAAACCAACCTTCTGACATTAAGTTGTATGTTTTGATAGCAGATGGAATATCTTCCTTGTGTATTCCGACGGCCACACGCATTAGCATTTGTTGAGGTCTTTCGGCGATTTTTCCATTTAAGCGCATCAAATAAGAACGCGTTAAGGTTTTGAAACCAAAATAATCGTAGCGGAAGTCCCGGTCGTAGATGATGCTAGAATCGAGGACTTCTTTATTGTTCATGATGATTTGGTAGACGTCTTCCGCAAGGAGCGCAGCGGGTTCGTTCGTCTTTGGATCAACGTAGTCATAAAGATCTTGCATGACCTCTGAAAAAGTCTTTTTGGTTTCTTTATGTAGATTAGAAACCGCAATTCTTGAGGCCAATAAGGCGTAATCTGGGTGGTCTATGGTTTTAGCAGCGGCAACTTCTGCTGCGAGGTTATCAAGTTCGGTTGTGCTTACACCATCAAATAGCCCTTCAATGACTTTCATGGCAACCGCTTCAGGCGATACCAGAGGGTCTAGGCCATAGCACATCTTGATGATGCGCGCTGTAATTTTATCGAACTTGACGGACTCTTTCTTACCGTCTCTTTTAATAACGTACATATGCTCCTTGTATTTTATAGTTTAGGTTGGTTAAAAATCTTCATCAAGACTAAAAGCTTGATTCTCTTTGCCAGCTAGCACACCAGCTTTTTGGTATTCTCCGACGCGTTTTTCGAAGAAATTGGTTTTGCCTTGAATGGAAATCATGTCCATGAAGTCAAAAGGATTGCTTGCGTTGTAGACGCGTTCATTTCCAAGCTCTACCAATAAGCGGTCAGCAACGAATTCTATATACTGACCCATTAAATCGCTGTTCATTCCAATGAGTTTAACAGGCAAGGCATCAGTAACGAATTCTTTTTCAATTTCAACGGCATTGGTAATGATTTCACGCACTTTCTCCTTTGGCAATTTATTGACCAAATGTTTGGTGTAGAGCAAACATGCGAAATCGCAGTGCAGCCCTTCGTCGCGGGAAATGAGTTCGTTCGAGAAGGAAAGACCGGGCATAAGCCCACGTTTTTTCAGCCAAAAAATTGAACAAAAAGAACCTGAAAAGAAAATACCTTCAACCGCCGCAAAAGCAACCAAACGTTCGGCATACGACCCTTGTTCAATCCAGCGCAGTGCCCAATCCGCTTTTTTACGGACACAGTCGACAGTTTCTAACGCGTTAAAGAGGTAATTTTTTTCTTGGGTATCTTTAATGTAGGTATCGATGAGCAGCGAATAAGTTTCTGAATGAATATTCTCCATCGTAACTTGAAAGCCATAGAAAAATTTTGCTTCAGTGTACTGCACCTCGTTTAGGAAATGTTCTGCAAGATTCTCATTGACGATACCATCGGAGGCCGCAAAAAAAGCCAAAACATGCTTGATAAAATGACGTTCGTCGTTGTTGAGTTTGTTTTCCCAATCGATAAGGTCTGGAGACAAATCAATTTCTTCAGCAGTCCAAAAACTAGCCTCCGCTTTCTTGTAAAAACTCCAGATATCGTCATGTTGAATAGGGAATAAGACGAAACGACTTTTGTTTTCTTCTAAAATAGGTTCGCGTAGTGTTTGTGCCATAGTTTTTGTTTTGTTGGATTCAAAAGAAATCAGGGATACAAAAATTGTTAAAATTCAGGTTTAAATCAATTAAAGAAATTAACATTTAAGAACGGTTTTCAACACAAAATTTCTCAATCCTTTCACAGACAAACGCTTCAGCGCATTTGAACATACTTAAGAAAGATATTCACACGCTCAGCGCCAAGTTTTTGATAATTTTTCTGAAGAAAATTGAAGTGGCGAACCGAAATTTTTTGTAAGAAAGATGATGTCAATAAAATTAATACAAGTCCGTTTTAATTAGGATAAAAAATTCATTCAGTTTTAAACAACGAAATGTTAAAGAACCAAAAAATATATAGCACGGTAAAAGGGCTGGTTTATACATTGAAAAATTACTCAGATGGATTAGGCCACCTGATTTTTACCAATACGTGTTTGCATTGTCAGAATGAATTAACCTTTAGCGAACGCTTTTTATGTTGGTTTTGTTGGGAGAGCCTGGAGCGCACTTTCTTTGAGCATCAAACGGCTCCTACTCGGCTTGATCAGTTATTTTGGGGCAGAGTACAAATCAAACACACTTGTGCACTTTATTACTATTCCAAAGACAACATTTGCCAATCCTTGATTCGATCACTTAAATATGATTTTAATGCACCACTTGGAGTTTTTTTGGGTGAGCATTTGGCCAATGAAATCAAAGAGCACCCCATACGTTTTGTAGACGCGATTATTCCAGTGCCTTTGCATCCTAAGAAGAAATTTGCAAGGGGATATAATCAAAGTGAATTATTGGCAAAAGGTCTTGCAAAAAATTGGAATGTTCCAATTTTAAATAAAGCAACATTTAAGAAAAGAAACACCAAGAGCCAAACTAAAAAAGACCGCTTTGGGCGTTGGGAAAATGTACAAAATATGTTTGAATTGCACCTAGATTTATTTCAATTCAAACATATTCTAATTGTAGACGATGTCGTCACCACGGGGGCTACTTTAGAATCCTTGATTGTTTCAATTCAACAGAAGACACCAGAAGTTCAGATTAGTTTGCTTAGTTTCGCTTTTACAAAATAAAACATGCCTCAAAAAGTACTCATCATAGGCGCTGGATTAGCAGGAATTTGCCTCGCACACCGACTTCTAGAAGCTGGAGCGCACGTAACAATGATGGATGCCGGGCAGAATCATTCTAGTGCTGTGGCTGCAGGAATGGTCAACCCGATGGTCTTTAGAAGAATGAATAAATCTTGGCGACTCGCTGAGTTTTTAAAAGAGGGCAGTGATTTTTATCAGCAAATAGAAAAGCGCACAGGTGGCCAATTTTATCATCCTTTAGTTATACGCCGTTTTTTTTCATCTCAACAAGAAAAAGATCTGTGGGAGGAAAAATCAAACGATCAATCCTATGAACCATATCTTGAGAAGATAATACAAGAAGACACCCTCAATCAAAGCGCCCATAATTTGTTTGGAAGTGGCCGAGTTAAAGCTGCTTTTTGGGTCCATGCCGCCAATTGGCTAAAGGAAAATTGGCGTTATTTCACAGATCAGGGAATATTAATAAAAGAAGTTTTCAAAGCTCAAAAATGGGAAGCTGAAAGTAAGCACTACGACGGGATTCAATATGACGCGGTAGCTTTTTGCATGGGCTACTTGCAAAAGAATGAAGCAACTTTTGGATACCTCCCACTTCAACAAACCAAGGGGCAAATTCTTACTATAGAAAGCAGTCAAATAAGCCAAAAAGAATCTTTAAACCGAAAGTGTTTTGTTTTACCCGTGGGTGAAAATCTGTTTCGAGTTGGCGCAACCTACGAATGGAACAACTCTAGCTTGCACACCACCCAAGAAGCAAAACAAACGCTCATTGAAAACCTCAACGCCTTAGGCAGTTTTGATTATCAAATTAGGGAGCAAATTGCAGGAGTGCGACCAACTGTTTTAGACCGTAGGCCTTTGATGGGGGAGCATCCTAAATTGCAAGGTGTATTTATATTCAACGGGCTAGGAACCAAAGGCTACATGATGGCGCCTACCTTGGCCCGAGAACTTGCAGCCCACATCTTGGACAGTAAAGGCCTACACCCAGAAACCTGCATTAGTAGATTTAATGATTTGCTCCTCAACTAACAATTGTTATATGGAGCAGATTAAGTACTTTTGCAACCTATGAAGCACATTCGCAATTTTTGTATTATTGCACATATCGATCACGGCAAAAGTACGCTTGCCGACAGATTGCTACAAACCACCGGAACCATCTCTGATAGAGAGATGCAAGCCCAGGCGCTCGACGACATGGACCTCGAGCGCGAGCGCGGTATTACCATCAAGTCTCACGCCATTCAAATGAATTACAAGCATGAAGGCCAAGACTACATCCTCAACTTAATTGACACCCCTGGGCATGTCGATTTTTCATATGAGGTTTCTCGTTCAATTGCTGCTTGCGAAGGAGCATTATTGATTGTAGACGCTTCTCAAGGAATTGAAGCCCAAACGATTTCAAATTTATATCTGGCATTAGAACATGATTTAGAAATCATTCCCATACTCAACAAAATGGATTTGCCAGGGGCAATGCCAGAAGAAGTCTCGGACCAAATCATTGACCTTATTGGTTGTGATCCCGACGACATCATTCCTGCATCTGGTAAAACAGGCCTTGGTGTAGACAAAATTCTTGAAGCAGTTGTCAATCGAATTCCAGCACCTAAAGGCGACGAAGCAGCGCCTTTGCAAGCAATGATTTTTGACTCTGTATTCAACCCGTTTCGGGGCATCATTGCCTATTATCGCGTCAAGAATGGCGTCTTGAAGAAAGGTCAAAAAGTCCGCTTCTTTAATACAGGAAGAGACTACAATGCGGATGAAATTGGCATTTTAAAAATGGATCTTTCACCAAAAAATGAAGTTCGAGCAGGTGATGTGGGCTATATTATTTCGGGAATCAAAGCGGCAAACGAAGTAAAGGTTGGAGATACCATTACCGCCACTGAAAATCCTTGCCAAACGGCAATCAAAGGCTTTGAAGACGTAAAGCCAATGGTTTTTGCTGGAATTTATCCTGTCGATACCGAAGACTACGAAGAGTTGCGATATTCCATGGAAAAATTACAACTCAACGATTCTTCTTTGGTTTTTGAGCCTGAATCTTCTGCTGCCTTGGGCTTTGGGTTCCGTTGTGGGTTCTTAGGAATGCTACACATGGAAATCATACAAGAGCGCCTCGAAAGGGAGTTCAACATGACGGTCATCACAACGGTACCAAACGTATCGTATAGGGCCTTCATGAAAAAAGATCCAGACGAAGTATTAATTGTCAATAACCCCTCTGAATTACCGGACCCCTCAGGGATGGACCGCATTGAAGAGCCTTATATCAAGGCCCAAGTGATTACCAAAACTGAGTATGTGGGTGCCATCATGACGCTCTGTATTGAAAAACGCGGTGAATTACAGAACCAAGTTTACCTGACCCAAGACCGTGTTGAAATCACATTTGAAATGCCTTTGGCTGAAATCGTTTTTGATTTCTATGATCGCCTCAAGTCTGTATCGAGAGGTTATGCCTCTTTTGATTACCATCCGATTGGTTACAAAGAATCAGACCTGGTCAAGATGGATTTGCTCTTAAACGCCGAACAAGTGGATGCCCTATCAGCACTTGTTCATAGAAGCAATGCGTTTGATTTGGGTAAGAAGATCTGTATCAAACTTAGAGAACTCATACCGCGACAGCAGTTTGAGATTCCTATTCAGGCTGCTATTGGAGCCAAGGTCATCGCTAGAGAAACGATCAAAGCCCTTCGTAAAGATGTAACGGCCAAGTGTTATGGCGGAGACATTACTCGAAAGCGTAAATTACTAGAAAAACAAAAGGCAGGTAAGAAGCGCATGCGCCAAGTTGGACGCGTTGAAGTACCTCAAGAAGCCTTTTTGGCTGTTTTAAAACTCAACGACTAAACCCCAAACCTAAATACTATGCAAGCACTCGTATCAGCTCATTCCGGATTGCGTTGGATCGCCTTGATCCTTTTGTTATTGGCTATTATCAATGCATTTACAGCCAAAGATTTTCAAAAGAAACATCGCTTAATTAACCTTTTTACAATGATAAGCTTCCACACGCAATTATTGCTTGGGCTGGTTTTGTATTTTACCTCTAAGAAGGTTCAATTTGTAGAAGGCTGGATGAAAAACGACATCTTTCGTTTTTTTGGCATGGAACACTTATTAGGGATGTTATTGGCAGTAGTTGCTATAACTATCGGCCACAGCAAATCAAAAAAAGCAACAGAAGCCGCTTCTAAATTCAAAGCAATTCAACTTTGGTATGTGTTGGCTCTGATTTTGGTATTGGCTTTTATTCCTTGGCCATTTCGTTCAGCCCTAGGTGCAGGATGGTTCTAAAACATTTTCTTCTTTTGTGTGGTTTTGGTTTGTCAATGGTTGCCTGCCAAAACAGCCCCGAACCACAAGGCGAGTTTGAAAAACAGACTCCGGCAGAGCAAGGTGCAAGTTTGTACAGTATGCATTGTGCCCAATGCCATGGAGAAGATGGTCAACTTGGCGCAAGCGGCGCCAAAGATTTAAGCAAGTCCTTACTATCTGAGGCTCAAATTTCAAAACTCATTGAAAATGGCAAAGGGGCCATGCCTCCGATGAAAGCTTTGCTTGAAACGGATCAAAATATAAATCTTGTGATTGATCACATTAAAAAGCTGCGTCGATAATGCAAGGTCATGTTACTGTAGATGCTGTAGAAGAGCGCTGCGTATTAGTGGGTGTTATTACTTCTGATATCACTGAAGATGTAGCCCATGAGCACCTCGATGAACTTGAATTTTTAGCAGAAACCGCAGGAGCAATCACAGAAGAAAAGTTTTTTCAAAAACTCCCTTATCCTAACCCTAGAACTTATGTGGGCACAGGTAAGCTAGAGGAGATCAAGCAGTATATCAAGGCCTTAGATATCGAACTCGTTATATTTGATGACGAATTGAGCCCATCTCAACTGAGAAATATAGAAAGGGAGTTGGACTGTAAGGTGCTCGACCGAACGATACTGATTTTGGATATTTTCGCAAGCAGGGCCAGGACTTTTCATGCCAAGACTCAAGTGGAGCTCGCTCAGTTACAATACATGCTGCCAAGACTTACCCGTATGTGGACTCACTTGGAGCGCCAAAAGGGAGGGATAGGTTTGCGCGGGCCCGGAGAATCACAAATTGAAACCGACCGGCGAATCATTCAACAGCGGATTGCGCTGATGAAAGAGCGCTTGCGTGAAATTGACAAGCAAATGACAGTGCAGCGCAGCAACAGGGGCCAGCTAGTTCGCGTAGCGCTTGTTGGTTACACTAATGTGGGCAAGAGCACCATCATGAATTTATTGTCAAAGTCAGATGTATTTGCCGAAAATAAGTTGTTTGCTACCTTAGATACTACGGTAAGAAAAGTAGTCATTGATAACATGCCGCTTCTGCTTACAGATACCGTAGGATTTATCCGCAAACTGCCACAACAACTAATGGAGTCTTTTAAATCTACATTAGATGAGGTAAGAGAGGCGGATTTATTGGTTCATGTTTTAGATATTTCGCATCCCAATTTTGAAGAACAATTTGAGGTAGTCAACGAGACACTCAATGAAATTGACAAAACTGAAAAACCCACCCTTATTATTTTCAATAAAATAGATGCCTACGAGCCTCAAGTTGCCGAATTAAATGAACTTGAGGAAGACATCCGAACCCTTGATTCTTTAAAGAAATCATGGATGGCTAAAATGGGTAAAACGCAATGTGTCTTCATTTCAGCTACAGACAAACAAAATGTGGAAGAATTGAAAGCCATACTCTATGAAGAAGTAAAGGCAATTTTTAAGGTGAGGTATCCGTACAATAATTTCCTATACTGAACTACTTTTAATCAGCAATCAGTTCCAGGTCAATTTGTCTTTTTCGTGTGCTGACCTGATCAATGCGCACCCTTACACGATCCCCGAATTGATATGTGCGTTTGGTTTTTGCACCAATGATTTGGAATTTTTCTTGATCGAAATAGAAGCGGTCGGAAGGAATAGCCATCATCGGCACCAAGCCTTCGCAGTAATTCTCGTCCATGCGCACAAACAAACCATGTTCAGCAATTCCCGAAATAGTACCCTCAAAAATTTCTCCAACAAATTCATTGGCATAAAGCGCTTGGAAAAATTTCGTAGACTCTCTTTCCGCTTCGGCGGCTTTGCGTTCATTTTTTGAAATCCGTTGACAAATGGCCCCGAGTTCAGCTCCGTATTTGTGATTCTTTGTACTCAATTCTTCTTGTAAGATCCGATGCACAACTAAATCGGCATAACGGCGAATAGGCGAAGTAAAGTGTGTGTAGTGTTTAAATGCCAAACCATAGTGCCCAATGTTTTGTGTGTCGTAACTTGCCTTAGCCATAGATCGTATGGCCATTGACTGCACTAAAGAGAATTCGTTTTCATGTCGAATTTCTTCGAAAAGTGCATTGAGGTTTGTGGCAATATGCTGCGGATCATTGAGATTTATTTTATGTCCGAATTTTTCAATGAAAACCGCAAACAATTCCATTTTCGAAGGATCTGGATAGTCATGTACACGATAAATCATCGGAAAATTTTCTTGCCCCTTCTTTTTAGGAGAGAGGAATTCTGCCACCTTTCTATTGGCCAAGAGCATGAATTCTTCAATTAGCTTGTGAGCATCTTTTGAGGTTTTAATCACCACGCCGTCGGGCATGCCTTCTGAATTCAATTTAAATCGCATTTCTTCAGACTCAATGCTGAGTGCACCATGCTTTAAACGTTTGTTGCGGTATTTTTTTGCTAATGCATCAATCTTACGCAGCACTTGATCGTTGGCATCTGCCTTTCCTTCAAGCACTTCTTGAGCTTCTTCGTAAGTGTAGCGGCGGTCAGAATGAATTACTGTTTTTCCAAACCATTCGTTGTAAATTTTCCCCTCTTCGTCTAATTCGAAAACCGCCGAAAACGCAAATTTATCTTCGTTGGGGCGAAGCGAACAGGCGAGATTGCTGAGTTGTTCGGGGAGCATAGGTACCACACGATCAACGAGATAAACAGAATTTGAGCGTAAAAAGGCCTCTTGGTCCATGGCAGAACCTGGCCGTACATAATGGCTTACATCAGCGATGTGTATCCCTATTTCAAAATGGCCATTTTCAAGATCTCTGTAAGAAAGGGCGTCATCAAAGTCTTTGGCATCAAAAGGGTCAATAGTAAAGGTGAGTACGGATCTAAAATCTCGTCTGAGTTTCATATCTTGAGGGTCAAGGGCAATACCAATTTGCTCGGCTTCGGCCATAACGGCCTCTGGAAACACTGGACTAATGCCTTGGTTGTAAAGTATGGACAACATTTCGGTTTCATTGTTGCCAGATTTGCCTAGGCGCACTAGCACTTCACCGTAGGGCCGTTCTGCACTCTTTGGCCACACTGTTATTTTAACTAAAGCTTTTTCACCATGTTGGGCTCCATTGAGTTTGTCGTGAGGAATTTTAATTTCAACACCAGATTTTGCATTGTCTGGCACCATCAAGGCATCATTGTTGCGCACTTGAATAGTGCCCACAAATTGGATGCGTTCGCGCTCTAAGACTTCAGCAACAGCGCCCTCATCTCGGTTGTTTCCTTGCTTGAAAACCCGTACTTTAACCTTATCGCCATTGAGGGCCTGACCAATATTTGAAGGCCCGATATAGATGTCTTTCGGATGCCCCTCCACACTGACAAAACCCGCGCCTCTTTGGGTGATAGAAATAAACCCTTCAAGTAAGTTGGTTTCGTTTGCAAGTTTATAGGTGTGATGATTGATGCGTTGTAGCGCTCTTTTGTTAACTAGGGTGCTAAGTGATTCAAAGACGACTTGTCTGCTGCGCGCATCTCGCGCATCCAGCAACGTAGAAACCTGTTTGTGGGTGAGTTCGACACCAGGGTTTTGTTCAAATACACGCATCACAAGAGTCGTGATGCCAGATTTTTTGCGAGGAGCGTCTTGATTGGCTGGTTTGGGCTTGCGTTTGGACATTAGTGTCTGACAACCAATTTTCGGGTTACACTTTTTGAACCCGGTATGTCAAAGACTAAAAAGTAAATACCGCTATTGAGTTCACTCACATTTAACTTGCGGTTTGAATTGAGAACCTCCCGTGTAATGACATTGCCCAAAGCATCTATCATTTTAAGTTGCATTTGATCAACGCCAGTAAATTGGATGTTAACGTATTCTGAACTAGGATTAGGGGCTACAGTAATGTTTATTTCTTCTTTGACTATAGGTTTGGTTGCTGAAACATAATCGAACACCAAATCAACTGAATCAAGAAAAGTTGCGCCATTGGTTGAGGTAATGTAATAACGGTAATGTGCTTGGCCAAAGGTGTTATCATCAGGATCAATGGATACTTTCATTTTGCCATATTCACCATTATTTAAGGTGAATAATACGGCAGAAGTACCTGGAGAAATCCAAGGATTGGTGTTCATTTGGCCAGATGAATAGCAGGTGCCTCCAAAAGGATCTGTTGAATGGCCCCAGCAAAGGGCGTCTGTCCAACCCGCAGGAACACTCAATTGCTTGCGAGTAATGCGCCATTGTACAGGGGCGCCTGTATTATTGACAACATCAAATGGAATGTCTAAAGACGCGTAGTTGTCGGTAATTTCCATGTGAGTACCGCCAGCGAGGTTGTTAGTTTGCCCGTCAATATGAATTTGAATATTGCTTTGTGCAACACTCAAAAAGCAAGTTAAAAATAGGAGAACAGAAAATAGCGCTTTCATCGTGTACTAGTTTTTTCAAAAATAAGCTTTTCAAAGCACTTATCAAAATTCAAGCCATTTTTTCCATCAGTGCTTTTTTCTTACTTTTGAATTCGGCAAGGTTTTTGTCTTGCTCATGAAAAAATCAAACTATGACAAAGCTTATTTCATACCTTTTCGTCTGTGCAGTTGCACTCAATGCCTTTGCACAAGAACCTACTCATGAATCCACCTCGCTACTCAAACAATTGCCTTCTGTGAAATTAGTGGACATGAAAGGAAAAGCCGTCAATACCGATCAGCTCACAACCGGAGGGCCTGTTATTATTAGTTTTTGGGCAACGTGGTGTGCTCCTTGTAAAAAAGAGTTAAATACCATCCATGAGGTTTATGAAGATTGGGTCGAAGAAACCGGAGTAACGCTCATAGCGGTTGCCATCGATGATGAAAAGACCAAAAGTCAGGTGCCCGTTTATGTCAATGGAAAGGCCTGGGATTATACGGTACTGATGGACCCTAACTGGGATTTCAAGCGGGCAATGGGGGTCAATAATGTGCCACACACCTTTTTAGTAGATAAAAATGGCAATATTGTGTATTCGCACAATAATTACGCCCCTGGCGATGAAGAGGAGCTCTATCATGAATTGCTCAAATTGAGCGAAAAGTAAGGTATGAAAAAGTATTACGCGTTTTTTGCACTCTTGTTGACGTGTCAAATTGCACACTCCCAAGGCAATCTGACTGGAAACATGGAAACGGTATTTCAGTACCTCAACGAAGACACAGTCATTAATGCCAAACAGCCGATACAAAAAGGCTTGATAAATTCATATATGAATGTTTTCTACACGCAGGGTAATTTCAAGGCTGGAATGCGTTTTGAGTCATATTTGCCGCGCATTCAAGGGTATCCGAATCGATTTGACGGCACAGGTCTGGGCATGAGATACGTCGGCTATCAAAATGAATTCATAGACGTAACCCTTGGCACCTTCTACGAACAATTTGGCTCTGGATTGGCCTTGCGCACCTACGAAGACCGTAATCTTGGCTATGACAACCTGCTCGATGGCATGCGTGTCATTATTAGGCCGGGGAAGGGGTTCGTTGTGAAAGGGGTGTACGGTACACAACGCTTGTCATTTCAACAAGGACAGATTGTTCACGGCGCAGGATTGGTGCGTGGTGTAGATGGCGAGGTTCATCTCAATGAAGCATTGAAAAGCCTCAAAGAGGCTTCGCTTGATGTAGTTTTGGGGGCGTCATTTGTAAGTAAATTTCAAGAAGACGACAACCCAGAATGGGTGTTACCACAAAATGTTGGTGCCTATGGAGCACGCGCCAAACTGACCTATGGCAATTTTTACGCTGATGCTGAATACATTCAAAAAGAGGCCGACCCCTCTTCGGACAACCAATACATCTACAATTATGGCCATGCGGCTATCTTCAATTTACGTTATACACAAAAAGGTCTCGGAATTTTATTGTCGGGCAAGTCTGTAGACAACATGAGTTTTCGCTCGGATCGCACCAAGGATTTGCAAGATGTTTTGATTAATTTTTTACCCTCATTAAATAAAACCCATACATACAATTTGGTTGCTACGTTATATCCTTATGCAACACAACCCATGGGAGAGGTGGCTTACCAAGCAGACCTGCTTTACACTTTTAAAAAAGGTTCTCAGCTCGGTGGTAAATATGGTACCACTATTGGCCTCAACTTTTCTACGACTTACCGCCCAGAACAAACATTAAATGGAATCGATTTAAATGATTCGTCGAGAGTGGTTTATCATACCACTGCTTTTCAAAGAAGTGACAGCTTGTATTGGCAAGACATCAACTTTAACATCACTAAAAAGTTCAACAAGAAATGGAGTGGCATTTTGAGTTACTATGACATAAACATCAATAACGATGTGGTGAAGGTAAGTGATGCCAAGGGAATTATTCATGCTCGCATTGCGGTGCTTGAAGGCACTTATAAGCTGAACACTCATCACGCACTGCGATGGGAATTGCAAGGCATGTGGGTACAAAGAAATGAACAGGGCATCAATGATAAAGGGAATTGGGCCACGGCTCTAGTTGAATATACCATTTCACCCGGATGGTTTTTCTCAGCAATGAATCAGTATAATTATGGCAATGATGATCTTAGTAAACGCGTCAATTATCCTATCGTTACATGCGGATATATCAAAGATGCCACAAGACTTACGGTGTCTTACGGCCGTCAAAGAGCAGGGTTGTTCTGCGTTGGTGGGGTGTGCCGTCCGGTTCCAGCCAATAATGGGCTCATGATCAATTTAACGCATAGTTTTTAAAATGAAACAAGTATTTCTGTATATCGCATTTGCTGTTGTTTTTGGATTAAGCATGCTTCCATCCTGTGATCGTGTAAGTAATCCTTATCCTATTCAGCCTTGTTTGGAGTTAGATACGGCTCTCTATCCAGGGTTGTGGTCTGATTACATTAGCAACGAATGGCCAACCTTTAGCCCCAACACAAACCAAAATCGCAATGTGCTCATTGAGGATTTTACCGGACACAAGTGTATTTTTTGCCCTGCAGCTGCTGACTTAGCCCATCAATTACAACAGGCCAACCCAGGCCGCGTTTTTGTTGCCTCAATACATTCTGGTGTAGATGGCATTGGAGATTTTCAAAGTGTTGATGCGGAATACACGCTAGATTTTACCAATCCAGATGGTTTGGCCATAGGGACATGGTTTGGCCTCAATGATCCCGGATTTGTGGGTAACCCAAGAGGCCCGATCAACAGGGTGAATATAGGAGGGAATATTTTTCAAGGTCCAGGACAATGGTCATCGATTACTAGCACCTTGTTGACCGAAAATAACTTGCGTGTAAACCTGCAATCTAAATTGAATTATTTTCCAAGCACCAAAGGAGCCTTCGTCCATGTTGAAGTTGATAAAATAGATCCTACACTTACCAATGACTTGGGCATTGTTGGTTATGTGATTGAAGATTCTCTGGTCGGTGACCAAAAAATGAGTGATAACTCGCACAATCATGATTATGTGCATCGTGATATTCACCGTAAAAATTTGGCATGTATGCCATTTGGCAGACAAATAACTTCTGCTGATATGTTGAATGGCAAATACTACATTAACTATAGTTTTCAAGTTCCCAATCAGCTCGATGGTCAATATAATTTTGAAAACATGCATGTACTTATTTATGTCTATGACATGAGTACCAAAGAAATTTATCAGGTGATCAAGCAGAAAATAGAATAATGGCTTTACGTCAGCAACTCATACAAAAATTAGAGCAGCGTTTATCGCCACAGCAGATTCAGCTCATGAAACTGCTACAGGTTCCAACTATGGAGCTAGATCAGCGCATCAAACAAGAGTTGGAAGAAAACCCTGCACTTGAGGAGGGTCAGGACCATGACGACGATGACTTTGAGTCCAATGACGACGATTATCAGGACGACCAAGATTCTGACGATGATTTTGACATCTCTGACTACCTCGATGACGACATTGCCGATTACAAAACACAGGCAAACAATCAGTCCAAAGATGATGAAGAACGTGTGATTCCATTATCTGGAGAACAATCATTTCAAGAAAGACTAACCGAACAACTGCATTTACTTTACTTAGATGAGAAACAATTCGTCATTGCCGACCTCATCATTGGAAATCTTGACGAATCAGGCTATTTAAATCGATCGGTAGAGGCAATAGCTGATGATTTGGCCTTCTCCTTAAACATTGAAGCCTCCGAAAGCGAAGTTGCTTCAGTACTTATGTTGGTTCAAGAATTAGAGCCAGCAGGAGTGGGCGCAAGAAATTTACAAGAGTGTTTGTTATTGCAACTTCAGCGCAAACAAGACGGCGACATTGTGCGGTATACTGCCCTTAAAATAGTTGAACAGTTTTTTGAGGAATTCACCAAGAAGCATTATGACCGAATTGCAAAAAAATTAGAAATCGAAGACCAAGACCTTAAAGAGGCAGTGGATGAGATTTTGCGTTGCAACCCAAAACCAGGAGGGTCAATGCGAGAAGCCGCAAAAAACCATCAACAAATCATTCCAGATTTCACCTTGCTAGAGCATGAGGGGCGGCTTGAACTTTCCTTAAACGGCAGAAATGCTCCAGATTTAAAAGTCAATCGGGATTATGAGCATATGTTGCGCAGTTATGCAGAAGGGGCAAAAAATTCAAGATCAGACAAAGAAGCATTTCAATTTGTAAAGCAGAAACTTGACAGTGCCAAGTGGTTTATTGATGCCATTAAACAACGACAACAAACTTTATTGCTTACCATGGGCGCCATTATGGAATACCAAGAAGCCTATTTTTTAAGCGGGGATGAAACACGCTTGAAACCCATGATTTTAAAAGACATTGCTGACATGGTGGAGCTAGATATTTCTACGGTTTCAAGAGTAGCCAATTCAAAGTACGTGCAAACCAATTATGGAATTTTTTCTTTGAAGTATTTCTTCTCTGAGGCTTTGTCTACAGAAAGTGGTGAAGAGGTATCAACAAGAGAGGTGAAAAAAATATTGTCTGATGCCATTGAGGCAGAAGACAAACACAGTCCACTGACCGATGAAAAATTGATGGATTTACTGAAAGAAAAAGGATACAATATTGCCCGGCGTACCGTAGCCAAATATCGTGAACAATTGCAAATACCTGTAGCACGAATGCGTAAAGAGTTATGAAATATTTTGCTCATCTATTTTCATGGGTGTTTTTGCCCTTGTTCATGCCAAGCTATGGCATCTTGATTAGTCTATTTGTTCCGGCTTTCAGCACCAATAGCCGCATGACGGGTTTATTTTTTGCGCCAATTGAATCAAAGTGGGCATTGTTTACCATTTTTTTTCTTTTCAGTGTAGTAGCACCAGGCATCTCATTTATTTTATTGCATCGTTTTAAAGTGATTTCTACTATCGATATAGAAAGGCAGCGCGAGCGTAGTTTGCCGCTCATCATCATGTTGGTTTATTCTTTGGTGTTGTTTTTTCTATTGTTGTACAAGACAGGCTCTGCTTCCTTGCCGCGTTATTATTATGCCTTACCCCTATCAGGGGTGGCTGTTACGAGCGTATTTTTACTCATTAATAGATGGATTAAAATCTCTTTGCATGCGGCAGGTGCAGGTATTTTGGTTGGATTTTTGGCCATCTACACAGCCGCCCAAGATCAATTCAGTCTATGGTGGTTTTTGGGCGCTTTAGTGGCCTCTGGGCTCACGCTTTCTGCACGCCTTTATTTACAAAAACACACCCCACTTGAAGTTTACACTGGATTTGCTTTGGCAGTTTTGTTCACCTCATCGATTCACTATTATTTGGCGTAAATGAAAAAGATAATTTATTTTGTTTTGTTGCTTGGCTTTACATTAGTTTCATGTGCAGATTTACAACGCGAACAACACTTGAGTCAGTTGGCTAAACAGCACTCCAAGCTTCAAGATTTAAGCGCCCAACTTGATCAAAATACGATAACCGAAGTGGCTCAAATTAAGAACAATACCATTCAGACTGAACTGCGCATCAAGCAGCATTTGCATCTCGACACCATCAATTTAGAATTGGCGCAAAAACTCGAAGCATATAAATTAATGCGCAAAAGCATCAAGCCATTGATGCAGCAATTTGTAAAGATTAGAAAAGGCATCAAAGAAGAAAAACACACATTGCTAAATTTGAAACAAGATATCAAAGCGGGCAGGGGCAATAGGCAACATTACGGTGATTATATTCGTTTTGAAACGCAAAAAATTAAGCAATTGCAGGCATTGACAAATGACTACTTGAACGCTCGTAAATCTTTTTACAAAGACTACAAGCGCTTGTATCCGTCAATTGAAGCATTTTCTCTCCAACTATTAAACAAAGACGAGCAATAGAAATGCACATTAAGGTTGTACTGGCTCTGCTCTTGTGCTTATTGGCGCTACCCTCGAAGGCTCAAACCTCCACGGATTTACAATTAGCACAATACTATTACAATAATGCTGAACTAGATAAAGCTTTAGGATATTTCGAAAAAGTTTACGCTCAAGATCAAAGTAAGGCAATCTTTTTGCAATATTATGAGTGTCTTGTTGCTCAAAATGATTTCAAAACAGCCGAAAAAGTTTGGCGTAAGCAAACCACAATTAATAAGCAAGATTTCCAAATTCGACTTCTAGGAGCGACTTTATACGAGGATCAAAATGAGCCGAATAAAGCCCAAAAAATTTACCAAGAATTATTTGATGAACTACAACCCAACAACCCCGGGCAGGCCATAGGATTGTACCAAGCTTTTGTGGCAAAAGCAATGTTTGATCAGGCAAAAAAGGCCCTGGAAATGGGACAGAAATTAAGTCCAAATTATCCTTTTAATTTTCAAATGGCGGATTATTATTCTCTTGTGGGGAATAAAAAAGCCATGTTAATGGCCTATATGGATTACTTAGGTCAGCAACCAGGGACCCTCGACCCCATTGCGCAAGCCATAGGCTCAAGATTGGATCTCTCGGCAAGCAACGGCCAAGATTTTAATCTTTGTAGAGAGGTATTGCTCGAGCGCATTCAACAGGCCGGTGCACCGATGGTTTTCAATCAATTATTGATTTGGTTATTTGTTCAAGTTAGAGACTTTTCGGGGGGCGTGACCCAAGCGATAGCTTTAAATAAGCGCATGAGGGGAGATGGTCGTGAGGTATTAGAACTTGGGCATATATGTGTTGAAAATGCCGTATTTGATCAGGCAAATCGGTGTTTCCAATATGTCATTGAATTGGGTCAGGATCAGCCACATTTTTACGATGCCCAAAGGGCCCTATTGAATGCTAGATTTATTCAAGTAACACAATACAGAAGTTTCAATGATACTGAGATAGCACAATGTATTGCTGATTTTGAGTCTGCGCTCAATCGCCTTGGTAGAAATAGAGTTACATTTCAACTTATTTTACAACTTGCAGAAATCAGGGCATTTTATGCCAAGCAAAGCGCAATGGCATTGGATGAATTGCAAGCGCTTATGCGTACTTCAGGACTAACAGACCTTCAAATTGCTCAAGTTAAAATGCTTGTTGCGGATATTGAGGTGCTTGAGGGCGACATCTGGGAGGCATCGTTGATATATATGCAAGTAGACTCAGATTTTAAGTTCGAAACCATCGGGTCAGAGGCTAAATTTAAGAATGCAAAAATATTTTACTACGATGGCGAGTTTGAATTTGCCCAGGCACAACTTGACATATTAAAGGAAGGAACATCTAGATTTATTGCAAACGACGCCATCCAACTTTCAGTCTTTATTACCGATAATTATGGATTGGATAGCAATTACCAAGTAATGAGTTGGTTTGCAACCGCCGACCGCATGATTGCTCAGCATAAATACGATTCTGCATTTGTGCTCTTTGACAGCATTCAAGCAGCTTTTCCTTACCATTCTTTGGCAGATGACATTCTATTCAGAAAAGGACAAATCAATGAGCAACAAGGAAAATGGGAACAGGCTATAAATTACTATGAGGATTTATTGAAGCTACATGCAACTGACCTCTTGGCTGATGATGCGCTCTTTAGGTTGGCTGAGATCAATGAGCTTATTTTAAAGGACATAGACCGTGCCGAAGCGTTGTACAAGCGTATTTTACTCGAATATAAGTCGAGTTTGTTTGGGGCAGAAGCAAGAAAGCGCATCCGTCTCCTAAGAGGTGATACGCTTTCTCAAGAAGAAGATATCTAATTAAATATTGGGCATTTCTCTGGTGAAGGATGGAATTCCAGTTACATCCATTCCAGTGATCAATAAATGAATGTCATGGGTGCCTTCATAAGTCACTACAGATTCAAGATTAGCCATATGGCGCATCATAGAATATTCACTAGTGATACCCATTCCACCATGAATTTGGCGGGCTTCTCGGGCAATATTCAAGGCAATTTCAACGTTATTTCTCTTTGCCATTGAAATTTGAGCCGATGTCGCTCGACCCTCATTGCGCAGTTGGCCCAGACGAAGGGTAAGTAACTGTGCTTTGGTGATTTCAGTAATCATTTCAGCAAGTTTCTTTTGGATCAATTGAAAAGCACCAATGGGCACATTGAATTGAGTACGCTCTTTGGAGTAACGCAAGGCCTGGTCATAGCAGTCCATAGCAGCTCCCAAAGCACCCCAAGCGATGCCAAAGCGCGCAGAGTCTAGGCAGCTCAGCGGCGCACCTAGCCCGGAGCGGCCAGGCAGGATATTTTCTTTAGGAACTTTGACATTGTCAAAAATCAATTCTCCTGTGGCAGATGCCCTTAAAGAAAGTTTACCGTGCATTTCAGGGGTTGAAAACCCTTCCATTCCACGCTCTACGATGAGGCCGTGGATTCGACCTGTTTCGTCTTTGGCCCAAACTACTGCGATTGCAGCAAATGGGGCATTGGAAATCCACATTTTGGCTCCATTGAGGATAACGTGGTCTCCGGCATCCTTGAAATTAGTGATCATGCCTCCTGGGTTTGAACCATAGTCTGGCTCGGTAAGCCCAAAGCAACCCATCATTTCGCCAGTTGCTAATTTTGGTAAATATTTTTGTTTTTGTGCCTCAGAACCGTATTTCCATATAGGATACATGACTAAAGAAGACTGCACAGAGGCCGTTGATCTCAGGCCTGAATCACAGCGCTCAAGCTCCTGCATAATAAGCCCGTATGATATTTGGTCAAGCCCCGGACCCCCATATTCTTCAGGTATGTATGGGCCAAAGGCGCCAATTTCACCAAGTCCTGAAAGTAAATGCATGGGGAAAGTAGCTTTTTCGTAGTGGTCGTCGATGATAGGCGAGACTTCTTTTTTTACCCATGCCCTTGCGGCGTCGCGCACCAATTTGTGTTCGTCGGAGAGCAGATCATCCATATTGAAGTAATCGGGGTGTTGGTATAAGTCTGTTTTCATGATGGAATTTTTGAGCTTCAAAATTACGCAATATTCTGAGCAGCTGTAGCATGTAAAATTGAATTATTTTTGTAGACGTAATGCAGCCATGACAAATTTTGAACTCATAGAACGCGCCCCTCAACTCAATAGCTATTTGCTCATAGTGGCATTGGTGGCACTTACATTTGTCGCATACGCACGTTTGAGCACGCCTAGTGTTTTATCCGTTTCGTGGTTGAGATTCTGGAAAATGAGCCGAATAGAGTCTTTTGGTTTTGATGAAGATAAAATTCGTCCGACGACTCAAGTGCTATTATTGGCCAATTACTTCGTCTCTTTCGGCCTCTGTACTGTATTGTATTTAAAAGATGCTCTTAGCACCCAAGATGCAGGCCTCATCTCTCTTTTGCTTGTTTTTCTTTATTCTGTTTACCAAGTTTTAAATTTCAGGCTGGCATTGTTGATTACTGACTTGTGGAAGTTAAAAACCTATTTGGCAGAGGTAAATAAGCAAATTTGGTCTTTTATGGGATTGATTTTGTTGCTTTTGACCTTTCTTTGGCTCATCAATAGCCATGAAATCGAACTATTCAAAGGCTCATTTATCATTGTGCTGATCTGTTCGCATTTTTGGCGCTTGATAAAAGCTTGGCGCATTTGTGGGCAAGCAAATTTGGAATGGTATTATTTAATTTTGTACCTTTGCGCTCTGGAAATAGCTCCTTTGTTATTCATATGGAGCTGGTTTTCCGGAGAATACACTCATTAATACTATTAACTTGGCAATCAAGACCATTTTAGTTTCTCAGCCTAAACCAGAAGGTGAAAAGTCTCCTTACTTTGACCTTGCTGAAAAATATAAAGTAAAAATCGATTTTCGCCCTTTTATTAAAGTGGAAGGTGTCGATGCCAAAGAGTTTCGTGCTCAAAAAATAGACATTTCTGCTCATACGGCTATAATTTTAACCTCAAAGGTGGCCGTAGACCATTTTTTTAGAATGGCAGAGGCAGTTCGTTTTGAAGTTCCTGATACGATGAAATATTTCTGTATTACCGAAGCAGTAGCGCTTTACTTGCAGAAGTATGTTGCATACCGAAAACGTAAAATCTTTTTTGGCAAACAAACGATTGATGAGCTCGCTGAACTTATGAAAAAGCAAAAAGGAGAAAAGTTTTTGCTCCCTTGCACTGATATTCTCAGAGACAATATTCCAGTTACGCTAGAAAAATACAACATACCGTTTTCCAAAGCAGTATTGTACCGAACCGTGGCAGCCGATCTTTCAGACTTACAAGATGTTTTTTACGACATGCTTGTGTTTTTTAGTCCTGGGGGTATTGAATCATTGTTGAAAAACTTTCCAGATTTCAAGCAAAACAACACGGTGATTGCCGCATTTGGGCCAACCACGGCTAGTGCAGTGATTAAGAACAACTTGCGCTTAGACGTCAATGCACCACACCCCAAAGCACCATCGATGGTAGCGGCAATTGAATTGTTCATCAAAGAACAACTCAAAAAGAAGTAATTTTCTCTAAATTCTTGCCCATCTGTTTTTTCTTAATTGTGTTTTGCATATATTTACGCAAACTAAAATTTTTACACATGAAAAAACTATTACTCTCGGCAGCATTATTTGCTGGTGTGTTTAGTGCGAAAGCACAGTTAGCACCGGGCAGTGTTGCACCAAACTTTACTGTTTCGGCATACCAATCATGGTTGTCAACAGCTGGTTCGTCAAGCAATGGCTCTTATACATTGTACGATTACCTAGATCAAGGTTATACTGTATTTATGGATGTATCTGCAACATGGTGTGGACCATGTTGGAACTACCATATTTCTGGAGCTCTTGAAGATCTTTATGCAAATCACGGCCCGGCTGGTGCCTTGGGTGTGAACGCAAACACTACAAACGACGTAATGGTTATTTGGGTTGAAGGCGATGGTACTACGGCTGACGCAACTATGTTGGATGGCGCTGGTGCAATTGGCAACTGGATTGAGCCAACTACTGGTAACCAAGTTCCATTCCCAATGGCCAACCCAGCTTCTGCTTTGGCTAACCAAATCAATAATGATTACAATATCAACTACTTTCCAACAATCTATCGCATTTGCCCTAACCGCATCATTGAAGAGGTTGGTCAATTAGGTGCTACTGCATTGTATGGAACTGTGGCGGCTTGCCCACCACCGGCAACCCTCCCTGTTGACCCTGCATTCTTAGGTTATACTGGTACAACTACTTCATGTGGTGACTTTACTTTGAGTGTTACTATGCAAAACAATGGTTTGAACCCACTAACAAGCGCAACTATCTCTGTAACAGGAATTCCTTCTCCAATCACTTACAACTGGACTGGAAACCTTGCTACTTATGCTACAGCGCAAGTTAACCTTGGTACAGTAACTTTAACTGCACCAGCAACTGCTACCATTACAATTACTTCAAATGATGGCAACCCTGCAAACTCTACATTGGTTCAAAACCTTCAGTACATCAGTTCTTCAACTACAACTGCAGTGAATACTAACCAAGATTTCTCTAACAGTGCATTCCCATATGCGAACTGGCAGTTATTGAACCCAGATGATGGAATTACTTGGGAATATTTAACCGCACTTGGTGGGATGATGGGTATCAATACTTACAACTATTCAACTACTGGAGAACTAGATCATTTAGTTACACAAGCTTACGACCTTACAGGTCAAAGCACACCATCTTTGAACTTCAAAGTTGCTAACCGTCGTTACAACGCTACTTACTATGACAAACTATACGTTTATGTATCTACAAACTGTAATGGTCCATGGACGCAAGTTTGGTTCAAAGAAAACCAAGATTTGGCTACCGGTGCTGACCAAACATCAAGCTTTGCTCCAGCATCAGCTGCAGATTTCCGTGACGAGTGTGTGAGCCTTGCTGCCTATGCAAACTCACCTGCATTGTTCGTTCGTTTTACTAGCGATAACAACTATGGTAATAACGTATTTGTGGATGACATCAATGTATCAAGCACAGCTTGTTCAAATGGTGTTGAAGAATTGGGCCATGCTGCATTCACAGTAGCACCAAACCCTGCTTCTGAGTCATTTAATGTAACCTTTGAAGGTAAAGAAGCAAACTACACAGTTGCGCTTATGGATCTTCAAGGACGCGTAATTTCAACAATGCTCTTGAACAACGCTGTTGGTACACAAACAGCAACTTTCTCTACAGAAAATGTAGCTAAAGGTTCTTACATTGTTGCCGTTACTGTTAATGGCATGACGACTACCAAAAACGTAGTTATCAAATAATATCTTCATAGATTTATGAAAACGCCCTCAAATGAGGGCGTTTTTTTTTGACCTTTGCGCATGTTTATTCCTTTTGAAAATCAAACACAGAGCTTAAAGCTACCTGAGCGCTTCACTTTTCCATTTTATTATGACGTTCATCCACTGGCTCAAAAGGCTGCAGAATTGTTGCAAATAAGATTAGAAAACGAAGATTTTGGTCATGATTTTGGCATTGGAAGACTTGAGCGTAACGGCGCCATAGGTAAAATGTTTGGTGTATTGGTGGTGCAGGACCAACAAGGCACGCTGGGTTACTTGTCTGCTTTTTCAGGGAAATTAGGTAATTCTAACGAGCACCATGGTTTTGTACCACCGGTATTCGATTTGTTAGAAGTGAACAGTTTTTTTCGAAGGGAGGAACTGCAAATCAACGAAATCACCATGCGCATTGCAAAGCTTGAAGCTTCTAAAGAACTAGAGGCCCTAGAAATAGAGTCAGGCAATTTGGTAGTGCATTGGAAAAATCAATTAGAGGGGGCCTTAGCTAATAACAGACAATCTAAAGCCCAAAGAGCTTTAATAAGGGCTTCCTTAGACCCGTTTGGGTCAAATTATCAGGCCCAATGTGCCAAATTAGACGCTCAAAGCATGCAAGAGAGCAGAAAATTAAAGGAACTTAAAAAACGTGCTCAAATTGAATTTGACGCGTTTAAAATGAAGCACGACAAAATTAGGTTTGAAATAGAAGCGCTGCGTAAGCAAAGAGCGCTGCATTCAGCAGATCTGCAAAGAAGAATCTTTGAGCGCTATACTTTTTTAAATATCAATGGCGAACAAAAAAATGTACTCGATTTATTTGCCGACTCACCCCCGGCAGGGGCAGGTGAGTGCGCGGCTCCAAAGCTCCTGCAATTTGCTTTTTTAAACCATTTAAAGCCCATTTGTATGGCTGAATTTTGGTGGGGGATGGCACCAGATTCTGAAGTTAGAATTCATGGCAACTTTTATCCAGCCTGTAAGAGTAAATGCGAACCAATTTTAGGGCATATGTTACTAGGCTTGCAAGTAGATCCAAATCCAATTACTGCTATATATCCACAAAGGAAACTCGATATAATTTACGAGGATGATTGGCTCATTGCTATAAATAAACCTGCCGAATATTTATCTGTCCCAGGAAAGCATCCACAGCCTAATGTTTTAGATGATTTGAAGCAAAAATATCCGAACTTAACAGGGCCTGTTTTGGTGCATCGGCTCGATATGTCAACTTCTGGAATATTACTTGCAGCTAAAACCAAAGAAATGCACGAGCGTTTGCAACGTCAGTTCGTGCTAAGAAAAGTTAAAAAGGTGTATGAGGCGATTTTAGATGGGATACCTAAATCTAAGAATGGAGAAATCAAGCTTCCACTGCGCGTAGATCTTGAGGACCGCCCAAGGCAATTGGTGTGCACTTCACATGGGAGTTTTGCACTTACGACCTATGAAGTTCTGGTTGATTCAGGAAAATATACTCGTATTTTATTATTCCCGCACACCGGCCGAACGCATCAATTACGTGTGCATTGCGCGCATCATTTAGGCTTGAACTGTCCGATAAAAGGCGATGATTTATATGGACAGAAGGCTGACCGCTTGTATTTACATGCCGCAAAACTTGGGTTTTATCATCCACAGACTAATGTCTGGACAGAGCTAAGCAGCACTCCAAACTTTTAATGTCGCGGCTCTTGCCAATCACCATGTTCTTTGATTAAATCAACAAGGGCTTCTACAGCTTGGGCTTCTTCGATATTTCGCCTCACCACGGTTTTTTCTTTATACAGATTGATCTTTCCTGGTCCGGTACCCACGTAGCCATAATCGGCATCGGCCATTTCACCCGGACCATTCACAATGCAGCCCATAATCCCAATTTTAAGTCCTTTTAAATGGGCTGTACGTTTTCGGATTTTTGCGGTCGTTTCTTGCAAATCAAAAAGAGTACGTCCACAGGAGGGGCAAGAAATATATTCTGTTTTAGAAATGCGTGTTCTAGTTGCTTGAAGAATGCCAAAAGAAGTGGAATTAATGTACTGCGTACCTAAATGGGCATTGAGCCAAAGGCCATCCCCGAAGCCATCGATGAGCAGCGCGCCAGCATCAGCACCTGCATATAATTGGAAGGTTTCTAGTTCAGAGGTATTGTATTGGTATGAAAGCACCACGGGATGATGATATTTTTTCTCTTGCATAGCCAAAAAGAAGCGTCGGTACAATTGAGTTTTGTTATCATATTTAGTATTGAGAATAATACAAACATTGGGCTTGTTGGCCAATAAATCCAAAGGATCATTCTCAGCTTCTAATGGCAAAAACCCAGTTGTATGGGCGGGTAAATCTGCGAGTTGTTCGGGTAATATTAAGGGATAGTATCCAGGTTTGTTTTGGTAGTCGGCACGCCAAAGGTCAAAATCCAGAATAATGCCTAGGGTACCAGGAACTTCAAAATCTAATTCATTGCTTCCAATATAAACGTAATCGGCAGCCTGATCTAAAATATTCCATTTATCAAGCGAGATACTATATTGATAACCAAAACCAAAGAAGTGAGCAGGTTTGATATGCTCAATAGATGAGAGGTCAGCAAGTACTACGGGGGTGTTTTTTGCGCCGATGTTGTGCAAGCTAAGACTATCTCTTTTGCTGTATTCAAATGGAGAATAATTCAGCTTTTCTTTAGGAATCGAGAAATCAAATGCGTTGTAATTTTCGTATTTCGCGATTAACTTTTGAGCAACGGGTATTTCAGCCTCCGGCGCTTCTGTGAGTGATACTCGGATGGTATCGCCAATGCCGTCTTCAAGGAGCGCGCCAATACCTACAGCAGATTTAATGCGCCCGTCTTCACCGTCTCCGGCTTCTGTAACGCCTAAATGTAAAGGATATACCTTGCCATTTGCCAGCATTTTTGCCATCAATAAGCGGTAAGCTTGCACCATAACAAGAGTATTGCTTGCCTTCATAGAAATCACAAGCTGATCAAACCCATGTTTTTCGCAAATATGAATGAACTCAAATGCAGATTCCACCATTCCTTCTGGGGTATCTCCATACCTACTTAAAATTCTATCCGATAAAGAACCATGATTGGTGCCAATGCGCATCGCGGTTCGGTGCTCTTTACAAAGCAGAACCAAGGGGGTGAATTTTTCTTCTATACGGTCAAGTTCAGCCTGGTAACTTTCATCAGTATATTCAATTTCTTCAAATTTCTTTTTATCGGCATAATTTCCAGGATTGACCCGAACTTTTTCTACAATTTTGGCTGCAATTTCTGCTGCATTAGGAGTAAAATGAATGTCGGCAACCAAGGGGGTTTGGATGCCTTTTTGACGCAAGGCAAGCTTGATGTTTTGAAGGTTCTCGGCTTCGTTTTTACTCGGCGCAGTGAGCCTCACAAGTTCACAACCGGCTTCGATCATACGAACTGATTGACTTACAGAGCCTTCTGTATCCATGGTGTCTGTAGTGGTCATGGATTGCACGCGAACTGGATTAAGTGCCCCAAGGTGAAGGGTTCCAATTTGAACTTCTTTAGTCAGAGGGCGCGTTCGCTTCCAAAGATCGAGGCAATAAGGCATCATTTTCATTGATTTGTATAACAAAGGTAAGGATTCAATTGTTTTTGCGTTCTTTGATTAAAGGATAAACAATGAAATACAAAGCGTACCTACTTTTATCAATTTACTTGCTCATATTGGCCTGTACTGAAGTAAAAAAAAAGAATCCACATCGGATTGAAAATCAAAGTGCAATGGCCAAGTCTCATCAAAGAAAAGCAATGTTAGAGGATATAATCCCTGAAGAAATAAAAGTAAAATCTAAATTAATTCCACCCATATCTCCTCCACCCATTGACCCCTCTGACCCCATCGAACCAGAGCCTTATCCTATGGACCCTCTTGTAGACCCGGTTTTCATACCAATTAACTGCCCGCCCCCTCCTCTTCATACCTTAACGCTACGCGATAGTTTGGTGTTATTTCCATCCGTAGAAGCATCATTTATTTACAACTCCGAGAATGCGCTCGTGTATGTGTCTAATAAAGTTGCTGATCTTCCCGAATTTTGGTTTCTGATTGAATCAGACATGGTGGGTAAAATATATTTCAGTGTGCTCATAGATATAAAAGGAAAGGTAAGAGAGGTAAAATTTTTACGTTCCCATCCAAATTTTAAGAACCTAGAATCACAAATTTCTAAAATTGCTCTAAACATGCCCTCTTGGACGCCGGCCAAAAATGAGCAAGGCCAGCCAGTGGTTTCAGAAAGCATTTTGGTGATTCGGATTCAAGAATAGCACTTATCTTTAGTGCATGATTCAAAGCAGAATTGTTTTTTCATTCAAGCTAAAAGGACTGCTGTTGCTTTTGGCACTATCAATTCTTTATGGCTATTGGCAGCATTTTTTTTCTGATATTTTACCAATTCATGAATGTAGAAAAGCGGATTCATTAACCCAAGCAATTCAGTACTTTAAAGGAGCTTCGTTCTTTGAGCCCTCGACAAATTGGATTTCCTCAAGTGGCAATCGAAATGCAGCTGCTGAATTTCCATTGATATATTTCCTCGTAGGACAAATCTGGAAGTTTACAGGTTATCATTTATGGATCGCTAAGTTATTTTCTATTGGTTTGCTTTGGGCCAGTATGTTGTCTTTACTCCCACTTTTGAAAAAACTTTTTGACTCTGAAAAGAAGTCGCTTGTCTTTATAGCAGCTGTGTATTCATTCCCTGTACTGAGCTATTATTCTGATACTTTACTGCCGAATGTGTACTCATTTTCGTTTTTAATGTTAGCGCTAGCTCAATTTTTTCATTTTTGGACCAAAGAGAAGAGGGGGCATTTTTTATTATTTACCATCTTTTTGAGCGTGGCGGTATTATTAAAAATAACGGCACTAATTGCTGTATTTGCTTTTTTTGCCGCTTGGACAACTTCAAAATTATGGCAGAAAGAATGGTTGAAAAGTCTTAGAATCAAAAAGGTTCAAAATACCTATTTAGCCTTGGTTATTGCTATGGTTTTGGCCTTGATTTGGTATCGATATGCGATAAATTATAATGCTCAAAATGGATCCACCATTTTTTCAACAACAATTCGACCAATTTGGGAGGTAAGCGTAAGTGACATATGGCGAATAGGGAAGTTGGTATTTTTAGAACATAGCCGTGAAATATTTCCATTGTTTTTTTGGCCTATTGGTTTGCTAATTTTTACTTGGGTTTTCCTATCAAAAGCAGTATCCTTCACCATAAAGCACTTAATGGTATGGTCTGTATTAGGTGTGTTTTGTTACCTCATTCTTTGGTTTTGGGTTTTTGAGGTACATGATTATTATTTTATTGAATTGTTGTTTTTACCTGCATTAATGTTGGCAGTTTATCTGAAGTATGAGCCTCAATGGCCAGTTTTTAGACGCTTACAAAAAACCATTGAATTTATGCTCTTAGCATTGCTCTTTTTAAACACACTTTCTTTCACTCAAATTGCAGCGGGCCATCAAAATGTAATCGTAAAAAACACACCTTTTATTTCGTCATTCATCAAAGGAAATTGGAGTTGGTTTTATTTCAATCACCAAGAGAATTTAGGGCAGCTGCAGGCCCAGAGCAAAAATATACGCAAAGTGATTGCCCCTAGCGATACTGTCTTGTGCTTCTCTGACCCCTATGCAAATATTCACCTTACAACAATAAATCGCATTGGATATACCAATTATAGCCTAGATCAATCATCTTCAGTTTCTTCTCAAATACAAGACCTCATTGACAAAGGCGCATCCAAACTGCTGGTTTTAAAACAAGACATTGCTCACCCAGAAATCAAATATTTTCTGAAGCATTTGCGCTATCAAAAAGGAAACGTTTTTGTCTATGATTTAAAGCCTTTTAGCGGACCAAAACATTAAGCTTCGTTGAATCTTTTAAACTCGATATAAAATATGGTCCCTACCTTAGGGGTGCTTTCAAACCAGATTTTACCATTATGCTTTTCTACGATTTGCCTCACTACGCTAAGGCCAATTCCTGAACCCGATGATTTGGTTGTGAAATAAGGTGTAAAAATGCGCTCTTGTTCACTTTCTAGAATGCCGATACCGTTGTCTTTGCATTGAATTTCAAGGTGTGTTGTTGAATGCTTTACCGCCAATTCAATTGTTGGATTGGTCACCGATTCAGTAGCTTGTTTGGCATTGAGTAATAAGTTGTTGATCACCTGGCTCAACATGTCCTTATCGGCCATAATCCATAAATTTTTTGGATTGGGATGAAAAGCTATGAGCCCTTGGTTTTGGTCAAAAAGCTGAATGGTTTGTTCTAAAAAAGGAATCAGCGCTATTTTTTCAAAATTTGGTTCTGGCAGCTTGGCAAAGCGCGCAAATTCATTGGCCATTCTAGCCATTGAATCAATCTGATCAATGAGGCTAGGCAAGGTGCTTTGAAGCAAAGGTTGTAGGTCTGAATCATTGCTTTCAATTTTGCGCAATAGGTGCTGTATGTGTAATTTCATCGGAGTCAAGGGGTTCTTGATTTCGTGCGCAATCTGTTGTGCAAGGTCTCGCCATGCGCTCTCTCGTTCACTACGAGCAAGTTGTCCTGCGGCTTGCTCGAGTTCTCTTAACTTATCATTGTAGGCACGTACTAGCAGCCCAATTTCGTCATTGTTATAATAATTGATTTTTTGGTTGTTTTTTCCAAATTCAAACGCCCTTACCGATCTTGCAACCGATTGAAGAGGCCCAATTAACCAATTGCTCACAAGCAAGGCTATAAATACAGAAATTGCTAGCAACAGAACAAAAACATTGATTGCTGCCTTCAGAAAGTTTTCAATTTGTAATTCGTATGCTTCTTGCTGTCCGAAGAGCTGTAAGTTAATATAACCAAGCTGTTTGCTATTTTGGTTCATAATTGGTAAATAGGCACTGCGGTAGGTGAGAGTTCCAATTTGGTCTTGATGTGAAAAATAACTTTGATTTCTTCCAATAAGTGCATCCATAGCTTGGGCATTCATGTGTTCACCAATGAGACCATAGGCAAAAAGTTTTGGCCTAGATGAAGCCACTAGAAATCCATCACTGTCAAAAACAAAAAGGTCAGTTTTAAAAACGCTTGACAATTTGGCTAATTTAGTTTCTAGCTGCTTTCCAATGGTATTGGCATCAAGGGTGTCCAGGGCAGCGGTCTGATTGCTCAATTCTGTTTGAACGGCATCAAGCTTGTCCTTAAGAGCTTGTTGTGAATAGGAATTAAATTGTTTACCGATAAACAAAGAGCTACCTAATCCATATAAAAATAAAGAGAGACCCAAAATAACTAAAAAGGCAATCTGCACTTTAAATGAGAGTGTCCATTGGGTTTGCTTTTGAATAGAAATAGACTTAAATATTTGATGTGATATCAATAGAAGACCCCAAAAAACAAATAGAAAAGCAAAGCTGGTAATTTTACTAAACCATTCGTTCGGCGTGGATATGATAATTGCTGAACCCGGCTGCTGCGATACGATTACATGTGTAAACCCTCTGAATTCACTAATTGTGTTACCCTTATTTTTTACCCTCATATTGGTGAGCTTCAATGGGTAATTGTAGGTACCTGTTTGATGTATAAGCCTGCCTTCTGCATATTTGCCAATCGCATACTGCTCAAGGCCGCTAGATATTCCTGCCTGATCGGAAATGAGCAACCTTGGAAACCCAATTTCTTCTGGTATTCTTTTGGACACAAGGGTAAGTGCTAAATTTCTTTGTGCATCGATTCTAAGTAAAATTACATAACTCAACCCTTCTTCTTCATGAGGCATAAAGTATATACCATTCTGAATATCTGATGGTTGACTGTGTTTTTTAACGAGTTTTTTTAAGCGGACTAATTTAAGTGTATCCACCCCGAAACAGGGTTGATTATCTTGATCAAATAATTCGGCATCAATATCAAAACCATCCCAAATTCCAGTAAAAAACTTTTGTGTCAGCACATGCTCGAACCCAACTTTAGTAAATTGTTGCCTAAGCGAATCAAAGTCTCGATGCAGCCACATTTCATTACTGATTTTAGGGGCAACTTGAGCATAAGCTAGCTCTAAATTGATGTTGCGTTCTTGGGCTAGTTGCTGGGCGTAAAGCATACGGTTTTCAATGTCTTTGGCATCTTGTAATTTTTGTAAGTACAAGGAAATGATCGCAGCATTAACTGTTAAAATAAGCAGTTGGCTACTTAATTTAGACCAAGAGCGCTCTTTGGTGTTGTAAAATACCAGATGAATGAGAATCACAATCAGCGGCAGCGCATCCATCCAATTGGCATCAAAGATCAATAGACAAACAAAGGGGATGAATAAAATAGCGGGCTTCCAAGCCCAGTGCTTCAACCTAGGGTTCTGCTGATTTAACTGAAGTATGACATAAATGGTTTTTTGAAAAGTGTAAAGGTAGAAGCCCATTAAGGCGAAGAAAAAATAACTGCTGAGTCTCAATTCAAAGAGGTGCTCAAAACTCAATGGAATATCAGAATGATTGACTACGATTTTTAATTGTGCTTCAATCCAAATCCATAGAAGTATGGGCATGACAACTAAAAGAGAATTCACCCATGTTGATTTGAATATGCGTACAATCGACAATAAAATCCGCACCCCAAATAAGATGAAAAATCCATTGACAGCAAAGGAAAAGAAATCCGGATACCACTCATCAAAGGCAAAAAAACCGGCAGAAAACCAATCACTTTCAAGCCAAGTACTGGGCCATTTAATTTCATAAACAGCCGTTCTAAGTAATACAAGACTTAGTAGCAAAAAAAGATTAGCCCATAAATTTTGAACAAAATTGACTTGTATTTGATAAATGATAAGCAAACCGGCAATTATTAAAATAAAGGGCCCCCAGTTACTGCCAAGAGGTGCTGTTTCCATAGGCAAGCTACTCGCCCAAAAGACAACATTCTTTTTGTTGTTTAAGATTGCTTTTCTGCGGCCATTCCCATCGAGATTGACCTGGAATTTTTGCTTCCAAAACGAAGGGTTTGACGCACGCAGGTAGGCATTGCTGAATTCGTAGTCTTTGAGAATGCAAAAACTAACACAACAAGTTAAATCCCCATCTTTAAGTGTATGGCAATAATACCAACCATTATTGAGTTTGATTAAACCGTTCCCTGGGAAAAGCCCACTTTGATAACGACCAATTGGCAGCTGATTGCTATTCCAACCAAAAAGCACATCTTTATCGTATAGGTGATATACAAGATTTGATTGATTTGTAATTGGCTTATTAGACTTGACATTGCGCAAAATCAAACGCGCATATGCTTGCTGTTCACTTTCTAGGGTAGTAAATTGTGCTTGTATGCTCTCGTTATTATAAGAGGGAGCTGAATCAGTGGCAAAAAAATAAATACCGATGAGTAGGCATATAAATCCCAGAAGACTATACTTCCAAGCACCAATCAAATCGAAAAGTTTATTCATTATAAGAAGCGATCAGGCACCAAGGTACGCAGTTGTTCGCTTAATAACAAGTAATTGTCGTCGGCCCGATGGTCGTTGAAATAAATAAAGTCGACCTTGCTTTTGTATGGCTCTATGTAATGTTGATAGCAAGGAAGCACATGGTTTTCCCACTGATAGATGATCTCATGACGTTTATAACCCCGTGTTTCTTGATCGCGATAGATGCGTCTGTCAAGTTGTATGGCGTGGTCTACGTCGACGAAAATACTGAAGTCGAGCGCAGAAAAAACGGAAGGATAATGCAGTGTAAATAGCCCTTCAACAATAATGAGCTCGCTAGGTTGAATGGTAAGCAGGCTGCTTTTATTGCCTTGAACATTGAAAAAATATTCTCGAACTTCTATTGGCCGTCCGGAAATAAGCTCTTGAAGATCATTTTGGAGTTTTTGGTGATCAAGTGCAGTTGGTAAGTCAAAATTAACAATGCCGTTGGCATCTACGGCTTGTTGTTCTAGGGGCAAATAATAGTTGTCCATCGAAAACACCGCCGTGGAGGTGTTTTGGAATGTGTCTGATAGGCGTTGTAAAAGGGTGGTTTTGCCCGCACCGCTTCCGCCGCATATTCCAATAACAAAAGGCTTAGACATGACACAAAGATACAACTTGTATAGTAGTTTTTTCGTCTTAAAAAGAGGTATCTTTCGACAAAAACACTATTTTCGACAAAGAATAAATAGGTCTCTCCATGAAAAAAATCGTCACGCTCTTATTTCTAACACTTTCAACCATTGGTTTTTCTCAAATTCAAGGCAGTGGCGGTGTGCCCCGTTCTACCAAAGCTCAGGTGAATAGTAAGCAGATAGCCACTTGGCAATTTGCCCAACCGGATATCGCATCTTTGCAACAAGAGGATGCCGCTACTGATCATTTAGGCATAGCGCCTTGGCGTTTTGGATTTAATCATTATACCAATTTAAATACCTCAAATACCGGAACTTGGACCGTATTACCCAACGGTGGCCGAATTTGGTTATTGAAAGTTGAGTGTCAAGGTGCACTCACTGTTAATTTAACTTTTGAGCAAACAGAGATACCTGACGGGAATCAACTTTATGTTTACAATACAAGTAAAGACTTTATTTTAGGTGCTTTTAACCAAAGCCATTTGTATGAGGGCCAGTTAGGCACTGAACTTGTACCAGGCCAAACTGCTATTATTGAATATTACGTAGCACCGGGACAGAAAGTTGGCAATGTGCAACTTGCTACCGTGACTCATGGATATCGCACGGCCAATGAATTCATGGAAAAAGCTTTTGGAAGTTCGGGCTCGTGCAACATGAATGTCAATTGCCCAGATGGTTTGCCCTGGACCCAACAACGCAATAGCGCCGTGATGCTAGTATCGGGAAGCAGTGGTTTTTGTTCTGGAGCACTCATTAATAATACCGAAAACGATGGCAAACCGTATGTCTTGACGGCAAACCATTGTTATAGTAATCCGGCAAACTGGATTTTTCGTTTCAATTGGCAGGCAACGGATTGCAATAATCCTAGCTCAGCGCCAACATTTCAATCTTTGAGCGGCGCAGTGTTGCGCGCGCGCCGCACTCCTTCAGATTTTTGCCTCGTTGAAATTACAGGAGGGCTTGTCAATGGCTCTGTTCCTTTAGACTACAACCCTTACTTTTCTGGTTGGGATAATTCAGGCACTATTCCAACGGCAACTGTTTGTATACATCATCCGTCGGGAGACATCAAAAAAATCTCTTTTGACGACAACCCACCATCCATTTCCCAATCAATGGGCTCAACAGAACCAAATTCCACTTGGACCGTAGGTTGGGACCGCAATACAACCACAGAAGGAGGCTCTTCTGGTTCGCCTTTATTTGATGAGAATCACCGCATCATTGGACAACTTTGGGGAGGGGGTGCATCTTGTCAAAATATCAATGCGCCTGATTACTATGGCCGCGTAGCGAATTCATGGGAGCCAGCGGGCAGCAACAGTACCAACCAGCTCAAATTTTGGTTAGATCCAAACGCCACCGGCGCCGCTTTTATAGATGGTTTTGACCCAAATAATACGACAGTTGTAGCCCTAGATGCGGCACTCTCTTCTCCGCAATTAAACCAGCAGGCACTATGTGGTGATAACTATTTGCCCAGTGTAACACTCATGAATGTGGGCTCTACGCCACTTACAAGTGCACAAATTTCTTATCAAATAGACAATGGTGCAGTGCAACAATATGCTTGGAGTGGCAATTTGGCACAGTGGCAAACAACGAGTATTTCTTTTGCCACGGTACAATTGGCTATAGGAAACCACACCTTTACTGCTACTGTGAGCAGCCCCAATCAGGCCTTAGATGAAAACCAAAACAACAATCAAGCAACCACAACTGTTGCCGTTGAAGATGTCCTGGGGACTATTAATTTATTAAAAGTTGCCCTGCTGACTGATAATTATGCAGACGAAACCTATTTAGAACTCCGCAATGCAGCTGGTACTGTTGTCTGGTTCGAAGGCAATGAAAATGTTGCAGGTAATTTTGGAACAGGAGGGTTCCCAGCACCCAATGATGCAACCAACCCGCTACAAAATAACACGACATATAATTACGATATTCCGCTCACAGCATTTGAGTGCTATACTTTTGTAATTTATGATTATTATGGCGACGGGATGGGAGCTTCTCAGTGGGGAGGTACCGATGGAACGCTCGAGCTTTTCGACAACAACAATGTATCTTTATTTGCTTTGACATCTGCAGATTTTGGAGACAGTTTGGGTGTCGTGGTCCGCAACATAGACGATACTGGGCTTGACCAAATACAGCCTCAGTTTGTTGTTGCCCCCAATCCGGCAAATGCTGTGCTTCACGTGAGTTGGTTTAGCGCTAAAAATATGATTGTTCAAGTTATTGATATCTACGGAAAGTTGTTGTTGCAGGAGCAAAAAGAAGCTATGGGCATTGAGTTGAACATTGAAACACTGAGCTCGGGCACCTATATTGTTCAATTGATAGACGAAAACGGTATAGCTTCTCAAAAGAAATTCATCAAGCAGTAATTTTTTAACATGAGCGGCCTTTACTTGCACATACCATTTTGTCGCAAGCGCTGCACTTATTGTGATTTTCATTTTTCAACAACATTTGAAAATTACAGGACAGATTTAATAGCTGCGCTGGGTCAGGAACTCTATTTTAGAAAAAATGAGTCGCAGTCTGCGCTGCGTTCTATTTATTTTGGAGGAGGCACACCTAGCTTACTCCACGAAAAGGAACTACAGTCTATTTTTAAAGAGATTCACCAACACTACGAATTGACCAAAGATTGCGAGATCACCCTAGAGGCTAATCCCGAAGATATCAATGAGGCCAATCTTAAGGCCTGGAGCTTGGTTGGTATCAACAGGCTGAGTATTGGCTTACAAACCTTATCAGATGGCGACTTACAATGGATGAATCGGGCCCATTCCGTACAAGATGGCATCAGAGCCATTGCGCTTGCACAGCGATTCGGTTTTGAAAACATCAGTGTAGATTTGATATATGGCCTACCTGGTCTAAGCCTTGATTTTTGGAGGCATACCTTAAAAAGCGTATTGGAGCTTGGCATTCAACATTTATCAGCTTATTGTCTTACTGTCGAGCCCAAAACTGCTTTGAATTACATGGTGCGGACAAAAAAATTACAACCCGCTAACGAAGTCTTGCAAAGCGATCAATTCATGGAATTGGTCAATCAAGCACAGATGCATGGCTTTGAGCACTACGAGATTTCAAATTTTTCTTTGCCTGGGTTACATTCCAAACACAATAGCTCTTATTGGCAATTTTTACCATACATTGGTGTGGGGCCCTCTGCTCATTCATTTGATGGCAAAATGCGTCGATGGAACATTCGAAACAATACGCAGTACACCAGAGGTGTGGGTAAGAATGATGGTTGGTTTGATTGTGAGATCTTAACTCCAAACGAATTGCGTAATGAACAGATTTTACTCGGTCTGAGAACTAAATGGGGTTTGGATTTAAATAGATTTAGTACCAATTGGACAAAAAAAGAAAGCGCGCAAATTGAAGAATTTACGCGCTTGAATTGGATCAAAGTGCAAGGCAGCACATTGCTACTCACTGACATTGGAAAGCTTCATGCCGATGGAATTGCGGCTGCACTTTTTCGACTAGACTAACAAAATTCGTCGTAGGCGGCTTGTAGGTTTGCAGCAATCATTTGTGCACTTCCCCCTTCAATGTGATGGCGCTCTAAAAAATGCACTAATTTACCATCTTTAAATAAGGCAATAGAAGGCGATGATGGCGGGTAGGGCAAGAAATATTGTCTAGCTTGTGCTACCGCTTCTTGGTCAACTCCGGCAAAAACTGTAGTCAATTTACTAGGTTTTTTGTCATGTTGGATAGAAAGTTTTACGCCTGGTCTCATGTTGCCGGCTGCGCACCCACATACTGAGTTTACCACAATGAGTAAGGTGCCTTGGTTGTTGGCAACTGCCGCATCAACGGATGCCGCATCTAATAATTCTTCAAAACCGACATTGGTCAAGTCGGCTTTCATGGGTTGAACGAGTTCTGCTGGATACATAAGTTGTTTTTTTATACAAAATTAGTGATCTCTCAACAACTGAATGTCATTTAGGTGTCATTTATCAAGGTAGGGTAAAAGCTTCTTGAAAGGATAATGTTTAATTTTTTGAGTTTTGGGGAACATGCCAAAATTTGCTCTGAAGGGTTCTTGCTTAGCTCTGAGTTGATGCAGGTACTTCACAAATTTTCTAGCCAGTTGAAATCGGGTGTTTTGCTCTACAATATATAATCCAATAAAGTCCGTAAAAACTCTTTCGCCTTTTTGTAGGTGAGCATTGAACTTTCTTTTATTACGAATTTTTTTAGAGAAATTTAAATAGGTGTCATAGCTGCAAAGTACTAAACCATTTTGTAATTGATAGGCGTCGTTGGCAACTTTGAAATTCTTTAAACCGCGAAGTATTTGGCTGTATTTGAGCTCTGTTTTTTGTTCTGTAAACCGATCTTTAAAAATATAAGAGAGGTGTAGCCGGAGCAAAGATTCAGCTTTACTGTCAGCAGCTGACCATAGAAATTTCCTTGCTAAATCTTGATATGTTTTGATACCTAAGGAAGAATCAGAAACATAGGAAACACCGATAGGAGTGAGTGCGAATTCAGGTTCGCGATATTGAAACGGCAAGGGATGAAGTAATTTTTGTTCTTGGATCCCAGCTATAAAAACCAGATCAAACCCAGGCTCCCATGGGTGGCTTTGAATAGCTCTTCTTATTTCTGTCGCGGTTAATTTTTTGAATGACAGATCAATATGATGCCGATTAGCAATTTTGGTGAAAATTTCTTGCTGCTTGACACTCATGAAATTATGCGCAATTACTAAGTTGTGATTCTCTTGAGGTTGTATTTCCTCAATGGAGCAGGCCCCCAAGGATCCTATCAAAAAAAGTAAAGCGAAAATTTTATGCACCGGTGAGTTTTTTTATTTCATTGAGTTTGAGCAAGGCCTCTACGGGTGTAAGCGCATTGATATCCGTTTGAACAAGTTCGTCGTGTATTTGCTGAAGCACAGGGTCATTGAGTGCAAAAAAGCTGAGCTGTACATCTTTTCCTATTTGCTGCACATCTGGCTTACTTGGTTTTTTATCCTTAGAATTGCCACCAACAGCCGCATGGCTTGTTTCTAGATCTTTTAACACTGCCTCAGCGCGTTTTACCACCTGACTAGGCATGCCGGCAAGTTTGGCCACGTGGATACCAAAAGAGTGGGCTGAACCGCCAGGCACAAGTTTTCTTAAGAATAAAACTTGAGCCCCCAATTCTTTGACGCTTACATTAAAGTTGTGTATACGCTCAAAGCGATTGCTCATTTCATTAAGTTCGTGGTAGTGTGTTGCAAATAAAGTTTTAGCGATGGCCTTTTTATTTTCGTGCAAATATTCGGCAATGGCCCAAGCAATAGAAATACCATCATAGGTACTGGTGCCGCGTCCTATTTCATCGAGTAAAATGAGGCTTCGGTCTGAAATGTTGTTAAGAATGCTCGCTGTTTCATTCATTTCTACCATAAAGGTAGATTCGCCTGAAGAGATGTTATCTGAAGCCCCAACGCGTGTAAATATTTTATCTACAATACCAATTTCTGCTTCTTTAGCAGGCACAAAAGAACCAATTTGCGCCATCAAAACAATGAGTGCCGTTTGACGCAATATGGCGCTTTTACCACTCATGTTAGGCCCAGTAATCATTATGATCTGCTGTGTATCATTCGACAAATAAATATCATTTGCTACGTATTGTTCTGCAGCGGAGAGGCGCTGCTCGATAACTGGGTGCCGGCCCTCCTTGATCTCTAGATTGTACCCATCATTAAGGACAGGAAGGCAATAATCATTATCGCATGCTACTTTAGCAAAAGAAAACAAACAGTCTAATTGTGCGATAAGTTGCGCATTTTTTTGAATCGGAGAGATAAAATCAGCCATTGCAAAAACGAGTTGCTGAAATAATTGCTGCTCAATTTGAATGATTTTCTCCTCTGCCCCTAGTATTTTTTGTTCATAGTCCTTGAGTTCTTCGGTGATGTAGCGCTCGGCAGACACCAATGTTTGCTTGCGAATCCAATTTTCAGGAACTTTGTCCTTGTGCGTATTCCTCACCTCAATGTAATATCCAAATACATTGTTGAACGCAATTTTTAGGCTGCTAATTCCTGTTGCTCGTATCTCGCGTTCTTGAATCTGATCGAGGTAATCTTTGCCGCTTGTAGAGATTTGTCGTAAATCATCTAATTGAGCGTCGCGTCCGGCCTTAATGACTGCTCCTTTGCCTATTTGAATAGCTGGGTCTGCAGCAAGGTTTTGATCGATGAGGTCAATAAGTTCTTGGCACGGGTCTAGTTCAGAGAGTAGTTTTTTCAGGCTTTTATTTTGCAGCCCATTTAATAGAGCAACAATTGGCTGAATTTGTAGTAGCGTTCGCCTCAAATGCTGCACTTCTCTTGGGTTTATTTTACCAACTGCAACTTTTGAAATGAGTCTTTCGAGGTCGTTAATTTCTCTAAGTCTATCGTCTAAAAGGGGGTGGATGTCACGCTCTGTTTTTAGGGCAAAAACCACCTGATGACGCTCTTCTATTGGCTTTCGATCTTTGAGAGGTAAAACAAGCCAGCGCTTTAGGAGCCTACCGCCCATTGGGGTTTTGGTCTGGTCTAGGATATGCGCTAAGGTGCTTGCATTTTCGTTCGTTGAGTGAACCAGCTCAAGATTTCTGACCGTAAACCTATCGAGCCACATATAGTGGTCAGGGGCAATTCTTGCAATTGAAGTAATGTGGCCGAGTTTTTGCTGTTGATTCTCTGTGAGGTAGTGAAAAACAGCTCCTGCAGCAATCACAGCAAGGGGTTGGGTATCTAAGCCAAAGCCTTTGAGCGAGATTGTTCCAAAATGCTTGTTGAGTTGTTCTGTAGCATAATCATCGGCAAAAACCCAATCTTCTAGTTTAAAATGAAAGCTGTCGTTGCCAAATAGTTCGTGCACACGACTTGTATGTGCTTTTTGGTAAATGATTTCAGAAGGCCTAAAACCACTAAGAAGCTTGTCGATGTAATTAGGGGCTCCTTGTGCAACTAAAAATTCTCCGGTAGAAATGTCTAAAAATGCAGCGCCAATCTGATCTTTAGATAAATGCAAGGCACAAAGAAAATTATTGCTACGTTGATCGAGTACTTGATCATTGAAGGCCAATCCAGGACTAACTAGCTCTGTAACACCTCTTTTTACGATGGTTTTGGTCATTTTTGGATCCTCGAGCTGATCGCATATGGCCACACGTTGACCTGCCCTGACCAGTTTAGGCAAATAGGTTTCTAAGGAGTGATGAGGAAAGCCAGCTAATTCCATTTCAGCAGCCGCACCATTTTTTCGTTTCGTAAGAATAATACCCAAAATGCGGCTCGCTTTTATGGCATCGGCACCAAAGGTTTCGTAAAAATCGCCAACTCTAAACAAAAGCAACGCATCAGGGTGTTTTGCCTTGATTTGATTGTATTGTTTCATCAAGGGGGTTTCTGATATTTTATCTGCTTTTGCTGTGCTCACGATATTTCTTTGATGAGGTAAAGATAGCCCTTTTTTTAGCGTCATTCTGGGGCTATTTTTCCACAATTTAGCAGTATTTTTGAGACTCAAATGTCAGAAAAACCTACAAAAAAACTCAAGCTTTGGGAGCTCGACAGGGCAGATGAAGCTACCTACAAGGCTCAAGCTAAATTTCCTGTTATTGTGGTGCTTGATAGTATCCGGTCCTTGAACAACATAGGTGCCTTTTTTCGTACTGCAGATGCTTTCAATGTACAGGAGCTTGTATTGTGTGGTATCACGGCTCAGCCCCCACACCGTGAAATTCATAAAACGGCATTAGGCGCAACCCATACAGTAGCCTGGCGCTATGCCAAAGATTTGCTTGATGCACTCCAAGATCTTAAGAACACTGGTTATGCAATTTGTGTAGTCGAACAAGCGGTAGAAACGACTTTATTACATCAAATTCACAAGCTTGATGCCAAGGGCTTTGTACTTGTTTTTGGTAATGAGGTTGATGGAGTGGCACAAGCTGCCTTAGATATGGCTGATCATATCATAGAAATTCCGCAATTTGGCACCAAGCATAGCCTCAACGTGAGTGTTTGTGCTGGAATAGTGCTATGGGAATTTACTAAAAGATATATATAATTACTCCGCAATTATTTAGCGGAGTAATTAAATTTTAGCTGAAATTAGCCCACAATCTTTACAATAAGTGTATCCTGTTCTTTAAAAACACTTACTAGCTGGTTTTTAGTGAGGGTTTTCAATGAGGTATCCCAAAGTTTGTTTGAAATGTCAAAAGCAGCGCGCAGTGTTGATAACTCGATTTGTTTTTGCTCTTGTACCATTTTAAGTATGGCCCCTTCTGTATCGTTGAGCTGTACTTTTGAACTTTGAATTTCTGGGCGCATTTGAGGGAAAAACAACACCTCTTGTATAGACGGGTTGTTGGTAAGGTACATGATGAGTCTGTCCATTCCGATTCCAAGTCCACTAGTAGGAGGCATTCCGTATTCTAGAGCGCGAAGGAAGTCTTGGTCAATAAACATGGCCTCGTCGTCGCCGCGTTCTTGTAGTTTGAGTTGTTCTTCAAAGCGCTCGCGTTGGTCTATTGGATCATTGAGTTCGGAATAAGCATTGGCTACCTCCTTGCCACAAACCATCAGCTCAAAACGCTCGGTGAGGCTTGAATCATCGCGGTGCACTTTACAAAGTGGTGACATTTCCTTTGGATAGTCGGTAATGAAAGTAGGTTGAATGTAATTACCTTCACATTTTTCGCCAAAAATCTCATCAATCAACTTGCCTTTACCCATAGATTGGTCCACCTCAATGCCCATGGATTGGGCTGCTGAGCGCAATTCTTCTTCTGTTTTTTGATGAATATCAAATCCAGTAAAGTCAATAATTGCTTGGCGCATCGTCACCCTTTTGTACGGTGCTTTAAAATCAATAGTATGTTCGCCAAAGGTAGCAATGGTAGTGCCATTGACAGCCATAGCGCAATGTTCTAAGAGCTGTTCGGTGAATTCCATCATCCAGTTGTAGTCTTTGTAGGCTACATAAATTTCCATGGCTGTAAATTCTGGATTATGGGTGCGGTCCATTCCTTCATTTCTAAAATTTTTAGAAAATTCATAGACTCCGTCAAATCCACCAACAATCAATCTTTTGAGGTAGAGTTCGTTAGCGATGCGCATGTACAGTGGAATGTCAAGCGCATTGTGATGAGTAATAAATGGCCTTGCAGAAGCGCCGCCAGGAATGGCCTGCAAGATGGGTGTCTCGACTTCCATATAGCCTGCACGATTGAAAAAATCGCGCATTGCGTTGAAAAGTTTGGTTCTTTTGATAAATACATCTTTGACCTGACGATTTACCACTAAGTCAACATAGCGTTGACGGTAACGCAATTCAGGATCTGTAAAAGCATCATGAACCACCCCTGAGGCATCTGTTTTAGGCAAAGGTAATGGCCTTAAAGACTTGCTAAGCAGTTGAAATTCTGTCACGTGAACAGAAATTTCTCCAACCTGTGTTTTAAAAACATACCCTTTTACCCCTAAGAAATCTCCAAGATCTAAAAGTTTCTTAAAGACCTCATTGTAGAGTGTTTTGTCTTCGGTGGGGCAAAGTTCATCTCTGTTGAAATAAACTTGTATGCGCCCAGAGGCATCTTGAATTTCGGCAAAGGAGGCCTTTCCCATAATTCTTTGAGAAAGCATGCGCCCTGCCAAGCAAACTTGTTTGCCGTCTTCAAAATTGTCCTTGATTTGTGCTGCAAAGGCATCTACAGGATAAAGTGCCGCAGGATACGGATCTATACCTAGTTGACGTAATTTTTGAAGTGATTCACGACGTAAAATTTCTTGTTCAGAAAGCTCTTGAAGACTCATGTACTTTGATTTGAGGCTACAAAGATAAGGCGAAAAAAAATTCTATTCTTTGTTTGCAACGTATTGCTGCTTTTTTCGTTAGTAAAATATGGAGTCTGTATTGCGCTGGGGCAAAAAGCTAATTTTGATATTACTGGTTTTATGTACTAGCATTACCTTAGTTTTATATTTATTTGAAGATCGAATCATCCGAAAGGTGGTTGCCCAGGCCAATAGCTATCTCAAGGTTCCGGTTAGCGTTGCTAAAATTGAGGTTCATTTTTGGCGCAGCTTCCCTCAGATCAGTGTGGCTTTTGAAAAACTGCAGGTCCCAGATCCACTCAATCAAAAAGATACACTTCTAAATGTCGCACAACTCAGTTTGCGTTTCAATCCCTTTGACCTCATCAGAGGCGAATACAATGTACGGCAAATCAGCTCTCAAAATGGCATTGTGAAATTGGCAAGCGGCCAAAATGGACAAGTGAATTACGACATTTTCAAGTCTAGCAATGCAAATCAAACGCCATTCAACCTCCAACTTAAGAAAATTGCCCTGACAGACATTCGCTTCGAGTACAAAGCAGCAAACAATACCTATGCACTCCAAGGTTTGATTCATTCAAGTAGCCTTTCAGGTAGGTTTTCGGATGTCCAAACGGAACTAAAGGCTGAGGGTCTCGTGCAGCTTTGGCGTATCAAGAAAGAAAATACCACTTTGTTAAAGAATCAGCCTCTGTCTTTTAACTTGAAAGTACGTTATGATCAAAAAAAATCAGCACTCAAACTACCTCAAGCACAAATTAAAATTGCTCAGCTGCCTTTTTTAATTGACGGTGAATTCAGCCCTCAACAAAATTCTTTAGACATCAGAAGCCAAAATCTCTCTTTACTCCGATTCATTCGTTTGGTTAGCCCAGCAAATACCAAGGATTTAACACATTTAAAAGCTAAAGGCAAAGTAGATTTTCAATTCCATTTCCAAGATTCTCCAAAGGAAGAATTGCCAAATATTGGGGCCTATTTTTCAATTACCAACGGGGAGCTAACCGAGCCAAATTATGGCTCGAAAATTAGTAATTTACAATTTTATGGCGCCTACCAGAACTTGCCAATTGACGCCATACGTATTGAGAAATTTTCTTTTAAAAGCCAAGGCGGCTCTTTCAATGGAGCTATGAAGTTTGAAGATTTTGTACGGCCAAAGCTAGAGCTAAGCCTCAAAGGCGCCATACCTTTGGCCTTAGTCAATAGGGTGTATCCTATGGCTGAAATAAAAAAAATCAAAGGCCGCGCAGCAATTAATTTCAAGGGTCTGTTTACCAAAGGTTCGGGAGCAAATTGGCAAACCAAAAACCTCAGTGGAAAAGCCAGAATTGTAGCACCACAAATTCATTTAAGCAAGTTCAAGAATCATTTTTCAGATGTCTCGGTGCTGTTTATTTTCCACAAAAATGATTTGCAAATGAGTGAGCTGAATTTGAAAATTGGTCATTCAGATTTGAGTGCAACGTTTGGCATGAGAAACTTTTTGGAACAAATCCATTTCAATGAGGTCTTTCATTTAGACGGTAAGGTTTGGGCTAAAACGCTCAATCTCGACGACTTTCGATATGCTGAATCTACACCGAACACTCAAAAGCAGTCTATTGATAAAAGCACCTGGGCTACCCCAACAAATTTGTTCTTAAATTTTCCTATTGTGATCGATCAATTACAAACCAATTATGGTTCTTACCGTGGGGTCAAAGGCACGATACATTTGAGCCCTAGAGCAATGAAATGTGAGGCCTTGCATTTTAAGCACGCCGATGGATCTTGGCTCGGTAATGTTGAGTTGAAAGAGCAGCGCCCAGCTTTGTTTACAATAAAAGGCAACGCTAATGTCAGGGGTCTAAATTTGAAAACATTTTTCAGGGAGTGGCATAATTTTGATCAGCAGGTGCTCACCGCCGAACAACTATATGGGAAAGGTCAACTAGATTTTGATTTTTACTTTAAATATGATTTGAATCAAGGATTTGATCAGTCAAGTTTGTTGGCTAGAATTGATTGCCAGGTACACGATGGACGCTTGTATCGGGCGCCTATCTTACAAGATTTGGCAAAAAGCCTTACTTTCGGAAAGGGAAGGGCCATCTTAGGAGAAAAGAACCAAGCAGCATTGCAAGAAAAGCTCTCTGATGTCTATTTTGAAACCCTTAGCAATACCGTATATATTGCAAAGCGGAATGTACGATTTGAGAAAATGCATATTGCCTCAAGCGCCTTAGCAATAGATTTAGTTGGGCAACATTCTTTTGATCATCAAATTGATTACGCAGTTTCTTTGCGCATGCGTGAATTGTTAATTCAAGAAACCCAAACAGAATTCGGCGAAATTTTAGATGATGGATCCGGACTCAGGCTATTTGTGCGCTGCTCGGGTCCGCTTGACGACCCAAAAGTTTCTTGGGATAAAAATGGCAAGCAGCAGTCGGCCAAGCAGCAGTTTGAAAAAAGCCAATTAGAATCAAAAGCAATGCTAAAATCGGCATTTGGACTTTACCAAAAAGACGCTTCCGTACCACAATATGAACAGAAAACTACCCCACAAGAGACCATCGAACTGCATTTTGAAAATGGCTCAAAGCCTAATAAAACTTCACCTCAAGACCAGAAGCCAACTAAAAACGGAAAACTCAAACAACAATTGGATAAATGGAAGCAAGAACAACAGGAGCAAAACAAGGTGGAAATTAAAATAGGGGGTTGATTTATTTTCCTTTAGCAATGATTGATGTAGTAGAATAACCTTCAACCAATGGAATGGTCTTTACAACGCCCCCATAATTTAGTACTTCGTTTGACCCCACGATGTAATCTTTGGCAGTGGTGTCGTTTTGATTTACATTGTAGTCCGCACCCTTAATGAGTACATCTGGTTGTAGTTTTTCGATAAGTTCTAAAGGTGTATTTTGATCAAAAAGAACTACAGCATCTACAAAAGAAAGTGCTGCTAACACAAGTGCTCGTGCATTTTCTTCGTTGATTGGGCGGTTAGGTGCTTTTTCTAATTGTCTGACAGAACTGTCTGTATTGAGACCAACAATAAGTTTATTGGCGCAATCTGCGGCTTGAGAAAGGTAGCTGATATGACCTAGATGCAAGATGTCAAAACAACCGTTTGTAAAAGCAACTTTTTGATTCTTGAGTTGCCAAATACCACGTAGTTGTAGTGCCTCTTGCCAAGTTAGCACTTTGTTTTGTAAGTTTTCTAAACGATTGCTCATGTATAATTACGAGAGCAAGTTAGTTTGTTCATTTGGGAAAACCAAGGCAGGCTTGAATTTTTTAGCTTCTTCAAATTCGAGCATCGCATAGCCTATAATAATAATGATATCGTTGATGGCAACTTTTCGGGCAGCAGGCCCATTCAAGCAAATCATTCCGGAGTTTCTATCACCTTTAATTACATAGGTTTCAAACCTTTCACCGTTATTGATATTTACAATTTGAACACGCTCACCCTCAATGAGGTTAGCTGCATCCATGAGGTTTTCATCAATGGTGATGCTTCCAATATAGTTCAGGTCTGCTTGCGTTACGCGAACTCTATGAATTTTCGATTTAAGGACGTTGATATACATAATACTTTGCGCGGCAAAATTACATCAAAGAACCGATTCATACAACATATTGTCAATAAGGCGTATTCCCCCACAAACAGCGGCAATACAACAAACTTGCAAAGACTGCCAATCAATGCAGGCATCAAGGGTCAATGGGTCTACAATCTCAAGGTATTCAAGTTTTAATCCAGCATTTTCAATTTGCTCCATTGCATTTTTCTTCGCCAATTCAATTGGCATGTGGCCAACTTGTTTTTTGATATAACATAAAGCTTTGTAAATCGCTGCCGCTTGTTCACGCTGGGCTTCATTGAGGCGAAGATTACGGCTACTCATGGCTAAACCATTGGCTTCTCTTATTGTCTGGCAACCTATGATTTCAATTCCAAACTGATAGTAGGCGTTGAGTTGACGTATGACTGCTAGCTGTTGAAAATCTTTTTGTCCGAAATAAGCTTTGTTTGGCGCAATTAAATCAAAAAGATGATGCACCACATGCACCACCCCTTCAAAGTGACCTGGCCTGTGTGCGCCCTCCATTAGCTGACCAATACGCTCCAAAGGCATCGGTTCAAAAGGCTGGTTTTCAGGGTACATTTCACTTTCGCTAGGAAGGAAAACAACAATGTGATCGAATTTTTTTAAAAGTTTTAAATCGGCCTCAATCATTCGTGGGTATTGATCAAGGTCTGCATCAATATTGAATTGCTTTGGATTGACAAAAATCGAAACTATAACCACCTCATTTTCTTTCGATGCTTGCTCCACGAGCGAGAGATGCCCTTTGTGTAAGGCGCCCATTGTGGGAACAAAACCAACAGATTGGCCCAAAGCCAACTTTTGTTGGCGCCAGTGGGTTATTTCTTCTCTTGTAACAAAGGTTTGCATGCTTCGTCGAAACTATTACTTAGAATCGGACAAAGCTATTGCTTTTTAGGTTAGTTCATCTTTATTTCGTAAATTTGCTAGCATATTTATATAAATGGAAAAAAAGAAAATCCTTTTTATTTCTCAAGAAATCTTTCCTTTTTTACCCAAATCTGAAATTTCTGGTAGCGCTCGTCGTATCTCCCAAGCGGTTCAGGATGCGGGTAAAGAAATTCGCGTTTTCACCCCTCGTTTTGGCGCAATCAATGAAAGAAGACATCAACTACACGAAGTCATTCGCCTGTCCGGATTGAACATTTCAATAGATGACCACGATCATCCACTGATCATCAAGGTGGCCTCTATCTCGGCGGCAAGAATGCAGGTCTATTTCATTGACAATGACGATTATTTCAAGCGCAAAACTTGTCTTCAAGAAGAAGATGGAACCTTTCATCCCGACAACGATGAACGAGCCATGTTCTTTTGTCGTGGGGTTTTAGAAACTGTAAAAAAATTAGGTTGGCAGCCAGATGTGATCCATTGTCACGGATGGTTGACAGGCATTATGGCCTTGTACATCAAATATATCTTTAACAAGGATCCTCATTTTAAAGAGACGAAAGTCGTTTATAGTCTTTACAATGAGTCCTTTGACCAACCCTGGGATCCTCGTTTTGCTGAAAAACTGGCCTTTGATGGCTTCCCTGAAGACCTCACCGCTGCACTCAAAGACACAAGCTGCGAAAACCTCACCAAGGTAATCATCTCGCATTGCGATGGTGTAAATATTGCTAGTGAATCCTTACCTCAGCCCCTCCAAGACATCTATGATGCTTCTACAATTTTGAAGCTTCCTTATTTTGCAGAAGAGCATCAAGGCAAAGAACTTTCAGCGTTCTTCGATAAAGTTATAGATACCAACGTTTTAGCCTAAACGCATGAGGATATTGGCCGTACTATTGCTCATGTGGTTAGTGCAAACTGCTTGTACTAAGCAAAATTCAGGGTTGGGCAAAGAAATCATTGATCCAAATGCCCTACTCAATGGTATTACCACCGATACTTTCTCACTATTCACCTATTCTATCATTGAAGATTCTACGGAAACTAAAAACGCATCTAATGTGTTGCTAGGCTCCTATGTCGATCCGAAATTTGGAAAAGTGGAAGCCTCAATTTATACAGAATTCCGTCTTCCAGGCCTCAATCCTGACTTTGGCGATCCAAGTTTAATTTCTATAGATTCATTTGTCATGGCCTTGGAATATGTCGGGTACTATGGCGATCTGAGCGCACAAAATTTTGAGGTTTATGAACTCTTGGATTCTATTGAAAATGATTCGGAAGTAAAGTATTATCAGTTTTCAAGCCTCCCTACACAATCTTCCAATTGGGTGGCAGCGGGTCAAGGAAATATCGTTCCGGATCCAATCAACGATGCAATTATTGCCGGCGCTGCGGTCAATCCACAACTGCGTATTCATCTCGATACCATGCGCGCTTGGAATTTCATCAATGAATCCTCAAACAATCCGTCGACCTTTGCTTCTAACCCTGCCTTTCAGGATTTCTTCAAAGGATTGAAGATCACTACCAATAACTCAAATCAAACAAGCGGTAAAGGGGCCATACTTTATTTCAATATCAATAACAATGCGGCTTCTAAACTTACAATTTACTTTAAGCAGGCCGGTGTATCAAAAACTTACGATCTTACCATCAATTCAAATTGTGCAGACTTTTCACAAGTAACTCATACACAAGACAATACTCCTGTTTCAGCACTGCTTGCAGATTCAACGCTCGGGCAAAATGCTTTTTATGCTCAAGCAAACAAGCTTCGGGCCATGGTAAAAATACCAGGTCTTGATGCCTTACCGAGCAATATTATCATCCACCGTGCCGATTTACTTTTGCCTGTACAATTTCAAACAGGATACCGATACAAACCAGGCGCAAGAGTCACTGCAGCAAGTAAATTAGCTGCAACCGATGCTCATTATACTTCGCTGGGAATAGCAGGATTGTATTCGGAATCAAATAAGCGTTTTGACTTAGATATTCGGGCCTATGTACAATCGTTGGTCAACGGAAAATTAGAAAATACAGGCATAGTGATTTCGCCTTTGTTTTTTAGAAATTCTGCAGAACGCATTGTTTTTAATGGCTCTCAAACCACAAATAAAAAAGCTCCAAAGCTTGTCGTTACCTATACAACCTACTGATTATGTGTGGAATTGTTGCTTACATTGGAAAGAACGAGGCCTATCCAGTTATCATCAAAGGACTCAAAAGATTAGAATACCGAGGTTATGACAGCGCAGGGGTTGCTTTGTTAAACAATGGCGAATTAAATGTCTTCAAGCGCGTTGGAAAGGTGAGTAACCTAGAAGATTACGCTGCAGATCAACAAAAAACTGGGCATGCAGGAATTGGGCATACCCGTTGGGCCACACATGGCGAGCCTTCAGACCTTAATTCGCATCCGCATACCTCAATGGATGGGAAGATTGCCCTAATCCATAACGGAATCATTGAGAATTACGATGTGCTTAAAAAAGAATTACTCAAAAACGGTTACGTTTTCAAAAGCGAAACGGATACTGAGGTAGTTGTGCACTTGGTTGATTATATTCAAAAAAAAGAAAACGTTTGGTTTGGTGAAGCACTGCGATTGGCACTCAATCATGTGGTTGGCGCCTATGCAATTGTAGCAATGTCATCAGACTACCCGAATAGATTGGTGGCTGCCCGTAAAAGTAGCCCTCTGGTTGTAGGTATAGGTTCAGATGGATCTTATTATTGCGCCTCAGATGCCACGCCAATTGTAGAATATACTAAAAAAGTGGTTTATCTAGACGACGAAGAAGTAGCTGTTATTGATTTACATGACGGATTAAAACTTTACGACATCGCCGATCAGCAAAAAACACCGTTTTTTCAAGAATTAGAATTGGAGTTAGAAGCACTTGAAAAAGGTGGCTATGAGCATTTTATGCTCAAGGAAATTCACGAGCAACCTCGTTCTATACACGACTGTTTTAGAGGGCGCTTAAATTCCGAAGAAGCATGGGTGGCGCTAGGAGGGCTTCGTGATTACGAACAAAAAATGATCTCGGCCAATAGATTGATTATCGTTGCCTGTGGCACTTCCTGGCACGCTGGTCTTGTTGGTGAATACCTCATCGAAGATCTAGCGCGCATCAATGTGGAGGTGGAATATGCCAGTGAATTCCGATACCGCAATCCGATACTCAATGAGAATGATGTAGTGATAGCAATTTCGCAGTCTGGCGAAACTGCCGATACACTTGCCGCTTTAGAATTAGCCAAATCAAAAGGGGCTACGATACTTGGAATTTGCAATGTGGTGGGCTCATCGATTGCTAGAATCACCGATGCAGGTTCTTATACCCATGCGGGCCCAGAAATTGGCGTAGCCTCCACTAAAGCATTCACAGCGCAAGTGACAGTGCTTACCCTCATGGCCCTGTCTTTGGCTCATAAAAAAGGCACTATCTCTGACTCTAAGTTTCGTCAGCTATTGGCTGAATTAGAAGCTATACCCGAAAAAGTCAAACGCGTACTGGAATCGGACAAAGCAATTGAGAAAATTTCTGCCATTTACAAAGATGCTGCCAATGCTTTATATCTAGGAAGAGGAAGCTCATTTCCGGTTGCTCTTGAAGGAGCACTCAAGCTCAAAGAAATATCCTACATACACGCCGAAGGGTATCCGGCAGCAGAAATGAAGCATGGTCCGATTGCCTTGATCGATGAAAACATGCCGATTATTGTCATTGCAACGCATGGAACTTCCTACGAAAAAGTAGTTTCTAATATCCAGGAAGTCAAAGCGCGCAAAGGAAAAGTCATTGCCATCGTCACAGAAGGCGATGAGCAAGTACAACACTTGGCCGATCACGTGATTGAAATCCCAGAGGTAGATGAATTCTTAGTGCCTCTATTAGCAACTATTCCGCTCCAATTGCTCTCATATCACATTGCCGTCATGCGCGGCTGTAATGTAGACCAACCTAGAAACTTGGCCAAGTCAGTGACGGTGGAGTAGTACAAAGCCGGAGGTTTTTTCTTAATAAAATGTTAAACTGCCTTAAATACTTGAAGGTGAAGGCTTAATGCCCTAAGTTTGCTTGATGAAAAAATCGAGTATCCTATTTTTAATCCTTTGTGCTGGGTTTGTATTTTCAACCAAGGCCCAACTCAAGCAAATTCACAATCAAGCAGACTATGCCTTTTGGTTGAATTTGCCATCTGATAGCATATTGGAGTCCAAACCCCCAGTATTGATATTTCTACATGGGAAAAGTTTATCCGGAACGGATTTAAACCGCGTTAAACGCTACGGGGTTATTTCAGAAATTGAGAAGGGAAGAAAAATTCCCGCAGTTGTGGTTGCGCCACAAACCTCCAATGGATGGAATCCTGACAAGGTATTGAGTGTGTTATCTTATGTAAAAAAGAATTATGATGTCGATACCAATCGGGTATATGTGGTAGGTATGAGCATGGGCGGATACGGCACTTTGAACTTTGCAGGGAAATATCCCGAACATGTGGCGGCTGCCGTTGCTCTATGCGGTGGCGGGAATGTAAAAGATGGTTGTAATTTAGCTTCTATACCCTTGTGGATACAGCACGGCACCTTAGATAGGGCGGTGCCTATCTCGGAATCGGAAAAAATAGTAAAAGCAATTAAAGATTGTAATGGTGGCGAACATTTAATTTACACCGCTATAAAAGGCGCTGACCACGGGGCCTTGGAGAGAATGTTTAGAACCGATGAAACATACGAGTGGCTTTTTCAATTTTCTAACGAAACTAGATATTAAGGAAGCTCAATTTATTTATTTCTTCCATAAACATAAATAACCACCCCTGCCGACATCTTTTCGATCATCTCGTCGGTAACGTTTTCAGGAATAGCCAAGCAGCCCAAACTGCGCCCGAGCTTGCCATGTGTTTTTAGGTAGGATTCATTGGCATATTCAGCCCTGTGAATCACAATATCGCGCATTCGCGCATTTGAATTTTTGTATTTATCTAGTCCGTCTAAGCGGATAGACAAATCGTGGTCTCCACAGTAGGTTTCAGAGGTGTGGTAAACCCCTAAACTCGATTGAAAACTCCCTTCAATGTTAGAGAATTTGGTCGGGTACACATCACCTGAATTTTTACCATGCGAAACATAGGTTTTCAGTAGCAATTCTGCATTTTGTAAATCAATGAAATAAAACCTTTTTTTAGAAGAGGCTTGGGTAAAATTCACGATAATGATTTTGTCTTTGCATATACTACTGTCTTGTGCATTTAGCTTCTGTACACCAAGCTTATATATGCTATAGGGCAAACTGCGGTCAGAACCCATACATTTTTGGTAATGCGCATAAGAAAGTTGCTCTAAGGAGCTCTGCGATAGCGCCCAAGTACTCATCAAAACCGTAAAGAAAAAAGCGGAGAGCAGCTTCAAAAGTTTAATTTTTTACAAAAAACGTAAAAAAGCATCAATCGAAGCAAATTATTGAAAGGAAACAATGAAATAGTTTCATGCATCTTAATAAAATATAAGACGATTTGTGTACCCTCAATGTATCGTGTTTCTACATAAAAAAAGTTAAATTGCATCATATTTTATATAAGAAGAGTCAAAAGAAAATCAATTAAAAAAACAGCTGAACTATGAATAAAAAAATACTTTTCTTCTTTTTGTTGATTACCATAACAATTGGCGCTCAGAATAAAAAAGAACTCGAAGATCAACTTCTCAAGCTCAATACGGATATTGAAACATTAAAAACGGAACTTGGCGCAGCAAAGATTCAGTTGCAGCAATTCAGCGATAAAGCCAATGAATATTCCATAAAGCTTGAAGATTGCCGCACCAAGTATGAGGCCTGCACGGATGATAAGCTCAAAATGATGACTCGGCAAAATGAGCTCATTGCCCAAAATCAAAAATTGCAATTGCAAATCGATAGTTTAAAAGCAGCTGCACAAGTTGTCAGTTCTGGCTTAATTACCAATCCACAGAACAAGGAAGACTCTATTCGAATGACCATTCAAAAATACTTACTCACCGCAAGTGTAGCCGAACGAATGCAATACGTTATTTCCAATGATAAAACGGCCAATCGCATGCAAAGCTATTATTCCCAAGGAATGAAACCAAAAGAAATAAAATCATCTGAAATCACTTTTGGAAATCAAGTAGGTGAATATTTTGTTGTTTTTAGTAATAATTCAAAGTATTACGTTAAAACCGTTGGTGGCAAATATTTAATTAATTGGGAATCTTCGGTTGGATTTAATGATGTAAACTTAACAGCTTATAAAGCCAGCAGGGGGAGCTCAGTAGAGGTAAAAGTTAGAGCAAAACTATCGGATTATTATAATTATAATTATCGGGACAAAGAAGCACAATATATTTCAGTTAGTATTGTTGATAATATAGGTGGCTACGTACATGGTTATGTCAGTAGGAACTCAACACTTGGTAAGAATTTAATGAATATATTATCTGATGGTATGGAACATCAAATTATTATTCAGATTACAGCCGATAGATCAGATGACACGTCCGGAGAACTTAATATAATCACAAAACTAGTTAGTGAGAGTTGGCTAAAGGATTGATAAAACTTTCTTTCTTGGCTTTTGTTTAACTTTGTCTATGCAAGAAAAGAAAGGTATTGCCATACTTGGCTCAACAGGTTCGATTGGAACCCAAGCACTAGAAGTGTTGGCAGCCTATCCCGAATATTTTGACCTACAAGTATTGACGGCTGGTAAAAATGCGGATTTGCTCATAGAGCAAGCGCTGAAATTTCAGCCCAATACGGTTGTGATAACCGACCAAAGTCAGTACCAAAAGGTAAAGGACGCCCTGTGGGCTGCCGACATTCATGTGTATGCAGGTCAAGAGGCGCTTTGTCAGGTAGTAGAGTCCAATGAGGTGCATACCGTACTTACTGCCCTTGTGGGATATGCAGGCTTGAAACCTACTATTCATGCAATAGAGGCAGGCAAAACAATTGCACTTGCCAATAAAGAAACGCTTGTTGTTGCAGGAGAATTAATTACACAGTTAGCTAAAGAAAAAGGGGTAAATATCTATCCCGTAGATTCAGAGCATTCCGCCATTTTTCAATGTTTGGTGGGCGAGTTCCACAACCCTATTGAAAAAATTTATCTTACGGCCTCTGGGGGTCCATTTCGTGGTTATTCCTTAGAGCAACTAAAATCCGTAACCTTAGAGCAAGCATTGAAGCACCCCAATTGGAGCATGGGAGCCAAAATCACTATAGATTCTGCTAGTTTGATGAATAAAGGTTTGGAAGTCATTGAGGCCAAATGGCTTTTTGGTTTGGAACCCGAGCAAATAGATGTCATCGTACACCCACAATCTATCGTACACAGTTTGGTCCAATTTGAAGATGGCAGCCTAAAAGCACAAATGGGTTTGCCAGACATGAAGCTTCCCATTCAATTTGCCTTGACTTACCCATCGCGCTTTAGAACAGACTTCCCTCGTTTCAATTTCATGGACTATCCACAACTCACCTTTGAGCAGCCAGATCGGAGCGTTTTTAAAAACCTAGATTTGGCTTACCAGGCTATGACGGCTAAAGGAACAGCAGCTTGTGTGCTCAATGCCGCTAACGAAGAAGCAGTGGCGGCCTTTTTGGCTAAGCGCATATCATTTCTGGAAATTGGGCAGCTCAATAGTGATGTACTCAATGGTACGGAGCTAGTATTGAACCCCCAATATGAAGATTATGTGCATGCTGATCAAAACGCCCGCGCAAAAGTAGCTGCATTGCTTTAAAAAAGAGGATTAGAAAGTGGCTCTTAATTCCATGCCTCCAACGTGTATGAATTTACTGTTGGGCATTTTTCTTCCGCTATAGTTTAAGCTAAGTTGCAGGTTTTTACCTACGATTTTTTGAAAGCTGAATTGCCAGGTCCAGTTTGTTCCGGGCTTCAAACCATCTAGCATTTCGTACGCTGCAGCTGATAATATATTGCCAGAAAAATTATAGTACCCATATTTAAAATTACCGTTGAAACTTCCTTTTTCACTTTGATTTACCTTCCAAGCCGCTTCGAGTGTTTTGGAATTGGCAATTTGTCCTCCGTATAGGTTGTCATTTTGCTTAATTGAATAAGCACCAGTCATGCTTATGCGTAATTTGGAACCCTCCTGGAATATGAGCTGTGGTTTGATTTCTTGTTGCGAAATTTGGTAGTTTCGCCCCGTAGTATAGTCAGCCAAAGCAGTGGATGATCCGCTCAGAAGCGTGGTCTCAAATGCCATTTTTTCAGAAAGATAGATTCTAAGATTGATTTGATGTTTCAAAAGAGCCTTGGCATCATAGCCATTGGCAAGCAGTATTTTATTTTCTTGCTTCAAAAAGTTGTATTCGGCATTGAATAGCTTGCTGTTTTTGTTAAAAAGCAAGGTATTGGAGAATTGAGCATTGGCAGATTGCAATCCGAATGCATCGATATTTATAAGAAAGGGATTTACCCACTGGGCTGTTGTAGCATCCTGCAGCTTACGCTGAACTCGGATGCGCGTTTGGGTTGAGAATTTACTCAGTATACGCAAGGCCCCCTCTCTTTTGCTCCATAAAAGTTCTGGGCGCCAAACAATACTTTGATTCCACTCATTGGAATAAACTGGAGCATAGTTGGCACTTGGAACAAAGACTCTAATATAATTGGCCTGGTCGGCATAAATACTCACCTCAAATTCATTGAGGTCCTTGACGCCATCTGCATTGTAATCAATCCAGGTATAAATTCCTTGTCCGTCATTTACCTTGATATATTGAAAGCGTCTTTTTTGTTCCAATCCCGACCCTAATTCATAAAAGGTGTTGATCATGAGGGCATTTTTAAAAAAACGGGCATTGTAGTCGAATCTTGAAACTAAACTAGATTCTGACTTTTGATCGATGAGCAGACTATCGACGATATCCAATTGACGGCTGCCAAGAATGATCGTTAAATTTTGCTCAATGATTGGATTCCATTTGAGTTCAAGGCCGCTGGTTGTTGCTTTTGCTGCAAGGGCAAGAAGGCTATCAGGGCGCCAATCATAGCGCTCCCTGTAGTATACTTTTAGATCGAACTTTTTAAGTGTTTGTAGTGCTATATATGCTTGTGCATCATAGAATTGATAGGAGATGCCTTGATTGGACCCAATGTGTTTATTGAATTCATGGTCATCAATCCAACCCAATTTAAAGCGTCCTAATTGTTTGCTTAGATTCAGTCTATGCCGTATAAAAATGTTGTCATTTTGAAGTGTATGCGCCTTTAATGCAGAGGCATCCCATCGGGCTGCCCAACCTTTTTGCGCCCAATTTCCATCGGAATACAGCCGCTGACCCAAAAAAACTTGATCAATCGCAAAATATTGGGCCTTGATATTGGCTACTCCGTATGCGCTATGAGCAAATGTCTGACGGAGCTCAATTTGATTTTGATTTCCGGAATAATTCTTGTTTCTAATATTCCAATCTCTGTCAAATTCGACAGTTCTGAATTGCTCAATAGGCACAAAGCGTTGACCTACCAACATGTATTCAAGGGTAGTCGCTGATGACAAACGTAGAGAGTCTGTTTTTTTTTCATGCAGATATTGAAACCCGCCTTTTGTTGCTAGGCCCACATTATTTTTATCGTCCAGATTAGAAAATAAATTGAGGTCGTTTTCACTTATGGCATTTTCTGTAAAGAAGGTGATCCGCGGGCTTAGCGCAATACTCATTGCAGCCGTTGCAAGCTGGTTTCTTTGAGGGGTTTGTACCTTGCGAAAAGGAGCAAAATTTCCTTGTGGCATGCCATTTACCGGGGCTACCCATTTGTAAAAATTACCTGATGCCGTGACCCCAGCTAAAATGTAGTCACCTTGATTCATACCAACTTCTGTAAAAACACTTTTGTAAAAGGCCACTTGTTCATCCACGCTAAAAACAAGCACATTTTCAAAGCCCAGTGTATCGATCAACCGATACATATTTGTGTTTTCTAGAAATGCAGTAGAGTCGTATCCAACAATAAATGCTTGTGACAATGTATCACCAATTTGACTCAACTGTAGCTTTTGAGTTGGGCTCAATACCTGTTGTAGGGCCTGATTTTTAAGGTCTTGTTCTTGATAGAATGCAAATGAGGTTTTCAATTTTGAATTTTCAAAACGAGTTTGATGCTGCAATAAACTTCGGGCATAATTTTGGTCTGCATATTGAAATTCAGCAACAATTCTTGTGTTTGAAGTTATGGGAAACTTGGAAGAGAATAAAAGTTCTCCTGCATTATAATCCAAGATATAATCTTTGTCTTCTCCACGTTCAAGAAGTCGTCCATTGGCATAAATTCGTTCGCTTCCCGACACAATAAGAAGAAACAACTCGTTTGACGGTCCGGTAAGCTTATAAGGCCCTTGATTTCCCTCTTGTGGAACAATATTGTTGGAATGAAATTGCCCCCGAACCAATGCGCCTGCAATTTCAAAAGATGACTTCTCATTGGGAAGAGTAGCTTTTAGATCAATTCCTTGAATTTTTTTTTGAAAGTTCAAAAAGTAGGAAGTCGTATTGATAAGATTTACATCTCCAGCTCGAAGCTTCCATCGATCGCTTTCAAGTTCTATAAAAACATTGTCAAAAGCGTCCAATTGCTGAGAATATCCATTGTCTTGAACAGGAATATTGGCGTCGTTAATCGAAGCTCGGAGTGTTACTTTGTCTGAGATTTTCCCAGAAATTTGTAGGTCCAATTCAGAATTTAACACGGCGTTTTGAGAGTTTCCGATTTGGAGGCCGCGCGACAAACTCCCCGATGTTAGAAGTCCCGAAAAAGGTTTTTTGGGCGGTAGTGAAACCAAAGATTGATACTGTTTTCTGTAACCATACTGCGGCTGAATCAACGAAGCGTCGAGATTGCGATAGGATTTGGTTAAAAAATCAGGATATTTTCGATAGTTAATTTGCACCGAATCTGTTGGAATGGTTTTTAAAAAAAAAAGAGTCGCTTTGCCATAATCTATGACATAGTGTTTAGGATCGATAGGAACTCCTGAAAGATTGGTTACAGAAAATTGAGCAGGATTGATACTGACCGTTTCTAATTGAAGACTGTCCAAAACAGCTGTTGTTTTGGATACATCAAGGTTTTGACTCCAAACCACTCCTTGGATTCCCATTAAAAACAAACAGAACCAACTTCTCATATCAAATTACAAAAGTACTATTATAAATAAAAACCATTTACATAACGAAAATAATAAGGGGTTTATTTATTTTAGCAGAAATGAAATTATCTAGATGCATTTTGAATCACAACAAAAGGCGCATTGGGATGTTTTTGGACCGAATAAAAAAACTACATTGCATTCAATGAACATCATATCTTACAACGTTAATGGAATTCGAGCGGCGATTAAAAAAGGATTTTTGGACTGGTTACAAGCCGCCAATCCTGATGTGATTTGTTTGCAAGAAACAAAAGCTCAAAAAGATCAACTGGATATTACATTGTTTGAGAAAGCAGGATATCCCTACCACTATTGGTTTTCAGCCCAAAAAAAAGGATACAGTGGAGTGGCTATACTTTGCAAAGAAAAGCCTACTCATATCGAATATGGAACAGGAATCGATCACATGGATTTTGAAGGAAGGAATTTAAGGGTAGATTTTGACAACATTTCTGTGATGAGTTTGTATTTACCTTCGGGAACAAACAGTGCTCGTTTGGATTACAAATTTGCCTATATGGATGAGTTTCAAGAGTATATTCTTCAGCTAAAAAAAACACTTCCCAATTTGGTGATTTGTGGCGATTATAATATTTGTCATGAAGCAATAGATATTCACAACCCAAAAATGAAAGGGGTTTCTGGGTTTTTACCCGAAGAAAGAACTTGGATTGGTGAGTTTATCAACAACGGATTTATAGACAGTTTTAGATTCTTAAATCCTGAAAAGCAAGCGTATTCTTGGTGGAGTTATAGAGCAAACTCTAGAGCGAATAACAAAGGTTGGCGTTTAGATTATGCAATGGTTGCACAATCACTACAAGAAAATATAAAAAGAAGCGTTATACTCACCGAAGCAGTGCATAGTGACCATTGCCCAATTTTAGTAGAAATCAATTAAAACAATCTAACAATGATAAAAAAAAGTGTATTAATAGCATTAACATTAGTATTGGCTGCCTCATGTGTTTCGCCAAAAGTGTATAAGGAATTGGAAGATAAATATGCCAATTTAAAGAAAGAACATCGTAACCTTACAGATGCTCATGATGAATTAATGCAAGCTAAGTCCAAACTTGAAAACGAAATGGCTGCATTGCAAAATAATTATGATAAAACGTTAATGCAAAGAGACAAATTGCAAAGCGATTACAATGCACTTAAATCTAATTATGACAATTTAAAAGCCTCGTATGATGCTTTAGAGAAAAATAGCTCTGCTGCAATAGCCAAAAATTCTAAGAAAAATAGAGAGCTTTTAGCACAGTTAGAAGCTAAAGAACAAGCTCTGGCAGCCGAAAATGCAAGACTTA
>ENA-OREM01000040-OREM01000040.1-marine-metagenome-genome-assembly--contig:-NODE-40-length-115446-cov-6.499874_pt1 | contig 115446 bp, 105 predicted proteins | sample MGYA00248623_ERZ508561 | MGnify/ENA primary metagenome ERZ508561 (study PRJEB26227, sample SAMN06264494) | marine metagenome | isolation source: Columbia River Estuary | place: USA:Columbia River...
TCTTGCATGTCAGGCAGACTTCGCGGGCTTATATGTTCACCCTGCCAGACTTGGGTGTCGTAAACCTCGTCAGAGATGAGCCAAAGATCATGGGTGATACAGGTTTTTGCGATGGCCTGCCAAGTGGCGCGGTCATAAACCACCCCGGTTGGATTGTTGGGCGAATTGACCAGCAAAGACCGCGCGCCCTTGGCCGCGGCCTCAAGATCGGCCGCGCGCGGCTGGAAATCATGCGCCGGATCACATGGGATTGCACGATCCACAGCGCCAGTGCCGCGGAGCGTACCGGGGTAGGTGGCATAATAGGGATCGCAATATAGCGCGACATCACCGGGGTTCAGCACGGCCATATGGGCGGCAAAAAGTGCCGATTGCCCGCCGGGTGTGATCAAAATATTGTCCTCAGTTGTGCGAACGCCGCTCTGCGCCTCAATGCGGCGGGCCACGGCCGCGCGCAGACCCTCGGTGCCCGGCACAGCAGCATAGCCCGTGTGACCGCCCCTTGCGGACCGGCCCATTGCGGCCAAAATATCCATATGGGTGCGAATGTCATGCTCCCCGATGGTCAACTCAATGATCGGATGGCCTTGTTTTTTCAAAGCGCGCGCCTTGTAAAAAACATCCCAGCCATCGGATCCATCGCCGGTTAGGGCGGTCATGCGGTGTGCGAGTTCCATCCCGAGACTTGGCCTGAAGCCGATAGATTCGTCAAATTGGTTTTGAGCAATTGAAACACGGGGTTCACGGCGATATAGAGGCCCCATGATTTGGCGTTGTTGACATAATATGACTGCCGCGGCGACGCGCGCCTTTTTGGGCGGCCCGCCACTTTCTTTCCGTGCCTTCCGTAACTTTAGGACATGCCCGATGATGCAAATCAAGCTGCACAATAGCAAAACCCGCCGCAAAGAGCCTTTGATGCCCTTAGATCCGAAGAATATACGCATGTATGTCTGCGGGCCAACGGTCTATGATCGCGCACATTTGGGCAACGCCCGCGCGGTTGTCGTCTTTGACAGCCTATTTCGCTTGCTGCGTGAGGTTTATGGCGCCGAGCATGTCACCTATGCGCGCAATTTCACCGATATTGACGATAAAATAAACGCAAAATCGGCTGAAACAGGGCGTGATATCGGGCAGATCACTGAAGAAACCATTGGCTGGTATTTGGCAGATATGGGCGCCTTGGCGGCGCTTGAGCCCACGGTAATGCCGCGCGCCACCGATTATATTGCGCAGATGATTTCTATGTCAGAGGATCTTATTGCCAAAGGCCATGCCTATGCGGCCGAGGGGCATGTGCTGTTTGATGTGAACAGCTGCCCCGATTATGGCGCGCTATCGGGCCGGAGTGTGGATGACATGATTGCAGGCGCACGGGTGGAAGTAGCCCCCTATAAGCGCGACCCTATGGATTTTGTCCTGTGGAAACCCTCTGATGCGCAAACGCCTGGCTGGCCAAGCCCCTGGGGACGTGGACGCCCGGGCTGGCATATCGAATGCTCGGCGATGTCTTATGAGCTTTTTGGCCATAGTTTTGATATTCATGGCGGCGGCAATGATCTGCTGTTTCCGCATCATGAGAATGAGATCGCGCAAAGCTGCTGTGCGCATCCCGAGGGCAGTTTTGCACAGATCTGGATGCACAACGAAATGTTGCAGGTCGAGGGTAAGAAAATGTCCAAATCCTTGGGCAACTTCTTCACCGTGCGCGATTTGCTGGACCGGGATATTCCGGGCGAGGTGATCCGCTTTGTTCTTCTGTCGACTCATTATGGCAAGCCAATGGATTGGACAGAAAAGAAGGCGCAGGAGGCGGCGAGCACGTTGCACAAATGGCATGAGCTGGTGCAAGGGGCCGAGCCTGCCGCTTTGGATGACACTGTTCTTGCCCATGTGGCCAATGACTTGAACACACCGGGGGCTTTGGCAAGGCTGCATGAATTGGCCAAAGCTGGCGATGCTGCGGCGCTTTTGGCGGCGGGTCAATTTTTGGGCCTGTTGGGCGCAGATGAGACTTGGTGGCGTCCCAAAGAGGCCCGTGGTGATGCGGCCCTGCGGGTGGAGGCGCTGATCGAAGCGCGCAGGCAAGCCAAGGCCGCACGCGATTTTGCTGAGGCGGATGCAATACGCGCGCAGCTCAGCGCTGCGGGTGTTGAGGTTGTCGATAAGCCCGGCGGCCTGTCAGAGGCGGTGATCACCGATGCCTTCAACCCGGATTTGCTCGGATGAGCCTTCAGGCTTGCGCCAACCTGGTCGCGCGTGCGGATCCCGAGCGTTTCGCGGCAACCATGGCGGCGCCGCTTGCCGCGCGTGCGGTGCTTTTGCCGATTTATGCCGCCTCTGTAGAGGTGGCGCGGGCCCCATGGATGACGCAAGAGCCGATGATTGCAGAAATGCGCCTGCAATGGTGGCGTGATGTGTTTGAGGAGATAGAGACCGGCACGCCGCGCAAACATGAGGTTGTCGAGGTTTTGGCGCCCATCTTGGGGCCCAAGGGGGCCGAGGCTCTAGATGCGATGGTTTTGGCACGCCGTTGGGACATCTATAAAGAAGGGTTTACCACAGGGGGGGAACTTTTGTCCCATGTGCAAACGATCACCCTGGGGCCCATGCTTGCGGCACTTGAAGCCCTAGATCATCTGCCCAAAGATCTTTCTGCCCTGAAAGCCCATGCAACGCAGCTGGGGCTGGCGCGGTTTCTACGCGGAGTTCCCGCATTGATCGCGCGCAAAACACCGGTTTGGGCGGAAGATCAAAAGCTTCATATTTACCGAGATCTTTGTATCCAGGCGCTGGATATGACCGGGGATGTGATCCGCTCACCGGCACTTATCGAAACGGCCCATTGTCGCCGGGTATTGCGGTTCGTTGTGAAACATCCGGGCGCCGTGGAAATCGGCGCGATTCCGGAATTTCCCATTGGCACCGCGCTCGCGCGCGGGTGGCTGGCTTGGCGTTGTGGCTAAATTCCACCCTAGGCCGCGCGTTTGTTTGTCATGATGAGCCAAAGCAAGGCTGTTCCGGCCAGCAATAGAAACGGCACCATTGCGTAATTGACCGCGGCCCATCCCTGCACCACAGAGCCGCCGCTGCAATTCATCAACCCACCCGAAGCGATCGAGGCGATGGTGACGCAGCCAAAGACAATGGCGTCATTCATCCCTTGTACCCGGCCTCTTTCATGCGGGGCATGGGCGCGGGTCAGCAGGGTGGTGGCACCAATGAAGCCGAAATTCCAGCCAACGCCGAGTAAAATGAGCGCGGCATAGAAATTCCCAAGCTCAATACCGCTCAGGGCCACAAGCCCAGCAGTTCCCAAAATCAGTAGGCCGATGCCCATGATTTTTTCCACGCCAAACCGGTTGATGAGATGGCCGGTAAAGAAAGATGGTAGGAACATGGCGATCACATGGGCCGAGACAATGTCATTGGCGTTGTTCTTGGTTAAACCACAGCCAACAACCGCAAGAGGCGTCGAGGTCATCACCAAATTCATCAAAGAATAGGCCACCATCCCGCAGGCAATGGCGACCAAAATCGATGGGTCACGCAACAGCTGCATACGGCTACGCGGCGCGAGGGTTGCGGGCGCGCTTGGCTCGTTGGCGGTGCCTTTGGGCAGGCGCAGCAGCAAAAATAAGAACATGCCCACCAGGTTCAGCGCGATAATGGCCATGTAACTGCCGAGAAATGGAACCACAGAAGCATCCTGCACCAATTTGTTCAGCTGCGGTCCAAATATGGCTGAGATCAAACCGCCAGCCATGACGAAGGAAATGGCTTTAGGGCGGAAACTGTCCGAGGCAGTGTCGGTTGCGGCAAAGCGGTAAAACCCCTGCGCGGACATATAAATGCCCGAAATATAAGATCCCAGAAGGAAGATGGCAAAGGATGCGACATAGAGCCCATAGGCCGAGACCGCAGCGCCCAAGGCACCGGCAATCGCTCCAATAAAAAACCCGGTTTTGCGGCCATATTTCTGCATCAAGGGCGACAACCAGGGGGCCGTGGTCATCGATCCAAAGACGATCAAAGAAATGGGCAAGGTGGCGAAACAAGGATTGCCCGTTAACATACCGCCCGCCAATCCGCCCACGACAAACATCATTGGCATCTGTCCGCCTAAAATAGCTTGAGCGGCCACGAGAACCGTCACATTGCGTTTGGCCAGACGATCGTCGGGGAGGGCTTGTGTCATGATAGGATCCTTTGGGCGTTAATGCCCTGCAATGATATGGGCGAAGGAACCGCAAGTGCGCCCGATGTGCAACCCCATTTCGCCCAAATCTGCGTGATCTGCATCTTGCACAGCGAAGAGTGCGGGGCCCGCAGCTTTTAACGTGCTGGCGTAGTGAAACTCATGGGCCATCAATGGCGCGCTGAAGTGCGGGCTCAAGGGTGTCAATTGCCGATAACCCAGATGCAATTTGCGCTGTTGAAAACTGGTTTCCAGCGGCAAAAGCCCAAGCATTTCATGCCGCCGCCCCTGTGCATCGACCAAGCCATTGCCAAGGACCATATAGCCGCCACATTCGCCATAGATGGGCGTGCCAAGCGACGCATGATGCGCAAGAGAGGCTTTGAACTGTGCGGCCGTGGCCAATTGTCCGGCGTGGAGTTCCGGATAGCCGCCGGGTAGGAAAATATACTGCGCCGCTTTGGGCGCTGGCTCATCGGCCAGTGGCGAGAAGAAAGACAGCTGCGCCCCGGCGTCTCGCCAGCCCTTCATTTGATGCGGATAGCGAAACGCAAAAGCGCGGTCCGCGGCAATGGCGATATGCTGTGCCGGTGGCCCGGGCAGGGTGGTTTGGGCCGCCAGGGTCGGTCCGCTGAGCTCTCTAAGCGCCGCGAAATCTAAGCTGGGGTGCAGCGCTGTGGCAATGTGATCGATCCAAGGTTCCAACTGATCAATTTCACCGGCTTGAACCAAGCCCAAATGACGTTCGGGCAGGGCAAAGGCCTCGGATCGCATCAAATGGCCAAATATTTTGATATTCTGCTTGTTCAAAGCCTGCGTCAGCATGTCGAGGTGGCGCGCGCTGCCGACACGATTGAGAAACACACCGGCCAATGTGACCTGTGGATCATAATCTCTGAACCCTGTTACCAGCGCGGCGATAGAATGGGCCGTTTTGGCGGCATCCACCACCAAGATGACCGGGATATCTAAAATCTTCGCCAAATCCGCAGCGGAGCCTCTCCCGGCCTTGCCGGCGCCATCAAACAACCCCATAGCCGCCTCAACCACCAAGCCGCCAGACCCGGCCAGGGTGCCGATTAGATCTGCGGGCATGGCCCAGGCGTCTAGGTTCACCGAAGGGGTGCCAGCGGCGACGGAATGAAAACCCGGATCTATATAATCAGGGCCTGATTTCGCCGGTTGAAACTCTATCTTTGCGCGCTGCAAAAGCCGCATAAGGGCGAGCGTGACGGTGGTTTTGCCGGCGCCCGAACTTGGCGCGGCAATCATAAAGCGGCTCATGCGCTTTCCGCAGGGCGTCCACGATCCAAAGGATCCAGATTGCGCGGTGCGGCGCCGGCCTCGAGTGATTGCCAATCCAAGACCTGCCGCATGAGCACGGAGCGTCCGACACAGATGATCGCGGGCGGCTCAACGCCAGCGGCCTTGGCATCATCTACGGCTGTGCCGAGCGTGCTTTCGACGACATTTTGGTGCTCTAAGGTGGCGGAGGTGACAAAGGCCACAGGTTCAGACGGGCTGCGGCCAGCCTCCATCAATCTTTGAGTGATCTGAGCGATATGTTTCATGCCCATATAGATCACGATGACTTGGCTGCCCTGCGCGATGGCGCTCCAGTCGAGGGATCCGGGCGTGTCACCGGTTTGATCATGGCCGGTCACAAATGTGACCGATTGGTTGACGTCTCGGTGTGTCACGGGAATTCCCGCATAGGCCAGCCCGCCGATACCGGCTGAAATGCCTGGAATAATACGAATGGGCACCCCATGCTGCACCAAGGTTTGTGCTTCCTCGCCGCCGCGACCAAAGACGAAGGGATCGCCCCCCTTGAGTCGCAGCACGCGTTTTCCCGCGCGGGCCAGCTCCACCAAATGCAACGAGATATCGCGCTGTTTGGCCGAAGGCTTGCCGCCCCGTTTGCCGGCATAGATCAACTCGGCATCGCCCGCCCAAGATAAAATATCTTCACCAACCAAAGCATCATAGACAACAACATCAGCTTGGCGCAAAGCGTTGAGCCCATGCAGGGTGAGAAGGCCGGGATCGCCAGGTCCTGCACCGCATAGCCACACCCAGCCTGCGCGCAGCTCGGGCCATGCCTTTTGGGGAAGGGGAAGTGAATCGCTCATAGCTCTCTTTATGACGAAAATTCATCGGAGGGAATAGAGTGCAAGCGACACGCGCTTTGTGATTGGCGGCATGAATTGCCCTGCTATAGTGGCGCAATGGAGACCCGTGAATCCCCCCCTTTGCGTCGCGGTTGGACGACCGGCGCTTGTGCCACCGCTGCTGTGCGTGCCGGGCTATGCGCCCTATGGGGCGGCGCGCAATTGGACGAGGTACAGATCACCCTGCCTAAAGGCGAAAGGCCGGTCTTCAAAATCGCGCATCGCGAGGTGACGGCAGATTGGGTGGAAATTGGCATTACCAAGGATGCCGGCGATGATCCTGACGTCACCCATGGCGCTTTAATCATTGCGCGGGTGGCGCGCTCCTTGGGCGGTGTGCGCTTTCATGCGGGCGACGGCGTCGGCACGATCACAAAGGCAGGATTGCCAATCGCTGTGGGCGAGCCCGCGATCAATCCGGTGCCGCGACAAATGATGCAGGCTGAGGTGGAGGAGTTGGCGGTCCATTATGGTCAAGCGCCCGATATCGACATCACCATTCGCATCCCAGGGGGCAGGGCTCTGGCCTTGAAAACCTGGAACCCAAGGCTGGGCATTGTCGATGGTCTGTCGGTGTTGGGCACGACGGGGATCGTGCGCCCATTTTCTTGCGCGGCCTGGATCGCCTCCATTCACCGCGGCATTGATGTGGCGCGCGCTTGCGGGGCGCCGCATGTGGCCGGCTGCACTGGGGCCACCTCGGAGCGCGCGGTGCAGGCGCTGCATGGCTTGCCCGACACCTCTATGCTGGATATGGGAGATTTTGCTGGCGGGTTGATGAAATATTTGCGGCGCCATCCGGTGGCGCAGCTGACCATCGGCGGCGGCATTGGCAAGATGACCAAATTGGCGCAGGGCGCACGCGATCTGCATTCCGCCCGCTCTCAGGTGGATTTCACCGCCCTGGCGCAGGTTCTCGACCAACCGGGTCTGGCCAAAGCCAATACTGCGCTTGAGGCCTATGCGCTGGCTGGCCCGGATATGGCCCAATGGGTGGCGCACTCTGCCTTGGCCAATTGCCACTCCATTTTGCAAAGCGCCGATATCACAGTGGATTGCGTGGTCATAGATCGCACAGGTCGAATATTGGCGCAGGCATGACGGTTTTAATCCTAGCAGGTACCGGCGATGCGCGGCATTTGGCCCAATTCTGCGCCGATCACAATATTGCCGCCTGCGCCAGCTTGGCCGGGGCGACGCGCCAGCCGAAACAATTGGCCGTGCCCACCTACCATGGTGGTTTTGGCGGCGGTGACGGCTTTCGTGCTTTTTTGAAACGCCATGAGATTCGTGCTGTTTTGGATGCCACCCATCCCTTCGCCCATAAAATCACCCGGCGCAGCCATGACATCGCCCGCGAGATGGGTCTGCCCTATATGCGTTTTGAACGGCCGGCCTGGCATCCTGGACCGGGCGATCATTGGATCTCTTTGCACGATGAGGCAGAGGCTGCGGCGCATATCGCCCCGGATGCGGTGGTGTTTCTGGCCACGGGGCGGCAAAGCCTGCCAAAGTTTGCCAATCTTGGACATGCGCAGTTGATCTGCCGGCAAATTGATCCTCCCGAGGGTGCGTTTCCCTGGCCCAATGGCGCGTATCTGATCGGACGACCGCCATTTTCCATGGCCGATGAGGAGGCATTGTTTCGCCGTCTTTCCGTTGATGTGCTTGTGGTTAAAAATGCCGGCGGTGCGGCCAGCCGTACAAAATTGGATGCGGCGCGCGCTTTGGGGCTCAAAGTATTGATGATTGAACGCCCGCCTTGCACGGCCCGGCCATGCCTATCGGAACGATCACTGGCGGAGACTTGGTTGGCGCAATGGACATAATAACGATCTCCAGTGCGGCTGATATTGATCGCGCTGTCGCCCAGCTCAACATTCCGCAATTCAATGCCATTCATGAAAAATGCAGCCCCATTCCCCTGAGGCGCAAACCGCCCGGTTTTGCCAGCTTGCTGCAGGCTATCATCGGTCAACAAGTCTCGGTGGCCTCTGCGGCTGCGATTTGGGAGCGTATTCAGGCGGCCGGCCTGTGCTGTGAGGCCGCAATGGCGCAGGCCAGCACGGAAGACCTGGCGCGCTTGGGCCTGTCTCGCCCCAAAATCCGCTATGCGAAGGCCTTGGCGCTGAGCGGGCTTGATTATGAGGGTTTGGCGGCTTTGTCCGATGCGGAGGTGCTGTCCCGCCTGACCGCCATCACAGGCATCGGGCGGTGGACGGCGGAGGTTTATGCATTGCAAGCCCTGGGCCGGGCGGATGTTTTTCCACATGGGGACTTGGCCCTCCAAGAGGCGGCACGGCAGGTGTTTCATCTGCCGGAACGCCCCAGCGAGGCTGATATGCGCGCCTTGGCTGAAAATTGGGCACCGTTCAGAGCCGTTGCAGCGCGTCTGTTATGGGCCTATTACAAAGATCACAAATCGCGAGAGGGGATAGGATGACACGGGTTTTGAAATCGATGAGCCAGTTGCCACAGGATCAAGATGGCGCTGTCACCTCAGCGGTCATCTTTTTACATGGCTACGGGGCCAATGGTGCCGATCTGATGGGGCTGGCGGAGGTGCTTGCGGACCATATGCCGGGCACATTATTTCTTGCGCCCGATGCACCAGAGACGACCGTTATGGCGCCCATGGGGCTGCAATGGTTTCCCATCCCTTGGATTGATGGATCGTCAGAAGAAGATGCCGCCAATGGTCTGCAAGCGGCGTCAGAGGACCTAAATGCCTATCTTGATGGGGTGATGGTGGACTATGATCTGCTGCCGGAACAGGTGGTTGTTTTTGGATTTTCGCAAGGCACAATGATGGCGCTGCATGTGGCGCCGCGGCGCGAGGATCCGGTGGCCGGGGTCGTGGCTTTTTCGGGCCGCTTGCTGCAGGCGGAGGCATTGCAAGATGATGTGCAATCCAAAATGCCGATCCTTCTGGTGCATGGGGATGAAGATGAGGTTGTGCCAATTGATGCATTGCCCCATGCGGCCGAGACTTTGGAGGCCGCGGGCTTCAAAGAGGTTTATGCCCATATCATGAAAGGCACGGGCCATGGCATTGGTCCCGATGGGCTGCAAGTGGCTTTGGCCTTTATGCGCAAACAGCTGGGTATGGAGTGATAAGCGCACACCAGATACAGGGGTTGCCTGTTTTATTTCCCCAGATATAGTGGCCCCATGTAGCGAACGGGGCGCCATCTATGACTGGAGACTTTAGAACGCAATTTGTGAAAGAAGCGGCCTCGCCGGCGCAGCGGCCGGCCTTGGTGCTTAACGCAGATTATCGCCCTTTATCCTATTACCCGCTGTCTCTGTGGAGTTGGCAAGATGCGGTGAAGGCGGCCTGGCTTGACCGGGTGCAAATTGTTGCGGAATATGATGATATTGTGCGCTCACCCACAACCGAAATCCGTATCCCGTCGGTCGTTGTGCTGCGCGATTATGTCAAACCGCAAAGCACTGTCGCCTTTACGCGCTTCAATCTATTTCTGCGCGATGAGTTTTCTTGCCAATATTGCGGTTCGCGCGGCGATTTGACCTTTGATCATGTGGTGCCGCGCACGCGCGGCGGGCGCACCAGTTGGGAAAATGTGGTTGCGGCCTGCTCCAAATGTAATTTGAAAAAAGGGTCCCGCAGTTTGAAACAATCGGGCCTGCATCTGCGCAAACCGATCCGCAAACCACAGGCCGAAGAGTTGCGCAATCTCGGGCGAAAATTTCCACCGGGCCATCTGCATGAAAGCTGGGTCGATTTTCTATATTGGGATGCAGAGCTTGAGGCCTAGGCCGAGCAGCTGGCACCACCGAGCACACAGAATTTCGCACAATGAGGATGGTTGAGCGCGACGTCTTGTTCTGCCTCTTGCAAAGTGCTTCCCAATTCGAATTCCGGCGCATAGGCCAAAAGCGTGCAGGCCAAAACCGCGGGGCGTGCGGCGCCCTTGCGTTTGACCACCATGCGCGAGGAGGCGCACATCAAACTGTTGGGATCCTTGTCCAAAATTCCCCAGCAGGCTGTGGTGATTTCTGGCACTTCGGCACGTTCGTCCAGCTCTGGAAACAGCACGGTGACGCCGGGATTGAAGGCGTCAATATCATATCCGTTCTGTGCAAAAAGCGCGCTATAGCCGGCGCGGCTGCTCGCCTCGCTGTCGCCCCAGACCGTGCGGCCGGCGACATGCATACGGATGCCGACATCGCGCAGCCAGTTCATGCCCTGGAGTGTCTTGTCAAACGCTCCCTTACCGCGCTCAGTGTCATGGTTGGCGCGGTCAAAGTGGTCGAGCGAAATCCGCAGGGTAAGCTTGCCGGGGTAGGCGGCATTGAGCTCCAAAAGCCCCTGTTTGACCCGTTTGCGCATCATCGGCAGCATGGCATTGGTTAAGATGAGGACATCATAGCCGGCAGCAAGGCTGCATTCAGCGATGTCAATCATTTCTGGGTTCATGAAAGGTTCACCACCGGTGAAGGCAATCTCGCGCACGGGCCAGTTTCGGCTGAGCAATTGTTGCAGATAGTCTTTTACCTCATCGGCAGTGATATAGACCAATGCATCATTGGTCGGGCTGCTGTCGATATAGCAATTGACGCATTCAATATTGCAAAGCGTACCGGTGTTAAACCACAGCGTCTCAGGATGGGTCAGGGCCACCCGCGCGCGCGCCTCACCTTTGGCGGTCACATTGGGGTCGGAAAATTTATCAAGATTGGCCATAGGTTGTCGTTCCCTGAAATATTGCGGTGCCGCTTGATCCCTCCATAATACGGCATGGCGCAAAAAAAAAGCATTGATGAAACATACTGACAGAGAAGTGATCGCGCCCTATAAGGTGGACAGGGGCCGCGCGCCGTTGTAAGGCACCGTTAGCGCAAACATTTCAGAGGATCCGCCCATGGTCTCCCGTGTCATTCCCGTTGAGCCTTTCGATCTTGTCATCTTTGGTGGCACGGGTGATTTGGCACGCCGAAAAATACTGCCAGGGTTGTTTCGTAGGTTTTGCGCCGGCCAAATGCCCGCTGGCGCGCGCATCATAGGGGCTGCGCGCGGGGATATCGGCCAGCAAGGCTATCAAGACATGATCCGCGGGGCGATCAATGAATTTGGTGCGCCCTCCGCTGAGAGCCTGGTGCATCTCGACGCCTTCATTGCACAGCTGCATTATGTTGCGATCGATATTTGCGGCGACGGCGGCTGGGGTGAATTGGCAAAATTGATCCGCAAAGATTTGGTGAATGCCTATTATTTCTCTGTGGCTCCAAGTCTCTTTGGCGATATCGCGGCGCGCTTGAATTCATGGGACATAGCCACCCCAGAGGCGCGCATCGTCGTTGAAAAACCTTTTGGCCGCGACCTGCAAAGTGCCAAAGCGCTCAACAAAGTTCTGTCACAGCAATTTGATGAAAGCCAAATCTACCGGATTGACCATTATTTGGGCAAGGAAACTGTCCAAAATCTCATGGCCGTGCGCTTTGGAAATCTGTTGTTTGAACCTTTGTGGAACGCGCAATATATCGATCATATCCAGATCACTGTGGCGGAGACCGTGGGCGTTGGCGGGCGTGGGGCCTATTATGACACATCGGGCGCAATGCGCGATATGGTGCAAAACCATTTAATGCAGCTGTTGTGCTTGATTGCGATGGAGCCACCGTCACATTTTGATCCCGATGCGGTGCGCGACGAAAAGCTAAAAGTCATCCGAAGCTTGGCGCCCGTGGCTGCACATCACGTTGTGCGCGGCCAATATGATGCCACCGCCACAACGGCCAGCTATCGCACGGATGCGGAAAACCCGCGTAGCTTCACGGAAAGCTATGTCGCCATTAAGGCGCATATTGAGAATTGGCGTTGGGCCGGGGTTCCGTTTTATCTTCGGACTGGGAAGAAGCTCAAAGCACGCACCTCGGAAATCGCAATTGTCTTTAAGAAATTGCCCCATTCTATTTTCGAAAAATCAGCAGATGAAAAGCAAAATGTGCTGGCCATTCAACTGCAACCCAATGAGGGAATGACGCTGGATGTCACCATTAAAGAGCCTGGTCCCGGGGGGATGCGTTTGGTGCATGTGCCGCTGGATATGACTTTTGCGGATGCCCTTGGCGATCACTCAGAGGACACACCAGATGCCTATGAACGGTTGATCATGGACGTGATCCGCGGTGATCAAACGCTGTTTATGCGCGGTGATGAGGTGGAGGCGGCCTGGAAATGGACCGATCCCATTATTGAAGCCTGGGAGGCGCGCAATGATGTGCCCAAGCTTTACGACGTCGGCTCGGCTGGGCCTGAAGATGCCATGGCGCTCATCCACCGTGACGGTCGGCGCTGGCGCGAGGTGAAGTGATGCAGCTGACATCTTATGAAACCGCATCTGAGATGATGCAAAGCCTCTCGGCGCAAATTGCCTCAGAGCTGTCTGCGGCGATTGTGCTGCGTGGGCGCGCTTGTTTGGCCGTGCCCGGTGGCAGCACGCCGGGCCCACTGTTTGATTTGCTTAGTCAAGCGGCGTTAGATTGGGCCAATGTGACCGTGATGTTGACCGATGAGCGCTGGGTTCCCACGGACAGCCCGCGATCAAATACGGGTTTGATAAAAAACCGTCTGTTGGTCAATTCCGCAAGCGCAGCGCGCTATATCGCGCTTTATGCGCCGGGCTTAGATCACGTCGGCGGCGCGCGTGCCCTATCGCAACAGGTTGCGCCGAATTTGCCGATCGATGTGGTGGTTCTGGGGATGGGGGCGGATATGCACACAGCATCGCTTTTTCCCGGAGCGCCCGAGCTGTCACTCGCGCAAGATGCGCGGGCCGATGCGGTTATGCCGATGGTGCCTGTGGGATCTGACCTCGAGCCGCGCGTGACCTTGAGCGCCCAGGCCCTTGAAACTGCGCGTCAGACTCATGTTTTGATCATTGGGGAAGATAAAAAGACGGCCCTTGCTCAAGCGCAAAGTCTGTCGCCCATTGATGCGCCGATTGCACAATTTTTACCCAATGCCACTGTGCATTGGAGCCCGGTTTAGGACGTAAAGATGTTCACAGATTTAAAAGAAAAATATACTGCCGTGCGCGGCCGTCAGATTATCAGCTTATTTGATGACCAAAGAGCCGGAGAATTTTCGGTTCAGGCCGATGGTCTGTTTTTCGACTATTCCAAGACAAATATTGATCATGAAACCCGGGATATGCTTTTGGCGCTTCTCGGTAAGGTTGATCTACCGGAAAAGCGCGCAGCGATGTTCTCGGGTGAAAAAATCAATATCACCGAAGATCGCGCGGTGTTGCACACCGCTCTGCGGCGCACCTCCGGTCCTGTTTTTGTTGAGGGCTGCGATGTCATGGAGCAGGTTTTGACCACACGCGCCCGGATGTTAGACTTTGCCGAGGCCGTGCGCTCTGGGGCGGTGCAGGGGCAGGGTGGGGCCTATACGGATGTGGTGAATATCGGCATTGGCGGCTCCGATTTGGGACCGGCTATGGCCTGTTTGGCACTCAAACCCTACGCGCGGGGGCCTCGATGCCATTTTGTCAGCAATGTCGATGGCGCGCATGTGACCGATGTTTTGGCGAATTTGGATCCGCGCACCACTTTGGTGATCGTGGCGTCGAAAACTTTTACCACGATTGAAACCCTCACCAATGCACAGACGGCTCTGAGCTGGATGGCTGAGACCGTGGAGCGGCCGGCGGATCAATTTGTGGCCCTGAGCACCGCGGAGGATAAAACCTCGGCCTTTGGGATTGCCGCAGATCGCGTCTTTGGTTTCGAAGATTGGGTTGGTGGACGCTATTCAGTTTGGGGGCCGATAGGTCTGAGCCTCGCCATCGCCATTGGCGCGGAGCATTTCCGGGCGTTTTTAAGCGGCGCAGAGGCGATGGACCGGCATTTCCAGACCGCCGCAGCACAAGACAATTTGCCCATCATGCTGGCCTTGGTGGGGGTGTGGCACGCCCAGGCGGCCCGATATGCCACCCGGGCTGTCTTGCCTTATGAACAGCGCCTGTCACGCTTTCCCGCCTACCTACAGCAGCTTGAAATGGAGTCCAACGGCAAGGGAGTGGGCATTGACGGTCATGACCTCACCGATCCGTCTGGGCCGATCGTTTGGGGTGAGCCCGGCACAAATGGTCAGCACGCTTTTTATCAATTGATCCACCAAGGCCGCCATATCATTCCTTGCGAATTCATGCTGGCCAAAGAGAGCCATGAGCCGCATTTGACCCATCAACACCATTTGCTTCAGGCCAATTGTCTGGCGCAATCACAGGCATTGATGCTTGGGCGCGACCTGCCCGCAGCGCGGAAGATCGCAGAGGCCAAAGGGTTTGAGGGCGCGGAATTGGAGCGTCAGGCCCGCCACCGTGTGTTCACAGGCAACCGCCCATCCACGACATTAATCTATCCCAAACTCACGCCGTTTTGCCTTGGACAGCTGATCGCACTCTATGAGCACCGGGTTTTTGTGGAAGGGGTGATCCTCGGGATCAACTCTTTCGATCAATGGGGTGTTGAGCTGGGCAAAGAATTGGCCACGGCTTTGGAACCCGTTTTGAAGGGCGACAGTGCCGGGGGGCAGAATGATCCCTCAACAGTGAACCTGGTGGCGCAGCTGCGCGTTTAAAGCTCCACCATCCGGTTTTCCAGCGCCGAAACTTGGGCCGCCTGACCCATGCGCACGGCCCAAATCCCATCGGTGAGGCTGACCTCTGGCGCCGCGCCCTGCAAGACAACCTGTTGAAATTTTTGATGTTGATAAAAGGTTGAGCCATTGTGATCACCCGCGGCCAGGAGCGCTTCGGGCACTGGGGTGTCGATCCGGCGGGGGCCCATCGGACTGCGCGGGCTGATCACAACGTGAGGGACTGGCGGGGATGGCATATGAGCCGGCCAAAAACGCGCCGGGCCGGGCACATTGCAGGCAATCTTTCCTTTGGGCCCGACAGCATGAATTTCTTCCTGATATTCTGAGCCTTCAGCGAACATGCTCAACTCTAACATAGCTCGGGCACCGCTGGCGAAGTCAACGATGACATAGCCGCAGTCCCAGATGTCTGAGCGATGTCCCGCATAGACCTCATCGAGGTGATTCACTTCCTGACCCGCGCTGGCCATCACCCGTATTGGGTCAGATTTTAAAATCAGCCGCATGAGATCAAAGAAATGGCAGCATTTTTCGACCAATGTTCCGCCGGAATTATGATTGAAGCGGTTCCAATCTCCAACTTTTGGCAGAAACGGAAAGCGATGCTCGCGTATGGTGAGCATTTTAATCCCGCCGGTGACCTCCTCGGCTTGCTCAATCAACGCCGCAACAGGCGGCATATAGCGATATTCCATCGCAACCCAAACCGGGGCGGGGTAAGATTGCGCGAAGGCCGTGGCTTGCGCCAAATCGGCAGGATCTGTGAAGAGGGGCTTTTCGCAGAGGATCGGCAAGGCCCGCAGGGCCGCGATCTGTTGAAGCTGTGCCATATGGCAGTGATTGGGACTGACAATGACCAAGCAATCTACGGCTTCGAAGGCTAAGAGCGCATCCAGACTGTCAACCATTGTGGCATTCGGCAAAGCCTTCGCGGCCTGTGCGCGCATCTGGGCGTCTGGTTCAAAGACAACGGTGATCTGCGTGTCGTCTAACAGCTCAATATTGCGAATATGCTCCTGGCCCATCATGCCGCAGCCAATTAATCCATAGCGTAGTGTCATTATCTGTCCTTACTTGATACGTGCGACATAGCGTGAAACGGAAGGATCATACCAGTTTCGTGAAAACTCGAGGGGCGCGCCTGTATTGGCCCATGCGATTCTTTCGACATAACCGGCTGTCTCGCCAGGGCGCAGACCAAATTGATCTACGCTCCAAGGTGGTGTTGGAGCAAAAGTGACGTGATCCTCGGCCCTTACAATCCACAGTCCAAAACGGGTTTGATAGGTATGATAGAGCGACTCTGAAATCTCTTCAGCGGCGATATGATCGGCCACTGAACCGTCGAGCCATATCTCTTCAAGGGCGGCGGGTTGGTGATCGAGAAACCGCAAGCGGCGGAAGCGAAAAGCGGCTGAATCTGGGCCAAAATATGGCGCATCCATAGGTTTTGGAAGCCGGTCGACCGACAAAAGCTCCGCGGTCGGAAGGCCGGCCCCAGTGAGAGATTCCAGCCTAAAGAATGAATAAATATTAGCGGCTTGTGGCGTTATATTTATGTAATTCCCTGATCCTTGTTTGCTGCGAATGAGCTGTTGGCCTTGCAGGCGGCTTAAGGCCTTGCGCAGAGTGCCCACAGCCACGCCAAATTCTGCCGCCATGGTCCGTTCCGGTGGCAAGCGCTCTCCGTCAAGCCATTGCCCTGCAGTGATGCGGCGCGCGATGGCTTCGCTGATCTGCACATAGGTGGGCAAAGCGCCGGGTGAGGGGGTTGGATTGGCCATGGGGTCTGCAAATTGATCCACTATTGATTTACATCTTGATGTGAGGTTTAAACGTGAAATGCAAGCCTATTTTTCGAGACCGCAATGACCGTCGTTCCAATTACCTCCGCTGATTTGAAAGCGGCCGAAGTCTCTTGGTTTTCGGCCCTCTGCTCGGATGACTACCAATACCTTGGCGTGCCCGATGGCGCATTGCGCTCCTCTTGGGCGCATTGCAGCAAAATTGTGCAGCAATCAGAGGTCAATGGCTTTCGCAATATCCTATGCCCTTCCTCCTATCAGGTCGGGCAAGACACTTTATCTTTCGTTGCCGGATGCGCCCCGTTGACCGAGAAAATCAATATGCTGGCCGCCATTCGCTGCGGTGAGATGCAGCCGATCATGTTGGCGCGAACGGTCGCGACATTGGATCACATGCTCAAAGGGCGTTTGACCTTGAATGTGATTTCATCCGATTTCCCGGGCCAAAAAGAGCCGAGCCCCTATCGCTATCAAAGATCGCGTGAAGTGGTGCAGATCCTCAAGCAAGCCTGGACGGCCGATGAGATAAATTTTTCAGGAGAGATTTATAACTTCCAAGGGGTTAGTACGGAGCCGGCCCGTCCCTATCAACAAAACGGTGGCCCGCTGCTTTATTTTGGCGGCTATTCTCCCGATGCGGTCGAGCTTTGCGCCGAACATTGTGATGTCTATCTCATGTGGCCGGAGACCAAGGAAGATTTGAGCCAAAGGATGCAGGCGGTACATGCACGGGCGGCCACCTATGGTCGCACTTTGGATTATGGGCTGCGTGTGCATATGATAGTACGCGATACCGAGCAAGAAGCGCGCGAGTTTGCGCAAGAATTGGTCTCGAAGCTCGATGATGAAACCGGCAGCGCGATCCGCGACCGGGCCCTGGATAGCGGATCTTATGGGGTTTCGCGGCAAGCGCGGAATCGTGATTTGGCTGATATGGATGGGTTTATCGAGCCGCATCTGTGGACCGGGGTGGGCCGCGCCCGCTCTGGCTGTGGCGCGGCCCTTGTGGGATCTGCCGATCAAATCTTGTCAGAGCTTGAGGCTTACCAAAAGATGGGCATGCGCTCATTTATTTTTTCTGGCTATCCGCATTTGGAAGAATGTGACTACGTAGGCAAGCTGGTCTTGCCGCATATGGCAACATGTTCTTTGCCGCATGAATATGGGCGCGTGCCCCATGAGACCCCTGCAACCCCACTTGGAAATGGACCCCGCGTGTAATGGAACGAATTTCACTGACTGAGACTGTGGCCCTGAGCCGTTTGATTTATGGCATGTGGCGCCTGGCAGATGACAGCGACACCAGCCCGCGCCATGTGCAGGCGAAAATCGAGGCCTGTTTGGCACAGGGCATCACGACGATGGATCAGGCGGATATCTATGGCGGCTATGAGGCCGAAGAGGTGTTCGGCAACGCCCTGCGCGCCGCGCCGCATCTGCGTGATCAAATCGAAATCGTGACCAAATGCGATATTCTTGTTGGGGCCGGGCGCTATTCCAGCACGCGGGTGAAACATTATGATACGTCAGCGGCGCATATTGCCGCCTCAATAGATCACTCCTTGCGCCTTATGGGGACGGAAAAGATTGATCTTTTGTTGGTGCACCGGCCTGACCCGATGATGGATCATCACGAGACAGGGGCGGCTCTGGACGCGGCGGTGGCCTCTGGAAAGGTGGCTTGCGTTGGCGTGTCCAACTTTAAGCGCCATGACTGGACCTTATTGCAATCAGCGATGAAAACGCCTTTGGTCACCAATCAGATTGAAATGAGCGTTTTGGAAAATAGCGCATTTACCAATGGCGATTTGGCCTTTTTGCAGGAATTTGGCGTGCCGCCCATGGCTTGGTCGCCGCTGGCAGGCGGAGCATTGTTCCAGGGCCAGAACCCTAAGCTTTTGACCCTGCTGCAAGAGATCGGTGCCGGTGATGTGGCCGCGGCCGCAGTGGCCTGGTTGCTGGCGCATCCCGCGCGCATCCTGCCGGTGTTTGGCACCAATAACCTCGCGCGCATCGCCAAATTAGACGCCGCCTGTGCCATTACATTTGACCGTGAGCTTTGGTTTGAGGTGTTTGAAGCGGCCAATGGCCAAGAGGTGCCATAGCTTTTGCTACCGCCTGCGCGGTGGTTTTGTCGAGGAGCCGAGAATTAACTCAGCATCCAGCAAGATACCTTCGGGGTCTCGACCGGGGTCAGCAATGGCTTTCAGCAAAAGATCCGCGCTGAGACGACCGGCTTCACGCACCGAAGAGCGGGTCGCGGTATAGACCGGCACCGCAGCGGCATCACGAAAATATGACAAGTCATCATCATGGGTGATCACAGAAACATCACGCCCGAGTTTCAACTCCCGGTCGTCGAGCGCGCGCCGGATACCATTGGCCATAATGATCGATGAGGTGACGAAGGCCGTCGGGGGGGTGGGCAAATCTAGGAGCGCAAGGGCGTTTTTATAGCCATTTGGCTCGGTCATTTCGCCATGTGTTAGATAGGCGTCGGCCAGTTCGATGTTGTTTTCTTTGAGCGCACGCCGGTAGCCCTGTGCCCGGCGCATGGCAAAATCCATATCTGCCAAGCCGTTGATCAATCCGATGGTGGTATGGCCCAATTCTATCAACAATTGCGTCGCGCGAAAAAAGGATCGCTCATTGTTGACGTCCACCCAATTGTATTTCTCAACCGTATTGCTTGAGCGCCCATGCACAACAAAGGGCAGATTGAGATTGTTGAGCTGGGCGATGCGCTTCTCGTCGACGCGCGGCGCATGGACCACCACGCCATCCACCGCCGAGCGCGCGGCCAATTCCTTGTAGCTGGTAAATTCATCTTCATCTGGCACCAGTGACAGCAGCAAATCATAGCCGCTTTGCGCATAGCGTGCGCTGGCACCGGCGATGAAATCGGCAAAGATCGGGTTGACCATTTCATGTTCTTTGGAAACGGAGACCAAATGCCCGATTGTCATCGATTTCCCCGTCGCCAAGCGCCGGGCCCGGACGTTGGGTTTGTAATTATGTTTTGCCGCGGCCTTGAGGACCAGTTGGCGGGTTTTTTCGCTGACCTCGGGGAAGCCATTTAGCGCGCGACTCACCGTGGTCTGCGACATGCCAAGCTCTTGGGACAGAGATTTGAGATTTGTAGAATTCGTCAAAGCGCTTCCATTATTTTGCAGGTGTTCTTAGCACGGTCTCAAAAAACCTAATTTTTGAGCGTTTTGCCTATTTTCTATTATTCCTGCCTCATTGTTTCGCAATAATAAAGGTCTTTTTTTGCATTTAAGAGATTTTAAATGAATTGACAGCGGGCGGAGTGCAGAATAACCAAAGAAAATCCAAAGCGCTTTGAGAGCTTGAGAGCGTAAAAACTGCTTGCATTTTGGACTCGAAATCTATGTTGTATTTCGGGGAACCATGCTGGTTTTTAAGGTGCCGTTTTGAGAGGCGTTGCGAACTGTTTGCGGCGCGTTTTGAAAGGGTGGAGACTGTGAAAAGAACTGTGAAAAGAATAGACTTTAGGGAGGAATAAATGTCTTTTTCGAATAAACTTTTGAGCGGGGCTGCTGTGGCGGCTTTGTCCATGTCTTTCGCCGGAATGGCGCAAGCGGATGCCTGTGATACGCCCTCTAAACTCGGCGATCTTGGCAATTTTGCGGGTGAGGTTATCACCATTGCTGGCTCTATGGAGGGCAAAGACGAAGAAATGCTGCTGAACACCGTGAGCTGCTTTGAAAAAGCAACTGGCGCTGTCGTGCAATACTCCGGATCACGTGATTTTGCCGCTTTGGTGGTTGCAGATTTGCGCTCCAACAACGCGCCAAATATTGCGATTTTCCCGCAGCCGGGTCTGGCCGCGGATATGGCCAAAGAAGGCCACTTGGTGCCGCTTGGTGACGAATTGGCCAGCTGGATGTCCGACAACTACGGTGCGGGGTCTTCATGGGTTGATCTGGGCACATATGCCGATGCCAATGGTAAAGAAGACTTCTACGGTTTCGCCTTCAAAATGGATCTGAAATCCTTGGTTTGGTATTCACCAGAGCAGTTTGAAGACAACGGCTACGAAATCCCATCCACAATGGAAGAGCTGATTGCTCTGTCTGATCAAATGGTAGCCGATGGCAATACGCCTTGGTGTATTGGTGTGGAATCGGGCAATGCGACGGGCTGGACTGCGACCGATTGGATGGAAGATCTGATGCTGCGCACAACCTCGCCAGAAAACTATGACCGCTGGGTCTCCAATGATCTGCCGTTTAACAGCCCTGAAGTGCTGAATGCGATGGAAGTTTATGGCCAGTTCTCACGCAATGACGACTATGTTGCCGGTGGGGCCTCCTCAGTTGCGACAACCTTCTTCGGTGACGCGCCAAAAGGTCTGTTTTCCTCGCCTGCCAGCTGCTTGATGCACCGTCAGGCATCGTTCATCCCAGCCTTCTTCCCGAAGAAAGGCGAAGAAGTGGCGAATGGCGAAGCAGATTTCTTCTACTTCCCACCCTACGCTTCCGCAAATCTTGGCAACCCAGTTTTGGGCGCCGGTACGCTTTGGACCATGGCAAAAGACTCCCCCGCGACACGGGCGTTCTTCCAATACATGACCGAAGCATCCGCACATGAAGCTTGGATGTCACAAGGTACATTTTTGACCGCGCATAAAGGTGCAAATTTGGATGCCTATGCGACACCTGCTTTGCGCAAACAGGGTGAGATCCTTTCCAACGCCACGACATTCCGGTTCGACGCTTCGGACCTGATGCCAGGGGCGATTGGCGCAGGTGCCTTCTGGTCAGAGATGACCGCTTTTGCAAACGGCCAGGATGCTAAAACCACAGGTGACAACATCCAAGCCGCATGGGACGCCATCAAATAAGATGCGCCTGATGTGATAAATTTGAGGAGCGCAAAGAGTATTTGCGCTCCTCTTTTTCTAAGCTCCCCTGTTATCAGATATGATTTAAGGATCATGCGATGCGCGCCCTCAGCCCTATTATAGCCAGCAATGGTTTTGCGATATTTCTGACAATTGTCTTTCTTTTGCCCATAACGGCAATTTTTGCTTTCGTCGTGACCACGCCATTAGACGATGCAATGGCAAACTTGGGTCTTTGGATGCATGCGCATTGGCAGTGGTCTTTTCCCGAATTTGACACGCAAGAGCGGTTTGCAAAAATGGGATTTGCCTTGAGATCCGTTGTGATTGCGGTGGGGATTTCTTTCTTTTATTTCGGGATCACCAATTGGCTGAACGCCAGTTTGGCGCGGGTGCGCTGCAAAAATTCTCTTGGCCGCCAATCCAATATCGTTGAAGCAATACAGCCTTGGATTTTCGTGGGCCCGACTTTGGTCTTGCTGCTCTTGTTCTTGCTGGTGCCGGCTTTGTCCACACTGTCATTGTCGTTTCAAGAGTATGACGGCACGCCCTCGGTGCGCAACTATGCCTTCCTGTGGGATCCTGACTCCTTGGGCTATTTGCAATTTCGTCTGGCGATGCGCAACAGTCTGATGTGGCTTATTCTCGTGCCCTCAACCTGCATCATCTTCGGGCTTTTGATCGCAGTTTTGGCCGATTCCGTTTCTTGGGGCGTGGTGGCGAAAACCTTTATCTTTGTGCCTTTGGCGATTTCCTTTGTTGGGGCCGCGGTGATCTGGCGCAATATATTTGCCGGTGGCGGGATCGAGCCGTTGGAGACACTCAACGGCATGACGCCCTCCTATCAAATCGGACTGCTTAAATCCTTACTGGGGCATACAGCAGAATATAACGAGCCGCTTTACAGTCTGAAATTTTGGGGCAATTTCTTTTTGATGTGGATCTTGGTTTGGGTTCAAACCGGCTTTGCTATGGTGATTTTCTCGGCGGCGCTGCGCGGCGTTCCAGAGGACACGATTGAAGCGGCGAAGATTGATGGGGCCAATCCCTTTCAGATGTTCTTTCGCGTGAAGCTGCCGCAAATCTATTCCACTGTTTTGGTGGTTTGGACGACATTGGTGGTGTTGGTGCTCAAAGTCTTCGACATCCCCTATGCGCTGTCCGCCAATGATGACGATAAATTGCTGCTGGCGACCATGATGGAAAACGCCCGTAACAACTGGTCGATTGGCGGTGACAATGTGGATAATCTTTATGCCTCTATCGCGGTGATGCTCATGCTGACAGTTGTGCCCAATATGGTGTTCAATGGCTGGCGCATTCGGCGCGAACAAAAAGAGCTTGGGAATTAAGGTTTAGATAGATGACAAAAACTCTCAGCCATATTGTCCTTGCCCTGATCGTATTTATTTGGGTCGTGCCCTTTGTGGCCCTCGTCTCGACGTCAATGCGTTCTGAGGTGGCCGCGAAAACCTCCGGGTTTTGGACCTCATTTACACCGACGGAATTGGGGCATCGGTTTGCAACCCATGAGCGGGGCGCAATGGAGCCTGCTGTGATCATGCGTGGTAACATCCTGGAGCGGATCAACTCCGAGGCCTCTGGCTATGCGGTCTCGGGCGATGTGAAATCGATTTTGATCAAGACCCGTATCGCCGATCCTGAAAACCCGGGAAAAACCAAGTTGGTCCGCAAATTGGTGCCAGCCGGAGAGGTGATGGATGTCCGGGGCGGCGCCTTTGTTTTCGAAACCAATGGTGACTTCACCTGGACCTTCGATCAGGCCACGGCGCCCAAGCCCAAAAACCTTGATGTCTTTATCGATCAAGATCCGGCCTTCGGGGCAGATGCCTATATTGAAGTCTTATTTGACAATAAGAACGTCCCCAATGCTTTGATCTCCTCATTCATTGTCACCATTCCCGCAACGATCATTCCAATCACCATTGCCGCTTTCGCCGCCTATGCGTTTGCTTGGATGCAGTTTCCGGGCCGGGATTGGTTGTTTGTGATTGTGGTCTCACTGATGGTTGTGCCAACGCAATTGGCCTTCCTGCCTATCTTGCAAGGGTTCAGTGGAATTGCCTCTTGGGCCACAGCCTTAAACCAATGGTTGACCGATTGTGAGCTGACCGACAGCTGCCAAGTGGCGTCCAAGTCCTTTGCCAGCCTTTGGATCACCCACACGGCCTTTGGCTTGCCGCTGGCGATTTACCTGCTGCGCAATTACATTGTCGGCCTGCCCAAAGAGCTTTTGCAAAGCGCGCGGATTGATGGCGCGAGCCATTTGCAAATTTTCACGCGGATCATCGTACCGCTTTCTGTGCCGGCTTTGGCCTCTTTCAGCATCTTCCAATTTCTTTGGGTGTGGAATGACTTGATCGTGGCTTTATATATCGGGCCGAACAATTCGTCGGATTTGGTCTTCCCCATTCGGCTGCAAAAGCAATTGGGAACCTTCAAAGATCAACTGCATTTGCTAAACGCATCTGCGGTGATTTCCATGATCGTGCCAGTTGTCGTCTTCCTGTCGATGCAGCGGTATTTCATTCGTGGGCTGCTGGCTGGCTCCGTAAAAGGTGGTTGATTATGACTGAACTTAAATGGTGGGAAACCGCCGTTATTTACCAAATCTATCCGCGATCTTTTCAGGATTCCAATTCTGACGGGATCGGCGATTTGCCCGGGATTACCACGCGGCTTGAGTATATCGCCAATCTCGGGGTTGATGCGATTTGGATCAGCCCATTCTACCCCTCACCGCAGAAGGATTTCGGCTATGACGTCTCCGATTACTGCGATATCAATCCTGAATACGGCAGTTTGGCGGATTTTGATGCCTTGATTGCCAAGGCGCATGGGCTTGGCCTTAAGGTGATGATTGATATCGTGCCGGGTCATTGTTCCGATCAACATATTTGGTTTGAAGAAAGCCGGCAGTCGCGCGACAATCCGAAAGCGGATTGGTTTCACTGGGCCGATCCATTGGCGGACGGCTCGGCACCGACCAATTGGCTGTCCTTCTTTGGCGGTCGGGCGTGGACATGGGAGCCGCGGCGCCAGCAGTATTATTTACATAATTTTCTGCCAAGCCAACCCAATCTCAATCACGCCAATCCGAACGTCATTGAAGCCTTTCGACAGATTGCCCGTTTTTGGTTCGATCGCGGTGTCGATGGGTTTCGCATGGATGCGGTGCATACGGTCAATGCCGATACTGCGCCTTATCGTGACAACCTGCCGAAACCAAATTTTAAGCTGGGCAGCCTGCCGCAAGAGCAGCAACCCTTCTTCCGGCAATTGCATGACAGTGCGCAGCTCAATCAACCTGCCATTCAAAACTTCATTGAAGCCTTTCGCAAAGTTGCGGATGAATATGATGGAGACCGCTTCTTAATGGGTGAATTGCACGGCGATGATCCGGTTTTGGCCAGTGAGACTTTCACAGCCCCCGGGCGTCTGCATGCGACCTATAACTTTAACCTCCTCGAATGGGCCGGGCTTGATGTGGCTGGGCTGGAGAAGGCGATTTCAACTGCGATTGAGGCCTTTAATGGGACCGGGCGTCTCACTTTCGCCTTTTCCAATCACGACGTGCCGCGCTCCGCCACGCGCCAATTGGCGCCTTTGGGTCTTGGGGAAGAACAGCAAGAGGCGTTGCAGTTGCTCTTGCTGAAATTGGAAACCAGTCTGATTGGCTCGACCTGTGTCTACCAAGGTGAGGAATTGGCCCTCAGCGATGTGCAAGACATTCCACTCGATCAAATGCAAGATCCTTGGGGGATTGAATTTGCGCCCGTCTTCCTAGGTCGTGACACCTGCCGCACACCCATGGTTTGGCGCAGGTCTGACAATCAATGGGGTGGGTTTTCGGATGCGGCCAGCACTTGGTTGCCCGTAGCAGAGCCCCATCTGGCGCGCGCCGGCCTCGATGAGGCGGAGCGCCCCGGCTCAGTCTATTGCCAATTTGCCGAGTTTTTGGCCTGGCGCAAGAAACAGCCCGCCATGATGCGCGCCAATAATATGACGTTAGTGGCCAGCGGGCCGAAAGAACTTGTCTTTGATCGCATGTCAGAGACGCAAAATCTAAGATGTCGCTTTGATTTTGAAACATTAACAGCATCCATCGCGGAGATTTAAATGGCTCAAGTAGAATTACAGGGTGTGAATAAGGCATTCGGCAAAACGGAAGTCATTCGCAACGTTGGGTTGGAAATTGAAAAAGGCGAATTTGTGGTCTTTGTGGGCCCCTCGGGCTGTGGCAAGTCGACCCTGCTGCGGCTGATCGCCGGGCTTGAGACGCTCACCAGCGGCGATATCTGCATTGCCGATAAGACGGTCACGGATTTGCCGCCGTCCAAACGCGGCATTGCCATGGTGTTCCAATCTTATGCGCTCTACCCGCATATGACAGTCTATAATAACATGGCTTTCTCGCTTGATCTGCAAGGTGTGCCCAAAAAAGAGATCCGGGAGCGGGTTGAGGCGGCCGCGAAAATCTTGCAGATGGAGACGTTGCTGGACCGCCGCCCGGCAGCTCTCTCAGGTGGGCAGCGTCAAAGGGTGGCGATTGGTCGGGCGATTGTCCGCAATCCCGATGTGTTTTTGTTCGATGAACCGCTGTCCAATCTCGATGCGGCCCTGCGGCATGACACAAGGGTGGAAATTGCGCGGCTCCATGCGCAACTGGGAGCAACAACCATCTATGTCACCCATGATCAAGTCGAAGCGATGACCCTGGCTGATAAGATTGTCGTGCTCAAAGCAGGTGAGGTGATGCAAGTGGGCGCGCCGATGGAGCTCTTCAATAAGCCGGCCAATGAGTTCGTTGCTGGATTTCTGGGTTCGCCCACAATGAATTTCTTTCACGGCACGTTAACTGGGAAGTCTGAAACACCAGAGCAGGGGCGGTTTTCTGGTGGCGGCATTGAAACGGGTGACGTGCGCTTGGTGTCCACGGAAAAATCGATTGGCGATTCGGTAAAACTCGGCATTCGTCCGCAGCATTTGATTTTGGATGACAAAGGCCCACTTGAGGGTACTGTGTCCTTGGTGGAGCGTCTGGGCACGGACACAATCATCGAGTTAATGGCCGCTGACAACACGCTGTTCCGCTTCGCCACGGCAGAGGCCATAAATGTGACGGCAGGAGATGTTGTGCGTTTTGGCTTTGACCCTGAAAAGGTGCATATCTTTTGATACAGCGCAGCGATTTTCCAGAAGGGTTTCTATTTGGAACGGCCACATCGGCCTACCAAATTGAAGGGCATGCCAAGGGTGGGGCCGGGCTCACCCATTGGGATAGTTTTGCCGCCACCCCTGGAAATGTCGTGCGCGCTGAGCATGGGCAATTGGCCTGTGACCACTATCACCGCTTTGAGCAAGATTTGGATCTTGTGGCTGCGGCGGGGTTTGACACCTATAGATTTTCAACCAGCTGGGCCCGGGTGATGCCCGAGGGCAGGGGGCCGGTCAACCAAGAGGGCTTGGATTTTTATGATCGCCTCACGGATGCGATGTTGGAGCGCGGATTGAAACCCGCGGCCACGTTGTACCATTGGGAAATGCCCTCTGCTCTTGAGGATCAGGGCGGCTGGCGCAATCGTGATATTGCCCATTGGTTTGGCGATTTTACCGATGTCATCATGGGGCGGATTGGCGATCGGATGTTTTCGGTCGCCCCGATCAATGAGCCTTGGTGCGTCGGCTGGTTGTCACATTTTGAAGGGGCACATGCGCCCGGTCTGCGTGATATTCGCGCGACGGCACGCGCAATGCACCACGTGCTTTGCGCCCATGGCACCGCGATTGCCCGAATGCGGTCCTTGGGTATGACGAACCTTGGGGCTGTGTGCAATTTCGAATTTGCCAATCCCGCAGATGATAGCGCAGAGTCCGCCGCGGCTGCAGGGCGCTATGATGCGATTTACAATCGTTTCTTCATGGGTGGTATATTCCACAAGTCCTATCCAGATTTGGTGCTGGAAGGGCTTGAGCCGCATTTGCCCAAGGGTTGGGACAGTGATTTTGATTTGATTGGGGCACCGGTCGATTGGTGCGGCATTAATTATTACACCCGTTCAAATATTGCAGCCAAAGACGGCGCCTGGCCAAATGTGCAAGCGGTTGAGGGGCCTTTGGAGAAAACCCAAATGGGGTGGGAGATTTATCCAGATGGGCTTTATGAGTTCATCATGCGCACCCACCGCGAGTACACCAAGGGCCTGCCGATCTATGTCACCGAAAATGGCATGGCCAATGACGATCCGATTGTGTCAGGCTGCATCACTGACGATGCCCGCATTGCCTATATTGAGGCGCATCTGCAAGCGGCCATGCGCACGATCAAGGACGGCGCGCCTTTGATGGGATATTATATCTGGTCGCTCCTGGACAATTACGAATGGGCCCTGGGTTATGAGAAACGCTTCGGCCTGGTGCATGTGGATTTCGACACCCTGGAGCGCCTACCCAAAAAGAGCTTTGAAACCCTCAAAGGCTGGATTGAGCGGTAGGGCGCAGGCGCGTCTGATTGTTTGGATCGCGGCAATTTGAATTGTTGGTTGGTATTTTGCAACCGGTTGCAAAAAAAGCGAATCGGATTATAGTCCTGTTATGTTTCGGGCCTCGCGGTGGGCGCTGTCTTTTTGGTGGCTGCTCTTTGGGAGGTTTGAAACCGCGTTTTTAACGGTTTCCGTCAAGATATCCTTGCAAAGAGGAAGAGTTGGCGGGCAGCAGAAGCTCAAAATATTTTGGGCAACCCGGAAAACTTCATTGTGCGCCGGGCACATTTTGGGAGAGAACTATGAAAAAACTACTATTGGCGACTGGCCTGACAGCCTTGATGGGCACCACAGCTGCGGCGCAAGAAATTGGCGCGACATTTTCGCGGTTTGATGATAACTGGTTGACTGTTCTGCGCACCGGCATGGTTGAATATGCGGGGACAATCGATGGATTATCCTACCAGCAAGAAGATGCCTCTGATGATTTGGCCAAGCAAATTGACCAGGTGCGTAACTTCGTGGCCTCTGGTGTAGACGCCATTATTGTCAATATCGTGGACACCTCGGCCGGTGCTGCTGTCTCTGCTGCTGCTGGGGACACGCCGCTGGTTTATGTAAACCGTGAGCCTGACAACGTGGATGTATTGCCTGCGACACAGGCCTTTGTGGCCTCCAATGAGATTGAATCTGGCACATTGTCCGCATTTGAAATCTGTAAAAACCTGCGTGCTGACGGCAAGGCCGGTGGTGCGCGTGGCTATCTGATGAATGGACAACTGTCCAACCAGGCCGCTGTGCAGCGTTCGAAAGATGTGCATGACGTGATTGGCATGGATATGTGTAACTTCATGACCATCATTGATGAGCAGACTGCAAATTGGTCTCGCGACGAAGCGCAAGATTTGATGACAAACTGGATGTCTTCGGGCGAACCATTTGACTTTGTTTTGGCCAATAATGATGAAATGGCGATTGGCGCGATTCAGGCGATGAAAGCGGCCGGTATGGACATGGCTGATGTGCAGGTTGGTGGCGTAGACGCTTCGCAAGACGCGCTTTTGGCAATGGCAGCTGGCGACTATGATGTCACAGTGTTCCAAGACTCCGTTGGCCAAGGCACAGGGTCCATCGACACAGCTCTGCGTCTGATCGCCGGCGAGAAAGTTGACAAAAAAGTCTACATCCCATTCGTTCTGGTGACACCAGACAATATGGGTGATTTCCTCGACAAAAACTAAGGTCTTTTGAGACGATAAACACCGGAGGCGGCGCGATCAAAATTTGCGCCGTCTTCGCCATATTTGACCGTACAACATGGGGCTTATTTATGTCAGATACCAGTCACGGCACCGGCGGACTTACATTCGACAAGACAAAGCGATCTTGGCCAAGTGAATTAAACGTCCTGTTGGCATTGATCATTATCATCGTCATTTTTGAGATTTTGGGTCAGGTTCTGCCCTATATGAATGACCAAAGTTTTTTGTTCGACACCCGAGATCGATTTGACTCTATATTCAACGAAGCGCGTCTAAAGATCATCATCTTACAAGTTGCGATTATTGGCATTATTGCCCTGGGTGTCTCGCAGGTGATTATTACCGGAGGTATTGATCTGAGCTCTGGACCCTTAGTGGCTGCAACCGCGATGATTGCGATGAGTTTTGGACAGACCGAATTGGTCAACGGATTTGCCAATCCTAAAGCTCTGTTCGGTCCCTGGGCCATGGATCTGCCGGTGCTTGTCCCGATTGTGATTGGCTTGTCTTTCGGCGCCCTGATCGGCGCGATCAATGGCACCTTCGTGGCCTATTTTAAGATCCCCCCCTTTATCGCAACCTTGGGCATGTTTTTGATCTGCCGGGGCATTGCGCTTTGGTGGTCCTCGGGCAATCCGATTTCTTTCCCAACAGCGCAGTTTCACGCGATCGGTGGCGGCATGATGCCGGTCGTTTGGTTTCTGTCTCTGGCCGTGATTTTTCATCTCATTATGCGCTACACTGTTTATGGCAAACATACCTACGCAATCGGGTCCAATGAAGAGGCCGCGCGGATGTCAGGGATCAATGTAAAGCGCCATAAAATCATGGTTTATATGATTGCGGCGATGCTGGCGGCCTTTGCGGGGATTGTTTTGAGCGCGAAAGCCTCAACCGCGCAGGCGGGCATGGGCGAATTTTATGAACTCTTCGCGATTGCGATGGCGGTGATCGGTGGCATTAGCCTCTCTGGTGGACGTGGATCCATTATTGGAACCGTGCTGGGGGCCATGGTCTTGGGCGTCATTCGCTCTGGCTTTACCTATATCAAATTGGACGGATCCTATCAGTTGATGGCCATGGGCGGCATCATCATCGCGGCGGTGATTTTGGATCAATATCGCCAACGCAACAAAGCTTAGTCAGGAGATTACAACATGAGCGAAGAATTTGTTCTAAAGACGGTAGACCTGACCAAACACTACGGCGGGGTCCATGCTCTGGAAGGCGCGAATTTTGAACTGCGCAAAGGCGAACATGTCGCCATCATGGGGGATAATGGGGCTGGGAAATCCACCTTCGTTCGTCAGATCACCGGGGTGGAGCAGCGCACACGCGGCACCGTTATCTTTGATGGCAAAGAAGTGTCTTTTGCCGGCCCGATTGAAGCGCGGGAATCTGGAATTGAAACCGTGTTCCAAACCCTGGCTTTGGCCGATCATCTGGATGTGCCCGACAATCTCTTTTTGGGGCGCGAGAAAACAAAATGGGATTGGCTCGGTCCGTTCCGGCTTCTCGACTATAAGGCGATGCGGCAAGACACCCTAGCGGCCCTGGAAAAAACCGGGGTGAAAATTCCGAATATTCACAACACCATTGAGAAAATGTCCGGCGGGCAAAGACAATGTGTGGCGATTGCCCGCACTGCCTCCTTTCATTCCAAACTGACGATTATGGACGAGCCGACCGCTGCGCTTGGGGTGCAAGAAACCGAGCAGGTGGAGAACATAATCCGTCAGTTGAAAGCGCAGGGTGAACCTTTGATCCTTGTCAGCCATAATATGAGGCAGGTCTTTGATTTGGCCGACCGCATCGTGGTGTTCCGTCGGGGCCGGATTTGCGCCAATCTGGATATCAAAAGTGGCGATTATACCGGTGAGGATGTGGTATCTTATATTACAGGAGCGAAAACAGGCGCCGAATATGAGGGTGCCGCTTGAAAAAGTTTTTCAATCTCGATGATCCCTTCTTCGCACCGCTCTGGATTCGCGCCACGATTGTGGTGCTACTCGGCTTTTGGACGATGATTGAGCTTGTCGCCGGTGCGCAGGGCTGGGCCGTGTTCTTTGCCGCCTTGGCCGTATTTTCAGCTTGGCGCTTTGCCGTAATCGATTATACGAACGAGGATGGTGGAGAATAAAGGCAGTGGGTGAATGGCCGTAACTTTAAAAGATGTCGCGGAAATGGCCGGCGTGTCCCGTTCGGCCGTATCGCGCACATTTACAGAAGGCGCCTCTGTCTCTGCGAAGGTTCGTCAAAAGGTGATGGAGGCCTCTCAGGCCCTGGGATACAGCCCCAATGCTTTGGCCTCATCGCTCACCACCGGCCGCACGAAGCTCATTGGGGTGATTTCCGATAATTTTCACAATCCTGTGTTTCTGGAAGTCTTTGACCTGGTGACCAAGGGCTTGCAGGATCGTGGTTTGCGCCCTTTGCTGGTCAACCTGTCTGATGAGGTGGATCCGGCCAATTCTGTCCGTATGCTTAGGCAATATTCGGTCGATGGTGTGATCGTGGCCTCGTCAACCTTGCCCGTGAGCTTTGCCGAGGCCTTTAACAGCGCTGGCGTGCCGGTGGTGCATTGTTTTGGTCGCCACTCTGAAAACCCGCGCGTCAATACGCTTGGCATCAATAATTTTGCCGCCGGGCAGCTGGCTGCTGAAACGCTGTTGGCGCGGGGTTACGCGAAAATTGCCTTCATGGGCGGGCCAAAATCGGCGACATCGACCCAAGATCGCTGTGACGGCTTTATAGCGGCATTACAGGCGCATAGCGCCGTGAGCCATTCCATTTCCTATGCCAGCGCCTATTCCTTTGAGGCGGGGCGCAGGGAGATGCTCCGCTTGATCGAGGCAGGGCCGGCGCAGGCGTATTTTTGCGGCGATGATGTCTTGTCAATTGGAGCGCTTTCGGCGGCGCAAACTTATGGGCTATCGGTGCCAGAGGATATTGGGTTTTTGGGCCTCAATGATATGGAAATGGCGCAATGGTCGAACATTAATCTCACGACGATTCACAATCCCATCGCGGAAGTCGTGGCAAAATCTGTGGATCTTGTGGTGCGCATATTGGCCGATCCCAGTCAACCGCCGGAAGCTGTGCTATTCCCCGGTCATATTGTGGAGCGGGGCAGTTTGCGGCCCATCCTCAGCTAAGACTGGGCCGCAAATCTTTGTTTATCTAAACATCGGCGGGCGCGCGTCACACCAGAGGCCGTCTTCCTGGCCTGATTGCGCAACAGCGAAAACTGCGGCCATTGAGCGGAGCCCATCTTCGGCCCGGGGATAGAGATCTGCCGCCGGATCCATGCTGCGGTTCTCTTTGCGGGCTCGAATAGCTTCGGCGAGGTCTGCATAGATATTGGCAAAGGCCAGCGGCATGCCCTCCGCATGTCCAATGGTCACGCGGCTGGTGCGGTCGGCTTCGGGTGAGAGATTGGCCTCGCCGCGCTCAATAATCTGCAACCTTTCACCCAACGGCATATAGTAAAGCTGATTGGGGTGTTCTTGCGACCAACGCAATCCGCCCTTTTCACCAAACACTTGAATGCCCAGACCATGCTGGCGCCCAATTGCGATGGAGGAGGTCCAAAGACGCCCCACTGCGCCGCCATCCATGCGAAAATTGACCATCGCGTCATCTTCCAAGACGCGGACATCTATACAAGAGACCGTATCGGCACTTAATTTGGTGACATCCTGACCTGTGACGAAAGAGGCCATATGCAGCGCATGAATGCCGCAGTCGGCAAATTGCGCCGAGACACCCGCCTGCGCCGGATCGTAGCGCCAGCGCACCCGCGGATTCTCCGCATCAGCGGCATCTGCGTGGTGACCATGGGCAAATTCAGCATTGACCAGACGAATTTTCCCCAGATCGCCGCGGGCAATCATCGCTTTCATGTGGCGCACGAGCGAATAGCCCGAATAGCCATAATTCACCGCGCAGATCTTCCCTGTCGTCCGCGCGATTTTGACAATCTCTTCGCCTTCTTCGACGGTCATCGTCATGGGTTTCTCGCAAAGGACGTGAAACCCGCCTTCGAGAAAGGCTTTGGTGATCTCAAAATGCGTAGAGTTGGGAGTGGCGACAGTGACAAGATCAATCGGGTTGTCCTGTGCTTTTTCGCCGGCCAGCATATCTTGCCAACTGCCATAGGCGCGATCGCCCAGTCCAAGGCTGCGGCCATAGCCGATACCTTCTTCGGGCCTATGATCCAAGGCGCCTGCCGTGAAATCAAACAACCCGTCGAGCCCCGCACCCAAACGATGAGCTGGCCCGATTTGGCTGCCTTCACCGCCGCCAATCATGCCCCATTGTAGTTTTTTCATAACAGCTGCCCTTAAAAACCGATGGATTGTAAATAAGCGCGATTGAGCCGCGCATCGTCGATGGGGGAGGTATCACCGGCGGGATCACAATCTTGCTCCACAGTGCACCACCCATCAAAAGCGGAGTCGAGCAAAAGCTGACGTACCGCTGGAAAATCCACATCGCCATCCCCCAGATTGCAGAAAATTCCCTGACCACAAGCGTCATAAAAACCGGTGCGATTGGCGATGACATCTGCTTTAACTTTTGGGTCAATGTCTTTGAAGTGCATATAATTAATGCGTGAAATGTGTTTTTTCATAAAGGCCACTGGATCAAATCCCGCATAGGAGTGGTGGCCTGTATCAAAACAAATGCCGAGGATCTTTTCGTCGACCTCATCTAGCAATCGCTCGAGCTCAGGTTCGAAATCCATAAAGCCAGCCGCATGGGCGTGAATGCCGACGGCCAGACCGTAGTCTTCCGTGCCCATTTTGGCGATTTGTGCAATCCGGTCACGATAGGCGGTCCATTCGGCCTTATCCATCTGTTCAGCCTCATCGGCACGACCGGCAGTGGGGGCGCGGCGCGGTGAGATGCTGTCGATGATGACCAACCGCGTCGCACCATGGGCCGCAAGCGCTTTGCAGGTGCGGATTGAGCCATCCATGACATCCTCCCAAGCGTCCGGATCATGAAAAGCACGGAAAATCACGCCGCCGATCAACTCTTGGTTATATTCTGCCAAGGCCTCGGCCAAAACGGCGGGATCTTCGGGCATATAGCCGACAGGGCCAAGCTCGATGCCGGTAAAGCCCGCCTCAGCGTTCTCTTTGAGCACGCGGCGCCAATCGGGATTGCGCGGGTCATCGGCGAATTCCACACCCCATGAGCAGGGCGCATTACCTATTTTGATCATTAGATTGCCTCTTAACTTAATAATCCGCCACGTTCACCCAGGCCTGTTTGGCGCTGGAGGAGAGGGCGGCGGTGACGATGCGATTGACTTCCATACCCTCTTCGAAGGTCGGCCATATCGAGCGGTTCTCTGCGATTGCGGTCAGAAAATCCTTGGCCTCAATGATGATTTGGTCCTGATAGCCCGTGCCATGGCCAGGCCCCTGGCAGAAGGGCAGATAGTCTGGATGGGCCGGACCGGTTAGGATTTTGCGAAAGCCGCGCTCTTCTTCGGGGCCTTCGGTGGTATAGAGCCAAAAGGCGTTTTGATCTTCTTGATCAAAGCGAATATGGCCTTTTGTGCCATGAATTTCATAGGCATAGCCCATTTTTCTCCCGGTCGCGACACGGCTGAAATACAAATGCCCCTGCGCACCACTGGCAAATTGGCACATCATTTGCGCGTGATCATCATTGGTGACCGGCGTGCCGGCGCGGATCTTGTGGACGGTCTCCACCGAGGCGCTCAAGCGCTCAATGGGCCCCATTAAGGCGCGCGCTGCATTGATCATATGTGGGGCCAAATCGCCCATCGTGCCATTGGCGTCCCCCTGGGCGCGCCAACCGCCAATCTCGGGATCTGCAAAGAAATCTTCGGTCATCTCGCCGCGAAACCAGGTGATCTGGCCAATGCGACCCTCAGCCACAAACTTGCGGATTTGCTGGCTGGCCGGGGTTCGGATGTAGTTGAACCCCACCATATTGACCACGCCGGCCGCCGCGGCGGCCGCCACCATGGCGCGGCTTTGCTCCAAAGACACCCCCAACGGCTTTTCACATAAAACCGGCTTTCCCAAAGCAAAGGCCGCAATGGCAATGTCATGATGGGTCGCTTGTGGCGAGGCGATGACAACCGCTTCAACGGCGGGATCGGCCACCAATTCGCGCCAGTCATGGGTGGCCTTTTCAAAGCCATAGGCCTTGCGATAGCGCTCTGCGCTTTCGGGGCTGCTAGCACAGATTGAGATAAGCTCTGGGCGTAAGGCCGTGTCAAAGACACTTGCAACAGCTGCAAAGGCAACGGAATGGGCTTTTCCCATATATCCGCCACCGATAACTCCGATGCCTATTTTACCCATATTCCGACCTTTCAAATGGTTTTGCAACCGGTTGCAAATCCCTGTTATCGCGGAGCCCTACGCATCGTCAATAGGGCATATTTTGGCAAAGCAACCGCTGTGCTCTGGCCCGCTTAAGACAGCAGGCCAGAGGGGGCGGATTTACCGCGTATTTTCTGTTAACCGGCGTTTGACATAGGTCTGCACTGTTTCGATCATTGGGTCCATATGGGGATCTTCAAAGAAATGCCCAGCGCCCTCGACTTGCTCATGGGTAATGGTGATCCCTTTTTGCTCATGCAGTTTGCTGACCAAGGAGACTGTATCGGCCGGCGGGGCGACGCGATCGGCCAGGCCATTGATCATCAAGCCGGATGAGGGGCAGGGGGCGAGGAAACTGAAGTCATACATATTGGCCGGCGGGCTTACGCTGATAAAACCGGTTATTTCTGGGCGTCGCATCAACAATTGCATCCCGATCCAGGCGCCAAAGCTGAACCCGGCGACCCAGCAATGTTTCGCATTGGTGTTCATCGACTGCAAATAATCCAATGCAGAGGCCGCATCGCTTAGCTCGCCAACACCAAGATCATATTCGCCTTGTGATCGACCGACACCCCGGAAGTTGAACCGCAAGACTGTAAAGCCCATGTTGTAAAACGCATAATGCAGATTATAGACCACTTTATTATTCATAGTGCCGCCAAATTGCGGATGCGGGTGCAACACAATGGCGATGGGGGCGTCTTTGGATTTTTGCGGGTGGTAACGGCCTTCGAGGCGGCCTTCTGGGCCTGGAAATATCACTTCGGGCATATCGTTCCTTTGGTGTGTTTTGGCTCTGCTCTGGCTTGACCTGCGGTCAGTCTAAGATTAGAACCATTCTAAATCAAATGCGGCGCGCCGCTGTATGACGTGGGTTACGCAACCGAGCGGCCTAGGTCAATTAATTTGAGCGAAATGGGCATGACAAGCCCCATGAAAGTGTGATTTGACATGAAACTTTCGACAAAAGGGCGGTATGGGATGGTGGCCTTGGCGGATTTGGCTTTTTTGGAGGCCGGCGAGCTGGCGTCATTGGCCGATATATCGCGTCGGCAAAATATTTCACTGCCCTATCTTGAGCAGCTCTTTGTCAAATTGCGCCGGGGGAACTTGGTTGTCTCTGTGCGCGGTCCAAACGGGGGATACCGTTTGGCGCGTCCGGCCCACGATATTCGGGTGGTTGAAATTCTTGAAGCGGTAGATGAAACGGTGGATGCCCTGCAAACCGGGGCTGGTGCGTCTGGCGGTGTGTCCGGCAGCCGCGCGCAGAGCGTGACCAATCGCCTCTGGGAGGGATTAAGCGCGCAGGTTTATGTCTATCTGCACCAGACGCGTCTGTCCGATGTGGTCGCCAACACGCTGTCACCATGCCCGGCTGTGCCGAACCTTTTTGAAGTGGTTGATGAGTGATGCGGCGGGTTTATCTTGATCACAACGCCACAAGCCCACTTCGTGCTGAGGCACGGGCGGCGATGATTGCTGCGATGGATGCCCTGGGCAACCCCTCGTCGGTCCATTCCGAGGGGCGCGCGGCCAAAGCCATTGTGGAAAAAGCCCGTGGACAAATTTCTGAGGCCTTTGGCGTCGGCGCCCATGACATTGTGTTTACCGGCAGCGCGACTGAGGCTGCCGCTTTGGCCCTGAAGGATCGCGGCTTTCACGCGGGCGACATAGAACATGATGCCGTCGCCGCTTGGGTGCAGGCCGATTTGCCGCTAAAGACCGGTCAGGTCTGTGTTGCGCAACCCGCAGGGACCGCGCTCCAACTGGCCAATTCGGAAACAGGCATTGTGCAAACCCTGCCAGAGGGATTGGGGTTTTGCGATATGACCCAGGGCTTTGGCAAGCTCCCCTTAGCATTTTCTTGGAGTGGGGCTGACATGGCCTGTGCCTCGGCCCATAAGCTGGGCGGGCCAAAAGGTGTTGGGTGCTTATTGTTAAAACCCGGGGTGGAGGTGGCCGCGCAGGTCCTGGGCGGTGGTCAGGAAATGGGCCGGCGTGCCGGTACGGAAAATATCATCGGTATTGCCGGTTTTGGCGCCGCAGCAGAGGCCAGTGCCCGCGATTTAAGTGCTGGAAAATGGGCGACAATCGAGAAACTTAGAAATATTCTAGAAAAGACACTGGAAGCCAGCGGAAAACCCCTTATTTTAGTTGGGACTGACTCGCCACGCCTGCCCAACACCGCCTGCTTTGCAGCCCCCGGATGGAAAGGCGAGACGCAGGTCATGCAAATGGACCTTGCGGGATTTGCAGTATCGGCCGGCTCGGCTTGCTCGTCAGGCAAGGTCAAGGCCAGCCGCGTTCTGCGGGCGATGGGATATGATGAAGACGTAGCCAGTTCAGCGATCCGCGTATCGCTTGGACTTGAGACCACAGAAGATGAAGTTCAGCAGTTCGCCAAGGTTTGGCTGGCTGCATATGAGCGGTTTTTGGCACGCAAGGCGGCCAGATAGGGAATATGATGGCGATGGATGATGTTCAGGTCAAAGACGGTGTGGATGCCGAAACAGTTGAGGCGGTCAAAGCTCTCTCTGGCACCTATAAATATGGGTGGAATACAGAAATTGAGATGGAATATGCGCCCAAGGGTCTTTCCGAGGATATCGTTCGCTTGATCTCATCCAAAAACGACGAACCGGAATGGATGCTGGATTGGCGCTTGGCGGCCTACCGCCGGTGGCTGGAACTGAAAGAGCCAGATTGGGCCATGGTCGATTATCCGACAATCGATTTTCAAGACCAATATTACTATGCCCGGCCCAAAAGCATGGAAGAAAAACCAAAATCCTTGGATGACGTCGATCCTAAACTTTTGGAAACCTATAAAAAATTGGGAATTCCGCTGAAAGAGCAGGCTCTTCTGGCGGGTGTCGAGGCTCCCGAAGGGGAACGCCGGGTTGCTGTTGATGCGGTGTTTGACAGCGTATCGGTCGGCACAACCTTTCAAGCTGAGCTGCGCAAGGCGGGGGTGATCTTCTGCTCGATCTCTGAAGCCATTCGTGAGCATCCAGAGCTCGTGCGTCAGTATCTCGGCTCTGTCGTGCCCGTCTCGGACAATTACTACGCCACGCTCAATTCAGCCGTCTTTTCCGATGGGTCTTTCGTCTATATCCCGCCGGGGGTGCGCTGCCCTATGGAATTGTCGACCTATTTTCGCATCAATGCGGAAAATACAGGGCAATTTGAGCGCACTTTGATCATCGCTGATAAAGAGTCTTACGTCAGCTACCTTGAAGGCTGCACAGCACCGCAGCGCGATGTGGCACAGTTGCACGCGGCCGTGGTGGAATTGGTGCTGCTCGATGACGCAGAAATCAAATATTCTACAGTGCAAAACTGGTTTCCCGGTGATGAGAACGGCAAGGGCGGGATTTATAATTTCGTAACCAAACGCGCCGATTGCCGCGGCCATCGCTCAAAGGTGATGTGGACCCAAGTGGAAACCGGCTCTGCGGTGACATGGAAATATCCCTCTTGCGTATTGCGCGGCGATGACAGCCAGGGGGAATTTTATTCCATCGCCATTGCCAACAATATGCAACAAGCCGATACCGGCACGAAAATGGTGCATTTGGGCAAAAATACCAAGTCTCGGATTGTCTCAAAAGGCATCAGCGCGGGCAGGGCGCAAAATACCTACCGTGGCTTGGTCTCCATGCATCCGAAGGCCAAAAATAGCCGCAACTATACCCAATGCGACAGCCTTTTGATTGGGGATAAATGCGGTGCGCATACGGTGCCCTATATCGAGGTGAAAAATAACTCCTCTCGGGTTGAGCATGAGGCGACCACTTCGAAAGTTGATGATGACCAGCTCTTTTATTGCCGCTCACGCGGTATGGATGAAGAGGAAGCCGTGGCGCTCGTGGTCAATGGGTTTTGCAAGGAAGTGCTGCAAGCTCTGCCCATGGAATTTGCCATGGAAGCGCAGGCGCTGGTGGCGATTTCGCTCGAAGGGTCAGTCGGATAATAACATCGGCGCGATCTGCGCCTAAACTCATGAGGGCCGCAAAGGCTCGCGGGAATATAAAATGCTAAATATCAAAAATCTACACGTTAAACTTGAAGAAGAAGATAAGCAGATCTTGAAGGGTGTGAACCTGTCCTTAGAGCCTGGCAAGGTGCATGCGATTATGGGCCCGAATGGATCTGGCAAATCGACCCTCTCCTACGTGCTGTCTGGCAAAGACGGCTATGAAGTCACTGACGGCTCTGCACAGCTGGAGGGTGTGGATATTTTGGATATGGAGGCCGAAGAACGCGCGGCAGCCGGTCTATTCCTGGCCTTCCAATATCCTGTTGAGATCCCCGGCGTGGGGAATATGACTTTTTTGCGCACCGCTGTGAATGCCCAGCGCAAATTGCGTGGTGAAGAGGAAATGAGCGCAGGCGAATTCTTGAAAGTTGTGCGGGCCAAGGCCAAGGACCTGAAAATTGACGCCGACATGCTCAAACGCCCCGTAAATGTGGGATTTTCCGGTGGCGAAAAGAAACGCAACGAAATATTGCAAATGGCAATGCTTGAGCCCAAAATGTGTATTTTGGATGAAACAGACAGCGGCCTTGATGTAGATGCGATGAAACTTGTGGCCCAGGGCGTGAACGCTTTGCGCGATGGTAAGCGCACCTTCCTTGTTATCACCCATTATCAAAGGCTTTTGGACCATATCAAACCAGATGTGGTGCATATCATGGCCAATGGCCGCATCATCAAAACAGGCGGGCCTGAGCTGGCGTTGGAAGTTGAAAACAACGGCTATGCGGACCTTTTGGAGGAGATCGCCTAATGGCCGCATCTTCACAAAAGACCTTGCCCACCCGCGCACTGCGCGATGCGGATCTCATTGACGGCTCAGGCGCTTGGGCCAAAGAGGCGCGGCTGACGGCCTCTGATCGGGCGCAGGCGGCCGGGTTGCCGCAACGGCGGGATGAATATTGGAAGTACACCCGCCCGGATGCCTTTGTTCAAGCTGATGTCACGCTACAAGCGTCTCTGCGCAGCAGCTTGGGTCTTTTCGATCAGCGAAACACCATTTCAGTGGCGTTTGAAGATGGAAAAATTCAAGCGGCAGCGCTGCCAAGCTCGGCGCAGTGCACGCTTGAGAGCTTGGCTTCTGCCTCCGTTCTAGATCTGCATTGGGCGCGGGATGTTTACGGGCGCTTGGAAGAGGCAGGACAAAATCCGGTCAAACGGAGTTTGGCCGCTGTAAACACCGCTGTTGCGCGCGATGGGCTGCTGGTCAATGTCACCGGTGCCGTCGAGGCACCCATCCATATCCATGCCACCTCATCGGGCCAAAGTGATGCAACTATTCACCATGTGATCAAAGTGGCCGCTGGCGCAGAGGTCACCCTGATTGAAACCGGGCAATATGGTGCGCGCTCCAATATTGTTTTGGAAGTTGATGTGGCTGATGGAGGCCGCTTCCATCATATTCGTGTGCAAGACGGCAATGAGCGCCACATGCTGACGCATATCTTCGCCAGGATTGGCGCAGAGGCGCGTTTTAAATCCTTTACCCTCACGGCAGGTGGTCAATTGACTCGCAACGAATGCGTCTTGCAGCTGTTGGGCGATGACGCCTCTGTGTCTGTGGCCGGGGCCTGTTTGGGGGATGGCGATTTTCATCACGATGATACGGTGTTCATCACCCATGATGCGGTGAATTGTGAAAGCCGCCAGGTGTTCAAGAAGGTCTTGCGCAATGGTGCCGTAGGGGTGTTCCAAGGTAAAATATTGGTCAAAGCCGGTGCACAAAAAACCGATGGCTATCAGATCAGCCAATCCTTGTTGTTGGATGATGACAGCCAGTTTTTGGCCAAACCGGAGCTTGAAATCTATGCCGATGACGTGGCCTGCTCGCACGGGTCCACCTCCGGGGCGATTGACGCGCAAGCTTTGTTCTATCTGCGCTCGCGCGGGGTGCCGGAGGCCAAAGCTGTGGATCTTTTGACCCTATCTTTTGTGGCCGAAGCGATTGAAGAAATTGAGGATGAAGACTTGGCGCAGGACATTCTCGACCATTTGACAGAAACCCTGTCGGCCCGGTAGCGCGCATGGCTGTGACGCGGGATATTGTGGAGGCGCACCGGCGCCCAAGGCGCGTTATGGCGCGGCTCATAGCTATGGGCGTGCGTGAGGATCGGGCTTTGGCGATGCTCATGGGCTCTTGTCTTTTGTTGTTTATGTCGCAATGGCCCTACCGCGCCCGGCAGGCGCATGAGACCGGCGGAACGCTGACCGATACGATCCAGCATGATGCGGTGGGTTTGATCTTTGTCCTGCCGCTGCTGGCCTATGGTTTGGCGGCGCTCCTGCGTCTGGTGACCCGTGCCTTCGGGGCGAAGGCGGATTTCTATTCCGCTCGATTGGCGCTGTTTTGGTCTCTGTTGGCCAGCAGCCCTGCGGTGGTATTGGCTGGGATGGTCAAGGGCTTCATCGGTCCGGGGCCGGCCAATACGGCCGTGGGCGTGATGTGGCTGATGATTTTCCTGTGGATCTTAATCAACTCCCTTATTGAGGCAGAACAATGAACCTGATCCTTGTGCTTTTGAGGCTAAGTCTGACCAACCCAACGGAAGCGGGGCAGGTATTGGTTGATCTGCGCCTCAACCTCAGCACGGCCTTTAGCGCTTTTGCGCTTGTTATCATCGGCGCGGTGCTCTTGATGTACACCCTGACCGGCTTTCAGGGCGTCACGGTCCTGCCGGGCGTTGCGCCGCTTTCTCCATGGTCTTTGACTGCGATCATGGGGGGCGGCACTTTGGGGCTCGTGTGCTGTATTTGGCTGATCTCTCGAGCTTTCAGTCAAACCGGGCGGTTTGCCGATGGGATATTGGTATTTGCCTGGATCCAGGTGCTGCAAATATTGCTGCACATTGTGCAAACGGCTTTGATGGTGATTTCTGTGACCATCGCCGGGACTGTTGGCCTATTCGCGACAGTTTTGATGTTTTGGATCTTATTTGGTTTGATCAATGCTTGGCTTGACTTGGGGTCCATGTTCAAAGCAGCCCTCTGCTTTGTTCTCGGTTTGGTTGCGCTGTCTCTGGGCGGTGCATTTCTTTTGGTATTCCTCGGATTTGCTCCGGGACAGGTGGCGCTATGAGTTTTGATCTATCCCGTATTCGTGCTGATTTTCCGATCCTGTCGCGACAGGTGAACAATAAGCCATTGGTCTATCTCGACAATGGCGCCTCGGCGCAAAAACCCCAAGTGGTGATCGATGCTGTCACCCAGGCTTATAGCTCTGAATATGCCAATGTGCATAGAGGGCTGCACTATCTGTCCAACTTGGCAACGGACAAATATGAAGCCGTCCGCGGTAAGCTGGCGCGGTTTCTAAATGCAGCGTCAGAAGAGCATATCGTGCTCAATTCAGGCACCACCGAAGGCATCAATCTGGTGGCCTATGGCTGGGCCATGCCGCGCTTCGAGGCCGGAGATGAGATCGTGCTGTCCATTATGGAGCATCACGCCAATATTATCCCATGGCATTTTCTGCGTGAGCGGATGGGTGTGAAACTGACTTGGATCGATGTGGATATCAACGGTGATTTGGATCCCGAGGCCGTTATTTCCGCCATTGGACCCAAGACAAAGCTCGTGGCCATTACCCAAATGTCAAATGTATTGGGCACGGTGGTGGATGTGAAAACCATCACCCAAGCGGCCCAAGCGCGCGGGGTTGCGGTCTTGGTAGATGGATCACAAGCGGCGGTCCATATGGCGGTCGACGTGCAGGATATCGGCTGTGATTTCTATGCCATCACAGGCCACAAGCTTTATGGCCCAAGCGGCTCTGGGGCCATCTACATCAAACCCGAACGCATGGCTGAAATGCGGCCCTTCATGGGCGGCGGTGATATGATCCGAGACGTCGGCCGCGAAGAGGTCACCTATAATACCCCTCCGATGATGTTTGAGGCCGGAACACCTGGCATTGTCCAGCAAATCGGGCTTGGTGTGGCGGTGGACTATATGATGGGGATCGGGATGCAACAGATCGCCGCCCATGAAGCCTCGATCTGCGCCTATGCGCGTCAAAGGCTCGATGGGCTCAACTGGTTGAACGTCCAAGGGCATTCCGCCAGCAAAGGCGCAATTTTTTCCTTCACCCTCGATGGTGCTGCCCATGCCCATGATATTTCAACGGTTTTGGACAAAAAGGGCATCGCGGTGCGGGCCGGGCATCACTGCGCGCAACCGCTCATGGATCACCTCGCCGTCAGCGCCACCTGCCGTGCCAGCTTCGCCATGTATAATACAAAGGCGGAGGTGGATGCGCTGGTTGAGGGCTTGGAGTTCTGCCATGAGCTCTTTGGCTAGGTGATTGCTGCGCGCATAACGGAACATGCTATAGTTTTGCCAAAATTTGGAGCGGGTAACGGGAATTGAACCCGTAACTTAAGCTTGGGAAGCTCGCGTGATACCTTTTCACCATACCCGCGCTGCGCCGATGCCTAGCGGCTTCATGACAAGGGGTCAAGCCGCGATTGGCGCCCTTAGCGCCTTCTGCGCCGCCGCCCGCTTGAGGCACTATCCCCGCCACCTGTGTTGAAATTTACATCCGGCAAAGGCACCGCAGATTTCAGCGTTGTGAATGGATCATCGGAATTGGGAATTGCCGAGGCATTGACAAAATGCTCCTGAAACCGTGGCTCAATCGCGGTTTCAATTTTCTCAATTTGGCGCACAATTTGCTCGATTTCAGCCCGCTGCGCTGTGTCAATCAAGGCAATCCTCGCCCCAGATCCCGCAGCATTGCCCGCAGAGGTCACACGGTCAAAGGGGACATCGGGGATCATTCCCAAAACCAGCGCGTGTTTGGGGGAAATATGAGCCCCAAAAGCACCGGCGAGCACAACGCGATCCACTTTATCCACGCCAAATTTATCCATCAAGAGCCGCGCGCCAGAATAGAGAGCAGCTTTGGCCATTTGAATGGCGCGGATATCGGGATTTGTGACGGTGATTTTTGGCCCGCCTTCGGCGCTGCCGTCATACATCACATAGCTGTGGGTGCGCCCGTCTAACACGCAGCGCTCTGTGCCCGTTTGTTCCGCCGACCCGATGAGCCCGGAGGGGTCCAAAATTCCAGCCATACGCATTTCGGCAATGGCTTCGATGATGCCAGAGCCGCAAATACCTGTGATGCCACTGCTTTTAATGGCCTCCCAAAAACCCTCCTCATCAGACCAAAGCTCGCATCCGATCACGCGAAAGCGGGGATCTTTGGTCACCGGATCAATTTCAACCTTTTCAATGGCCCCTGGTGCCGCGCGCTGCCCCGAGCTGATCTGCGCCCCTTCGAAGGCCGGGCCAGTGGGGGAGGAGCAGGCCAGCACCTTGTCCCGGTTTCCGAGTAAAATTTCCGCATTCGTTCCAACATCCACAACCAGCACTAAATCTTCAGAGCGATTTGGCGCTTCTGACAGAGCAACCGCGGCCGCATCGGCTCCAACATGGCCGGCAATGCAGGGCAGGATATAGGCGCGGGCGCTGGGGTGGATGTTGATGTCTAACTGATGGGCAAATAAGCGCAGGGCGTTGGACGTGGCCAAAGCGAAGGGCGCTTGCCCAAGCTCAAAAGGGTCTATTCCCAAGAAAAGATGGTGCATCACGGGATTGCAAACAAAGACGGCATCCATGATCAAGCTCTTGTCAATCTCCGCTTCAGCCGAAATTTGGGTGAACAATGCGTCCATACCGTCGCGCACAGCCCGGGTCATTTCCTGATCACCACCCGGGTTCATCATCGCATAGCTGACCCGGCTCATCAGATCCTCGCCAAACCTGATCTGCGGGTTCATCAATCCAGAGGAGGCGACAACTTCACCGGTGCGCAGATCGCACAGATGCGCTGCGATTGTTGTTGATCCAAGATCCACAGCCATGCCGTAGATTGTGCCCTCATAGAGCCCCGGCCACAGATGGATGATCTGCGGGTCGCTGCCGGCATCCGCATGGTGAACCGCGCAGGTCACTGTCCAACCGCCCTTGCGAAGAATTGGCTGCATCTGCGGCAGAATGCTGAAATCTGCCTGCACGTTACGCAGTTGCCATTGGCTTTCCAAGGCCGCAACCAAGCGCTCCAAATCTCCCGATGGGTTGTGCATATCGGGTTCTTCCACCTCGACATAGTAGATCCGTGTCGAAGGGTTCAGCGTAATGTCGAGCACCTCTGCGCGTTTGCGGACGACCTGTTTGTGCACTTGGCTTTCAGGCGGCACGTCAATCACGATATCGCCCTGAACCGTGGCTTGGCAGCCAAGGCGGCGACCATCGATCAAGCCGCGTTTGTCTTTGTAGCGCTGCTCAACAGCATTCCATTCGGAAAGCGCGCCTTCGGCGACTGTGACCCCGTGTTTTGAAAATTCTCCATAGCCCGGTGTGATCTGGCATTTGGAACAAATGCCGCGACCGCCGCAAACCGAGTCGAGATCCACGCCCAATTGCCGGGCTGCGGTGAGGATCGGTGTGCCGGTTTCGAAACGTCCACGTTTGCCTGAGGGGGTGAACAGCACCAGATGCTCTTGTGTCATGGGGAACCTTTAAAGAAAAACTTGCGCTTAACTTACTGCGCTTCAGCGAAGGGTAAAGAGCGGGAACGGCTGAAAATGGTCAATCCGCGGCAGATCGGGTTAATTCACGAGCCGGGCATCGGCATTTAGCCGACAAAAAGCCCGGGGGCTGTGCCATGATGACCCGAATGAGCATTAATCTACCCAACCCCCTTTCGGTTTACGTCAACCCATGCGATAGGAAAGCGCCAAGTGATACCTGCTCTAGGAGGACTCCCATGGAGATTCGCGAGGCTTTAACTTTTGACGATGTTTTGTTGGTACCGGCTCAGTCTTCGGTCTTGCCCTCCACGGCAGATACCCGCACGCAGGTCACAAAATCCATCCGATTGAACATTCCGCTGCTGTCATCGGCCATGGACACGGTGACAGAAGCGCGCATGGCGATTGCCATGGCGCAATCGGGCGGCATGGGGGTTATCCACCGCAATCTCGATCTGGACGAGCAAGCGCGGCAAGTCCGGCGGGTCAAACGATTTGAAAGTGGGATCGTCTATAACCCCGTCACTCTGACGCCGGAGCAAACCCTTGCTGATGCGAAAGCCTTGCAAGAACGTTACCGCGTGACCGGTTTCCCAGTGGTGCAGGATGGCCGCGTTGTCGGCATTGTGACCAACCGCGATATGCGCTTCGCCACAGATCCCAAAACACCGGTTTCCGCCATGATGTCGACTGAAAACCTTGCAATCTTGCAAGAACCAGCCGATCCGCGTGAAGCCAAGCAATTGATGGCGGCGCGGCGGATTGAAAAACTGCTTGTGACAGACAGTGCAGGCAAATTGACCGGACTGTTGACGTTAAAAGATCTTGAGCAAGCCGTCTTGAACCCAAGTGCCTGTAAGGACGACTTAGGGCGCCTACGCGTGGCTGCGGCCAGTACCGTTGGGGATGCGGGTTTTGAGCGCACGATGGCGCTGATCGAAGCGGGCGCAGATATGGTTGTGATCGACACGGCGCATGGGCACTCTGAAGGGGTGGCTTTGGCGGTGGCGCGGGCGAAGGAAGTGGCTGGAAAGACCCAAATCATCGCCGGTAATGTGGCCACCGCGGCGGCGACCACCACCTTGATTGAGGCGGGCGCTGATGCGATTAAAGTTGGTATCGGTCCAGGCTCAATCTGCACAACGCGGATGGTTGCAGGCGTGGGTGTGCCGCAATTGACGGCGATTATGGACTGCGCAAGCGCAGCCCTACCGCATGATATTCCGGTCATTGCGGATGGCGGCATTAAGTTTTCCGGCGATTTTGCCAAAGCCATTGCGGCAGGGGCCTCTTGTGCCATGGTTGGGTCTATGATTGCCGGCACCGATGAAAGCCCCGGCGAGGTCATCCTTTACCAAGGTCGTAGCTTTAAATCCTATCGCGGCATGGGCTCTCTGGGCGCAATGGCGCGCGGCTCTGCGGATCGATATTTCCAAAAAGATGCCGCCAGCGATAAGTTGGTTCCCGAGGGAATTGAAGGGCAAGTGCCCTATAAGGGCGCGGCAGGAACAGTATTGCACCAATTGGTTGGCGGTCTGCGCGCGGCCATGGGGTATACGGGATGCGCGAGCGTGGATCAGATGCGCAAAAATTGTAGCTTTGTGAAAATCACCGGCGCAGGATTGAAGGAAAGTCATGTGCATGACGTTCAAATCACCCGCGAAAGTCCGAACTATCGGGTCGGCTGATGACACCCGGCGCCCGCGTTGCGGCACAGATTGATATACTCGAGGCTATTCTATCTGGCGTGCCGGCAGAAAAGGCTCTGACCAATTGGGCGCGGGGCAATCGTTTCGCAGGGTCAAAAGATCGGGCTGCATTGCGCGATTTGGTCTTTCAAGCGCTGCGCTGCCGCCGATCAGCTGGCGCCTGGCCGGCGCCGCAATCTGCGCGCGCCTGGGCCATTGGGACGCTGCGTGCCAATGGCGAAGATCCAAATGAATTTTTTACCGGAATAGCGCATGCGCCAGCGGCATTGTGTGCTGACGATGTCACGCCGCTTCCCTCAGACCGCGATCGTTTGGATCTGCAAGATTGGGTGATCGACCTATTAACCCAGCAATATGGAGCCGAGCAAACTGCAAAGATTGGCGCGGTCCTGCGACATCGCGCGCCAATTACGCTGAGGGTAAACCTACAAAAGACGACGCGGGCCCAGCTCCAGGCGGAATTGGCCAAGGCGGAGATTGAAACAACCCCCAATTTGGCCTCTGATACGGCGCTGACCGTCTTAAGCAATCCGCGCCGCGCCGTGCTTCAACCTTGTTTTGAACAGGGTTGGTTTGAGTTGCAGGACGCGGCGTCTCAGGCCGTGGCGGATGCTATTGCACTCAATGGACGGGTTTTGGATTACTGTGCCGGGGGCGGTGGCAAGTCCTTGGCCCTGGCAGCGCGCAGCGGCTCGAAGATCTTTGCTCATGATATTTCAACCGCGCGTATGGCAGAAATAGCACCGCGGGCGGCGCGTGGTGGGCATGACATTGAGGTCATAGCGCCGCAAGATTTGGCAAAATCGGCAAAATTTGAGACTGTGGTGTGTGATTTACCCTGTTCGGGCAGCGGGGCTTGGCGCCGATCTCCGGAAGGTAAATGGAGCCTTACACCAAAGGACCTGGAGGCATTTGTGCGGCTTCAACGGGATATCATTGCCAAATCCATAACATATTTGGCGCCAAACGGATGTCTCGCTTTAATCACTTGCTCAATTTTTGAGGCCGAAAATCAAGGGCAGCGGCAATTTGTCAGCGAAAATTTCCCGGATTTAACCTTTTGCAGCACAGAGCAATATTTACCCAGTGCAATACAGGATGGGCTCTATTTGGTTATCTTTAAGAAAGGTATTTGAGCGCGGGCTTTGCTGTGGTAATTAATAATCAATTAACCAATTTTTTGTATGTGTCGCATTGGAATTTTTATCAACGAGCGCACGATTTAGATGAAAAATATTTTACGAATATTTGACGCCTGGCACCATTCTTTCGCCCTTATTAGTTTCTGTGTTTCCGTTGCTTTCTTAATTGTTTTAACTGGGTTTCTGCGCACAGGGCATTGGCTTTTGGTTCTCGCACTCTCGATCGTGATATGCGCGGCTGGCTTGGCTTGTTATTGGGTGGTGCGCTATCTTGCAGATTTGCGCCGCTCAGCAATATTGGCGCAAACCTATGAAAAATGTGACTATGGCGTGGTGATCAGCGGGCTGGACGGCGGGGTGACGCAGGTGAATCGCGCGGCAAAAGAGCAAGGGTTTTCCATTGAGCCCGGTTCCATTGATCGCGTGTTGCCAAAAGCTTATGGGGATCTCGCGCCAAAACTGGAAAGTTTGATGCGCCGGGCTGTCACGAAAGGTTGGGCACAAGATTGTGTGACCATCGGCGGTCAGGGCCTGACGCTTGCAGCTTGCCGGAGGTGTGGCGCATGATTTCAACAATTTGTTAACTGCGATTTCCGGTCATTGTGGTCTACTTCTGTTGCGCCATGACAAAAATGATCCTGATTTCAGTGATCTGATGCAAATCCATCAGAATGCCAATCGGGCCGCTGCGTTGATTGGTCAATTGCTGGCTTTCTCACGCAAGCAAAACCTACAGGTTAAACTGCTCAATATTCGTGAAATTATCGCTGACTTGGCGCATTTGTTGGATCGTTTGGTGGGCGAGAAAGTAAATCTCTTGCTGTACCATGGCACGAAACTTCCCATTGTGCGGGCGGACAAGCGGCAATTGGAACAGGTGTTAATGAACCTTGTGGTGAATGCGCGCGATGCAATGGTCGAGGGGGGCGATGTTGTCATCCGCACGCAATCTAAAACCTTTGACAAGGCGCACGAGCGCGACAGTGCGGTGATCCCAGCGGGAGAGTATGTGAAGATTCAAGTGGAAGATTTTGGCTCGGGCATACCCCCCGAACACCGCCAAAAAATATTTGAACCGTTTTTCACCACAAAACGCACGGGCGAGGGGACCGGTTTGGGGCTATCGACGGTCTATGGAATTGTTAAACAGTCCAATGGGTTTATCTTTGCAGAAAGCGAGATCGGCAAGGGCACAGTTTTTGATGTGCTGATCCCGGCAGTTGATCGGCGCGCCAAACAGAAGGAACAAAAATTGATAGCCGAGGTCGTGTCACCGCCAACACAATGCGAACAAGTTGTGCTTCTGGTGGAGGATGAGGCACCCGTGCGCGCCTTTGCATCGCGGGCGCTGCGGATCAAGGGTCTCACCGTTTATGAAGCCGATTGTGCCGAAGCTGCGTTGAAAATTCTCGAAGATAAGTCATTGAAAATCGATGTATTCGTGACCGATGTGGTGATGCTGGGGCTGGATGGGCCAACCTGGGTGCGGCTTGCGCCCATAGACCGGCCCGGCACGCGTGTCGTCTTTGTCTCGGAATATGCTGAGGATGCCTTTGACAAACAACAATCTGAAATTGAGGGCTCCGTGTTCTTGCCGAATCCCTTTTCACTTAACGATCTGACCCAAGCCGTTCTGGATGTCGTGGTGCCAGCATCATAGGGCGAGCGCTAGATAGAGGCGTCTTGCCAGAGTTGAAATTCGCCCGCATGGATCTGCCGATACTGCGCTTCCAAATCTGGGTCCAACGGCGCCGGGCCGATGGCCGCTTGATTGAGCCACGGCAGGTCCAGTTCCAATTCCAAACGGTTCTCTAGGAATTTGCAGGCTAAATCCATTTGCTCATATTGAAACAGATGCGTGATGGGCCCGCCGCTGCCTCCAGGTGACAAAAAACGCGTTTGGCAACCGACTTGGGCAAAGGAAGGGGGATCGTCTGACATCGCCTCACGCACAAATTGGTCGAAACTGATATGACAGGTCGAGGTGGGCAATAGGGCCATAGAATTGTGGGCCCTATACCGATACCAACTGCGCAGCCAGCTAATCGGCTCACGGATCAGCGCAAAGGTTTCTGGATCCTGCCCAGTGGTGAGCTACAACAGAGGTCGCACGAAGCGATTATACCGGTAAATGCTCCATTTCTGGTGGATTGCCGAATCTACCATCGGCCTCCTGTCCCAAAGCCATTTCTAAAGCCGTTGATCCCGTTTTAGGCACGGCCAGGAGAACAAGGTTATAGCGCGAAAATATCAGCATTAATCTCTTAAATTCATAAGTGTTTCACCAATTTTTAAAGATTATTGCTAAGAATAAAAGACAAATTTGTAGAAAAATCTTGATTTGTTCTCCTTTTGGTCCGATAAAAAGAACAAGAAGCGAACATTACATCATTGTCCCCCCGTCTCGGGTGTGGAATAAGGAGCGTGAAACAATGGCAACGGCAGATTTACTCACAATGGCACCAAAAACAGGCGACCGTCAAAAGGCGCTAGACAGCGCTTTGGCACAAATCGAACGTCAGTTCGGCAAAGGTTCAATCATGACATTGGGCGAGGGCGCAGTCATCCCCGGGATTGAGTCGACCTCAACCGGCTCCATCGGCCTAGATATTGCTCTTGGCATTGGCGGTCTGCCCAAGGGGCGGATCATTGAGATCTACGGCCCAGAGTCCTCGGGCAAAACAACGTTGACCCTGCATTGCGTGGCGGAAGAACAGAAAAAGGGCGGAGTCTGCGCATTTGTCGATGCAGAACACGCGCTGGATCCACTCTATGCGCGTAAACTTGGCGTAAATCTGGAAGAGCTGCTGATCTCGCAGCCTGACACGGGCGAGCAGGCTTTGGAAATCACCGACACTTTGGTGCGCTCAGGCGCGGTTTCCATGGTGGTGGTTGATTCTGTCGCTGCTTTGACCCCGAAATCGGAATTGGAAGGCGATATGGGCGATGCACAGGTCGGCGCACAGGCCCGGTTGATGAGCCAAGCCATGCGCAAACTGACCGGCAGCATCAGCAAATCCAACTGTATGGTTATTTTTATCAATCAAATTCGGATGAAGATTGGCGTTATGTTTGGCAGCCCGGAAACCACAACCGGCGGCAATGCCTTGAAGTTCTACTCATCGGTGCGATTGGATATTCGCCGGATTGGCGCTTTGAAGGATCGCGACGAGGTAGTGGGCAATGCCACCCGTGTCAAAGTCGTGAAAAACAAAGTGGCCCCGCCCTTTAAACAGGTTGAATTTGACATCATGTATGGTGAGGGCATCTCCAAAATGGGCGAGCTGATTGATCTTGGTGTCAAAGGCGGCTTTGTCGAGAAATCCGGCAGCTGGTATAGCTATGGTGATGAGCGTATCGGCCAAGGCCGTGAGAATGCAAAAGTCTTCTTGAGTGAAAACAAGGCTATGGCCTATGATATTGAGGCTAAAATTCGTGAATCTCATGGGTTGAAGTTTGAACGGCCTATCGATGTGGAGGGGCCAAGCTCAAAAGATGAGGACAATGTGATCGACCTCTAGGGTGGCCCGCGCCCTCAGTTAATAGACAAAGTTAGATAAAACACCCCGGCGCAGGACGCACCGGGGTGTTTTGCTTTGCCGTGGACACTTGTGGAAAGGAAAGGTAAGTCTTCGGGCAACCCCAATTTACAAGGTTTTTGCGAAGAAATGCCCACGCTCAATGATATCCGCTCCACGTTTTTGAACTATTTTGACCGCCAGGGTCATCGCGTTTTGCAATCTAGCCCCTTGGTGCCGCGCAATGATCCCACACTGATGTTTGCCAACTCAGGTATGGTGCAATTCAAAAACCTCTTCACGGGCGTTGAAACGCGCGATTACACGCGGGCCACCACCGCACAAAAATGCGTGCGCGCCGGCGGCAAACATAATGATCTGGACAATGTGGGCTACACCGCCCGCCATCACACCTTCTTTGAGATGATGGGCAATTTCAGCTTTGGGGATTATTTCAAGGAAGAGGCCATTCTCTTTGCTTGGGAGGTCATCACAAAAGAGCTATGTATTCCAAAGGAAAAACTGGTTGTCACCGTCTATCATGATGATGATGAGGCCGTGGCCCTTTGGAAGAAAATTGGCGGATTTAGTGATGACAAAATCATCCGCATCGCCACGGATGATAATTTTTGGATGATGGGGCCGACCGGTCCTTGCGGCCCCAGCTCAGAGATTTTCTACGATCACGGGGATCACATCTGGGGCGGCCCTCCCGGCAGCCCGGATGAAGATGGTGACCGATTTGTCGAAATCTGGAACCTGGTCTTTATGCAATATGAGCAGTTTGAAGACGGCACGCGCAAAGCCTTGGCCGCACAGTCCATCGACACCGGCATGGGCATTGAGCGGGTTGCGGCATTGTTGCAAGGCACAAATGACAATTACGCCACGGATTTGGTGCGCAATCTGATTGAGGCCTCAGCGCAGGCGACCTCTTCGGATCCGGACGGCCCGCATAAGACACACCACCGGGTGATTGCAGATCACCTGCGCTCAACATCCTTTCTGATTGCCGACGGGGTTTTACCCTCCAAGGATGGGCGTGGCTATGTGCTGCGGCGGATCATGCGCCGCGCGATGCGTCATGCGCATTTGATCGGTGCGGCGGATCCATTGATGCATCGCTTGGTGCCGGCTTTGGTCCAGCAAATGGGGGCGGCCTATCCTGAATTGGTTCAGGCCCAATCGATGATTGAAGAAACTTTGCTGCAGGAAGAAACCCGTTTCCGCACCACTTTGGACCGGGGTTTGCGCCTGTTGGAAGATGAGGTTGGCGATCTGCCGCAGGGCGGCGCCTTGCCTGGCGCCACCGCCTTTAAGCTCTATGACACTTTCGGCTTCCCACTTGACCTGACGCAAGATGCTCTGCGTGAGAAAGGCCTCTCGGTCGATACGGATGGCTTTGACAGCGCGATGGCCGCTCAAAAAGCCAAAGCCCGTGCCGCTTGGGCAGGCTCGGGTGAAATGGCCGATGATACGATTTGGTTTGACGTGCTGGACAACCATGGCGCGACAGATTTTCTGGGCTATGACACCGAACAAGCTGAAGGTCAGATCGTGGCGCTCGTGCAGGATGGCGGGCAAGTGGACCGTGCTGACGCGGGCGCTGTTGTGCAAATAGTACTCAACCAAACGCCTTTCTATGCGGAAAGCGGCGGTCAAATCGGTGACCGTGGAGAGATTGTGACAGAGAGTGGCATTCTTGAGGTCACCGATTGCCGCAAAACTGCGGATCTGTTCATTCACATGGCCAAAGTCACGAAAGGCTTTGTTGAAATGGGGCAGGCCGCTGAGCTCATAGTCGCGTCGGACCGCCGCGCGCGTATTCGTGCAAATCATTCCGCAACCCATTTGTTGCATGAAGCTCTGCGCCGGGCACTGGGTGATCATGTGGCGCAACGCGGGTCACTGAACGCAGATGACCGCCTGCGGTTTGACTTCAGCCATGGGCAAGCGCTTACGGCCGCGCAGTTGCAGCAGGTGCAAAGCGAAGTAAACGCCTTCATCCGGCAAAACAGCACGGTTGAGACTCGCATTATGACACCTGACGATGCGCGTGCCCTGGGGGCCCAAGCGCTCTTTGGTGAAAAATATGGTGATGAGGTTCGGGTGGTTTCTATGGGGCATTTACCCGGCTCTGGCAAAGGATCGGGGCAAGACACCTACAGCTTGGAGCTTTGCGGCGGCACCCATGTGCGGCAAACTGGAGATATCGGCGGGTTTGTCTTGCTGAGCGATGGGGCCTCCTCGGCCGGGGTGCGGCGCATTGAGGCGCTGACCGGAGTGGGCGCAGAACATTACATTCAACAACAAATGGCTGCAATGGCCGCGGCTGCGACTACTTTGAAAGTCCAGCCGACAGAGATCGCCGACCGCGCGCAACAGCTTCTCGAAGAGCGCAAAGCTTTGCAGAACGAAGTGGCCAACCTGCGCCGCGAGCTTGCACTGTCTGGTGGAACAGAAGCCGCAGCCACAGATCCGATTTCCATCGGTGGAAAGGCCTTCCTTGCACAGGTTTTGCAAGGGGTAACGGGCCGCGATTTGCCAGCTTTGGTGGATGCGCATAAAGCAAAGATGGGCTCCGGTGTGGTCTTGCTGATCGCGGATACGGATGGCAAGGCCGCGGTGGCCGCGGGCGTCACCGGTGATTTGACCGAGCACATCTCTGCGGTGGATATCGTTAAAACCGTTGTTGCAACCCTTGGCGGCAAGGGCGGCGGTGGCCGGGCTGATATGGCCCAGGGCGGCGCAAAATCGACCCAAGACTCAGACGCCGCAATTTTAGCCGTCAAAACACTCTTAGAGGAGTAAGAAAAGATGCCAAAAGCTCTCTGGATCGCCCATGTCAACGTTTTGGATGCGGAAAAACTTGTCGCCTACGCCAGCGCCGCCACGCCCGTCATTGCCTCATACGGCGGAGTGTTTTTGGCCCGCGGTGGTGCCTATGAGCAATTGGAAGGCCCGGATCATACGCGCAATGTCGTGGCGCAGTTCCCCAGCCTACAGGCTGCGCATGATTGCTACCACTCAGAGGGTTATCAAGCGGCAATTAAATTGGGAGAGGGCGGCTTTCAACGCTCATTGATGATTGTGGAAACCATCGACTGATCGCGGATTGAACCGGGCATAGGCTAAAGAATAAAAAGGGATGCAGATGAAACTCTGCATCCCTTTTTGCTGTTTATGCGCTGCGTGAGGCGCGTTTGCGCTCATGCGGATCGAGGTGGATCTTACGCAGTCGAATGGCATTTGGCGTGACTTCCACCAGCTCATCATTGTCGATATAGGCAATCGCCTCTTCCAATGACATTTTGATAGGCGTGGTCAGGCGCACTGCTTCATCCGTTCCGCTGGCCCGCACGTTTGTCAATTTCTTGCCTTTAAGCGGATTCACCTCAAGATCGTTTTCGCGGTTGTGCTCGCCGATAATCATGCCTTGGTAGACATCCTCTTGGCTGCCGATGAAGAATTTGCCGCGGTCTTCAAGGTTAAAGATCGCATAGGGCACAGAGATCCCATTCTCCATGGAGATCAAAACGCCAGCGCGACGGCCTGGGATTGCGCCTTTGTGCGGCGCCCAGGTGTGAAATACGCGGTTCAAAACGCCCGTGCCGCGGGTGTCGGTCATGAATTCGCCTTGATAGCCGATCAAGCCGCGTGACGGCACATGCGCGATGATGCGCGTCTTGCCGGCCCCTGCGGATTTCATCTCTGCCAAGTCACCCTTGCGAAAGCCGGTCAGCTTTTCAATCACAACACCAGAATATTCTTCATCCACATCGACGGTCACTTCTTCGATGGGCTCTAGGCGCTGGCCATCCTCTTCTTTGAACAAAACCCGCGGGCGGCTGATAGACAGCTCAAATCCTTCACGGCGCATGTTCTCGATCAGAACACCCATTTGCAACTCGCCGCGGCCGGCGACCTCAAAGGCCTCGCCGCTCGGCGTATCTGTCACGCGGATCGCCACATTGGTTTCCGCTTCTTCCATCAAACGCTTGCGGATCACCCGGCTTTGCACTTTTTTACCGTCACGGCCGGCCAGGGGGCTGTCATTGATCCCAAAGGTCACCGATATGGTGGGGGGATCAATCGGCAAGGAGGGCAGGGCCTCGTTGATTTCAGGTGCGCAGATGGTGTCTGCAACGGTGGCTTTGGTCATGCCAGCCAGCGACACGATATCGCCCGCCACGGCCTCATCAATCGCGGTCTGCGATAGGCCGCGGAATGCGAGAATTTTTGTGCAGCGGAACTGCTCAATCTTGCTGCCATCCCGAGATAGGGCCTTCACGGAGTCCCCAGCTTTGAGGCGGCCCGTTTCGACCCGCCCGGTCAGAATGCGGCCAATGAATGGATCCGCTCCAAGCGTCGTCGCCAGCATGGAAAAGGGCTCATGGGCTTTTTCTGCCTGTTTGGGGGATTTCACATGGCGCACGATCAACTCGAATAGCGCGGACAGATCCTTGCGTGGCCCGTCCAGCTCCACATCTGCCCAGCCGGCTCGACCAGAGGCATAGAGAACCGGGAAGTCCAATTGCTGCTCATTGGCATCCAGTGACGCAAAGAGATCAAAACACTCATCTAGGGCGCGGTCAGGTTCACCATCGGGCTTGTCCACTTTATTGACCACGACAATCGGGTTCAGGCCAAGCGCCAGCGCTTTGGAGGTGACAAATTTCGTCTGAGGCATTGGGCCTTCTGCCGCGTCCACCAACAAGACGACGCCGTCCACCATAGACAGGATGCGTTCCACCTCGCCGCCGAAATCCGCGTGACCTGGCGTGTCAACGATGTTGATCCGCGTGCCCTGCCATACGACCGATGTCGCCTTGGCCAGAATGGTGATGCCCCGCTCTCGTTCCAAGTCATTGCTGTCCATGGCCCGTTCGGTTGTGGCTTGATTTTCCCGGTAGGTGCCGGATTGCTTTAACAGCTCATCCACCAAAGTGGTTTTGCCGTGGTCAACGTGTGCGATGATCGCGATATTACGAAGGTCCATTGGGTGCCTCTTCCTTGCTCACCGCGCCGCCTATACTGCGGCGCGGCGAAAGGAAAGAGCTACTTTTCAGGTATCAAGCCTTTCGGCGCAAATCTGAGCACCAAGATCAATATCAACCCCATGACTACCTAGCCCGCCCACAACAGCTGTGGCGAAGATCGACAAACAGACTTACAGGTAAATGAGAGCGTTTCAAAAATTTATCTAATCAATTAAATGCCCCGCAGTTGATGCAAGGCCTGCTATAGTCAACGATGTCGCCATGACTGCACGGTCAATGTTGGCGCCAGATAACAAAGCTAGATTCTTAACGTGTGAAAACGAATACTTAAATCTGCCTCTGCGCATACGTTTTAGGGCGGACACCCACGTCTTGCCGCTAGCGTTGTTGTGACTCAATCCGAGTAGGATGGCGTTATTTGGTCCGTGGTTCGTGGATCCAGAAGAAAGTGGGTGCAGCACCCAACTAAAGCTGGGCTCAATGTTACGAAACAAGGAACCACTAACTTGGTGGTCCGCGCTTTAGACTACCGACTATAAATATTGGTATTATAATTTTTTTGAGCACTCTGATATGCATAATAATTTCGGAAGCAGAAAATGCTTTGGACCATTACATAAGGCTGATATGTGAGTAGAAATGTCGTCTAATATTCGTTAAGGTCGAAGCATGCGAAGCACAAAAGTTATCCACACAGTTTCTTGTCATGCCGAGGGCGAGGTTGGAGACGTAATTATTGGCGGCGTCGCACCACCGGCCGGCGATAGCATTTGGGAGCAACGCGAGTGGATTGCCAAGGATGACGTGCTTCGCAATTTCATGCTCAATGAGCCGCGCGGCGGTGTGTTTCGCCATGTTAATCTATTGGTGCCACCCAAGAATCCAGAGGCTCATGCGGCTTGGATCATTATGGAGCCAGAGGATACACCGCCAATGTCTGGCTCAAATTCAATTTGTGTATCTACCGTCTTGCTGGATACAGGCATTATCCCGATGCAAGAGCCTGTCACAGAAATGGTTCTTGAAGCCCCTGGTGGCGTTGTGCGCGTTCGGGCGTATTGCGCCAATGGCAAAGCTGAGTTGATCGAAGTAGAAAACCTGCCCTCATTTGCTGGCCTGATAGCCACACCTCTGGAAATTGAAGGTATCGGAACCGTCATGGTGGACACGGCGTTTGGCGGCGATAGTTTCGTCGTGGTTGATCAGGCGTCACTTGGGCTTTCGCTGAAATCCGACGAGGCACAAAATCTCGCTGAACTGGGCGTGAAAATCACAAATGCTGCAAATGAACAATTGAGTTTTGTTCATCCGCTAAATCCAGATTGGAGACACCATTCGTTCTGTTTATTTGCTGGTATGTTGCAACATGTTGACGGTGTCCTTCAGGCAAAATCGGTGGTCTCCATCCAACCAGGAAAGCTAGATCGTTCACCAACAGGAACTGCTGTCTCAGCTCGTATGGCGTTGCTTTATGCAAAGGGCGAGATGACCGTTGGAGACCGCTTCACAGGAATTTCGATCATCGGATCGAAATTCCAGGGTAAAATCTTGGGCGAAACAAAAGTTGGAGAAACCTCAGCAATTAGACCCCAGATCAGTGGTCGTGGTTGGGTAACGGGTACACACCAACACATGTTGGATCCAAGCGATCCATGGCCCGAGGGCTATCGGCTTGCTGATACTTGGCCGAACTACAAATAAGAGTCTTCGCCCACGATGCAATTTGCAATATATATTTTTAAAAAGCGGTGGGCATTGCTTTTTGAAGCCGTTGAATTGTCGATAATGTATTAATTAATTGAAATTAATTAAAATTTTATCGTAAATCATTACCCACAATCAAACATTAGTCTAAATTAGATTTATTCAGGGATTGCTGCACCCAATAGCTCTAGTTGACCCTCAAGATATAGGAACGCTATGCCAATCGAAAGATCCAGTGTCTTGGGATCGGGCCATTCAGTATTGGTATTGTGAATTTAGCAGAGGGGGGAGGCGTTCAATGTCGATTGAGCAAGCACACATTACTTTTACTAAGCACTGACGGTTGGCATGCATACGATTTCACCTATTGTTTGCCAGCGTGTGCCCGACCTTAGCTTTTTTGTGGTGAGATCATTGTGGTCCGAATTGGTATTTTGATGAGGGAGTAATATCGTCGATCATTTCATATCTAAATGAAAGACAAGGGCCAAGTTGAAACATAAGATTCAAGAGCCGCCTTTACCGACATAAGTACATAAAAATTATCAAATTAATAACACTTTTGTCAGCCCAACGTTGCGTATGTCCTACTGGTTGTCTATTTCAGGAACGTTTTGTATTCTTGTTTGCCAGGGGCAACGCTTGGTACCTATCGCAATAATTCGCTGTAGAGAAAAAAGCTTGCTTATTTATTTGCATGGCCATTTATCCATTAAATGCGCTAAGAGAGTCACGATAAGCCTATGGCGCGCTTTGGATTTCTAAGGGAGAATAATGTATGGCGGCGAGTGACAATGTGCTCAGCGTTTCAGGGCTCAAAAAGAACTTTGGGGGCCTTCATGCGGTACGCGGTGTCGATCTCAATGTAGAGCGGGGCGCAATCGTTGGTCTTATTGGTCCAAACGGTGCTGGCAAGACTACGATGTTCAATATGATTGCGGGTGAATTACCACCTACCGCTGGTAGCATTGAATTGCTTGGTGAAGACGTGACCGGTCAGCGCACCGATCTTCTTTATCACAAGGGCTTGATGCGTACCTTCCAGCTAAGCAACGAGTATGCACGCATGACATCCCTTGAAAACTTGGCGGTTGCAGCCCCACGGCAAGTAGGTGAAAGCATTTGGTCTAGCTGGTTCGCAGGTGCTAAAGTGCGAAAGCGCGAAGCAGAGGTTGTCGAACTAGCTCGTGAGACATTGGAATTTTTGGGTTTGACCCATGTTGTTGATGAACTTGCGGGCAATCTTTCTGGTGGTCAAAAGAAGCTTCTTGAAATCGGCCGCACGATGATGAACGATTCTAAAGTCGTTCTTTTGGACGAACCAGGCGCTGGGGTGAACCCGACTTTAATGCGCAAGGTTGCAGACATGATCGAACAGTTGAACCAAGAGCGTGGCTATACTTTTTGTATTATAGAGCATGACATGGACATGATCGCGCGTCTTTGTGGCAAAGTTGTGGTGCTTGCAGAAGGACAAGTCTTGATGCACGGCACAATGGACGAGGTACGCAGTGACGAACGCGTAATCGACGCCTATTTCGGTGGTGAAGTAGTATGAGCGTTCTATCTCTAAACAACTTGTACGCAGGTTATGGCCAGACAGAGGTTCTGCATGACGTGTCCATATTTGTTAACCCAAATGAAATTGTAGCGATCATCGGTCCTAATGGTGCTGGCAAGTCAACGGCGATGAAATCAGTGCTTGGCTTGCTTACCATTAATTCCGGCAATGTCGAATTGAACGGTAAAGATATCACCAATACGCCAGCGGCTGAAGTAGTGCGTCTTGGTATTTCTTACGTGCCGCAAACGCAGAACGTTTTTGTGAACCTGTCCGTGCAAGAAAACCTTGAGATGGGGGCGTGGACACGTCCCTTAGGCATCCGAGAGCGCCTCGCAGAGATGTTTGAGCTATTCCCAGACCTTGGTGAAAAAAGGAACCAAGCGGCGGGGTCGCTGTCTGGCGGTCAACGTCAGATGGTTGCGATGGCTAAGGCGCTGATGGTTGATGCGAAGATTTTGTTACTTGATGAACCAACTGCTGGGTTATCACCAAAATATCGTGGTGAAATTTTTACAACAATCCAAAAAATTAAATCAACAGGTGTTCCTATTTTGATTGTTGAGCAGAATGCCAAGCAAGCGCTTGGTGTTGCGGATCGTGGTTATGTTCTGGTGGACGGTGCGAACCGTTACACTGGGAAAGGTAAGGAGTTGCTTGAAGATCGCGAAATCGCGCGCATGTTTTTGGGCGGGGGGCACTGATATGTGGGAATCATTTGGTTTTGAATTCGTGAACTTCTACTTCATTCCCGGTTTGGTATTAGGTTGTATATACGCGCTGGGTGCGATTGGGATCACGCTGACCTTTGGTATTTTGCGTTTTGCCAACTTTGCGCATGGTGAATTGATGATGATGGGGGCCTACCTAACATGGACGATTATGGCGATTGCTACGGCAGTATTAGGGATTGCAGTGCATCCTTTGCTTGCTGCAATTCCAGCCTCTATCGTGGTGATCTATCTGTTTTTCTGGACCGATAAGTTTTTCTACAAGCCCTTCCGCAAGGCTGACACCATTAAAGTAGTTATGGCCAGCTTTGGTATGATGTTGATCTTGCGTAGTGCTGTACAAGTGATCTGGGGTCCAAACCAGCTTACCTTTGTGCCGGGAATTGCCAAACCAAACCCAAGCCTGTTGGGGTGGAGCAGTGACATTGGTGCGATGCTGTTGATACCGAACAAGCACTTGTTTATTTTTGCTGGCACGATCTTGTTTGTCGTTGTGCTAAGCTACATTCTCAATCGCACGCGGATAGGTAAAGCGATGCGTGCGGTTTCAGACAGTCCTGATCTTGCGCATGTTACAGGCATCGACGTGGATCAGGTGATCCGCGCTACATGGATCGTTGGCGGCGTTTGTGCGATTGCCGCTGGTGTTTTTCTCGCGATGGATATCCAGATGCTGGAAACGACGATGGGCTTTCGCATGTTGCTGCCTATGTTCGCCGCCGCCATTCTTGGAGGCATTGGTAAACCTTATGGCGCTGTAGTTGGTGGGCTTGTCATAGGGCTTTCAGAAGAGCTTTCCGCCTATCCGTGGATCGGCGATGCGCCTCTTCTTAGCCCTGGTTACAAGACAGGCGTTGCCTTCGCGATTATGGTCGTCATGTTGATTGTGCGGCCGCAGGGCTTGTTCAAGGGGAGGTCGTTCTAATGGAGGCATATTTAGGCTATTTGCTCTACTTCCTCTCGCTGGCTACTGTTGGCGGTATCTACGCAATCTTTGCGCTGGGGCTTAATGTACAGTGGGGGTTCGCGGGTCTTTTCAACGTAGGTATTGTGGGATTCGCCGCAGTTGGTGCCTATACTTATGCCCTGCTGACAACTGCTGAAAGCACGTTCCACTATGGTGGTTTGGATCTACCTTTACCGGTTGGGATGTTCGTAGCGATGGTCGCCTCTGCCGTGATTGCGGGTGTGATCGGTCTGATATGCATACGTTTACGATCGGATTATCTCGCGATTGCGACTATCGGGATTGCTGAAATCATCAAGCTGATCCTGAAGAACGAAACCGAAGTCACCAATGGCCCGCGTGGCATCAACAAGATCCCGCGCGCTTGGGAACATTTCTCAGAAGAACGGTTCTATTCAAGTTGGCCAATGAGTTGGTTCAACACTCCAGACGGCTGGGCCGTATTCTTTGACGCACTCCCTCATTGGTGGTGGCAGCCATGTTTTGCTGCGACCGTTCTCTTCTGCATGTACGTCATCTATCGCATGTTAGAGCGCGCGCGCATCTCGCCTTGGGGGCGTATGATGACTGCTATCCGTGAAAACGAACCGGCAGCGCGCGCGGCTGGTAAGAACGTAACTGCGCGCCGCGTCGAAGCGTTTGTGATTGGGGCAGCGATCATGGGGTTCGCAGGAGCACTGTTTGCTCAGCATTTGCGCCTGATAGAACCGACGAATACATTTGATCCTGCGAAGGTCACGTTCCTTGTTTGGGTGATGTTAATTCTTGGTGGGTCGGGTAATAATCGTGGTGCAATGCTGGGGGCTTTCCTTATCTGGACCATCTGGTCTGCAAGCGAATTGATGATAAGTGGTATTATTGACTTGGCCGGTTATGTGTTCCAGACTTTTGACACAGGAGTACTCGCGACACGCGCCGGATTTTTGCGGATGATGCTAATTGGAATTCTGATGCAGGTAGTGTTACAAAAGTACCCTGCAGGGATACTGCCAGAGGTGAGACCCGCTTCGCCTCGGTCAAATAAATAACTCGCGGGAACTGGGAGACTAAACATGAAAAAAATACTATTCGCGAACACACTGCTAGGGATGTTAGCAACAACTGCTGTTGCTGACGTCAACATTGGCAATCCAATGGCTTTGACGGGCCCTATCCCTGATCTTGTTGCCCCAATGGCGCAGGCTGTTGATCTGGCTGCACAGAACATTAACGATCAAGGCGGCATGTTTTCTGGTGGAGAAGCGTACAACGTCATTCGTGCGGATTCCGCTTGTGATCCTGTTGCGGCAGTAGATGCTGTGACCAAGTTGATCAACGTTAGCTCTGTTGCTGCTATTGTTGGTCCTGTGTGTTCAGGTGCTGCGATTGCGCAAGCTGAGTCAGTTTCAATTCCAGCCGGTGTTGTGACGTTATCTGTTTCAGCCTCATCACCTGCGATCACAAACATGGAGAATGGCACAGACCTTGTATTCCGTACTGCTGCCTCTGACGCTTACCAAGGTGTTGCATTAGCAAACCTTGCGATTGCTAAAGGCATCACTGATGTTGCTGTTTCTTATGCGAACGACGACTATAACGTTGCGATCGCCGGCGTTTTTTCTGAGGCATTTACAGCTGCTGGCGGCACGGTTACAGCCAACGAGGCACACGAGCCAAGCAAAGCTTCCTACCGCTCCGAAGTTGCAACCTTGGGCGCGACATCTGACAATCTCGCACTTTTTGCTTACTATGGTTCTGGCGGTATTACATTGATGCGGAACGCTTTAGAAACATCTGCGTTCACAACATTCATCGGTGCAGACGGCATGTTGTCTGATGAAGTGATTGATCAGATAGGTTCAGAGAACTTGGGTACAACCACGTTCACAACTTCTGCGTCTGATCCAACAACAAAAGCCTTTGGAGCATGGAAAGCCATCGCGGATGCGGCGGGCGTCCCTGCGTCTGATCCATTCGTTCCAAACGCATATGACGCGACATTCATGATAGCTTTGGCAATCGAAAAAGCGGGCTCCGCTGACCGTGAAGGCATTGCAGCAGCACTTCGTGAAATTGCAAGCGCACCAGGCGAAGTTATCCTTCCAGGTGAATGGGAAAAGGCCAAAGGTATTCTCGCAAAGGGTGGCGACATCAACTATGAAGGGGCAGCTGGAAACCAAGACTTCGATGAAAACGGCGACGTTGCTGGCCTGTTCAGTATGAGCTCTGTTGTAGATGGTGCTTGGGCGGCGACATTAATTAAGTAAGTCTGTCAATAGCGCAAAAAATAAATGCCGGGGCCCAGTGTCCCGGCATTTTGCTTCTAGGGATTTGGCCATTTAGGCGCATCTGTGTGCGGTGAACCGGACACGCTCCCTGGACTTTGATATTTTTTCAGACACACAAAGTCCATTTTCCTCGATATTATGAAACTTCATATACTTTTGAAAGTTGGGCAAATGATAAAAAATACTAAAACACAGTTTATGGGCTTAACTTGCTGAATTAACGTGATAACCGCGACGATTGCACGCCGCGTTCGCGGTAAGGGGTAGTATCATAATGAGCTCGGTAACATTTCGAAAAATGTGAGGGCGAGGCAAAGCCACAGGCCAAAGCCACATTGATCACTGACATATCTGTTTGCATCAACAAATTGCGGGCTTTTTGCAAACGCAGCTCCATATAGTAACGCTTTGGGGAGCGGTTGAGATAACGGCGAAACAAGCGCTCAAGCTGCCGGGTCGACATATTAACATCTCGGGCCAAAATCGACGGGCTGATTGGCTCTTCAATATTTTGTTCCATTTTTTGGATCACTTGGCTCAATTTCGGATGGCGCACCCCAATGCGCGTGGGAATCGAAAGGCGCTGGGTATCTTGATCGGTCCGAATGGAGGAATAAATGAGCTGATCGGCCACCGCATTGGCCAAATCCTCTCCATGATCCTGCGCGATCAGTTTCAGCATGAGATCAATCGATGAGGTGCCGCCGGCGGTGGTAATACGGTTGCCGTCCACGACAAAGACCGATTTTGTCAGCTCGACCTCCTCAAACTCCTCAATAAAACTGTCCTGATTTTCCCAATGGATCGTGGCGCGTTTTCCGTCGAGCAGCCCAGCTTTCGCCAGCGTATAGCCCGCCGTGCAAAGCCCCGCCATCAATGGCCCACGGCGCGACTCGCGGCGCAGCCAGTTGACAATTTTCTTAGAGGAGGCGGTTTTGATGTTTACGCCGCCGCAGATCATGACTGTGTCGTCGCGCGACACATCAATCAACTCATGCTGAACAACAAATTCAATCCCTGCCGAGCAGCGCACAGGCGCGCCACTTTCGGACATCAAAACCCATGTATAAAGATCACGCCCCGACATGCGGTTCGCGATCCGCAAAGATTCGACCGCTGCCGAAAAGCACAGCATTGTGAACTCTTCGAGCAGGACAAAAACAAAGCGCCGCGGCTTGGCGGGGGCTTCAATCGTTCCGACGAGTTGATCAAATATATCCATGAGGATCATCCTTCACCGTGCCCTGATCTGGGCAACACGGCCCCCTTTGGCCTTGATGAGAAACTAGGTCAAGGCTCTATTGCTATGAGGCACATTTTACGGTGGTTTATCAATGAAAATCACGATAAACTGGTCAGAGATAACGCTAACACAATACCGGAGCACATACTTATGACCAGCTGGCAAAAATCTGATTGGCGCAATAAGCCGAGAGTTCAGATGCCCGACTATACGGACCAAGCGGCCTTGGCTGCGGCTGAACAGCAGTTGCGGCAATATCCACCGCTCGTTTTTGCTGGCGAAGCGCGGGCCTTGCGTCAGCAATTGGCCGCCGTCAGTCGCGGCGAGGCCTTTCTATTGCAGGGCGGCGATTGTGCTGAAAGCTTTAAAGAGTTTTCAGCTGACAACATCCGCGACACGTTCAAAGTGATGCTGCAAATGGCCATGGTTTTGACTTATGGCGCAAAAGTACCTGTGGTCAAAGTGGGCCGCATGGCTGGACAGTTTGCCAAACCACGCTCTGCTCCGACGGAAACCCAGAATGGTGTCGAACTGCCGAGCTATCGCGGTGACATTATCAATGAGCTCGATTTCACCCCCGAGGCCCGCATTCCAAACCCGCAGAAGATGTTGCAAGCCTATACGCAGGCGGCGGCCACTCTGAACCTCTTGCGCGCGTTTTCCAAAGGCGGGTTTGCGGATATTCATCAGGTGCATTCTTGGACTTTGGGATTCACCGAATCGCAAAAGGCTTCGGCCTATCGTGAAATGGCAAACCGAATTTCGGATGCTTTGGATTTCATGGAGGCGGCTGGGCTGACCTCTGAGAAAAATGCTGAGCTAAGTTCCGTTGATTTTTATACCTCCCATGAGGCGCTGCTGCTGGAGTATGAAGAGGCCTTGTGTCGCTTGGACAGCACAAGCGGGACCTATGTGGCCGGATCGGGACATATGGTGTGGATTGGCGATCGGACCCGCCAACCCGATGGCGCCCATGTCGAGTTCTGTCGCGGTGTGCAAAACCCAATTGGCCTGAAATGTGGCCCGACAACGACAGCGGAAGACCTTAAGGTTTTGATGGAAAAACTGAACCCTAACAATGAAGCGGGGCGTTTGACGCTCATCGCACGCTTTGGCGCTGGCGCTGTCGGCGATCACCTGCCGCGTTTGATCAAAACGGTCAAGGAGGAAGGTGCGAATGTGGTTTGGACCTGTGATGCGATGCATGGCAACACCATCAAGGCGTCCTCTGGGTATAAAACCCGGCCGTTTGAAAGCGTATTGCGCGAGGTGCAAGAATTCTTCGCCATCCACAGGTCGGAAAATACCGTGCCGGGCGGCGTGCATTTTGAGATGACCGGCCAAGACGTCACCGAATGCACCGGCGGCGTGCGGGCTGTGACCGATGAGAATTTGTCAGATCGCTATCACACCGCCTGTGATCCGCGTTTGAACGCATCACAATCTTTGGAACTGGCCTTTTTGGTCGCTGAAGAGTTGAGTCAAACCAACAAAACCCGCGCGGCGCGGTTGGCCGTTTAGGATCTTTGAATATTTAGGATCAACTGACCAACTTAAGATAGGGGCGCGCAGGGATCTGTGCGCCCTTTTTGCGTCCCATGCAAAGCACAAGCGCGTCAGTCTCTTGCGGGCTGTGGCCAGGGCGCGCCGCATAATATACAGGCCCCAGCGCCGAAAATGGCGCTGCGTTCTGTTGCCCTCGCAGCAATATCGACCGCGGACGAGATCCACTGTGGCCAGTGCCCGGCGACACTGCCCCTGCCGGTCCAAAAGCGGCAGCATTGTAAGCACAGACTCCCGGTCACAGGTCCGAGATTGCAAGGTGACGCTCATCGGGGATTGCCTGGTAAAAACCTGCGATACCAGGTGTTCAAATTGTGGCTGGATTGCTGGGGCGCAAAGACTGTCCAGCGTTTGGCCACGACTATCCTGCCCCAGCAGCTGGTTTACTTGCGTGCTGGCGATGCGAATGACACTGCGGTTCGACGCGGCCAGGCCGATGACACAGGCGGCAGATAGGTAGGGGCCAAACGCCTGGCAGGGGAGAGACTGCCACAAGGGAATTTGACCATCTCGGCACCGCGCTTGCCACAGGCTATAGAGCGCGCGCTGTAGCTGGTGTTGAGTGAACTTTGGCTGGATGACTGTATCAATCGGTAGCTGCATGCGTCCTCATTGCCCGCGGTTGTATCGGCGAGATTTTGGTTAAGGTTCTGATAACCATGTTTTCAGCAGTTTGGTAAAAAGAGTGTTAATAATTTCAGTCAAATTTTACATTTTATTGAACAAAAATTTAACATAGACAGATAATGGCAGGCTTGGGGAGGGTGGCATGTTAACATCAATGACGGGCATGGCTGCGATGAGTGGCGCGTCGGGCCCCTATGATTGGTCCATGGAACTGCGCGCTGTGAACAACAAAGGGTTGGACATTCGCACACGGGTGCCTGAATGGCTGGTTGGCTTCGATCAAGCCGCGCGCAAGGCGATTTCATCCCAGGTTGCCCGTGGATCGCTGCAGTTTTCACTCAAGATTTCCCATGTTGCAGGACAGGGCCAGCGGCAGATTGATCCGGATAAATTAGAGCATATATTGACCAACGCTGCGGTTGTGGCAGAACATGCGGCGCAAAAAGGCCTATCTGTTGCGCCGCTAAGCCTGTCTGATATCGCGGCGCAAAATGGGTTTTTGGATGTCGATGCTGATACCGAGGCGCAGCAGGCCGTGATCTGTGTTTTGACAAAGGATCTGCCAAAGCTGATCGCCCAATTTCAAGCCTCCCGAAAAGCCGAAGGCGCGGCGCTGCACCGCATACTTGCCGAGAACCTGAAACAGATGGAAGAGCTTATCACCCAAGCTCTCGCCACCTTAAAAACCCGCGCTGGCAGCTTTGAGGAAAATTTCAGGGCCGCGCTAGCGCGTCTGAAACAAGATATTGATCCCGAGCGTTTGGCGCAAGAAATGGCGATTTTAGCGGTGAAAAGTGATGTCACTGAGGAAATTGACCGCTTGCAGGCCCATATCGCAGCGGCGCAGGCCTTGCTGACGTCCGACGGGCCGTCGGGGCGCAAATTTGATTTTCTGATGCAGGAGTTCAACCGTGAGGCCAATACCCTGTGTTCCAAGTCAGGGTCAAAGGCCTTGACGGCCATTGGACTTGAAATGAAGGTCTTGATAGATCAAATGCGCGAGCAAGTGCAAAATGTGGAGTGAGACCATGCGGCGTGGCCTATTAATTATTCTGTCGTCCCCCTCCGGGGCGGGTAAATCCACGCTCGCGCGGCGCCTGATGCGCTGGGATCCTTCGCTGGCATTTTCCGTTTCAGCAACCACCCGCGCGATGCGCAAAGGAGAGGTGGACGGGCAGGATTATTTTTTCGTTGATGAGGCTGATTTTAAACGCCAAGTCCGCGACGGGGAGATGCTTGAACATGCGCATGTTTTCGGCAAATTTTATGGATCGCCAAAAGGGCCCGTAGAGGCGGCCATCGGCAAGGGGCAGGATGTCTTGTTTGACATTGACTGGCAAGGTGCACAGCAGATTTCCAACTCCGCATTGCAAGAGCATGTGCTCTCAATCTTCATTCTCCCGCCCTCCATCACCGAGCTGCAACGCCGGCTTGAGGGCAGGGGGCAAGACACTGCAGAGACTATTGCCAAGCGTATGCAAAAAAGCTGGGATGAGATAAGCCATTGGTCGGGTTATGATTATGTCCTGATCAACGATGACCTCGATGCCACGGAGGAAAAGCTAAAAACCATCGTCACAACAGAGCGCCTGCGCCGGAGCCAACAGCCCGGTCTGGTCGAACATGTCCGCGCGCTGCAAACTGAATTTGAGATGAACAATGATCTATAAGCTCAATGAAAATAAACCACAATTTCCTGACGATGGTGATTATTGGGTCGCGCCAGATGCCAATGTGATCGGTAAAATACACCTCAACACCGGCGCTTCGGTCTGGTTTGGCGCGACGCTGCGTGGGGATAATGAGTGGATTGACATTGGAGCCGGCTCAAATGTGCAGGAAAACTCCGTATTGCATACCGATATTGGCTTTCCTCTAACCATAGGCCGCAATTGCACCATCGGGCATAAGGCGATCCTGCACGGCTGCACCATTGGCGATCAAAGCCTGATTGGCATGGGCGCCATTGTGTTGAACGGCGCTCAGATTGGCCGCAACTGCTTGATCGGCGCCGGCGCCTTGATCACCGAAGGCAAAATCATTCCCGACAATTCCCTTGTCGTCGGCGCACCGGGCAAAGTGGTGCGCAGCTTAACCGAGGCGGAAATCGAAGGGCTCTTGGCATCCGCCACAGGCTATCAAACCAACATGCGGCGTTTTGCCGAAGGATTAAAGGCAATCTCTGAAGTGTAATCGGTAGATAGCATTGATGTTTTTGTCCTATTAAATATTTAACATAATATAGATTATGAAGTTATTATCATGCATAGAAACAGACCAAATGCCACGCCCGTCCCTTCACCAACATCGGGCCAATCGCCCCCGCTTCGCGCGCAACGGGAGCGCCCCCGTCTAAACCCCTGTTGCCTCAATACACTTAACGATTTATTGAAGCCTGCAATTCAAACAAAAAATTTGATTTTCACTGGCAACAAACGATACCAGAGCCATAAAATTTGGAATTAATTAATTTGAGATAACATTGTTCAAGAAATGCGCCGAAATCGGCTCGGATTTAAGACAAAGAAATAAGTGAGGACCGAAAATGAGTTACACAATAACCCCTGGGTTTGATACGGACGACTATATCATCACCCTCGCAGACGGCCGCGTGATTGTGGTTGATGGACTGACTTTGAACAACCTGCACAGCTTGGACGGAACAATCGACACTGAAATCGATGTTGATGGTTTGATTGCAAACGCCACTACTGGCAATAACTCTCTTGCAGTCTTCACGAGCTCCTCAGGGACCGCTTTCACAGTGGAGCAAACTGGTGAAGACGACTATACCATCGCCCTCGCAGACGGCCGCGTGATTGAGATTGATGGACAGACTTTGAACAACCTGCACAGCAGGGACGGAACATTCAACAATGAAATCGATATTGATGGTTTGATTGCAAACGCCACTGCTGGCAATAACTCTCTTGCAGTCTTCGTATGCTTTGCAAAGGGCACATGGATCACAACCCCAAGTGGGCAGGTTCCAATCGAGAAGCTCGCCGCCGGTGACATGGTCGTCACGATGGACCACGGCCCGCAACCCATCCGCTGGATCAGCTCCTCCAAACGACACGCGATTGGCGATATGGCTCCTATCCTGATCCGCAAGGGCGCGCTGGGCAACACGCGCGATCTGCGCGTCAGCCCGCAGCACCGCATGTTGCTCTCTGGCTGGCAAGCGGAGGTACTCTTTGGCGAGAGCGAAGTGCTGGCCACAGCCAAATCACTGGTGAATGACCATTCCATTCTCCGCGAGGAAGGTGGCGAGGTGGAATATTTCCACATGCTCTTTGACACCCATGAGATCGTCTATGCCGAGGGCGCCCCATCTGAAAGCTTCCACCCCGGTGCGGAGGGTTGGAAAGCCTTGGATATGCCCACACGCAATGAAATCCTTGAGCTGTTCCCGCAGCTGGCGAATGGAGATTTTGACAGCTACGGCCCATCGGCCCGCGCGAGCCTCAAGCATAAAGAGGGATCTCTTCTCAGCCACTCAATGATCAGTCAAACCCAGCACTGACCCACCGGGATCTGGCGCGCCCTCCCTTGGCGCGCCCTGCCCGGTTGTCGCGTATAAAAAAGCGTATAAAAAAAGGCGTCCCAAGGGACGCCTTTTTAATTTCGGTTTGGGCTGGGTTAACCCTTCATTGTTTTCGCAACTTCGGCGGCGAAATCTTCCACCACTTTCTCGATGCCTTCCCCCACTTCAAGGCGCACAAATCCTGTGACCTCAACGCCAGCTTCTTTCGCCGCCGCTTCAACCGTCAGATCGGGATTGACCACAAAAGCCTGACCCATCAAGGTCGAGTCCGCCATGAATTTCTTCATCCGGCCCACGATCATTTTTTCGATCACAGCTTCAGGCTTGCCGCTTTCGCGGGCAATATCCATCTGAATTTGCTTTTCCTTTTCAACAACCGCAGCATCCAAGGAGGCTTCATTCAAGGCTGCAGGATTGGCCGCAGCGATATGCATCGCCACCTGCTTGCCAAAGGCTTCATTGTCACCAGACAGGCCAACCAAAACGCCGATCTTGCCCATACCCTCGGCCGCGGCATTGTGCACATAGGACACAACCGTATCTGCCGAAACCGTCGCCATACGGCGCAAAGACATATTTTCGCCAATGGTGGCAATCGCATCTGTGATCAGATCAGCCACAGGCTTGCCGTCCACAACAGTCGCAGCCAAGCCTTCTGTGCTGTCTGCGGATAAGCCAGCTGTTGCGATTTTCGCAACCATCGCTTGGAAATCTGCGTTTTTGCCGACGAAATCAGTCTCTGAGTTCACCTCAACCGCAACACCCTTGCCCGCTTGAACGGCCACAGCCACAAGTCCCTCAGCCGCAGTCCGACCGGATTTTTTTGCAGCTTTGGCCAGACCTTTGGTGCGCAGCCAATCCATTGCCGCTTCCATATCGCCATCGTTTTCGGTCAATGCTTTTTTGGCATCCATCATGCCTGCGCCGGATTTCTCGCGCATTTCTTTCACCATTGCAGCAGTAATCGCCATAATCGTGTTCCTTTTCCTATAAGAGAATCTCGGCTGCGGTTTCCCGCAACCGATGTAAACTTCCAATCTGGGCTTAAGCCTCAGCGGCTGGAGCGTCTTCTGCGGCGGCTTCAACAAGAGCCTCTTCCGCGACAGCCTCTTCCATAGAGCCGAGATCAACGCCAGCGGCGCCGAGCTGTGCGGACATGCCTTCCAAGGCTGCGCGCGCGGCGAGATCGCAGTAAAGTGCAATCGCACGTGCCGCGTCGTCATTGCCAGGAATGACGTAGTCAATGCCATCGGGTGGGCAGTTTGTATCCACAACAGCCACCACTGGAATGCCCAGCTTTTTCGCTTCTGCAATGGCCAGATCTTCTTTGTTCACGTCGATGACGAACAACAGATCAGGAACACCGCCCATTTCACGAATGCCGCCCAAAGAGGCTTGCAATTTGGCTTGGTCACGTTCCATGCCCAAACGCTCTTTTTTGGTCAAACCGGCAAAACCCGTTTCCATTTTCTCATCAATGTCTTTCAGACGGCTGATGGATTTGGATACGGTTTGCCAGTTGGTCAGCGTGCCACCAAGCCAACGGTGATTCATGTAGTATTGCGCGCATTTCTCAGCGGCTTCTGCAACTGGGTTTTGTGCTTGACGCTTGGTGCCAACAAACAAGATACGGCCGCCTTTTGCGACGGTGTCTTGAATGGCTTTCAAAGCTGCATCGAGCATTGGAACGGTCTGTGTCAGATCCATGATGTGGATGCCGTTACGCTCCCCATAGATGAATTGACCCATACGTGGGTTCCAGCGTTGTGTTTGGTGCCCAAAGTGCACGCCAGCTTCCAAGAGCTGACGCATTGTGAAATCTGCGGCCATTGCCATTTCCTTTCCGGTTTATGCCTCGGCGGGGATGTCAGAGATTGCTCTCAACCGGCGGACTTTTGAGGATTTCTCCCTCAAAGGCCCAAACCCCACCTGCGAAGTATGGCTGCATTAATCGCCCCCCTGCCCCTTGGCAAGCGAAAAGCGGCGTAAATTAAGCATATTCAACCGTGTTTTGCGCGATTTGTAGCCTTTGAGGGTAAAAAAGCAAAAAGGGCGCGCCATTTGCGGCACGCCCTTTATAAATTTCAAAGATATCGGCTCCCAATCGGAGGCCGGCCCTTAAGCCAAAGCGATGTTTGTCGCGCTTTCGCGGCCGTCACGGCCAGGTTCGATATCGAATGTTACTTTTTGGTCATCATTCAAGCCAGTCAAGCCTGCACGCTCAACAGCAGAGATGTGTACAAATACATCTTTAGAGCCGCCATCGGGAGCGATAAAGCCGAAGCCTTTTGAAGTGTTAAACCATTTGACGGTGCCAGTAGCCATCGTCGTTCTCCTTGTTTGATCTGCCCGCGGAATGCAGCAGTGTGGCTAAGTCAGTGCTAGATCGAAAGACTGAGCCGTAAGGAGCAGTTATGCCGATAGATGTAACGTCGCATGGGTTCTTTAGGATATTTTTAACAAAATAGCAAGCTCTTACTCACGCCCCTGCTTGGCGCCTTTGTTAAACCACGAAAAGCGAGGCCTGCTGTGCCCGAATGCGCAAAAGAACTTGTCTCTCATAGATGAGTTTGCCACAAACCCATATGACGCAGAGTCCAGATATATTGTGCATCGGTTCGGTGCTGTGGGATGTCATTGGCCGCTCAACCCGTGCCATGCAAGCCGGGTCCGATGTGCCGGGCCGCATCACGCGGTTGCCGGGCGGTGTCGCCATGAATATTGCGATGACTTTAAAGCGATTTGATCTGCATCCGGCACTTTTGTCCGTGGTTGGACAAGACCTTGATGGGCAGGAATTGATTGCGGCCGCTGAAGTTCTGGGGCTCAATACCGAGTATCTCTACCGCTCCCAAGACCTACCGACCGACCGCTATATGGCCATTGAGGGCAGCAACGGCCTCATTGCGGCGATTGCGGATGCCCATTCTCTTGAAGCGGCGGGAGACAAGATATTGCGGCCGCTGGCTGACGGACGTCTGGGACGGGCTGAGCAGCCATTTCATGGCTTGATTGCACTTGATGGCAATCTGACCGTGGGGCTTTTGGCGCAGATCGCCGCCTCCCCGCTGTTTGCCCGAGCTGATTTGCGGATCGCGCCGGCCTCTCCGGGCAAGGCGGAGCGATTGTTGCCGCTGCTTGGGCACCCGGGCGCAACGCTTTATGTCAATGTTGAAGAAGCGGAGTTGATTTTGGGGCGTGACTTCAGCGACGCGGCCGAAGCGGCCTCGGCATTGGTGGCGCGTGGCGCCAATCGCGCAGTTGTGACCCATGGCCCCAAAGCCGCCGCTAAGGCCGATGGCGACGGCTGCGTTCTGGCCCTGCCGCCTGCTGTTTTGGCCAGCCGGGTCACAGGTGCAGGCGACACATTTATGGCCGCACATATCGCCGCAGAGCTGCGCGGTGCAGGTGCACTGCAGGCGCTGCAAGCCGCCTCAAATGCAGCCGCGGCCTATGTTTCAGGAAAATCAGAGGGATAGACTATGCAACTGACCTATAGCGCCGAGATTGAGGCCATTCGGAGCGATGCCGGATTTTCCAGGCCGGTGGTGGCGCTGGAGAGCACGATCATCACCCATGGCATGCCCTATCCGCAAAATTTGGATGTGGCACGGGCGGTTGAGCAAGAGGTGCGAGACGCAGGCGCCGTTCCGGCAACCATCGCAGTCCTGAACGGTTCGCTGCATATCGGGCTGGATCCGGAGCAATTGACGGATCTGGCACAGGTGCGCGATGTCGCCAAAGTATCGCGCGCAGATATGGCCTTTGTTATGGCACAGGGCAAAAGCGGCGCCACCACGGTGGCCGCCACGATGATTGCGGCGCAGGCGGCTGGCATTGAGGTGTTCGCAACTGGAGGCATTGGCGGGGTGCACCGCGGCGCAGAGCTCACCTTTGACATTTCGGCAGATCTGCGCGAATTGGCACTCACCGATACTATTGTCGTGGCCGCCGGGGCCAAAGCCATTTTAGATATCCCCAAAACCATGGAAGTCCTCGAAACCTATGGGGTTCCTGTGATTGCTTATGGTCAAGACGAAATGCCTGCCTTTTGGTCGCAGAAAAGTGACATCCCTGCCCCCCTGCGTTGCGATACGCCTCAGCAGATTGTGGCCGGATTGCGCGCGCGCCAAGCCCTGGGCCTAAGCGGCGGGCAATTGATCGCCAATCCCGTGCCAAAGGCCGATGAGATTAGCGCCGAAGAGATCGGCCCAATGATAGAGCTGGCCCTGCATGAGGCCCACAGGCAAGGGATCAACGCCAAAGCTGTCACCCCGTTTTTACTGGGCCGCATTTTTGAGCTGACCGAGGGCAAATCGCTGCAAACCAATATAGCCCTGGTGAAAAATAATGCGCGGTTGGCCGCTCAGATCGCCAAATCCTGCTGGGAATTGCCTAAATCATGAAGATGGATGGAAAAAATCTTGTAACGCAAGAGTGTGCTGGCTAAACCACGGGCGACAGGGACATAGGACACCGCATGGAAACGCCACCAGATCAAAACCACCGACGTCAAGGTTGGATGGGCGCAATGCGCTCAAACTTCTTTACCGGCTTGGTGATTATCGCGCCAATCGGGCTGACGGCCTGGTTGATTTGGTCGGTTGTGGGGTGGATTGATGCGCGAGTCTGGGCGATTGTCCCTGACAGCTATCAGCCCGATCGCTATATCCAAACTCTTTTCGATATTCAGCTGAGCGACCAATATGACATTCGCGGATTTGGCCTCATTGTCTTTTTGGTGTTCACCTTTGTTGTGGGCTGGCTGGGAAAAGGCTTTGTGGGGCGGTCTTTGCTGCGTTGGGCTGAAGGTTTGGTGCGCCGCATGCCCGTGGTGCGCACGATCTATAGCGGCGTCAAGCAAATCGCAGAAACGGTCTTTAATCAAAAAAATAACAGCTTTGACCGGGCCTGTTTGATTGAATACCCGCGCAAGGGAATTTGGGTGATCGGCTTTGTCGCCACCACCGCCCGAGGTGAGGTTGCCGCCCATGCGCCTGATGGCGATAAATTGGTCTCGGTTTTCGTGCCGACAACGCCCAACCCGACCTCTGGCTTTTTGTTGTTTGTGCCGGGTCAGGACATCAAAGAGCTGCAAATGTCTGTTGAGGATGCAGCGAAGCTGATTATATCGGCGGGTCTGGTCTATCCCGAAGACAGCGCGCCAACCAGCGCGTGACACAGGCCTTTTTCACCGGTTTCGTCACTCTCATGTCGCTGATCCTGGCGGTGGGCGCGCAAAATGTGTTCATTCTGCGCCAGGGCATTCTACGTCGCCATGTCTTGCCTCTTTGCCTCTTTGCCGCTGCAAGCGATGCGCTTCTGATTTGGACAGGGGTGATTGGCTTTGGAGTTTTGGCGCAGATGGCGCCGGGGTTTGCCCGTCTGATGACCTGGGGCGGCGCAGTGTTCTTATGCACCTATGGCGCCCTACGTTTTCGCGCGGCCTATCGGGGGGATTATCGTTTGGAGCTTGGCGAGGGACGAGAAAGTCTCAAAAAGACCCTCCTGACTCTCGCCGGTTTCACCTTTTTAAATCCGCATGTCTATCTCGATACAATCGGCCTCATCGGCGCGGTATCGGCACAATATGATGCAGACAGCCTACGCTACGCCTTCGCAACAGGTGCCAGTTTAGGGTCTTTGGTGTTTTTCTGCGCCCTTGGATTCGGTGCTCGAATATTGGCGCCGCTTATGGGATCGAGCAAGGCTTGGCGGGTGCTGGATATTTTGGTTGGCATGACCATGTGGGCCATTGCCGCTTTGTTGGTGTGCTCTTGAGCGCGCCCTTCGCATCATCGGGAGCAAAAAAAACGCCAGCACGAAGCTGGCGTTAAGTTATTGAGGCAGGTTTCATACAGGCAAGAAACCTATCGAGCAGTAACAATACTATAAACAAACTGTTTAGCGGGTCCAAGCTAAAAGTTTGAAAATGTAATATTCCCACGCTAGCCTGTGGCCACAGCCCGGCAAAAACAAAAGGATCTGCCCCAGATGACATATGGACAAGGGATCAATTCCAAACTTATTGGCGCGGGTTTTGCCGCCGCATTGCTGGCGGCCAATTTGGGCATGGCAGAGCCAACGCATGGCATAGCTATGTATGGTGACCCCGCATTACCACATGATTTTGTGTCCCTACCCTATGCAAACCCAAACGCACCAAAAGGGGGAACCATCGTTTCCGCAGAAGGAGGCACCTTCACCTCTCTCAATCCGCACGTCCGCAAAGGCTCTGTGCCTTGGCAGCTTCGGTTCCTGGCCTATGAAAGCCTGATGGGCCGTTCTTATGACGAGCCTTTCACCCTTTACACGCTTCTCGCCGAATCGATTGAGACCGATGAGAGCCGCCGCTGGGTTGAATTTTCGCTTCATCCAGAGGCGCGATTCTCTGATGGCAGCCCGGTGACGGTGGAGGATGTGATTTGGTCATATGAAACTTTGGGCACCATTGGTCATCCGCGCTACCACGGGCTTTGGAAGAAAATTGAAACGGTCAGCCAGACCGGACCGCGTAAGGTGAAATTCACCTTTGCCGATCAGGACCGTGAGTTGGCGCTCTTGGTGGGTCTCAGACCAATTTTGAAAAAGGCACAATGGGAGAGCGCAGATTTCGAAAATTCCGGCCTTGATGTAATCCCCATTTCCAGTGCCCCCTATGTCATCCGCGATTTTGATCCGGGAAACTATGTTCGTCTCATGCGCAACCCAGAGTATTGGGGCAAAGACATTGGATTTCGTCGCGGCACAAACAACTTTGATGAGGTTAGATTGGATTTCTATGCGGATGGTTCGGTGCAGTTCGAGGCATTTAAAGCGGGCGAATCTTCCTCATTCAGAGAGTTGAACGCCGAACGCTGGGAAAACTCTTACGATTTTGACGCCGTCCAAACGGGGAAGATCGTCAAATCCATCATACCCCACCAGCGCCCCAGCGGCATCACAGGCTTTGTGATGAACACGCGCAAGCCCAAGTTCGCAGATTGGCGTGTGCGCGAGGCTTTGATTGCGGCGTTTAACTTTGAGTTCATCAATCAGGCGAACACCGGCGGGCGCCAGGAGCGTATCACCTCCTATTTCTCAAATTCGGTGCTCTCAATGGAGGCGGGACCAGCGAAAGGTCGGGTGCTTGAGCTGCTTGAGCCCTATGCGGACACCCTGCTGCCCGGCACGATTGAAGGCTACCGCCTGCCGCAATCTGACGGCAGCGCGCGCAATCGTAAGAATATTCGTGCAGCCGATACTTTGCTGACACAAGCGGGTTGGACTGTTCAAGACGGGGTGCGTCGAAATGCAAAGGGCGCGCCCTTTGAAATCACCGTGACGTTGAAACAAGGGGACACGGAAAGCCAATCGATGATGGATATTTACCAACAAGCCCTCGAACGTTTGGGCATCACCCTCACGACAGAGGTGCTCGATGCGGCGCAATATAAAGAGCGCACGCAGATCTATGATTTTGATATGGCCTATTATCGACGTGGCCTGTCGCTGAGCCCCGGCAATGAACAGATGCTCTATTGGGGCAGCTATGGGGTGGATCAACCTGGCACCCGCAATTGGATGGGGATGAACTCTCCCGCCGCCGAATCTATGATTGCAAAACTGGTGAGCTCGACCAGCCGAGAGGACTTTCTCGCGGCCGTGAAGGCGCTGGACCGGATTTTAACCGCGGGACGCTACGTTATTCCAATTCACACGAGTTCTTTCAGCAGATTGGCCCATGTCAAAGAAATCAAATATCCCGATCGCCTACCGATGTATGGCGATTGGATTGGATTTCTGCCGGATGTTTGGTGGTATGAAGCGCAATAGGCGCTGGGGTAAATATTGGAGTAGATCCACAATGAAAAATGCGGTTCTTGCGGAGTTTTTGGGGACAGGTTTTCTATTAGTTTCAGTGGTCGGCAGCGGAATCATGGCTGAGACTCTGGCTGGTGGAAATATCGCTTTGGCGCTATTGGCCAATGCCATTGCAACGGGCTGTATGCTCTATTGCATCATCACCCTATTTGGTGCGGTCTCTGGCGCGCATTTCAACCCCATTGTCTCCCTGGCCTTTGTGCTGCGCGGCGAGATGCCAATCACGCGGGCCTGCGCCTTCATGTCAGCGCAGATTTTTGGCGCAATAACGGGGGTGATCTTGACCCATGCTATGTTTGACCAAAGCTTGTTTCAACTGTCGCAAACCCCGCGGAGCGGTGGGCCGCTTTGGGTGTCCGAAATTTTTGCAAGTTTCGGGCTGCTGCTGATCGTTTTCGGAGGTTTGGCACAAAACTCCAAAGCCATTGCCACAATGGTCGCGCTTTATATCACAGGAGCCTATTGGTACACCGCCTCCACCAGCTTTGCCAACCCTGCGGTCTCCATCGCGCGGGCGCTGTCAGATACCTTTGCAGGCATTGATCCGGCCCATGTGCCAATGTTTATCCTATGCCAACTGATCGGAATGGCCCTGGCACTTTGGGCTGTAAGGGCCTTATTTAACACCGACACAAGCGGTTAACCGAGCGAGGTGACCCATAAAATGGTCGCATCTTCCGCGCTTTGCGTCACCACATTATGCCCCATAGAGGCGTCGTAGTAGGCGCTATCGCCCCGGCGCATCTCAATCGGTTCGTAGAACTCCGTATATAGCTTAACCACCCCGGTCAGCACATAAAGGAATTCCTCACCATCATGACGCACCCAGCCATCGAATTCTTCCATCGACCGGGCGTGTACCACGGCGCGATAGGGCAACATGCGTTTTTTTGACAGGGAATTGGCTAAAAGCTCATGCTCATATGTGGCGGTGACATGGCTTTGCCCCTCGCCCGCTTTGGTATGGGCCAAACGGCCGTTGATTTGATTGTTGACCGGTGGGGTAAAGAGCTGTGGCACGGAAATTTCCAAGCCAATGGCAAGCTTTTTTAACGCATCATAAGTCGGTGACATTTGCCCATTTTCGATTTTTGATAGGGTGCTGCGGGCCAGACCTGCTTGGCTCGCGGCTTGCTCTAACGTCCAATTGCGCGCTTTGCGCAATTCGCGCACGCGCAGCCCAAGGTTGAGCGGCAACCCATCTTCAGAATTGCCATTTTCACGGGCGATTTGGATAATCGAACTGGGATCATTTTTTGTCATAGGCCCGTCATAAACTGCCCGCACAAGGCTTGCAACCTGGGGTGACGCGCGCTAGCCGAAGCCTATGGATGCTTTGATTGACCTTTCTCCTGCGCCCCCCTGCCCCCAGAACTTCAATCTGGCGGCCTATGTCCTGGCTGCCGCAAATAATACGCCGGGCAAGGTTGCTTTGACCGTCTATGAGGCGGGTGTTGCGCGCAAATACAGCTATGCGCAACTGGCGCGGGCAGTATTTGGCGTAGCCACAGGTCTGCGCCAGGCGGGGATTGCCGCCGGAGACCGTGTTTTGCTGCGCATCGGCAATACTGTCGATTTTCCCGTCTGCTTTTTGGCCCTTGCGGCGCTAGATGCTGTTGCGATGCCATGTTCAATCGCGTTAACGGACCGCGAGGTGCAAGTGCTGCTGGGCAAAACCCAACCCAAAGCCATGATTTGTGACCCAAACCATGGCGTGGCGGGGTTTGACGGGCTGACATTGCAGACCCCGCAGCTGCAGGCATTTCAAAATCTTTCCCCGGCCCGGCCAATCTTGGGTGATCCCAATCGCCCCGGCTATATCATTTTCACCTCCGGCACATCCGGCCAGCCGCGCGCCGTTCTGCATGCTCATCGCGCAGTTTGGGCGCGCAGGATGATGTGGACTGGCTGGTATGAGCTGACGCCGCAAGATGTCATGATGCACGCCGGCGCCTTTAATTGGACCTATACATTGGGAACGGGATTGATGGACCCTTGGGCAATTGGAGCCAGTGCTGTCATCCCCAACACGCAAGAGCCCGCCGAATTGTGGCAGATTATGCAGGCGGAAGAGGCGAGCATCTTTGCCGCTGCCCCTGGAATTTACCGCCGGTTGCTGCAACAGTCTTTTGTGCAGCCGCCGCGCCTACGCCACGGTTTGAGCGCCGGTGATGTGCTGCCGCGGTCGGTGCGCCAAAGCTGGCAAGACCGCACCCAAACCCCGATTTGCGAAGCCTTTGGCATGACCGAATGCTCTACGTTTCTATCGGCGACGCCATCTGCGCCTGAGCATCTTGCCGTGCAACCCGGCCGCAAGATTGCCATCTTTGACGGTGCTGACCTGGCCGAGCGTGGACAGATCGGGACCATCTCAGTCGATGGGCGGGATCCGGGCTTGATGCTTGGTTATATTGAGGCTGCGGCGATCAACTTACCCCTGAAAAACGGCTGGTATCACACGGCCGATCAAGGGCAGATGTATGCGGATGGTCGGATTGGCTTTGCCGGGCGCAGCGGGGATATCATCAATGCCGGTGGTTACCGCGTCGCGCCTCGAGAAATTGAGCAAGTGTTAGAGGCCTGCCCCGGTGTGCAAGAGGTTGGTGTCACCGAAGTTGAGGTGCGCCCGGATGTTTTTGTCATCGCCGCTTTAGTTGTGGGTGAGGACCCCTGCGATCTTGCGCAGATCGACGCACTGGCCGCGCGGGATTTAGCACGCTACAAACAACCTCGCATCGTGCAAAAAGTGCCTGCCTTGCCGCGCAATGCAAATGGGAAATTAATCCGGGCCGCCCTGCCCCAATTGTGGAGCTCTGAGTTATGATTAAGCTTGATATCATGTCTGATCCGATTTGCCCCTGGTGCTATATCGGCAAAACCCATCTTGAAAAGGCGCTGGCTGAACACCCAGATCACCCCTTCACGGTGGAATGGCATCCTTTCCAGCTCACTCCAGATATGCCGGCTGAGGGCATGGACCGCCGCGTCTATTTAGAGCGCAAATTTGGCGGCAAAGAGGCCGCGATCAAAGTTTATTCTCAAATTGAGCAAACCGCGGAAGCGCTGGGGCTGCCCATCGATTTTGCCGCCATGAAGCGCACCCCCAATACCATCGATGCCCACCGCCTTATTCATTGGGCCGGGTTGGAGCAAAAGCAAAATGCGGTGGTGGATGCGCTGTTTCAAGCCTATTTCTGCATGGGTATCGACATCGGCAACCGCGAGGCGTTGTGCGACATTGCCGAGGTGATTGGCCTGGAACGAGATGTCATCGCCCGGCTTTTGTCGAGCGATGCCGACCGCGCGATGATCCAAGAGCGTGACGCCCATAGTCGAAAAATGGGCATCACGGCTGTGCCGACATTCATTATTGCCAATCAACATGCTGTGCCTGGCGCGCAACCGCCAGATGTCTGGACGTCCATCATAACGGAGCTGCAAGGGCAATTGGCCGAAACCTAGGCCTTGCGTTTCGCTTCTGCGGCCACAAGCGTGGCAAGATCCTTGGCAATGGCGAAGGCGCCTTTGATTTTGTCGGATGTACGGGCCCAATCTCGGCGTACAACAACCTTGTTGTCACGGATTTTCGCAAGACCGCGTTGATCTTCCAAGAAAGCCACCAAACCGCCGGGCGAGGCAAATTTATCATTGTGAAACTGTATGGTCGCCCCTTTTGGCCCGCCGTCCAGTTTGGCGATCCCGGCTTTGCGACACATGGCTTTAATGCGCACGATGAGCATCAACGTATTGACCTCTTTGGGCAGAGGCCCAAAACGGTCGATCAGCTCAGCGGCGAAGCCTTCCAGCTCAACTTTAGTGGCCAGAGACGACAACCGACGATACAAGCCCAAGCGCACATCCAAATCCGGCACATAGGCCGCAGGGATCAGGACGGACACCCCAAGGTTTATTTGCGGCGCCCATTGGTCATTATCCAGATTGGCTTCGGTCTCGCCCGACCTGATCTTGGCAATCGCATCTTCCAGCATTTGCTGATAGAGTTCATAGCCCACGTCCCGCATTTGACCTGATTGCTCTTCGCCTAAAAGATTACCGGCGCCGCGAATGTCCAAATCTTGGCTGGCGAGCGTGAAGCCCGCCCCCAAAGAATCCAGTGAGCCCAAGACTCGCAGGCGTTTTTCGGCGGTGGGCGTGAGTTTGGCACGCGGTTTGGTGGTCAAATAGGCAAAGGCGCGTGTTTTGGAGCGCCCGACCCGGCCACGGATTTGATACAGTTGTGACAGGCCGAACATATCTGCGCGGTAAATAATCATCGTATTGGCTGTGGGAATATCCAGACCGGATTCCACGATGGTTGTGGCCAAAAGCACATCATATTTGCCGTCGTAAAATGCATTCATCTTATCATCTAATTCGCCCGCCGGCATCTGCCCATGTCCCACAACGACTGAAACTTCCGGCACATGCTCGCGCAAAAATGCCTCCATGTCGGGGATATCTTGAATGCGCGGCACCACAAAAAAGCTTTGCCCGCCGCGATAATGCTCGCGCAATAGCGCCTCTCTCAGGGTGATGGTGTCAAACTCGCTGACATAGGTTCGAATGGCCAGCCGATCGATGGGCGGTGTGCCAATGATGGATAGGTCTCGTACACCGGTCAAAGACAATTGCAAGGTCCGCGGGATAGGTGTGGCCGTCAGAGTGAGCACATGCACGTCAGAGCGCAATTGTTTGAGCTTTTCCTTATGCCCCACGCCGAAGCGTTGTTCCTCGTCAATGACCAAGAGCCCAAGGTTTTTGAAACGAACCTGATCTGCGAGCACCGCATGGGTTCCGATCACGATATCGACTGTGCCGCGGGCCAGCCCGTCTCGGGTTTCATTGGCCGCTTTGGCTGAGACAAAACGCGACAGTTGCCGGATCTCGAGCGGAAAGCCGCGAAACCTCTCAGCAAAGCTTTTCGCGTGTTGACGCGCAAGAAGCGTCGTCGGTGCGACCACGGCCACCTGCAAACCACTACAGGCCGCCACAAATGCCGCCCGCATCGCAACCTCAGTTTTGCCAAACCCAACATCGCCACAAATTAACCGATCCATCGGGCGGCCAGTGCCGAGATCTTCTATCACGTCAGAAATGGCGCTCAATTGATCGTCGGTTTCCTGATACGGAAAACGTGCACAAAAACTGTCCCACATGCCCAAAGGTGGATCTACCAGCGGCGCTTTGCGCAACGCACGTTCGGCTGCCACACGAATGAGCTTTTCTGCCATTTCACGGATGCGTTCTTTGAGGCGCGCTTTCTTTGCTTGCCACGCGCCGCCGCCCAAACGATCCAAAAGGCCTTCGTCATGGCCATAGCGTGACAAAAGCTCAATGTTTTCCACCGGCAAATAGAGTTTGGAATTTTCGGCATATTCGAGCAGCAGACATTCATGATCGGCACCCGCTGCACTGATAATCTCCAGAGCTTTGAACCGTCCCACCCCGTGATCCACATGCACCACCAAATCGCCTGGGCTCAAACTTTGAGTTTCGGTGAGGAAATTATCGGCCCGTTTGCGTTTTTTCGTGCTGCGCACCAAACGATCACCCAGAATATCCTGCTCGGAGATCACCAGGAGATCATCGGTTTCAAAGCCATGTTCCAGCGGCGAGACCGCCAGATATGTGCCCGCGCCGCGCAGGCCTTTAATATTGCTGATCTCAATCAGCTCCCCATGCCCCTCATCTTGCAACAGGCCCGACAGCCGCTCTCTAGCGCCCGTCGAGTAGGAGGTAATCACCACAGGCTTTGCGGCGCGCTTGTTCTTAATATGGTCAGAGACCGCACCAAAGAGGCTCAGGGCCTCGTTCTGACGCTCAGGCGCAAAATTGCGGCCAAGCCGCGCGCCCGCATCCAGGACATTCAACCCCGTCGGTTGTGGCAAAACCGATAGGGCAACCTGCCGCCGCCCTGCCAAGGCCTCCTGCCAGGCGGCATCATTGAGATAGAGCAATTCTGGCGGCGCGGGTTTGTAGACCGTATCTAAACGCCCCTTTTGCGTGAATGCGGTTTTGCGCGCGTCATATTGATCCGCAATGGTGTCCCAGCGGGCCAAGCGCGCTGGGGTCGATTGATCATCCACAATAACCGTCGCATCGGGCAAGTAGTCAAACAGCGTGTCCATTTCTTCGTGAAAGAACGGCAGCCAATGCTCCACCCCTTGATGCTTTCGGCCGGCTGAAATGGCCTCATAGAGCGGATCATCTGTGCCTGCGGCGCCAAACTCAATGCGGTAGTTTTGTCGAAATCGCCGGATCGAGGCCTCATCTAGGATCACTTCGGACACGGGGGACAATTCAACCTTCTCAAGCGATTTCACTGTGCGCTGCGTTGCGGGGTCAAATTGGCGAATGCCGTCAAGCGTATCGCCAAAAAAATCCAGACGGATTGGCTCGGAAAGGCCAGGCGGGAAAATATCGATAATGCCCCCCCGAATTGAATAATCGCCCGGCTCCATGACGGTTGGCGTTTGCGTGAAACCCATGCGCACCAGAAAAGCCCGCAAGGCTTGTTCATCCACGCGGCTCTGAACCGAGGCGCGAAAGACGGCGGATCCAACAATCGCGCGCGCAGGCACGCGCTGGCTTGCGGCCGAAAGCGTGGTTAAGACAACATAGGATTTTGGCATCGGCGCAAGAAAACTGGCCAGGCTCGACATGCGCTGGGCACTGATATCCGCATTCGGCGATACGCGGTCAAACGGCAGGCAGTCCCAAGCGGGAAAATGAAAGACGGGCAGCTCAGGGGCAAAAAATTCCAAAGCCGCCCGCATCGCCTGTAGACGATGGGCATCGCGCGCGACATGGATCACCCCGCCCTGCTGCGCTTCTTTGTTCACAATGCTCGCGTCAAAGCCCTCGGGGGCGCCGCTCATCAAGATGTGGTTGGATGTCATATCAGCCCGTCAAACCTTTTGTCTTATCATTGGGTCAAGACCTCGAACCCGTAGCCAAATACCCCGGCGCAGAAAATAGCCGCGGCACCTGTGGCATAGATCTTTAGATGCAGCTTTTTAAGATCTTTGATCAATGGCTCAAGCTCCTGGTGATCGGCGCATATGGTCTGCGCCGTGCGATAACCCAATCGGAAAATCACCAATTCTGGGAGGATCAAAAGACTGGCGGCGGCACAGAGTTCGATCTGGTAGACAAACCCCAATATGAAGAGCACCGATACCAAAAACGACAGGGCGACCACAACGGCGAGCGGCGCTTGATGGGCTGTATCAACCCTGCGTTGGGCGCGCCACTTGACGATGGTAAAAAGCTGCCCCCTGTCTTTGGATTGAAGGCAATCAACAGGCACTCCGAGGACTTGAGCGCCATGCCAAAACCATTGCAACACAATAAGGGACCAAAACCATCCGCTGCCAAAGGCATCCCATGAAAGAAGATCAATGAGGCTCATTAAGGGTCACTTGAATTTGGAATTTGCATTTTTTCTCTGCTACACCTAAGCCGATCAGAAGAAAACCCAAACTATCTATGTAAATGAGGTTCCAGTCATGGCGCGTTTTCAAACCCAAGCCCCCTTTCCTGCCCTGCGTCCTCGGCGGCTGCGGGCCTACCCTGCACTGCGGGCGATGGTGCGCGAAACACATCTTAGCCCTGCTGATTTGATTTGGCCCATCTTTGTCATGGCCGGAGAGGATAGCCACGAACCCGTGAGCTCTATGCCGGGTGTCAGTCGCCACACGGTTGATCGGTTGCCCGCTTTGGCGGCGGCGGCCCATAGGCTCGGCATTCCCGCAATCTGCATTTTTCCATATACCGACCCGGCATTAAAAACCGAAGATTGCAAAGAGGCTTGGAATCCTGACAACCTGTCCAATCGGGCCATTCGAGCGATCAAAGATGCCGTTCCTGACGTCATGGTCATGACAGATATTGCGCTAGATCCTTATAACATCAACGGCCACGATGGCATCGTGCGGGACGGTGAGATCATTAACGACGAAACCGTGGCCGCTCTGGTCAAAATGGGCGAGGCACAGGCTCAATCGGGTGCCGATATTCTTGGACCGTCTGATATGATGGATGGGCGCATCGGTGCTTTGCGGGCCATGTTGGAGCAAAACTCCTTCCACAACGTCAGCATATTGAGCTATTCTGCCAAGTTTTCTTCCGCTTTTTATGGGCCATTCCGCGATGCCGTTGGGGCCACGGGTGCGCTCACGGGCGACAAAAATACCTATCAAATAGATCCGGCAAACAGCGACGAAGCCCTGCGGATGATCGCGCGGGATTTGTCTGAAGGGGCAGATATGGTCATGGTCAAACCCGGCATGCCCTATTTGGACATTTGCCATCGGGCGAAGAGCGAATTTGGCGTGCCAACATTCGCCTATCAGGTGTCTGGAGAGTATGCGATGCTGCAAGCGGCGGCGCAAAATGGCTGGCTTGACGGGCGCCGGGTCATGCTCGAGAGCCTCATGGCCTTTAAGCGGGCCGGATGTGACGGGGTTTTGACCTATTTTGCGCCAGAGGTCGCCGAAATCTTAAACGGCGCGAATTGAACCTGGGCGCGCTAGTGACAGGCATCAGGAAATGATATAAAATTTATCGAAGATCCGATAAATCGGACAGAAAAAGGCGGAGCATCTATGACACAGACAACACGACGAAATTTTTCACTTGGCCTTCTCGCCCTTGGCGGCACAGCGGCCTGTTCAAATGCGATTGGTTCTAATAAGGCACCGCAAATTGATGCGGCTGTTGAGTCAACCTTACAGGTCATGTTTGACAGTTACCCCGGCACCCAACAATTGGCCAAGAACGCCAGCGGCATGTTGGTCATGCCTTTGATTACCGAAGCGGGTTTCGGCCTGGGCGGCAGTTTTGGCCGTGGTGCGCTGCGGGTTGGTGATTCCAATGTCGATTACTATTCTGCGGCCGGGGCGAGCGCCGGGTTTCAACTTGGTGCGCAGCAATATTCACATGTGCTATTTTTCATGACCGATAACGCATTGGCCGGGTTTAGAGCTTCACCGGGCTGGGTGGCCGGAGCAAATGTTGAATACGCTTACCAAGATCAAGGCGACTCCTTCGCCGCCGACACCACCACCACGTTTAATCCGGTCATTGCTGTTGTTTTCGCACAGGCCGGCCTGCGCTTCGGCGCCACGCTTGAAGGGACAAAATACACAAGGATCATCCCGTAGAAACCTGATAGTATGTAAAATAAAATCCAAAATGCAGGGCAATTTGCCACGCTGCCAGTGAAAGTACCCTATGGATCGCATTTTTGTATGGCTTATGCGTCTCATTCTCAGCCTGGCTGTCATTGGCGCCCTGTTTTTTGCTTTCACCTGGTATGTTCTGTCCCGCTCCCTGCCGGACTACACAAAGACCGTACAATTTGAGCAGCTGATAGCTCCGGTGGAAATTGTTCGCGATACAGCCAATGTGCCGCATATTTTCGGCAAAAATGATCACGATACACTGTTTGCCCTCGGCTATGCCCATGCTCAGGATCGTCTGTGGCAAATGACAATGCTGCGTCGCACGGCGCAGGGGCGGCTCTCGGAGCTTTTTGGCGAGGCCACCCTGCCTATTGATATGACGGTGCGCCGCTTGGCGATCTATAGTGCCGCCCGGCAATCGCTGTCGGCCCTTCGCCCCGACACGCTTGCCAAACTGGATGCCTATGCGCTTGGGGTGAATGCCCGGCTCCTTGAGATAAACAACGGTGCACTCGGGCGGGGCGCGCCAGAGTTTTTCCTATTTTCCAATGCGATATCCCCGTGGACCGCCGCCGATAGCCTGGCGATCATCAAACTTATGGGGATTCAGCTCTCCAGTCATTTACAACAAGAAGTGCTGCGCGCGCGCGCGTCTCTCATTCTAGATGATGATCGGATCAAGGATTTGCTGCCCGATATGCCGGGCAATATCCAAGCTGAAATCATCGATTTCACGCGCCTATTCCCAGAGATACCACCCAATAGAGCCACAGCTGAAGCGCCGCGCTCAGCCCTCTCCCCGTTCAAATCTATAGCCCTTTCGGGGGCTTCGAATGCATGGGCCGCCTTGCCCGGGCGCAGTGCCACCCGCGGCACGCTTCTGGCCAATGATCCGCATCTCGAACTCACCGCCCCCTCAATTTGGTATCTGGCGCGTCTCGAGCTCTCCACCGGCGGCGTCATTGGTGGCACCATTCCCGGCCTTCCGCTGGTTTTGGTGGGACGCTCGGCAAAGCTTGGCTGGGGCTTAACCAGCTCAAATCTCGATGATACAGATATTTACATCGAAAAGCTAAACCCACTGGATTCAAGCGAATATCAAACACCGGAGGGCTACAAACCCTTTATCAAAAAACAAAGCATTGTTCGGATCAAAGACAAATCACCCGTGACGTTGGAGATGTTTTGGACGGATAACGGCCCGGTTTTGCCCGGAAGCCATGCGAACCTAGGCGCTGTGACCCCGGCCGGTCATGTCACGTCGGTGGCTTGGACGCTTCTATCGAGCCAGGACACATCCGTTGAGGCCGGTTTTGATCTGATGGCCGCGCAGTCGGTGCAGGAAGGCTTGCAGGCCTCCCGCAGCTTTGTGGCGCCCAGTCAGATACTCACGCTGGCCGATTCCAAACAGATTGCCATGCGCACCATCGGCGCCCTACCCAAACGCGATCCGCGCCACCAATCCAAAGGGCGCCTGCCAAGCGCCGGTTGGCTGGCACAAAACCGGTGGCAAGGCGTGTTCGATCCCTCCGTAAATCCGGTTTTTCTAAACCCCGCCAGTGGTATTTTGGGACACACCAACAATAAATACACCGATCGCAGCTTTCCCGAACATATCAGCTATGACTGGGGCGACAGTCAGAGGGTTCAGCGTATGACTCGCCTGCTCCAAACCCGAGAGGCCCACACCCGCGGCAGTTTTATCGAAGCGCAATTGGACAGCGTGTCGCCCGCCGCGCGCACAATTTTGCCGCTGATCGGCGCAGAGCTTTGGTTTCAATCAGAAGCCGTGGCAGAAGACAGCACGGCCGGAAGACGCCAAACAGCCTTGGATCTTTTGGCCAATTGGAATGGTGAGATGAATGAACACCTGCCAGAGCCATTGATCTATGCGGCCTGGCTCAGAGCCTTGCAAAAGCGTCTCATAGTGGATGAGCTTGGACCGTTACATGAGGCCTTCACCCACGTCGAGCCGCTCTTCATTGAGCGGGTGTTTCGCGATGTGTCAGGCGCCAGCATTTGGTGTGACGTGGTGCAGTCGCGCAGAGTGGAGAGCTGCGCGGAGATGTCTCGTTTGGCTCTGGATGATGCCCTCGCCGAACTGGTCGAGACTTATGGCAGCGAAATCACCGCTCTGCGCTGGGGAGAGGCGCATCAAGCCACCCATGATCATCCCGTTTTGGGCGATATTCCGATCTTGAGGTGGTTCGTAAACATTCGGCAATCCACCTCCGGAGGAGACCATACGCTCCAACGCGGCAAGACCATCGGCACAGGGCCGAACCCCTATCTAAACGCCCATGCAGGCGCCTATCGTGGGGTCTATGATTTTGCCGATCCTGACAGTTCTGTTTTTATCATTTCGACCGGGCAAAGTGGGCATCCCTTGTCGCGGCATTACGACAATCTCGGAAAATTATGGCGCCGCGGCGAATATGTGCCCATGACATTGAATGAAACTTTGGCCCGAGCGGGTGCAACTGGCCTTACAACCCTGACACCAGTTTTGGAACAAACTGATCGCTAAAGGCTTTCTTTTGGCGTGCTGTCCAAGAGACTGATAGGGAAAACCCCTCTTGCGTTTGTTGCTCGTCGCGCACCAAACCTTGCTCAAACAACCAGGCGCGCGCGCGCCCTTCGTCAAAGCCAAGCACAAGCTCTGATTGGGTTTTGTCAGGCGTCAGCCGCCTTGACACGGCATCTAAAAACTCAGGCACGCCTGCGCCGGTGAGCGCCGAGGTGATGAAGACATCATCCGACCGCTCAGCCGCGTTTTGCAACGCCTCCAAGGCGCTTGGGTCCAAGATATCGCTTTTATTCCACATCTCAATGCGTGGCACATCGCGATCAAGGCCTAACGTTTCGAGAATCGTGTTCACGTCCTGCGCCTGCTCTGCAGTTTCGGGATGGGCGATGTCGCGTACATGAACCACCAGTTGCGCTGCCGTCACCTCTTCCAAGGTCGCGCGGAAGGAGGCGACAAGCTCGGTTGGCAGATCAGAGATAAAACCCACAGTATCTGACAAGATCACATCCATACCACTGGGCAGTTTCACCGCACGCATCGTCGGATCAAGTGTGGCGAAAAGCATGTCTTTGGCCAAGACCTTGGCCCCGGTCATATAGTTGAACAATGTCGACTTGCCCGCATTGGTATAGCCCACAAGAGCCACGATTGGATAAGGCACTTTTGCCCGTGCCGATCGGTGTAGCTCGCGGGTTTGCACCACTTTGTCGAGTTGTTTTTGCAACCGCACCAATTGGATATCAATGGCCCGTCGATCGGACTCAATTTGCGTCTCGCCCGGCCCCCCCACAAAACCAAGACCGCCCCGTTGACGTTCCAAATGGGTCCACGCGCGCACAAGCCGTGTACGTTGATAGCTCAAAGCGGCCATTTCCACCTGCAAAACCCCCTCACGGGTGCGCGCACGATCAGAGAAAATTTCGAGGATTAAGCCGGTGCGATCAAGGATTTTGACGCCCCAATCTTTCTCCAGGTTACGCTGTTGCACCGGCGAGACATGCCCATCTATGAGCACAAGTTCCACTTCGGCAGCTTTAAACAACTCAGCAAGTTCAGCAATTTTTCCCTTGCCAAAGAGCTTGCCCGGATGAGCCCGGGGCAAACGCACAATGGTTTCTCCCATCACTTCGAGCCCGGGAAGCGCATGAGCCAAAGACACCGCCTCAGCCAAAGCATCCGTCGCTGCGCGTGCGGAATAATCGGTTTTTATATCGGGATGTAAAACCCAAGCGTGGGTCTCGTGCGCATCTGGCGTATTGCCCATAATGCCTATTCTTCACCGTCATAAAGAGAAATTGGCTGGGCTGGCATAATGGTTGAAATCGCATGTTTATAAACCAATTGCGATGCCCCATCGCGGCGCAAGAGCACGCAGAAATTGTCAAACCATGTGACAACGCCTTGCAGCTTCACGCCATTGATCAAAAAGATGGTGACAGGAACCTTGGTTTTGCGCACTTGATTGAGAAATGCGTCTTGTAAGTTTTGTTTATCGGAAGCCATTCTTTAAGCCCTTTTTCTTGCGGGGACACACAAAATTACACCCCGGAGTGGTTAGTATGTAGTGGTTTTTCAGCAATTTCTAGTAGCAAATCGGCATAAATTTCTGCGTCAGCGATAAATATCAGGATTTAACAAGGCCAAGAGCGCCAACACCTCAAGCCGACCCAGAACCATTGCCGCAGCCAAGATCATTTTGGCCTGGGTTGGAAGTGCCATCACCAGCGTCTGGGTGCCGTCGCCTGTTGGCAAAAGTGGTCCTGTATTGGTGACAGTGGCCAATGTAAGGTACAATGCTTCTTTCACCGGGCTGCCTGTGAGCGTCAACGCCAGGGTGGTGGCCCCCAGAACCAAAATGAACAGCACCAAAAACACACAAGCCAACATCGCACTGTGATGATCATGCGAGCGGCTTTCTATCTGCCCCGATATCACCTGTGATGGTGCTGTAAGGCGATTGACCTCGGCTTGGCTATGACCGGCCAGGATAAAAACCCGCAAGAGTTTTATGCCCCCTGCCGTTGTCGCCACGCCGCCGCCAATCATGGCCAGCGCAACAAGTATGATTTCCACTGGATCCAAGGTCACAAGTCCCGAAGGTAGAAATTCGGAAGACAACCCCGTAGTGGTCAGGAATGACAGGCTGGTAAAAAACGCGCCCCAGATCAGCTCAAGACCCGCGCCAAGATCCTCAACATATCGCGCCCCTTGTCCGATGAGAACAAGCGCTGCCACAAGAACCAAGCCAGCGGCCACGCGAAGTTCTGGGTCTTCCGTCATGCGCCATTTACGGGCTCGGGCAAAGACTGTTGAGAACGTAGAACGTGACAGGGCAAACAGCATCACAAATGCCAAAATCACCTCCCCAGACACACCACCGACACCGGTATGTCCAGGAATTTCAATCCCAAAAGTCGCAATCGTTGCCATGGCGCGCAAGATTGCATAGGTCGGGTCGCCGCTGACGATCAAAAGTGCAAGAGCCGTTACCAGCGTGATCCACAGATAGACCGGCCCGAGGCGATGGGCTTCGCGCCAGAATTTCTCTGCCGGCAGTCGACCTGCGGTTTGCCGCGCGCTTTGTGATCGGGTCATCGCCTCTCCACGGGCCCCCAGATGCTCAAATCCGCCCAGATTGAGCGGTGCGAAAATCGACCAGGCGAAAACCCAAATCAAAAACCCACTGGCCCAGCCCAGACTGACCCGCCAAATGACCAATGTTTCGCTCAAGCTGCCAGGGGCGAAGACCGGAAGACCAGTTGTTGTCACGGTGCTTACGATATCAAGATAAGCGTCAATAAACCCACCTGCTCCGCTGACTTCATAAAGTGGTATGGCCAAAAGGATCGGAAAACCGAGAAAGAAGGAGATCAGCGACCAGAGTTGCGCATGACGATGCATAGGAAAAACAGTGCCTTGTAGAGAGAACCCCAAAAAACTCAAACCAAAGAGCCCCATGAGCACGGCATAAAAGAAGCTACGGCCCTCGTGGGAGTCTCCGGATATGAATCCGTGCACCGACGGGATCATCATCATCACAATTAGAAGAGTTGGGATTGAGATTGCCAGCGGCAATTTCTGAAAACGCACCCACATGACTAGAAGAAATCTATCGTAACTTGTAGCAAACGTTCCACTTCGGCCACATCTGCTGAGAGGGAGAACAGAACCACATGATCCCCCTCTTCAACACGCAGGGAGCCAGAAGGCTTTAGGATCTTATCCCCTTTGCGCACCGCGCCGACCAGCACGCCCTCGGGAAACTCAATATCGCGAATATTCTGACCCGCTATGGAGGAGGTCGACAAAACCTGTGCTTCAATCACCTCCGCTTCCGCGTCACCAATGGAATAGACGCCCCGCACACGCCCATGGCGGATATGGCGCAAAATCGAGGACACGGTCGTCGCCCGAGGGTTTACATGCGCATCAATTCCCATGGCGCGCAGCAGAGGCTCCATCGAGGGATCGTTGATCAAACATATCGCCAGCGGACAGCCCATGGATTTGGCTCGAATGGCCGCAAGAAGATTGGTTTTGTCGTCATCGGTCACCGCCAAGATCGCGTCGCTGCGTTCAATATTGGCCTCCGATAGCATGTCTGCATCCAATCCATCCCCATGAAGAACGATGGTTTTCTCCAACAATTCAGCCGCTTGCTCTGCGGTAAACCGGTCTTTCTCGATCACCTTAGCCCGAATGCGGCTGCTGCGGTTCTCGAGGTTCTTGGCCACAGCAAACCCGACATTGCCGCCGCCAACGATGACGATGCGATCTTGCACATGAGCGGTTTTACCAAAGACCTCCAGCGCCCGCTGCACATCATGTTTTTGCACAAATATGTAACAAGAATCTCCGGCAAAGAGTTGGTCACCAGAGCTCGGAACAAACAGCGTGCCATCGCGCCGAATGGCCACCACCACGGCGGAAAGTGTTGAGAAAAGGTCAGACAATTGGCGCAACGGTGTATTAAGAACCGGGCATTTATCGTCCAAAGTAATCCCAAGCAATTGCACATCACCGTTGAAGAAAAATTCCGTTTCGAAGGCGGCAGGCGTTTGCAGCCGGCGTAAAGCGGCCTCGGAGACTTCTTTCTCTGGGCTGATGACCACATCGATTGGCAGGTGATCGCGGCGATAGAGATCAGCATAAATTGCATCTAAATAGCTTTGCGACCGCAAGCGCGCGATTTTCCGCGGGATGTTAAACACAGAATGCGCCACCTGACAGGTCACCATATTGACCTCATCGGAATGGGTGGCCGCGATGACCATATCGGCATCCTGCGCACCGGCGCGCGCCAAAATATCCGGATAGCTGGCAAAGCCAACGATGCCTTGAACATCCAAAGTGTCTGTCGCCCGGCGTACCAGATCAGAATTGCGATCAACGACTGTCACGTCGTTTTTTTCATTGGCGAGATGGCGTGCAATTTGCCAGCCAACCTGACCTGCTCCGCATATGATCACTTTCATGGGTTTTGCCCCCTTGAAATCAGATGAACTCTGCGAGCGGGTGTGTCAGACCACATGCAGAAGGTCAATTCTTTCATTCACTCCGGTTCAAGCTGTGCGTGCAGCCCACGGCTGCGATTTGAGGTCACCACCCCGAGCGATTTTAGTTTACGGTGCAGCGCTGAGCGCTCCATACCAACAAAACTGGCGGTGCGGCTGATGTTGCCGCCAAAGCGGTTGATTTGCGTTAAAAGATATTCCCGCTCAAAAAGCTCTCGGGCTTCGCGCAAAGAATAGGTGGCGACACTGCCTGAAATCACGACCTGCCCGTCCCGGCTGTCGCCCACACCTGTGTCATTGGGCAGCTCTTCGGGCTCGATATCCCCCGCGGTTGGACCCATGATCAACACCCGCTCCATGAGATTTTTAAGCTGGCGAATGTTTCCGGGCCAAATCATACTTTCCAAAGTCGTGGCCGCATCTTCGCTCAAGCGGCGATTGGGCAGGCCAAGCTTGTCATGAAACTCACCCAAAAAATGCTCCGCGAGAACTGAGATGTCCTCGCGACGTTCCTCAAGGCTGGGCACTGCAATCGGCACCACATTGAGGCGGTGGAACAATTCTTCACGGAACGCTCCGCGCTCAATCTCTTGCGTCAAATCTTTCGCCGTGGCTGAAATCACGCGGATATCTACCTTCTGTGCGGCGGTTCCATCCACCCGCGTGAAGCTTTGATCTACCAAAACCCGCAAAAGCCGAGCTTGTACGGCCAGCGGTAAATCTGCAATTTCGTCAAAAAATAAAATACCGTTATGCGCCGACTCTAATAGGCCCATTTGATGCAGCCTGCCGTTGAGCTCGACGCCAAATAATTTTGCATCTGCCGTCTCGGCATCCAGAGAGGCGCAGTTGACCACCACAAGCGGTGTATTGAACCTGTTTGAATTGATGTGAATGTAGCGCGCAGCCGTTTCCTTGCCAACGCCAGATGGGCCCGTTAACAAAACGCGCCCATTCGATTTCGTGACCTTATCGAGACTGCTCTTCAAGGCTTTGAAAACGGCACTTTGTCCAATGAGTTCCAAGGGTTGTTGGTACTGGCTGCGCAGAGCGATGTTTTCACTGCGCAGGTTGGCCACTTCCATAGCCCGGCGAATAACCACAAGTAATTGATCTATATTGAAAGGTTTCTCGATGAAATCGAACGCGCCTTGCTTGATCGCCGCAACAGCAATCTCGATGTTGCCATGACCGGAAATAATCACCACCGGCACATCCGGGTAATTGGATTTCACGGACTTCAAAATATCAATGCCATCCATCGCACTGTCTTTGAGCCAGATGTCTAGGATCAGCATAGCCGGGCGCTCATCGGCAATCTGGCGCATGGCTGCATCAGAGGTGCCCGCGAGCCGTGTTTTGTAGCCTTCATCGATCAATATTTCAGAGATCAATTCACGGATATCGCGCTCGTCATCAATAATCAAAATATCTGTCATGCTGGTATTCCTAGATCAATTTTCTGTGCGATGCTATCGGCCAGACGTGGCAGCCTAATGACTGCCTTTGCCCCTGGCCTGTCGCCTTCTTGGAAGGCTTCCGCATCCGTCAGTGCAAAGGTGCCTCCATGTTCTTCGATGGTTTTCACTACAATTGACAGGCCAAGGCCCGTTCCCGATAGGCGATTGGTCACATAGGGCTCGAGCAGACGTGCGCGATCTTCGGGCAGCCCTGCGCCGTTGTCCGATATCTCCACAACCACCGACCGATCTGTTTGGGCCGCTGCAATGCGAATTTCGCCCATATGATCGGGCTGATGCGCTTTTCTATCGTCGATGGATTCGCCGGCGTTCTTTAACAAATTGGTCACAGCACGGCCAATCATCGCAGCATCTGCATCAATCCAAAGCGCTTCTTTCGGCAGATCCAATGTGAATTTCACATCTGGCTGTCCACTTTCTTGCAACAAGATCGTCTCCTTGAGAAAGTCAGCAAAATTCGTGGGGCGACAATCCGGCTCCGGCATACGCGCGAATTGCGAAAATTCGTCGACAATGCGGCTGAGCTCATTGGTTTGGCGCACAATGACATCCGTCATACGTTCCAGCTGCTCTGACTCCTCGCCAACCTGTGGTGAAAATTTGCGTTTAATACGTTCCGCAGACAGTCGAATAGGTGTCAATGGGTTCTTAATCTCATGAGCAATCCGCCGGGCGACATCGCCCCAAGCGGCCATGCGCTGTGCGCTGACGAGATCCGTGACATCTTCCAGTGCAATCACATAACCCTCTGCATCAGACAGCTCATCGGAGCGGCGCGCAATGCGCACCAAAAGGCTCTCTAACTTCCCGCGGCGCACCACCCGCACTTCGCGTTGCGCCACATCAGACAGGCTTGAACAGAAATCAGTGAACATACTGGCCAACTCAGGCACCGCCTCCGAGATCGCGCGCGGCTCAGCGGACTCTGGTAAATCCAAAACCCGCTGGGCGGATTTGTTTAAAAACATAATATTGCCCGCTTGATCGAGTCCAATCACGCCAGAGGTCACAGAGGCCAGAACGGAATCAAACAATCTTCTTCGGCGTTCCGCTTGATCTGCACTTTTAAGTAAGGTGTCGCGTTGACCTTTCAATCTATGGGTCATTTGGTTGAAGTAACGCGCCAACATCGCGATTTCATCATCGCCTTTGATATTTTCGATCTGCGCGTCTAAGTCCCCCGCCCCAACCTTTTGCGCCGCCGCCGCCATGCGCCCCACGGGACTGGCCAATCTTTCAGCAAACCAAAGCCCAAGCCAGGTCGCGGTCAAAATCAAAATCACCGCAAAGGCCAGATACAAAAGCCCAAAATCAAACAAGAGACGCCCGCGTTCCGATTCAAGCTGATTATAGTAGCGCGCGGTTTCGGTGGTTTCCTCGAGCAAGGCCAAAAGAGACCCCTCAACACTGCGCGTTAGGTAAAGATAGTGGTTGGTATAAGTTTGCAATCGGATCAGGGCCCGCATCTCATTGCTGGGCCAATCTGTCATAATCACCGGCTCCAGCCCATCTGCGGCCATAATTTGCTCGTCGGTCGGTTGTTCGTAATCAAACAAATAGGACGACGGTCCGCGCAGTCGCAATTCTCCCAGATTGTTGATGATGTAGATCTCTTTAAAGCCACGTTCAAACTGGGTCTGAAGACGGGTGAGCGCCGGGCTGAGTTGGCTGTCCATATCTATGCTGCGGGAGAAAAATTCATTTTGGTTCAGAGCATTAAGGCGTTGCGCAAAAATTTTAGTATCCGATATGACCCCGTTGCGAGTCTGCGCCTCATAGGCCTGCGCGGCACTCAAAGAGGCCCCGACCGCATTGCGCACCCTTTCAGAAAACCACCCCTCCAGCGCCTGATTGACCGAAAGCACAGCAAATATGGCGACCAAAATAGTTGGGAACAGCGCAATCACCCCGAAGGCCGTCGTGAGGCGGAAATGCAACCGCGAGCCTGCCGATTGCGCCCGGCGGGCGGCCGCCAGCTGGACAATTCGGCGGATCAGCAATGTTGTGATAAACAAAATATAAACAAAATCAGCGGTCAAAATAAACCGTAGCGATGCCCGCCCGCCTTTGATTGGCTGCATGGCATAGAACGTCAGGAACACCAGCAAAGGCCCCGTAACCACCAAAACAAAGGTAAAGTTCGAGTTGACCTGCGGGTTCGCACGCAGATCGGCCATTTTGTCTAATAAAGAACTGACAAGCCCTTGGCGCATTTCTGCTGACCCTTTTGATGACCGCGATTCCTGCGCATTGTGGAAAAGTGCCAAAATGCCACGCTTGTTGCGCTTTTACATCATTTTGCGTCGGCGTGTCACGACAATTTCAAGGTCGTTAATTTTTTTGCGCAGGGTATTGCGATTAATGCCGAGCAAATCGGCACATTTGGCTTGGTTGCCGGAGGTGGCCGCAAGTGAAATCTCAATCAAAGGAACTTCAATTTCGCGCAAAATTCTTTGATACACCCCGTCTGGAGGCAGGTTCGCACCGTGAAGATCAAAATACCGCTGCACATGCAGCCCAACGGATTCGGCCAGACTTTCAGAGGGTAACAACGCACTGATCGCGTTGCTCGGTCCAGCTTTTTTCAAAACCTCCTTCACAGCATTGCCATCAAGCAATGTGTTGGGGGACTCCATCATCAATTGGCCGATGACGTTCTGCAATTGGCGCACATTGCCCGGCCAATTGAAATCGCGCAGGGCCGCAGCGCCGGCCTGGCTGAGCTCAAACTTTATATCCGCTTGCAACGTCGCAATGAAATGCTGGGCCAAGACTGAAATATCCTCAACCCGCTCACGCAAGGCCGGAACGGTCAGCTGTAGGCTAGACAGGCGAAAAAACAGATCATTCCTGAAATTTCCATTTTGAACATCTGCCAGAATATTTGGCGCAGCGGTTGAGACCAAACGCAGGTTTTGGTCGCCCGGCTCCCCCAAAATATGCAGCAATCGCAGTTGCGCCGCTGGGCTCAAGTCGCTCACCCCATCCAAGATCAACGTGCCAGACCCGCAGCGCATGAGCGCATCACGAATGGTAGATTGGCTTTCCATCATCTCTGGATGCAAAACCACCATCGGTTGATCGGCACGTTTCGAAAACTTGTGCAGACTGGAAGCGATCAAGGACTTTCCCGTGCCAGCCTCGCCCAACACCAGCACAGGCGCCGGCGCGTTCATAGCGCGTGCGATTAACCGATAAAGCGTTTGCATCGCCGTCGATTGCCCAACCAACGGGATTTCAGCATCCTGCACCTCGGCCACATCCCCGGACACTTGCGGCGGATGACGGCGCTCCAAGGCTTTGGCCGCGCGATGCATTAACTCGGGCAAGTCGAAGGGTTTGGGCAGGTAGTCAAAAGCTTTGGCCTCATTGGCGCGAATGGCCGTCACGATTGTGTTTTGAGCAGAGATAATAATGACCGGAAGATTGGGGCGCAGTTTGGTGATTTGTGGCAAATTCTCAAGGCCGTTGCCATCGGGCATAACCACATCCGACACCACCAAATCTCCTTTGCCATCCTCGACCCAGCGCATCAAAGTGACCAGCGATGACGTCGCATGGACTTTACATCCCGCCCGGGTGAAGGCCTGAGTTAGGACCGTTCGAATCGTTCGGTCGTCATCTGCGATTAAAACCGTTCCATCCATAGCGTTAACTCCTACTCTCGTTATGTACCGACAATGATACTCTGAAAATCGTATGACCTGGCTGTGAGGCGACGCTGATCCACGCGCGATGCTGGGCAATTATTTTGGACACCAAGGCCAACCCGAGCCCCTTGCCATTGTTTTTTGTGGTCACAAAGGGCTCAAAAACATGATTGGCCAGCGCCTTCGGCAAGCCCGGGCCGTTGTCGATGATCTCCACATGCAAAGGCAGGCGGCGTCCTGTTCCATCCGGCAGAGGCAGGCGCAAGCTTGGGTCATAGAAGGTGCGAATAGTCACTTTTCCCTCTGGACCCAAAGCCTCACAGGCGTTTTTGACCAAATTCAGAAAGACCTGCACCATTTGATCCGCATCTGCCCAGACTTCCGGTAGGGAGGGGTCATAGGTCTTGTGAATCTGGATGTCGCCAGCAAATCCAAACACGGCCGAGCGTGCGGCCCGATCGAGCACATCATGAATATTGACAAAAGCACAATTTGGCGGCGTGACATCGCCGAATTGTTCCACCTGATCCAGAAGGCTTACAATGCGTTTGCTTTCTTCGACTATCAGATCCGTCATTTCAAGATCTTCAGCCGGCAGAGACAATGACAAAAACTGCGCCGCGCCCGTGATCCCGGCCAGGGGATTTTTGATCTCATGGGCCAGCATTTCGGCCATGCCAATGGCAGAATGCGCGGCAGAGAGCGGCGCGGTTTCTCCAAAACGACTGCCGAGCGTTTCATGTGCAATGAGCAAAATCATGATCTGCCCCTCTGCCCCTGTCATCGGACAAAGATGGACTGCACAGGTCTGGGGTGCCGTTGTACGACCGTGGGTTGTGATCTGCGAAATAACGATGGGCCGTGAGGTCGCGCGTGCCCGCTCTAGGCCTGCTGGCAAAAGCTCCTCCCCCCTCAGGTAGTTCCAAATGGGTTGACCTAGGATAACCTTGGCAGAAATTCCGAGGAATTGTTCGGCAGCCAGGTTCAGCTCTTGCACGGTATCATCGCCCGTCACCAGCAAGGCGGGGATTGGAAGCTGTGACCAAAGTTCTCGATACAGGCTCACGCGGCCACACCTGCGGAAGGCATCTCGACGGCGCGCCAGATCAGCTCGCGGATTTCAGCAAGATCAAAGGATCTCAATACCGACTGGCGCAGCTCAGGAGCCACATTCAAGCCATCTAAATACCAACCCAAATGTTTGCGGGCGTTTTTTAGCCCAAGCGTGCCCCCATAGAAGTCCACGATTGCCTGATGATGCTGTAAAATTACCTGTGCCAGTTCAGAACCGCGGGGGATCTTTGGCGCCGGGGTGCCATAGAGCGCTGACGCGATTTGCGCCAATCGCCAAGGCGCGCCCTGCGCTCCGCGTCCCACCATGACCCCATCGGCGCCCGATTGCTGCAAAGCTTGGCGCGCAGAGGTCACATCCACAATATCGCCATTGGCAATGACGGGAATGGACACAGCCCGCTTCACCCGGCCAATGGCCTGCCAATCAGCTGCGCCTTTGTAAAACTGGCAGCGCGTCCGCCCATGCACTGTGATCATTTTCACACCCGCAGCCTCAGCCCTTTTGGCGATCTCTGGGGCGTTGAGGCTGTTGTCATCCCACCCCAGGCGCATTTTCAAAGTGACGTCCAGCGATGTGGCTTGCACAACCGCCTCGACCAACTCCAAGGCAAAATCTGGTGTGCGCATGAGCGCCGAGCCTGACTGGCCGCTGGTGACCTTTTTGGCAGGACAGCCCATGTTAATGTCGATTATTTTTGCGCCATTGGCCTCAATCATCCGGGCCGCTTCGGCCATCAAATAGGCGTCACATCCGGCAATTTGCACCGAGGTGCTTTCGATCCCAAAACCAAGCTCCGCTCTTTCGCGCACACCTGGCTTTTTTTGCACCATCTCGTGGCTGGCCACCATTTCGGACACAACAAGACCAGCCCCAAAGGACTGAACCAAATTGCGAAAAGGCACATCTGTGATGCCGGCCAGAGGGGCCAACAGAACAGGAGGAAAAACAGGTTGATTTCCTAATACGAAGGTCAAGATTTCATCTCCAAACGCTCAACAAACTCACACGATCTGACCCGCGGGCGACAAGCCCTTCGTTACGTTACATCCGCATTTTTATACATCTGCACAAAAATTGAGCAAAATTCCAGTCAAAACCAAGGATTGCATGCAGAAAATCAAAAGATATAAGCACAGCCTATGACAGATGCACCCAAAACTATCGCGATTGTACTGGCGGCCGGCCGTGGCACGCGCGCTGGCGGCACAGTGCCGAAACAATGGCGGATGCTCCTGGGCAGGCCACTTATAGCTTGGTCGATCGATGCGTTTATGTCTCACGCCGAAATTGATGCGGTCGTGGTGGTGCATCACCCGGAGGATCAAGATCGGATCGCGCAGCTGCCGGCAGCGGTGCGCGCCCTGCACGGCGGCGCAAACCGCGACGATTCTGTGCGTTGCGCCCTTGAGGCGCTCAAGGATCAGGCCCCAGACTATGTTTTGATCCACGATGCCGCGCGCCCATGTGTGACCCATTCTGTGATCTCGCGTTGCGTTGAGGCCATGCGCGCCCAGGGCGCAGCGGCGCCCGCAGTCGCGGTGCAAGATACCTTGTGGCGCGGCGGTGATACAGTGACGGCGCAAGTAGATCGCAGTGATCTATGGCGGGCCCAAACGCCCCAGTGCTTTTCTTATCCGGTGATTTATGCGGCACATGCGGCCGCAACAGACCCGGCGACGGATGATGTGCAAGTTGTTCGCGCCGCGGGACACCCGGTTGCCATTGTCCCCGGAGAGGCCGATAATCTGAAAGTAACAGTGCCCGGTGACTTTGCCCGGGCGGAACGAATTTTGCGAGGCCGCATGAAACTACGTTTGGGCAACGGGTTTGACGTTCATAAATTTGGACCGGGTACAGAGATTACGCTTTGCGGTGTCACCCTGCCCCATAAGGCCGGTCTGCTGGGCCATTCTGATGCAGATGTTGGGATGCATGCGGTGACCGATGCCATTTATGGCGCATTGGCACGCGGCGATATTGGTCAACATTTTCCACCCTCCGATCCCCAATGGAAGGCCGCCCCCTCGGATATTTTCCTAAAACACGCGGTGCAGCTGGCCAAAGACCTTGGCTTTCACATTGAAAACGTGGATTGCACCTTGATTTGCGAATTTCCAAAAATCGGCCCCCATGCACAAGCGATGCAGGCGCGGATGGCACAGATCATGGGGCTGGAGTGCGATCAAGTCTCCATCAAAGCCACCACGTCGGAAACCCTTGGGTTTACGGGGCGCGAAGAGGGCATTGCAGCCATCGCCACCGCGGCCTTGGTGAGCCAATGAGCCATATAATTGCCACCTTCTTTTACATCGGGCATTTGCGCCCGGCTCCGGGCAGCTGGGGCAGCTTGGCCGCGTTGATCAGTGGCGCGGCTGTGATAAATGGCGCAGGGCTCATTGGGCTTTGCATTGGAATTTTCCTGGCTTGCCTGCTGGGCTATTGGGCCACAGCGCGCGAAACAGCTGGAAAAAGCGACCATGATCCTTCGGAAATAGTCATTGACGAGGTGGCCGGGCAATGGATTGCCTTGCTGCCACTGGCGATTTGGCCCCTACCCTTTGACAGCGCCGCTTTCTATTATTTGTTCGGTTTTGTCGCCTTTCGCCTGTTTGATATCACAAAACCAGGTTTGGTCGGATGGGCCGATCGTCTTGTGGGCCCTCTTGGCGTTATGCTTGATGATATCATTGCCGGGGTTATGGCAGCCTTGGCCATGGCGCTTGTGATGGTGGCCTTATGAGCCCTATCGCCGAAGAAATCTTGCGCAAGGCTCAGGCTTTAGGGTTGAAAATCACCTGCGCCGAAAGCTGCACTGGCGGGATGATTAGCGCCGCTTTGACAGATATTGCCGGCAGTTCAGCCATATTTGAACAGGGCTTTGTCACCTATTCCAATGGGGCAAAGCAGAAGATGCTTGGGGTGCGCCACAAGACCCTTGCCGATTACGGCGCGGTCTCGGAACCCGTGGCGCGCGAAATGGCTGAAGGCGCATTGCGCCAGTCGCAGGCCGATATCGCAATCTCAGTCAGCGGCATTGCGGGGCCGGGTGGCTCTGAATTTAAGCCCGAGGGCCGCGTATGTTTTGCCCTGGCCAGCGCTCATGGCACCCAAAGCGAAACCCAGGACTTTGGCGCGCTCGGCCGGGCCGCGGTGCGCCAGGCTGCTTTAGATCATGCCTTAAACTTAATCCATGTGCATCTCAACTTAGCCCATTGATTAAACCCGGCGCGTTATTTTCGCCCAAAATTTATGCAAACTTTGAATAAGCCCTGAAAAACATCAGCGCGCTCGGCATGACGCTTTCCATCACCTGCGCTTATGGTCGAGAAGGCCGGCACGTGATTTAGGAGGTTACTATGAACGCTGCTGATACAGCTTGGATTATTGTTGCCACGGCATTGGTGCTATTCATGACACTGCCTGGGCTGGCTCTGTTTTACGGGGGGCTGGTGCGCGCGCGGAATGTTCTGAGCGTATTTATGCAATGTTTCGGCATTGCTTGTCTCATGAGTGTGCTGTGGTTGGCCTTCGGCTATTCCATCGCCTTCGGGTCTGGCACCTCCGGCTATTGGGGCGGTCTGAGCCATGTGTTCCTGAACGGTGTTGACGCCAGTACGGTCCGCGATAGCACCACCCTGCCAGAAGTTCTGTTCTTTGCCTTTCAAATGACCTTCGCCATCATCACCCCCGCCTTGATCGTCGGCGCCTATGTCGAGCGGATTGGCTTTGGGTTTGTGATGACCTTTTCCGGCCTTTGGATGTTACTTTGCTATGCGCCTGTTGTCCATTGGGTCTGGGGCGGCGGTTTCCTGGCCGATGGCGGCCTGTTTGGCGCCACGGGATTAAAGGATTTCGCGGGCGGTGTTGTGGTGCATGAAACGGCGGGGCTGGCGGCCTTGGTCATTGCAGTGATGCTTGGCGCGCGGCGCAATACAACCACCCCGCCGCATAACCCTGGCTTTGTCATGCTCGGGGCTGCGATGCTTTGGGTTGGTTGGTTCGGCTTTAACGGCGGATCGCAATTGGCGGCCGATGGCGGTGCAGCTATGGCTTTGACAGTTACGCATATTTCTGCCGCAGCGGCCTCGCTCACCTGGGCGCTCTGGGAGCGGATCAAATACGGCAAAGCCTCACTCGTGGGTATGGTCACCGGCACGATTGCAGGGCTGGCCTCGATCACACCGGCTTCTGGCTTCGTTGGTCCAATTGAGGCACTCCTCATCGGGTCAGTCGCAGGCATCCTGTGCCAGGAAGCGGTAAATCTGGTGCGCAACAGCCTGAAAATAGACGATACATTGGACGTCTTCGCCGTCCACGGTGTCGGCGGGATCTTTGGAACCATCATGATCGCAGTCTTTGGAGCAGGCGCATGGGTCGCTCAAATTGGCAGCCTTGTCATTGTCGGCATCTTCACGGTGGTTGTAACCGTGGTGCTGGTCAAGCTCGTGTCTCTCGTGACCCCTCTGCGGGTCAGTGAAGAAGACGAATACACCGGGCTGGATCTGGCCGCCCATGGCGAGCGCGCCTATGATCACACGTCTTAAAACCTAAGGTAAATACGCGAAAAAGGCTCCCATTTGGGGGCCTTTTTTATGGCCGGGCTTGCCCATAGAGCGCATCCGCTCGGGTCTCAAACGCTCGCACGATCCGCAGCATGGCCTCATTAAAGACCAGACCAATCACACCTTGTAAAATGGCGTTCTTAAACTCGAAATCTACAAAGAATGTAACAGCGCAGCCTTCGGGTGTGTCCTCAAACTTCCAGGTCGATTTCATATATTTGAATGGTCCATCGAGATATTGGGTGTCGATGAACTTATCCTTGGGATGCAAGATCACCTGACTGCCGAAGCGTTCGCGAAATACTTTAAAAGAGATCACAAGATCCGCCGCCATGATTTGCCGCGATCCCTCATCGGTCACCGATTTCACGCGCGCGGCGGCACACCAAGGCAAAAATTCCGGGTATGAGGCCACATCTGCGACCAAATCATACATGCCCTGCGCAGAATATGGCAAAATTTTTGTTTCATTATGCGTAGGCATTGTGTTTCCCGCTGACTTTGAGCGCAAGATGTCCTAGAAAGCTGGGGAAAATTCAAGAGGGTACTATGTCGCGAAAACCTTATGTCATCGACAATATGATTTCTGCCAAGTCTATCGCGGCCAGAATAGAGCAATTGGCCGCAGAAATTGAGCAAGAATTTGCAGATACTGATAAACTCGTGGTGGTCGGACTTTTGCGCGGCTCATTTGTTTTTATTGCTGATTTGGTGCGCGAGATTAATTTGCCGATTGAGGTCGATTTCCTGGAGGTCAGCAGCTATGGCGACGCCATGGAAAGCTCGCGCGAAGTGCGTATATTGAAGGATCTGCGTGGCACCATCGAGAATCGTGACGTCCTTATTGTCGAGGACATCGTCGACACCGGCCACACGATGAAGAATGTCACCGAGCATATTTTGCGCCGTCAACCCAAACGCATGCGCACCATCGCCTTGCTGGACAAGCCCTCACGACGCGAGGTTGACATTAAGACAGACTTCTTAGGCTTTGAAATTCCAGATGAGTTTGTGGTGGGCTATGGTATTGATTTCGCCCAACGCAACCGCAACCTGCCCTTTATTGGAAAAGTTCGTTTTACATGAACCCAAGATTTTTTCTAAAAATGGCGCGGATTGCGCGCCATCCACCTTCGAAAAAAACCATCCTCTTGTGGATTGCCGTTGTGGGGATCGCTTTGGTCCTCTTTGGCATCGAGCGATTGATCGGCTGGCCAGATTGGTTGACGGTGAATTCGCATCGCGGCGGCATAGGGTTTTAACGCAGCCTTTGGCCCTAACCCTGCGCCGCCTGCCGTGCCTTTTGCATTTTCGCAAAATCGTCACCCGCGTGATAGGAACTGCGGGTTAAGGGGGTCGCTGAGACCATCAAGAATCCCTTCCCTTTGGCCGCTTTCTCATAGCTGGCAAATTCCTCTGGCGTGACAAATCGGTCAACCCGGTGATGTTTGAGCGTCGGTTGGAGATATTGGCCGATGGTGATAAAATCTACATTGGCCGCGCGCATATCATCCATGACCTGATGCACAGCTTGGCGATCCTCCCCCAAGCCGACCATGATGCCCGATTTGGTAAACATCGTGGGATCAAGCTCCTTGACCCTTTGCAGCAAACGCAGTGAGTGAAAATACCGCGCGCCGGGGCGCACTTCAGGATAGAGACCGGGGACGGTTTCTAGATTGTGGTTAAACACATCGGGTTTCGCCGCCACAACCTCTTCCAAGGCTTCAGGGGCGCAACGAATAAAATCAGGTGTCAGGATCTCAATGGTTGTGCTGGGCGATTGCTTGCGAATTGCGCGAATGGTTTGGGCGAAATGCGCCGCGCCGCCATCTTCGATATCGTCGCGATCCACTGAGGTGACCACAACGTGGTTGAGCCCCAATTTTTTAACGGCATCGGCCACCCGGCCCGGCTCGAACACATCTAAATCTTCTGGCGGTTTTCCGGTGGCAATATTGCAGAAGGTACAGGCCCTTGTGCAGACCTCCCCCATGATCATCATTGTGGCATGGCCTTGATTCCAGCATTCCCCCACATTGGGGCAGCCGGCCTCTTCACAGACAGTCACAAGCTTATTGTCACGCATGATTTTGCGTGTCTCTTGATAGCCTTGCCCCACAGGGGCTTTCACACGAATCCAAGCCGGCTTTTTCGGCTGCGGATTGTCCGGCCGTTTGGCTTTTTCAGGATGGCGTTGCTCGGGAATTTTTAAATCACGCATGTCAGTCGTCCTCAGTTGCTTTAAACTAACACAACCCGCGTAAACAGCCACCCCCAAGGTTGGGAATATCCGTTATGCACTGAGGCGTTAACCGACCAAGGCTTCAGCCGCCTGCGTGTCTTCGTAATGGCGCGCCAGCCTTTGCAGAGCAATGCGCAACACGATTTTGCCAGAGCGCGCTGACCAACCCATGGTCTGCTCCACGGCCTCAAGCCCCTCGAGCCGGCAACAACAGCGCAGCGCCACATCGCCAAGACCTGGTCCCAAATCTGCCAAAGCGGAGCGCGCGCGATAAAGCGCTGAGGCTGCGGGCGCCTGAGACTTCCGGCTCAGGCCGGAGCGAATGGCCCCGAGCCAATCGATGGGCGCGTTGCTTTCGAGCAGCGCCAATTCATAATCCTCCCGTAACCGCTCGGCCTGTTTCACAAGGCTGCGTGAAATATATGGCTCGCCATCTTTGTTACGCCGGCGCGCCAAAGAGTGCACCGGGCTGATCGCCTGGCCGTAGCGCAATCGCCCACGGCTGACGGGATCGGAGGGCCCGCCCTCTCGGCCGTCCGTGTCATTCGTGTCGGCCTCCTCCAGTCTTGCCAGCAGTTTTAAACCGACATCTGTAAGGTGAAAGCGCATGATCCGCGCTTGCGGATCGTCACATTTGAGCCAATCTTGCATGGTCATGGCCATGACCTGCGCCCGATCAAGCGTGCCCAATTTCTCAACCTGGCCCTGAACCGCCTCACGGACAATAACCGCCAATTCAAGCCCCTGCGCCAAAGCCAAGACGGTATTTTTTCGTGCCAAATACCGCAAGGCAGTGATGCTCGGCGCATCCAGAGAGGCGGGGTAGCACAGGGGATTGGGGTCAGGGTTGTTAAAGCTCATGGGTTTATCCTCCAAGCGCCGGGGCGCTGATTCCAAGCAGTATTTGCTCAATTCTTGGATCGCGCGATCGATAAGAGGATCGTCACGCAATGTCTCAATCTTGCGGACAGAGCGCGACACCGTTGACGGGTGAACACCAGAATACCGGGCCAAACTGCGAATAGAATGTCCATGCTCTGTATGGGCCAGATACAGCTTGACCGCATGAGGCATCCAGACAGGCATTTTCGAATGTGGCACGCCGCCTCGACCGTTCGAAAAGTCAAATTGTGAGATACGCACTCCAGACACCAATCTTTTCACAGGTTGCATTAGTATTATGGTAATAATTATTACGCCTTGGTTAATTCGCTCTAAGCCTCAAAGAATGATGGATAAAATTAGCCGATCTATGAATTGACCGAACGCCAAACGCCGCGAGACGCAACACCCTCGGCATCTGTGCCAGCCTGAGGGTTGATTCTCAAAATGGAGGTGCGTGATGCGGCACATTGAACTCAGATTGAACACTCTCAAACGTCCCAAGCTCATGTTAGAGGCGGCGCGTAATGGGCTGGCCAGTTATGATCCCAGCCGCCATCTTCCGGTGCTCTTAGGAGGGTCGCTCCACCGCAGCAAAACCGGCCAACTGGATTGCTTGTTGGACATTGAAGAGACCTACAACCGATTGCGCAAAGAAAAGCGCGCTGAGTATTCCCCAGCGCGCCACATCCGATATCTTATTGCCATATTGGCAGAATACAGCAGTCTTAAAAAGACCTAAGGACCAAAGGCCAATGCCCTAGACAAAAGCGTCGGGCATCGCCGCTTTTTTGTCGGCCACATATTTCTCAAGCGCCGCCAAAATTTCAGGATCGAGCGGCGGTTGCTGATAGTTGGCCAATTGAGAGGCCACGCGTTCTGCGGCCAAACTATAGGTGTCGCGCGCGCCCTCTTCGTACCAGGTCTCAAAGGGCTTGTAGTCAAACAAATTCGACCGCCAAAACGCAGATTTGAAGTTCTTTTGCGTGTGGTCACATCCGAGGTAATGGCCGCTTGGCCCAACCTCACGGATGGCATCCATGGCTTGGCCGTTTTCATCAGCTGAGACCCCAAGTCCCATTTTTTGCAGAGTGCCAAGATGGTCGGCATCCATAACGAATTTCTCAAAGGACGCCACAAGCCCACCTTCCAGCCAGCCGCAGGAGTGAAGCATAAAGTTGACCCCGCCCAAAAGTGCGGCGTTGAGCGTATTGGCGGTCTCATAAGCCGCCTGTGCGTCGGGTAATTTCGAGCCACAAAGCCCGCCGCCTGAGCGAAACGGCAAGTTCATCCGGCGGGCCAACTGCCCGGCTCCGTAAAGAATTTGGCTGGCCTCTGGCGTGCCGAAGGTCGGTGCGCCGGAGTTCATGTCAATGGAGGTGACAAATGTGCCAAAGATCACGGGAGCCCCGGGCTTGATGATTTGACTATAGGCGATACCCGCCAAAACTTCAGCCAGAACCTGGGTCAATGTGCCCACGACCGACACCGGCGCCATCGCCCCACCTACGATGAAGGGCGAGATAATGCTGGCTTGATTGTTGGAGGCAAAAACCTCCAAGGCGCCCATCATAATGCTGTCAAAGGTGAGCGGGCTGTTGATATTGATCAACGATGTCATCACGGTGTTGTTTTGTACAAACTCTTTGCCAAACAAAATTTCGCACATCTCGACGGAGTCCTGTGCGCGGCTTGGCTCGGTCACAGACCCCATGAACGGCTTATCGCTATACACCATATGCGTCAAAAGCATATCCAGATGGCGCTTGTTAACCGGCACATCGGTGGGTTCGCAAACGGTCCCGCCGGAATGGTGCAGATATTTTGACATATAGCCCAATTTCACAAACTTTTGAAAATCAGCCAAAGTTGCATACCGGCGGCCTCCATCGCGGTCGCGCACGAAGGGCGGGCCATAGACGGGCGCCGTCACCAAAGTTTTGCCGCCAATTTCCACGTTCCGCTCAGGGTTGCGCGCATGTTGCACAAATTTCGACGGCGCCGTTTTGCACAGCTCACGCGCAAGACCGCGCGGGATCCGAACACGCTCGCCCTCAATGGTCGCCCCAACTGAGCGCCAACGCTCAAGGGCTTCCGGGCTGTCCACAAAGTTCACCCCGATTTCTTCAAGCACGGTTTCCGCATTATACTCGATGATTTCAAGTGTTGCTTCGTCCAAGAACTCATACAGCGGGATATTGCGCTCAATATAGCGTTCTGTTTCGACGCTCACCGCTGTGCGTTCGGCTCGGCGGGCGGCGCCACCGCCGCTGCGTGATCTGCGCGCTCGTGTCTCGGACATTTTGAAACCCCTAATTGATTGTTACGTTGCTTCTAGGCATTTCTTCAACCAAGCGACGTTAATTTCCGCCACTTCGGACGGGAAAACGACATAAGTTGTAAAATCTTCTCTTTCCTTGGGTTGAACCTTTTTAAAGGTCAGAATATCGGGGGCTATGGAACATATGCATCAAAAATTACTCATCATCGACTTTGGCAGTCAAGTTACGCAACTTATCGCGCGGCGTTTGCGCGAGCTTAATGTATATTGCGAAATACACCCGTTTCAGAATGTAACGCAGGAGTTTTTGCAGCAGTTTGCGCCCAAAGCTGTGATCCTTTCGGGCGGGCCTGCCTCAGTGATTGATGAAGGCTCCCCACGCCCTCCAATGGCTGTGTTTGAGATGAATATTCCGGTTTTAGGAATTTGTTATGGCCAACAGGTGATGATGCACTGTCTGGGCGGCAAAGTGGAACGCGGACATGGAACAGCGGAATTTGGCCGCGCCTATGTGAGCCCAAAGGCCCCCCTAAGCCTTCTGGAAGGCTGGTTTGAAGAGGGCGACGAGCAGGTCTGGATGAGCCATGGCGATCATGTCAGCGCCATTGCGCCGGGATTCGAGGTCTATGGCACCTCTCCCAATGCACCGTTTGCAGTGACGGCTGACCCGGCCCGCGAATTTTACGCCGTGCAGTTTCATCCAGAGGTGCATCACACCCCCAAAGGGGCAAAACTCTATGAAAATTTCATTCGCCGTGCAGGATTTACCGGCGATTGGACCATGGGGACTTACCGCGAGCAGGCCCTACAGGCTATTCGCGATCAAGTGGGAGATCAAAAGGTGATCTGCGGCCTTTCGGGCGGCGTTGACAGCTCTGTTGCTGCGGTTCTGATCCATGAGGCGATTGGTGACCAGCTGACATGTGTCTTTGTCGACCACGGCTTGTTGCGCCAAGGCGAGGCCGAAGAGGTCATCGGTATGTTCCGCGATCACTACAATATGCCCTTCATCCATGCCGATGAGAAGGAGCTTTTTCTCAGCGCATTGGATGGTCAATCTGATCCGGAAACCAAGCGGAAGATCATCGGGAAGTTGTTTATCGATGTGTTTCAAAAACATGCATCAGATGTCGGGGGTGCCAAATTCCTAGCTCAGGGCACCTTGTACCCAGATGTCATTGAAAGCGTCAGCTTTTCGGGCGGACCATCGGTGACCATCAAGTCGCATCACAATGTTGGTGGATTGCCGGAAAAAATGGGCTTGAGCTTGGTGGAGCCTTTGCGTGAGCTGTTCAAAGATGAAGTGCGCGCCTTGGGCCGCGAGTTGGGCCTGCCTGCCTCTTTCATAGGCCGCCACCCCTTCCCTGGCCCCGGCCTCGCCATCCGCTGCCCAGGGGAAATTACCCGCGAGAAGCTGGAGATTTTGCGGCGTGCCGATGCCATCTACATTGATCAAATCCGCAAGCACGGTCTGTATGACGAGATCTGGCAAGCCTTTGTCGCGATCCTACCGGTGCGCACCGTGGGCGTTATGGGCGACAGCCGAACCTACGATTTCGCCTGCGCCCTGCGGGCCGTGACATCTGTCGACGGCATGACCGCGGACTACTACCCGTTTTCCCATGAATTCCTCGGCGAAACAGCCACGCGCATCATCAACGAAGTGCAAGGCATCAACCGGGTGACCTATGACATTACCTCCAAGCCACCAGGGACGATTGAGTGGGAATGAGATAAAAATAACAAATAATTAGTTATTAAACAATAACTTAAATTGTATAGGTATTTGAAAAAAGTCTAGTAGGTTTGTATGAAAAATAGAGGGAACGTCGGATGAAAGAAGATTTTATCGTTCAAGATTTCAATATTCCACCGCATCCTAAAGGAGTGGTTTTGAATGGCAAAACTGTCCGATTAGAGTCTTTAAATTTAGAGAAACACTCAGAAGATTTGTTTGACGCAAATTCTTTAGATGTTGAGGGAGAAAACTGCGCATATCTTCCTTATGGGCCGTTCGTCACTTTAAAGAGTTATCAAATTTGGCTTGAAGAAGAAGCATCAAAACAAGATCCCACTTTCTTTTCTATTGTTCGAAAACGTGATGATAAAGCAGTAGGAGTGGCGAGTTTCTTGCGGATTAATCAAACAGATGGTTCCATTGAAGTTGGGCACATTAACTATTCTCCTTTACTTCAAAGAACACGCGAAGGAACTGAAGCGATGTATTTGATGATGGAATGGGCATTTGAAAATGGTTATCGCCGCTATGAATGGAAATGTAATGCCTTAAATAAAAAGAGCCGATACGCCGCACAAAGGTTAGGATTATCTTATGAAGGTGTGTTTAGACAAATGGCAATCATTAAGGGTCGAAACAGAAATACGGCATGGTTTGCCTCAATAGATAAAGAGTGGAAATCTCTCAAAGCGTGTTACGAAACCTATCTCACAGATGACAATTTTAAGGCTGATGGGACACCGAAACTATCACTCTCTGAACTTACAAAGCCGTTATTATATAGGCTCGACGACAATGATTTTAGTTAATGAATAAAAGGGAGCGGTTAGTGAGTTTCAAACCAAATTTTGGTGGGTTTTCTGCTCGTTAATAGTTTCATCTGCGCTTTTGACTAAGCTTAACCTACCCTAATGTTAGCAAGTCATCAGGAGTTTCAAAACAAATCTTAATAACAATCACGTCCATCTTCGGGGCTGTTGAGTGAGATTACCTTGAGCCATGCAGCTATGTGATATGACATCATAGTGCTTGCAACACTCGGAACTCACCGTTCCTTTGAACTTACATTAAATTACTAACTAACAATGAATTACCAACTTTTCCGCAAAGTGCTGGAACTCTTGCGCTCCATAGGTTAGCGATGAATTTTACAGCACAGGGAACTCTAAAAATGATCACCAAATTCGAGGCCGTTGATGTTGTTAAATGGCTCGCAACAGTCATACAACTTATCGGCTATGCTATGACCGGATTAAACTTTGTCCCATACAATATATACATGTTTTTTATCGGGATATTTTTGTGGTTTGCTGTCGGTTTTATGTGGAAAGACAAGGCAATTATGGTTGTTCATATTGGTGCTTTAATTTCAATATTGAGTGGTCTTTTTTTTTCTACAAATTAAAAGACTTTCCAATCAGTTGGAAAAGTTACATAGTTAACCTGAAGACATCTTCTTTCTTTAACTATTTTTTTCTTT